>ERZ772871.147-NODE-147-length-109507-cov-8.76366_pt1 | contig 109507 bp, 79 predicted proteins | sample MGYA00511899_ERZ772871 | MGnify/ENA primary metagenome ERZ772871 (study PRJEB29015, sample SAMEA2737693) | human gut metagenome | biome: human gut; feature: human-associated habitat; material: faeces | place: China | collected 2012 ...
CCATGCACACGATGGACAAGGAAACAGCAATAACCGAAGCAAGGCAACGCTTCAAGGCATGGCGCTGCCTTCCAGATTCCTGTTCTGTTCCTCCGTTAAACCCGCAACGGACGAACTTCGATTTCGAGCCCATTGTTTCCCCCTCATAGATTCGCAATCCCTTTTTCGGGAGGTCACTGCATACAATTATATAAGAAGTTGGCCCGTTGTCTAATTGAAAGTGCAACACCCGTTATTGGAGATTGTCCAGATAACCAGTCCGAAGGGATGTTGCACCTATGGGGAAAGTATATTCGCACCTGTCGGAAGAGGAACGCCAGGTCATCCAGATCGAGGTCGGCAACGGCACGAGCGTCAGGAAGATAGCCCGTTTGCTGGGACGCGGCCCGTCCGGCATCAGCAGGGAGATCAGGCGCAACACGTGGTTCCCGTCCAACGAGAGCGAGTCCTACCGGCCGTACCGGCCGAAGCGTCTGAAGACGGGCCCGTGGACGGGCCGCTACTACATCGCCGGCCCCGCGCAGCGCAAGGCCGACCGGCGCAGGGCGAAGCCGCGCAAGCCATACCGCCTGTCATTCGGCCGCCTGTGGTCGCGGGTGGCCGAATGGCCGGGTAGAGGCTGGTCGCCGCTGCCGGTCAGCGGCATCATCCGCCGTTGCCTGCCCAAACGCACGATCATCGAACCCGGTATGGCAAGAGGGCTCCAGGAGATCGTCGACGAGACCGACAACCGTCCCATGCGCGTGCTCGGCCACCTCACGCCCGCCGAGGCATTCGCCGACGAGCTGCTAAACTTGCAAGACAAACAAGGATGTCGCACTTCTAAATAGACAACGGGGACAAAAGAACAAAAAACGCTCATTTGCGGGGGCCGGTTAGCGTATGTCTTTCTGGGCAAAAAGAAAAGCCCCGCAACTACGCGGGGCTTTTCCAACGAGGCCATAAGAGAGGAAGAGAATCGCCTCGTTTAATGGTTGGCATGACCGGAGTCATACCAAGTATCTGCTAGTTCCTCTACTAGTTCAGACGCAGCTCGGTCGACGGAGCGAACAGGTGCATCTTGGAGGGGTCGATCTTGATCTTGACGGTCTGGCCGATCTTCGGCAGCGCACGCGGGTTCACACGAATCGTGGTGAGCTTGTTCTGGTCGGACATCATCGTGGACGCCTCGGCAGCGGAGCCATCGGTGATGATGGTGCCGTAGATGTAGCCGTCGGAGCCCAGATCCTCGATGTTCTGAACCTTCAGCGAGAAGGCGTTCGGATCGTCCGGGGTGGCCAGCGTGGCATCCTCGGGACGGAAGCCGACGACAATCTTGCCGCCATCCTCAGCGGTCAGCTTGTTGACGGCCTCGGCGGGCAGGTCGACGGTGTCCTCACCGATCTTCGCCTTGCCGTTGACGACCGGGTGAGTGTTGATGTTCATCGACGGGGAGCCGATGAAGCCAGCGACGAAGACGTTGGCCGGGCGATCGTACAGCTCGGTCGGAGCGCCGACCTGCTGCAGGACACCGAGCTTGATGACGGCGATGCGGTCACCCATGGTCAGAGCTTCGGTCTGATCGTGGGTCACGTACAGGGTGGTGACACCCAGCTGACGCTGCAGAGCAGCGATCTGGGTACGGGTCTGCACGCGGAGCTTGGCATCAAGGTTGGACAGAGGCTCATCCATGAGGAAGACCTTCGGCTCACGGACGATTGCACGGCCCATGGCCACGCGCTGACGCTGACCACCGGACAGAGCCTTCGGCTTGCGGTCGAGGTACTCGGTCAGATCCAGGATCTCAGCGGCCTTCTCGACGCGCTTGCGAATCTCTTCCTTCGGGGTGCCAGCGATCTTCAGGGCAAAGCCCATGTTGTCGGCGACGGTCATGTGCGGGTACAGAGCGTAGTTCTGGAAGACCATTGCGATGTCGCGGTCCTTCGGCTGCATCGTGGTGACATCATTGCCACCGATGAGGATGCGGCCCTTGTTGACCTCTTCCAGGCCGGCCAGCATGCGCAGAGTCGTGGACTTACCGCAGCCAGACGGGCCGACCAGCACCAGGAACTCGCCGTCCTTAATGTCAAGATTCAAATCATCCACAGAGGGCTTATCGTTGCCCGGGTAGATACGAGTGACGTGGTCGAATACGACTTCTGCCATGATATTCATCCTTTCAGAGGCAGGTACGTGCCTCACGATCCGTTGTAAAGGGATTACTGTGCCTTGATCATCAGTCCCTACACTGGCAACGTCAAACCGCAGCGTTCTTTTTTCCTTCGGTTCATTGAAGACTCTCTTCGTTGAGCCACGTACTACTATACACGTCCGCTGGAACACGTCAACACGCGCGTCTGAAACGCGGACGTAACATCGACGGGCCTTCAACCGGCATCCCGCAGCCGGCATTATCCTTACTCCGGCCTCATCTCAGTCCCCCCTCCTCCCATCCATCTCCCGCCTCTCCCCTCCCCAAGTCCTCTCCTCTTTTTGCGTTCCTAAGTGCGCGCCGAAACGACGACCGTGCGCACATAGGTACGCAAACAGGGCCATTTGCGTCCGTATGTTCGCGCACTTGTCGTTCCGGCGCGAACTTAGGAACGCAACGGCGCTTCCGGCTCAATCGGCATGCTCGAATATCGGGTGCGCCCCGGCACGCGGTACACCGGCCTGCATCAGCTTCATGACGAACGGCGCGCGCTGGACCACTTCGATGTAATTCGTCCGTATCACAACGCTCACTCCGGCCTCTTTCAGATCCTGTTCGCGCTGCCTTTCGTCACGGACCACCTGCCGAACATCCCGGTTCGACGTCATCTCTGGATCGATGTATTTCTGCATACCGTCAAACTCCAGCACGATGATGCGGCCATCTTCCGTATGCCAGATGAAATCGACCCGGCCCGCCTCCTTGCCGGTCACGCGGCTGTAAAACGTATGCTGCAATTGCGGAGGAACAAACCCTTCTTCGATGGATACAGCCCGGCAGAACGACTCTCCTCCGTTCTCGCTGCGAGCATCCGCATAATGCAGCAGACGAAATACCGGCCCACAATCCACTCGCAGACCATCACAGACGGCGACGATCTCCTCGCGGGTCACGAGCCCCCGGCGCAACGCGGAATCGAACATCGACAGCACGTGCTCGAACGGATACAAGAGCGCGCAGTCCACCAAGGTTCTTGCCGGACTGGTCACACGTACCTCGCCGATACATACATTGTCACGCAATGCCCGTTCGTGGGCGATCCGGTCAGCCAACTTGCTCACCTGACTCCAGGTATTCGACCCGTCCTGCGCTGCTCCATCACCGCGAGGCCGGTACAAACGGACCACACGGCAGTCCTCCCGTATATCGGATCTACGCACCGAGATGCGCCGCAGCCGGTGGTACGACCGACGTGACTTGGTGAATCCGTCAGTCGCGATGTACACGTATGGCTCGTCATGCAGCGTCCAGGAGTGCTCGAACCCGTAGATGACCGCCGCGCTCAGTCCGGCGAATACGCGCTCGGGATGCCGTCTCGCCATTTCGCGAATGACATGTGACGCTTGCTCAATGGGATTCAGACCATCCCAGTATTCACGACGCGCGTACACGCTGCGAAATGGCCGCACGACATCGCCGCAACGAGTTCGCCGCAGCATCGCCTGTCGTTCTGCCGGGCTGGACGCGGAACAGCATCGCCCGTCCATTTCCGCCCGGTTCATCAGATCGTCTAGATGCTTGTGCTGTCTCATATGTTGATGATGACAATATGGACCGCCGCTGCGCAAGCGAATCCGGGGTATGTGGTCGAAGGCTAGGCGATTGTGGATAACTCGGCGCGTCGCGGCGGCATCAACGGCTGTGACGACACATTTGCGTTCTTAAGTGCGCGCCGAAACGACAAGTGCGCGAACTTAAGAACGCAAACCGGCCCATTTGCGTTTCTAAGTGCGCACAGTCGACGTTCCGGCGCGCACTTAGAAACGCAAACGATATCAGGGGGGGTAGGGAGTATCGAAGGGGACAGCAGGGGAAGGAGGAATATCAGGGGTAGAGAGAACGGGCACAGGGCGGTGAGTAGGATAGGAGGGTATGAGCGATGCGTTGAATTTGGAGCCCGGAGCGTTGGTCGGCGGCTACACGCTGATGTCGCGGCTGGGATCCGGAGCCATGGGATCGGTCTGGCGCGTGCATGATGACGGTGGCGAGGAATACGCGATGAAGATATTGCGCGATTCGCTCGCCGATGACCGTTCGACGGCGTCCGCGCGCGATCAGATCACGGCACGTGAGCGGTTGCGCCGAGAGGCGATGGCGTTGAAGAAAGTCAATCATCCCGGCGTGTGCGGCATCGTGGACATGGAGTTGGATGATTCGCTGGCGTTCATCGTCACCGAGCTGATCGAGGGCAAAAACCTGCGCGACGACGTCGCCGCGAATGGGCCCTACGTCGCCGATGACCTGGAACGACTGGCATCCAAGCTGATGGACGCAGTCAAGGCGGTTCATGCGGCGGGCATCGTGCATCGAGACATCAAGCCGACCAATGTGATGGTTTCGGCGACCGGCCCGGTTCTGGTGGATTTCGGCATCGCCATGGGCGAAGGCGAAAGCCATGTGACGCGCACCGGCCTAGTGATGGGAACGCCGGGGTTCATCGCGCCGGAGATTATCGAGGGAACCGAATCCGATGAGATCACGGACTGGTGGTCCGTGTCTTCGGTGCTGGCATTCGCGGCAACCGGAAAGCCCGTTTTCGGCACTAAGCCGATGATGGCGGTGCTGGAACGCGAGGCGTCCGGCAACGCGAACCTCGCAGGTCTTCCCGCCACCACCATGACGGCGTTCCGTGCGGCGCTGAACCCGGATCGCAGCAAGCGCTGCACTCCGGAGCAACTGCTGCAGGCGATCACCGTGGACGCGTTCAACCCCGGCGCCTGGCAGCAGCACGACGATAACGCCGCGCAATCCGGTCAGACGGATGTGATGCGCCCTTTTGACCATACCGACCTGCGCAACCCGCGTCTGTTATGGCGCCCGCATGAGCCGGCCGGATCAGGTGAAAAACCGACTGCAGCCGTCACCAAGGCAGGAATGCCAAGGCAAACCGCGATGCCCGGCGTTCGGCCCGCTTTGCAGCGGATCATCGGACAATCGGCGCCCTCACCGTATGCGACGGTTCCGCCGATTCCGAGGCTCCCAAACGCCAGCCAAGCCGCTGACACTGCATCCGCCAGTCTTCGACGGCTACCATCAATCGGGGCAGGAGCAGATGCCGGAACCTCGGACGGAACCGTACCGCTCCGGGGAGCACCGCTACCGGGAAATATCGCGTCTTCTCAGGCACCCGGCAACGACCGGACGGCGCCGATGTCCCGCCTCACCCCACCTATGCCGCCGACCATGCCGGTCGGCACCGAAGCGACCGAATCGTTGCGCCCACAGCCGACATCGGTTCTGCCCGCCTCCACCATGCCATTCGATTCCACGGTCAGCGTCGGACGAACCATGCCCATGCAACCGCAGCCGACGACGGCCCTACCCACGGACGATGCGGACATGACCGGAGCAACGGCCGTAATCGAGCCGTCATCATCCGCCGACACCGCGGCAACCCTGGCGATGGATGATCCAGTGTGGTCGGGGCGCCAGCAAATCCCCACCATGAACATGCCGCCGCTGAGCCCCCAGCAGATCTTCGCCGACCCTGATGAAGCCGCAACGCCGACGACCGCAATGCAACCCGGCCAGCCCGCACAGCTCCAGCCAGCCGCGCAATTCCAGCCGTCCATGCAAGCCATGACGTCCATGCAGGCCATGCCGACAGCGCAGGCCATGCCGCCCATGGCCATGAACCCGGCAGACATCAAGCGCCAGACCTATCTGCGTCAAGGCATGCCGCTGCTCGCCGCATGGGCAGCACCCATAGCCGCAATGGCTGCGAGCATGCCGTTGGCGGCAATGGTCGCAGCCACGCTGCTGTGCTGGCTGCTGCTGACGATCGGCTATTCGACAGACGCCCAGCTGCAACGCGAGTACAGACGCGGCGGCACACACAGCGCCGGCGACACCGCGATGCGCATCATCACGCTGCCATGGCACGCCCTCAGGGGATTGCCTGCGGCAATAGGGCGCGGGCTGCTCGCCGTCGCGACGCTGGCGCTGGGATCCACCCTCGCGACGCTGATCTTCAGTCTGCCGGTCGCAAACACGCAGTTCGCCATAGGCGGCATCACCATTGTGGTACCCATCATCGCCGCCTCCCCCGTGTCCCCGTCAGGTCTGGCTCTGGCCATCTGCGCGGCGATCAGCTGGATCATCGGTATGCTGGCGCCCGCGCCGACCATGCTACGACTTGGCACCGGCACCCTGCTCGGTCTCAACCGGCCCGCGGGCTCCAGCGGCGCAGGCATGCTCCCCGAATCGTCCGACAACGAAACCACTCCCGCGATATCCGCCCAACATTCCGGGCGTGAATTCGCCGTATGGATCGCATGGGCGGTGATTACACTCTCAGCGTGCACGCTGCTCGGTCTCGGACAGGGCATCAACTGGTGGCCGCTGCCCTCCAACGTCGCATAACATCCCCATCCCAGCTGCATGCCGAGCGACGGCAATGCCCGGTTTGTAGCCATTGTCACGTTCCATCATGCGGCAAACGGCGCAACCCGCCGCCGGAAAAGCGAACCCTTCTACTACTATGGGCAACAAACCGGCAGGAAAGGGATAACTGTGGCACAAAAGAATCAGAACGCGAAGCGCAACACCAGGGCAAGCCGTCGCGCCGCCGAAGAGAAGGCGGCGCAGGAGAAGGCGGAGCAAGCGGCCAAGGAGCGCAAGCAGCAAACCATCATCGGCGCGGTGGTCGTCGCCATCATCGTCGTGCTGGTGGCAATCGCCGGCTTCGCCATCTATGGAGCCATTCACAAGAACGACGTGGCGAAGAGCACCACCGAGGAGCAGGCATACCAGCAGCTGCAAAAGGTCGAGACCAAGCCATCGGCGGCCGACGACAAGGGCGGCATCCTCATCTCCAGCGAAGGCTATGGCAAGAAGGTGTCCGGCGCCCCCACCGTCGCCGTGTACATGGATCCGCTGTGCCCCGGCTGCGGCGAGTTCAACCGCCAGACCGATCCCACGCTGATCTCGCTGGTGGACGCGGGCCAGATCAACCTGGAAATCCACCCGATGTCGTTCATGGACGAATACTCGACCGACGAATATTCCAGCCGCGCCACCGGCGCCATCCTGTACATCGCCAGCAATGACGACAACCCCGATCACCTGCTCAAGTTCATCTCGAACATCTACGCCGAGGACTTCCAGCCCGGTGAGGCCAGCGAATACAAGTCGGTCAAGAACAAGGCGCTCAAGCAGCAGGCGATTGACGCCGGCGTACCGCAGTCCGTGGCCGACAAGGCGTTCAACGGCGAATACAGGAAATGGATGGATGCCATCAACCTGTACACGCCGAAGCGCCCCGAACTGTGGCAGGTGTCCGGTTCGAACAAGGGCGTCATGAGCACGCCGACCATCACCATCAACGGCAATTACTGGGATCGCAACCAGCTGTCACTCGCCGGCATGAACAACAAGACCGGCATCATCGCGTCGCTGGGCCTGAAGGAAAACGAAGTCGGCCAGAAGGGCACGATGCCGTCGATCGGCGAATCGGGCAAGCCGATCTCGCTGACGACCGGCGAATGACGAATGACCCGTCATGCCCCGCAAATGAACGATGACACCCACGTAGACCCGTGTCGCGCTGTGATCTTCGACCCCGGCCGGAGGGAACCGCAACACGGGTTTGCGACATTCTGAATTGACCAGCGCGGTGAAACTGGTAAGCTGGTCAATCGTTCGATGACACCTGTCCGCATTGTGCGAATGGGGTCCGCCTCCTTAGCTCAGATGGCCAGAGCGGCCGCCTTGTAAGCGGCAGGTCGTCGGTTCGATCCCGACAGGAGGCTCGCGGCACAGCATACCGCGTGTCATGTGCGATGCACGGTCGACATGTAGTAAGCTGTGTTTACATATAGTCTTACCTTGTGTAAGTGCCAGAAGCCTTCCCCCAACTTATGGCTTCTGGAAGGCAGAGCGTCCCCCAATTAGCTCTGCCCACAGGGGGGCGGGACAATCCCCTTCTCTCCCGCCCCCTTCTTCTTTATTTTGATATATATGGCCACCCCAGTAGCTCCGCGGCAGTCCTTCGGGCAGGGCAAAAAGTACCAAATGTGGGAGTATGGGTGACGGTCGTGCGATGCCCAGCGAAGCATCATCGTGATTGGTTACAATGCTAGCCGTAGCTCATGGAAGGATGACATATGGCCAGGCGGTGGACACCACGACGTTTTGTTCGATTGCGTCGCATTCGGGTGGCGATCTGCGCCGTCGCCGTGGCTCTTGCCTCAACGGTCGCATTCGGCGTCGCCGCACGCAAGACCATCGCACTCAGCATCAACGGCGACACCCAGACCGTCACCACGTATGCCATGAGCGTGACGCGCCTGCTTGAAGAGCGGGGCGTCGACGTCAAATCCCATGATCTGGTGCAATCCACCAGCGGCGACATCCTCAGCAATCATGACGTGGTCACGGTCCGCAGCGCATATCAGACGACCATCAGCATCGACGGACAGCGCGTGCCGTTCTGGACCGTGGCGACCAGCGCCTCCCAGCTGCTCGGGTTTTTCCAGCAGAACGAGAACGAGGCCGCGAAAGTCACCGTGGACATCGACAACATCTACAGCCAGCTCACCGGCGGCCTCGTCATCAACGAGTCCGGCCCGGTGACGGTCATCGCCGACGGCAAAACGTCGGTCGCGCCGAATGGCAAGCTTCCCGCCGCGTCGATTCTCGATTCCAAAGGCATCAGCCTCAACAAGGAAGACCGCGTCAGTGTCGAGAAGGACGGAGACAAGACCGTGCTGCGCGTTCAGCGCGTCACCCACGGGCAGGAGACGACGACCGTCGCCATTCCCCATGGTTCGCAGACGATTGTTGATAAGTCGTTGAAGCCAGGAACATCCGTGGTCCGCCAACAGGGGGAAGACGGCGAGAAGAAGCAGGTCTATAACGTCACGTATGTCGATGGCATCGCAGAGACGCGAACGCTGATTTCGGAGACGACCACCAAAATCTCCCTCGACACCATCGTCGCCGTAGGCCCGGAGAAGGCCGCCGAACCTTCCGACACCAGCAAGGGGCAAGCCGATAAAGGCAGCGACAACGCCGGCAAGTCAGGCAACAAGTCGAATACCGGCAAGTCAGGCAACAAGTCGAATACCGGCAAGTCGGATGGCAACTCCTCGAATGGCAGCACGTCCGGCGCAAACAAGTCGGATGATACGTCGAACAATGACAAAAACAACGACAAGAACAACGGGAATTCGGGCAACAACGGCAATTCCGGGAACTCAGGGAACTCAGGCAATAGCGGCAACTCGGGAAACTCCGGAAACAACGGCGGCAACGGCGGCAACGGCGGCAACGGCAACTCCGGCAACAACGGCAATTCCGGCAGCAGCTCGCAGGGACGCCTATGGCACCCGACCGCCGCGCAGGCCAAAGCCTACGCATCCGGCGCGGCCGCACAGCGCGGCTGGACCAGCTACGACTGGACATGCCTCGACAAGCTGTGGACCCGCGAATCCAGATGGCTGTGGTACGCCGAGAACGCGAAGACCGGCGCCTACGGAATTCCGCAGTCGCTGCCTGCGAGCAAAATGGCCGAGTTCGGCGCAAATTACCGTGACGACGGCGCTGTGCAGATCGACTGGGGGCTGGCGTATATCGCCCGACGGTATGGCAGCCCGTCCAAGGCATGGGAACGCTCCGAGCAAATCGGCTGGTACTGATAGCGAGCGTTATGACTGACATGAATCCATCCCCTGCACCTTCCGGAGCATCCGCAGCCGCCGAGAAACCCGCAGTCGCCGGGCGACTGCTCGGCGCGGCCGACATCCGTCACATAGCAGCCGAAGCCGGCATCAGCCCGACCAAGAAATTCGGCCAGAACTTCGTCATCGATCCCGGAACAGTGCGCCGCATCGTGCGCGAGGCCGCGGTCACCGCCGATACGCGGGTGCTGGAAGTCGGCCCCGGATTGGGGTCGCTGACACTGGCCATCCTGGAAACCGGCGCCACGATGACCGCGGTCGAGATCGACCCGCCGGTCGCGCAACGGCTGCCGCATACCATCGACACATACATGCCGGATGCGAGGAACCGCCTCACGGTCATCAACAAGGACGCGCTGGCCCTCACGTCGGCGGACCTCCCCGAGTTCAGCGGCGACGAACCGTTCACCCTGGTGGCGAACCTTCCGTACAATGTGGCCACGCCGATCATCCTGACGCTGCTGGAACGCTTCGACATGCTGACGTCCTTCGTGGTGATGGTGCAGAAAGAAGTCGCGGACCGTCTGACCGCCACTCCCGGCTCGAAGATTTACGGCGCACCCAGCGTGAAGCTGGCGTGGTACGGCTCGGCGGAACGCGTGGGCAACATCGGGCGTCACGTATTCTGGCCAGCGCCGAACGTGGATTCGGCCCTGGCCGGGTTCACCCGTGTCCAGTCGCATGCGGGCCCGCGCGACCCCCAGTTGCGCCAGCTGACGTTCCAGTTGGTCGACGCGGCCTTCAGCCAGCGTCGCAAAACGCTGCATGCCGCACTCAAGCGCATGGTGCCCGATGAAGTGTTCCACACGGCGGGCATCGACCCGACACGCCGCGGCGAGACGCTGACCATCGACGAATTCGCCGCTCTGGCGACGGCGCTGAGGCAATCGCAGCATGAACAGGGGCAGGCATCATCATGAGCGCCACAGCAATGGACAATGTACGGTCAGCGACACCGGGTCAGGTGCGGCGTTCGCCAAGCGTCCCCGCGCATTGGCCCATCCGCCGTCATGTAGCAGCCGCGGAAACGACACCAGCCGGGCCGCTGCACTCGGTGGAGGTCACGGTTCCCGCGAAAACCAATCTGACGTTGCACGTAGGGCCCGCCCATGAGGAATGGGGCGGCCGGCACGCGCTGGACACGATATATTGCGCCATCGGCGTCAACGACGTGGTGACGGCGACCGCCAAGACCCCCGGCAGCGGGTTCTCGCTCGAACTGAGCGGCGAGCATCTGGGTGATCTGGCATCGAGCGGCAGCGACATGCGCCGCAACCATGCGGTGCTTGCGTTGTTCGCGATCGCCAGGGCCGCGGGGCGGGAGCCGGACGTGGCGCTGCATGTGGACAAGCACATTCCCGTCGGTGCCGGATTGGGCGGCGGATCCGCCGACGCGGCGGCGACATTGCTCGCCGTGAACACCCTGTGGGGACTGCACTGGCCGATTGAGCGGCTGCGTGACATCGCCGCCACGCTCGGCGCCGATATGCCCTTCTGCCTGGAGGGCGGATATGCGCATGGCACCGGTTTCGGCGAGCGGATCATCCCGCTGGAGGATGATTCATCATGCGTTCAGACGCTGCGAGACCGCGGATTCGCCGGCCAATTGCTGGTGGGAGCGTACCATGCGCAACTGAGCACGCCGAATGTCTACTCGACCTTCGACAAGATGGGCGCGGGAGACGGCGACGACAACCATCTGCAGCGCGCCGCGGTCGCCTTGCACCCCCGCAGCGGCGAAGCCATCGAAGCCGCCCTGGCCGCCGGAGCATCCCGGTCATTCGTTTCCGGCTCCGGCCCATCGGTCATCGCGTTCGTACCGGACGATGCCGTCGCCCGCCGCGTTCGCACCGCATGGGAGCAATCCGCCACGGTGGACCGCATCATCGCTGCGCAGGCGCCGGCGAGACCGGTCATAACCGTCCTGCCATCCCTGTCTTATCGCGTCAGACAGTGACGCTAATCTGTGTACCAGTCTCGTAAGAAAAGGACGGACCCATGACTCAGCCTTATGACGAACGCGCGGAACGCAAGCGTTACATTCGCCGCCGCCAGCAGATCGTATTCTCCTGTGTCGGCGCGGTGCTTGCCGTCGCCCTGGTCGTGTCGGCGCTGTTCTATTTCCATGTCGGGGGTCTGGGCATAACGGCCACGTCCGCAGTCAAGCCGAATTACGGCGTGCGCGTGCCCTGCTCGACCAAGGACGCCAACGGCAAGAACCAGACATATTCCAACTATGCGAACGTCAAGGTGCGCGTGCTGAACGGCACCAAATTCGTCGGCTTCGCGAAGGCCGTCAGCACCGCGCTGTCGAACCGCCAGTTCAAGGTCACCGGCTGGGACAATTACAAGGGCAAGAAGGTCGAGCGCACCACAATCTATTTCGGCAAGAACGCCATCAACGAGGCGTACACGCTGAACACGAACTTCACGGACGCGGTGATGGTGATGGATGACCGCGACGACAAGCTGATTGACGTGGTGCTCGGCGCCTCGTTCAACGATCTGGCCAACAAGGACAGCCTGCCGAGCGGCGACACCGCCATCGAAAACTTCGAGGGATGCGTGCCCGTCCAGTCAATGGGCACCTTGCCCAAGGCCCTCGATCATGAAAAGGTGGAATGACGGCCAGCATCGTCATGACGGCCTGAAACCCCCGATATTCGGCGGCTGCCTGCCTTACGCGGACAGCCGCCGAACCGTTTCTCGGGCGCGTTTACAGCGACGCGTGCCACCGCTTGAGCTCGGCCACCGCGGTGTCATGGTCGACCGGACCGTTATCGAGCCGGTATTCCAGCATGTGCTTGTATGCGCGGCCGACCTCCGGGCCGGGAGCGATGCCGAGGATGGTCATGATCTCATTGCCGTCGATATCCGGCCGGATGGCATCGAAGTCCTCTTTCTCCTTGAGATCGCGCACGCGCTGCTCCATCTCGTCCATGGCGGACGAGAACACCATCGCCTTACGACGGTTCTGAGTGGTCGCGTCGGCGCGGGTCAGCCGGTTCAGCCGCTCATACAGCGGACCAGCGTCCTTGACGTAGCGTCGCACGGCGGAATCGGTCCACGGTTCTTCGACATACCCGTGGAACCGCAGATGCAGGTTCACTAACTCGCTGACATCCTCGACGAGATGATGGTCGAACCGCAGCGCCTTGAGCCGTTTGCGCGTCATTTTCGCGCCGACCGCATCATGATGATGGAAGCTGACCTTGCCGCCGGGCTCGAACCGGCGTGTTTTCGGCTTGCCGATGTCATGGGTCAGCGCGGCCAGGCGAAGCGTCAGGTCGGGAGCGGGCACGGGGCCTTCCGGCCCGGTCTCCAGCGCTATGGCGCGATCGAGCACAATCATCGTGTGCTCGAACACGTCCTTGTGGCGGTGGTGCTCATCGATTTCCAGCTGCAGGGCGGGAATTTCCGGGAATACGATATCGGCGAGACCTGATTCGACCAGCGCTTCGACACCCGCCCTCGGACGATCGGACAGCAGCAGCTTCGTGAGCTCGTCACGCACCCGTTCAGCGGATACGATGTCGATGCGATCGGTCATGTCGCTGATGGCGGCAGCCGTGTCGGGGGCGATGCTGAACCCGAGCTGTGCGACGAAACGCACGGCACGCATCATGCGCAGCGGGTCGTCGTCGAAGGACTGATACGGATCCACCGGCGTGCGTAATACGCCTTTAGCCAAATCGCTGGCGCCGCCGAACGGGTCCACGAACTCCAGCTGCGGCACGCGCAGTGCCATGGCGTTCACGGTGAAATCACGGCGGGACAGATCGCCTTCGAGCGAATCGCCGTAGCTGACTTCGGGCTTGCGGGATTCGGGATCGTACGTGTCGGACCGGTACGTAGTGATCTCCACCTTGACTTCGGTGCCGTCCTCGCGCCGGCGCATCGCACCCAAAGTGCCGAATTTGCGGCCCATATCCCAGAAACCGTCACGTCCCCAATGACGCAGGATCGGCTCGAACTCGTCGGGATGGGCCGACGTGCAGAAATCGAGGTCGTGGGAACGCCGGTGCAGCAACAGGTCACGCACGGGGCCGCCCACCAACGCCAGCTCGTACCCGCGAGCCGCGAACAGGTGTCCAAGTTCAATGGCTTCCGGCCAAACTTCGAAATTCACACGAGGCCTTTCCATAAAGTATTACCGCTTTTATGCGTATTCAAGCATACCGTTACCCCACCTGCACACGGTATTGAGTAAGGTGGAAGTCATGATTACGCCCGCAGACCTCGCGCGCATGCTTGCGCATGCTGCGGGCGACCATACCCAAAATCCGCTCGAACCCGATACGTTGCTCTATACGTCCGAGGCTCCGCGCACGCCGAAAACCGTTGTCAGGCCACCGGAACCACGCTTTCCCACACCTGCGATGATGCCGCAGCGACGGGCGGGCGACGGGCCGACCACATTCGCGTCGCTGGACGCTCAGGAGCTCCCGGTGGTGCGCGAATACTCGGCCGGCGGCCTGGTGTTCGACGAGCGCGGCCGGGTGGCCATCATCGCGCGACACTCCCGCAACGGCCATCTCGAATGGTGCCTTCCCAAGGGCCATATCGAAAAGGGCGAGACGCCGCAGCAGACCGCCGTGCGCGAGGTGCACGAGGAGACCGGCATTCTGGGTGAGGTGGTCGAGTCCATTGCCACCATCGACTATTGGTTCACCGGTACCAGCCAGCGCGTGCATAAGCTCGTGCATCATTTCGCGCTGCGCCAGATCGGCGGCGACCTGACGGTGGAGGGCGATCCGGATCATGAAGCCGAAGATGCCATCTGGGTGGATTTCGATGATTTGGATGACGTTCTCAGCTATCCTAATGAACGCAAGATCGCTTGGCTCTACGCAAGGAAAATGAAGCAGGGATGATCGCGAACAGCCCCGAGCACGGTCAGGCCGTGCCATCGTTATCTCACCGAACGACACGCCTATGGCGCTTCTTTACCATCATGTTGCTGACATGCGCGATGCTGTTCGCAGGCCGCATGGTACCGGCCGGCCCGGCACATATGGCGATGGCGGATGACGAGACGGACACGGCCACGCAGACGACCGCCTTGTCGATCACCGAATCGACGCCCGTGGTCACCGACACATCCGGCTACCACATCACCATCAGCATCTCCAATCCCACGTATGCCGCGACGTCACCGGGTCTGGTGACCGTGGCCTACAACCCGTCATATACGTTCGTATCGCGCACTGACATCCAGCATTGGGCGACCGGGGACGTATCGATTCCGGTGCGCACCGTTCTCGGCACGGCCACGGTGCCGTCCATCGCGGCGAACAAGAAGGTTTCCGTGAAGATCGACGCGGCGGCCGACAGCGATGCGTTGAAGGCGTTGCAGATGTGGGGGCCGAAACCGCTGCTGGTCACCTATCAGGCGACCCAGGCGACCGACTCTCAATCCACAGGCTCCTCTGACGGGTCATCCGGGTCGGACCGTACCGTCGATCCGAACACCAAGCCGATTCGCCTGCACAGCTTCCTGACCAGATCATCCCAGGGATTGCGCAACGCACAGACCCCGCCGATGGCCATCACCATGGTCATGCCGTTGATGAACACCGGCCAGCAGGCCGACAAGAACGCCATCGACCAGCTGGTGGTGCATGACAACGGCGATGAATCCGACACAAAATCTACACAATCAGGTGGCGGCGGCACGGATGACAGCACAGACGACGGCTCCGGCAACAATACCGACGACACCGAAAACACCGCGGCGACGCAATCATCAGTGCTCACCCCGCACGACAATGATGCACTCGCCGCCAAACTCTCCCTCATCGGCAAGCACAGCGATTTGCAGACCATAGCCGATCCGACGGCATTGGCTTCCGACACCGGGCAACGCATCGATGCCGTCATGCAGCCGGCCGGATTCGACATCACCGCCTATGCCGCGATCAACAACGTCCGGTCGTACGAACAGGCCGGCGTCGGCACCGGCGCATGGAACGCACGATCCGCACTGGCCGCGGCACCGGCATCATCCAATTCCCTGCCCATCGCCTGGCAAGGCAAGGGCGATTGGACACGGCAGGCGCTCTCCACGGCCAGGAAGCAGGGATACCAGTACGTCATCGCCGGTCACGACTTCGACTCCAGCACCACGGCCACCGTGCACACAGGCACATACACAATCCCCACCTCGGCCGGCGACATCACGGTGCTGAGCGAGCAGAAGGAACTCGGCGACCTCGCCAAAGGCAAGCCCACCAGCAGTGATGCGGACGGCGAGACCAGTAACGCGGGACGCATCGCGCGGTTCGTCGCGCAGAGCGCCTTCTATCAGATGGAGCAGCCGTATGCGGCGATGAACCGCAACCTGCTGGTCTGCTTCGGCACTAATATGTCGGCGGCGTTCATCGACACGCTGATGACCGCGGTCGAACAGTCCTCATGGCTGCAACTCACCGACCTGAATGATCTCATTGACGCAGACGCCTATCGGACCGGCGACAAGGCGCTGCAAATCGTCCCCCAAGACAGTCATTTAAGCGAGCGGAACACCCGATCGGTCACGTCCGCGCTGGAATCGCTGGCCGAAAGCCGCAACGACATCAACCGCTTCGCCACGTCGGTCCTCACCGACCATAAGGCATCCGCGTCCTGGATCCGCAAGATCAAGGCCGCACAGAGCACGCTGGCACTGCATGCGCTCTCGTCCGCGCCGCGCAACATCGACAGTCTGGTCGACGGCGCCAAACGGCTCGGCGGAGGCATGTTCGGCGGCGTATCCATCACGCCGACCGACTCCATCACCGTCGTCAGCGAAACGGCCAAAATGCCCGTCACCGTCAGGAACAACCATCCGTATCCGGTACGGGTGAAGGTCTCATCCCTCACCGACTCCATGGAAATCGTCACATCGCGGTTCACTGAGGTCACCATACCGGCGAACAGCGAGGCGCAGGTCACGTTCGCCATCCGCGTCGCCACTTCCGGCCACGCCACAGCCCACATCACATTGCTGGACCACAACGGCGACACGTTCGGTTCCGCACAGAACACCGACATCACCAGCGTGCTGCGCATCAGCGACATGACCGGATTCATCATCATCGGCTTCTCGCTGCTGCTCGGCCTGGTCGGCCTCTGGCGCCAATTCCATCGAAAGAAGGACCCCGACGAATGAGCACCACGGTAGGACGCAATTCGCTGATCATGGCGTGCGGCACGGCCGCGTCACGTGTGACCGGCCAGATCCGCACCATCTTCCTCGTCGGCGCGCTCGGTACCACCGGTATCGCAGCCAACGCGTATCAGGCCGGCGCGCAGATACCGCAGGTGATCTTCAACCTGCTGTCCACCGGCGTGTTCAACGCGGTGCTCGTGCCGCAGATCGTGCGCACGCTCAAGCAGAAGGACGCGGATGAGCGACTCAGCAAGCTCATCACCTTGTCCATCGCGCTGCTGCTGGCCATCACACTGCTGATGGCGTCCGGCACGCCACTGCTGACGATGCTGTATCTCGACTCCAGCTGGACGCCCGCGCAAAGGGCGCTGGCGAACGCCTTCACGCTGTGGTGTATGCCCCAGATCCTGTTTTACGGCCTGTATACCGTATTGGGGCAGATCCTCGCCGCAAAGGGGCGTTTCGCGACGTATGCGTGGAGCTCCGTAGGCGCCAACGTCATCAGCTGCATCGGTTTCGGCGCGTTCATCATGCTGTTCGGCAACGCGGGACGGCAGCCGATGTCGTTCTGGACATCCGGCAAGATAGCCCTGACCGCGGGCGCCTGGACGGCCGGCGTGGCGTTCCAGGCCCTGGTGCTGTTCATTCCTTTGCTGCGTTGCGGCATCCACTACCGGCCTCGCTGGGGACTGCATGGGCTGGGGTTGCGTTCCATGGGCCAGGTGGCGGTGTGGAGCATCGCCATGGTGCTGCTCAACCAGCTGATGGGCATCGTCAATTCGCGTGTTAATACCGGCGCCCCGACCGCCGGCGGCGATTTGTACGGCATCGCGGGCAACGCGAGCTATCAGTACGCGTACACGATATACGTTCTTCCCTATTCGATCATCGCCGTGTCCATCACGACCGCGGTGTTCCCGCGCATGTCCCGCGCGATCAGCGAGCATCGTATCGGAGATGCCCGCGCCGACCTCAGCTCATCCCTGCGATCCACCGGTCTTGCGATGTTCTTCTTCACCGCGGTCATGATTGCCATGCCGGTGCCGCTGGTGAAGGCGCTGATTCCGTCCACGAATGTGCATGGGGCGATTCTGATATCCGGGCCTCTGATCGGCCTGCTGGTGGGATTGGTGCCCACCAGTGCGTTCCTGCTGGTGCAGCGCGCCTTCTACGCGTATGAGGACGGCCGCAGCCCGTTCCTGTTCGCGGCGGCCGACAACGCCGTGCAGTTGCTGCTTCTGCTGACCTCGCTGCGTTTCGCACCGCCGAAATATTGGACGCTCATGGTGGCTCTGTCGCTGAGCCTGTCATATATCATCACGTTCCCATGGGTGTTCTGGCTGTTACGCAGACGATTCGGCGGGCGGATCGACGGCAAGCGCATCATCATCATGCATGTCAAGGCCCTGATTGCCGGTGCGGCGGCATGCGCGTGCGGACTATTCCTCAACCCGCTGGCCACGCGTTTGGTCGGAGCGAAGGTTTCCAGCGTCAACGGACATATGAGCTGGTGGCAATCCATCGTCATATGCGCGATTCTGACGATTGTGGTGACGGCCGTGTATGCCGGGCTGCTATGGCTGATGCGCGTGGAGGAGTTCTCCAGCCTGATCGTCACCATGAAGGCACGGCTGTTGCGTAGGACTTCCACTGCGACATCGGTATCGACACCGGCTGAGTCGGAAACCGAGGAAGCTCAGGCACAAAACGCGGAGGTCGAAGAGGGTACCACGACAATTGCGGAGAATGATAATCATTACGATGATTATTCGCTGGGTGACGATGGAACCTCGGAGAATGACGGTTCCGCGGAACAGGCCGCTGAAACTGTGACCGATCTCGAACGGCCGGTTCAGGACCAACCCAGGGGGATTCCGTCCGACAACCTTCCGCCCAGCTTCGCGCCGACGGTCAACCGTAAGGGCCAACGCCCGTCCATCAAGTCTGTCGTACTGCCGAACGTCGCGGCAAACGCAGCCGGTGCAGCGGCAGGTATCGCGGCCGGCAACAACGCCCAGCCGCGAATTCCCACCATACTGCCAACGCCGCATCATTCCACTCGTCAAGCCGCGTCCGTCGCGGCTGCACAGCCGACCATCCCCACGGCTAGAATGTCAGCATCACCACTATCTCAGCGCATGACAGCAGAGCACGGAGAAACAACTACTATGAAGCCTCAATTGGGAGATACCGTCATCGGTCGCTACACTCTCGTTTCTTCGCTGCGCGAAAGTGACGGATTGAGCGCATGGATAGCCAATGACCGCATGCTGGCGCAGTCCTGCCAGCTGTTCATCATCACCGACACATCCGTTCTGCCGCAGATCAACGAGGCGGCTTCCACGCTCGCGCTGGCCAACAGCCGGTACTGCACGCCGGTGCTGCAGCTGCAGCACGTCGGCGATGCCGCGGTGGTGATCACCGAGCCGGACTCCGGTCTGGCGCTGGCGGAATACATGCAGCGTTCGTCTTCCTCGTTCCTCAGCTACGACGCGATTCGATCGATCGTGGGACAATGCACCCAGGCGGTTCAGGAGCTGTTGGACACGGGGCTGACCCATACCGCGCTGAGCACCGATACCATTCGCGTGAGCGTCAATGGCGTGCAGTTCGCCGACACTCCCGTCGCCGCCGCATTGGCCGATATCTGCAGCGGCATCGACGGCGATGTGATGTCGTATGAGCAGATGGCGACGCGACAGCTGGCCGCACTGCTGTACGCGCTGCTGACCAAGACGCCTTCAGGCACGAACACGACGTTCGACCTGAATATGCTGCCCGCCGACGTTCCCACGGAATTCCGCGTGATCTGCAAGCGTGGACTGGCCCTGCACACCGAAGATGGGGAAGTCATCGTGCCGATGGCAACGCTGGCCGAGCTGAGCGCGCTGCTGGGCGCGTGGGAGCCATTCAGCAACTTGTCGGATCGTGACATCATATTGCCGTCGGTCAGTGGCAGCGCCTCGATCAGCATGGTGGCGTTGCGTGACACGAGCGATGACAAGATCGTGGAACTGCCGGATGGGCTGGTTACCTCGACGAAGCTGCCGGAATTGTCGATTTCCGAGGCGGGACTGGCAGCCGGCGCCGAGGCCAGGTTCGTCAACGAGCAGCGTCTCGCGCAGCAGGCGTTCCTGGCTCAGCTGCCCGGAGATCCGCCCTCGGCCGATCAGCCGGTCATCCCCGAAGCGGAATTGTTCGAACCGGATACCGCCGAGCCGTCGAAGACCCTGGCCTCCCTGCAATCGAAGGTCGGTCAGCTTATGGGCTCCTTGCGCAAGGACGGGGAGCCGGAGTCGCCGGTGACGACATCCACTGCGGAAGAGACCGCGATTGAGCAGCCGATGCCGGTGTATGCACCGCTGCCGGCATCGTTCCCGCCCGCCGCCAAGCCGCGTAGGTCCGCTGCTGGTGCGACGAAGGCACAGTCCGGCAACGGCGTGAACGTACCGGCAAACGCTGCTGGTGCGTCTGGTGTTGCGGGCGGTACCGGCAAACCCCGGACGACCGGTGCAACCGGTGAGATACAGAGCATCGTGGCCAATATGCCGAATGTTCCGCTGCCGGAAGAGAACGACAATGAGCGCACCCACGCCGGCAGCATCCCGCCGTTGCCGCAGTCCGGTGAGGCGCAGGTGTCTGAAGGCGAGCAAACCGTGGCTGGAAGCCATCCCACGACCCATGCGGCTCAGCCCATTGCCACGAATGCCATGCCGCAGCCGCGCGCGCATATGTCGGAATCATTGGCCGCTCTTGCCGCCAGATCCGCCAAGGCCGCGGCGTCGGGCGACGCCGTAATGCCCCCGTCATTCGCAGTGTCGGCATCGGCGCCCGGAGCCAATGGAGCAGCCATCCCCGGATCATCGAAGTCGCGTACGCGGATGACGGCACCAATCAGCCGCGATGCCCTGCGGAACATGTCTGGCGGCCGTCCTGCGGCGGCTCCGGGTGCGAATGTGCCGGGTGTGCAGACACCGGCGCAGCGTGCCCAATCCGACGCCTTTGACCCCACGGTCACCGTTCCGCTGCTAGGCACTGATGGTACTTCGGTAGATCAGCTGCCGCCTATGGCCCAGATCATGCCGCCGAGCTTCGCGCCCCAGCAGGTGCACGATGTCAACGCAGCGAATGTCGGATGCAATATCGAGGAGGACCTGCCGGACCAGCCACTCTGGGGGCAGCTCAAGATCAAGGTCATCGCCATCGTCGTCGCGCTGGTTCTGCTGGTGGTGGGATTGGTCGCCGCATGGTTCATCCTGAACGGAGACAACCACGGTGGCGGATCCGACAATCAGGATTGGCCGAACAAGACCGACATCGATAACGTCCCGTTCGGCAACTCGACCACACAGAACTCCACGTCAAAGAACTCTGCGGCACAATCCGACATCGTGTACATCCGCGTTCTGTAGGCGACGCAGAAGTTCTCATGGGCACCCCTTCTACTCACGGGTAGGAGGGGTGTTTCATCGTACGCGGTGACTCACGCTGTGGACTTATGCTGTGGGCCCGTATCGTGCTCGTATTAGCTCCTCCGGTTTCCATGAACGCGGCATGCCTGTTTCGGCAATCTGAAAGCGACCAATCGGCATTCGAGGCGAATCCATGTCGTTGTTCACCCACCGCTGGACGAGGTCAGGTCAACTCGCTATCGTAAGGGACATGACTGAACTTTCAACCATCATCATCGGTTCCGGCCCTGCCGGATATACGGCCGCAATCTACCTCGCACGCGCCGGGTATCGCCCGACCATTCTTGCGGGTGAGCTCACGCCGGGCGGTCAGCTGGTCAACACCACCACCGTGGAGAATTACCCCGGTTTCCCTGACGGCATTCTCGGACCGGAACTGATGGATCGTATGCGCGATCAGGCGGAGTCTTTCGGCGCATCCATCGAATATCTCGATGTCACGAGCGTCGATTTCAGCTCCTCCCCCAAGACCGTCACGTGCAGCGATGGAAGCCAATATCACGCCGATGCCGTCATCATCACCACCGGTTCGCAGTACCGCAAGCTCGGCATTCCCGGCGAGGCCGAGTATTCCGGTCACGGCGTATCGTATTGCGCCACCTGCGATGGTTTCTTCTTCAGGGACAAGCCCATCGTCGTGGTGGGCGGAGGAGACAGCGCGCTCGAAGAGGCACTGTTCCTGACTCGTTTCGGCTCTTCGGTGACCGTATTGCACCGCCGCGACCAGTTCCGCGCCTCCAAGATCATGGTCGAGCGCGTGCTGAACAATCCCAAGATCACCGTGAAAATGAATACGGTGGCGACAGCCATTCGCGGGCAGAAAAACGCTGTCGGCGCGCAGACAGGCGCTGATGCGGTAACCGCTGCGGCACCCGCAGCGCAGAACACCGGAAATCTTCTCTCGTTGAAGACGACTCCGATGCTGAATGTCTCCGGATCGGCATTGAATGCTCCCTCTTCGACCGGCATTTCCCTGTCGGCAAAGGCTGAAACCGCAGATGATTCCGCCGGCTTTGTGGACATTCGCGACACCGTGACAGGCGAGACGGGCACGCTGCCCGCCGAGGGCATCTTCGTGGCGATCGGCCATGAACCGGCCACGCGTTTTGCGAAGGGTTCCGTGGATATGGATGACGACGGGTACATTCTGGTCTCCGGTGCCGGAACGCATACTTCCATGCCTGGAGTGTTCGCCGCCGGTGACTGCGTTGACCGGGTGTACCGTCAGGCCATCAGTGCCGCAGGCATGGGATGCCGCGCCGCGCTGGACGCACAATCCTACCTGGCCTCACTGCACTGATCCAACAGCACAGCTCGACCCGTCGGCGAAATCAAACCTCATCACAGACGATGATATTGCTTCACCGGCGGGTTGAGCTACACAAATAATGCTTGCACTGTCAGTAATCACAAACGAAACGACAAACTGACCGAAATAGCGCTGCGGACGCTTACCAGCGCCGGAGAATCGCATCAGAACGACAATCCGCTCAAATCTAGCGCATTGTACTGAACCGATTGCAACTCATATTGCTCAACAGAGTTTTCGGTAATGCTTTTTCAGGTGCATGCAATAGGACAGTCATACGGACGGTTCATTGCGTTAGTCCTCTGACTGCAAATGCCACGACAGTTGCTTTATACGCGTTCTGCCGGAGAGGCAATGAATACCTCTCGGCAGACCAGATCATACGGCTCATGAACGGCATGACCGTTGTTTCCCGTTGTGCGATGATGGCGGCTCACACCGTTGTGTGGCTCACACCCTCACACCCATTTTGCCGCCGCGCCCTCGACTGCCGTGGGAATCAGCATGCTGAGGATGCGTTCCATATCCTCAGGGGAGGAAAACACGATTTCGATTCGACCGTGCTTTTGCGTACCCTTGATGGACACTTTGGTGTCAAAATGATTTTCAAGGTTGTTGACAATCGGAGAACCGGCCCAAGGATTGTTCTTCGTCGGCCTTACCTTCTTGGGCACGTTGCTTTCTGCGTTCTTCAGCGCCACGATTTCCTCGGTGCTGCGAACCGAAAGCCCCTCCCCTATGATTCGAGTGGCCAGTTTGTCGATTTCACTTTCGTCATTCAAACCAAGAAGAGCTCGCGCATGCCCTGCGGACAGTACGCCTGCGGCAACTTTCTTCTGCACGGACGCAGGAAGATTCAGCAGACGCAATGTGTTCGCGATTTGCGGTCGCGATTTCGAGATCGACTTGGATAGTTCAGCCTGAGTCAGGCCGAAGTCATCAATCATCTGCTGATATGCCGCCGCCTCTTCCAGAGGATTCAGTGCGACGCGATGAAGGTTCTCCAGCAGTGCATCACGCAGCATCTCGTCATCTGATGTGGTTTTGACAATCGCCGGAATCGTCTTCAGTTGTGCAAGTTGTGATGCACGCCAGCGACGCTCGCCCATAATGAGCTCGTATTTCTGCGATGTTTCACGTGAAACATCATTCTTGCTGGACTCCCCAGCCTGACGCTTGCGAACCACGATCGGCTGCAATACGCCGACTTCCTTGATGGACGCGGCCAACTCATTCAGCTCTTCCTCATCAAAGACGCTGCGCGGCTGCTGCGCATTCGGAACGATGGAGCTGACAGGAATATCCAGCAGATAGCCACCCTCGACAGGCTTCAATTCTGGAGTTTCCTTATTATCCTTTTCCTTGCCGGATGCCTTTGTGCTCTCGGAACGCTGAGCCGGCTGCGTTTTCTTGGAATCGCTCGTCCTCTGTGCTGTTGCTCCGAAAAACATGTCACTGGGGTGTGCCATATCACTGATACCGGGCATGGCAACGCGCTTGCCGCTCTTGGGCTTCTCCACCGTTGTGGACTTGTGTACGGCAGGAATGGAATCCTTCATGGCCGGAATGGTCTTACGCTTGATTTCGCCAAGACGAACCGGAGCGGTAGACTCACTATGTTGTTCAGTACCGCTCTTATGGGATTCGACCTTCTCTGGCGCAGCCGCAGCTTTCTCTTGAGGGGCTTTCTTGTTGGCTGTCGTCTCCTCGGATTCGAGATCAACACCCAATTGCTGCTGTTCCGCATGAGCTGTTTTCGACTCACCGGGAAGTGCGGGGAACAGCGCACCCAATCCTTTACCCAAACGTGATTTTGAGGTCATGGGTTACTCTCCCCTCTTCGCGTCAATTGCAGCCAGCACCGAAGGCGATCGACGGGCGATTTCCAAGGCCGCTTCGCCATAGGCACTCGCTCCCATTCCACGCGGGTCATAGCTGATGACTGTCTTTCCGAAACTTGGAGCCTCGGATATTTTTACCGTACGGGGAATCGTCGTATCCAGAACGATACTCGGATAGTGACTCTTCACCTCTGAGAACACTTCCCTGCTGAGCAATGTTCGTTTATCAAACATAGTGACCAGCATAGTCGACACAGTCAAATTAGGGTTATAGTGCTCCTGCACCAATCCTATGGTATTGATAAGTTGACCAAGCCCCTCCAAGGCATAGTATTCAGCTTGGATCGGAATCAACATCTCAGACACCGCGCACATAGAGTTGATGACCAACAGGCCAAGACTCGGCGGGCAATCGACCAGAACATAGTCATAATGATTGTTCGGATCCTGCAGGAATGATTCGACGGCTTCCTTCAGCAGATTGTTGCGATTCGGCAGATCCGCCACTTCCAGTTCCGCACCCGAAAGTTCAATGGAAGCGGGAACCACATCGAGCCCTGGGATATCAGGACAGGTTTTCAGTACCTCTCCGATTGTCATTCGTCCTTCAAGAACGTCATATACCGAAGGATCGCTGGTGCCGTGAGGAACACCGCATGCCGTAGAGGCGTTCCCCTGGGGATCCATATCGATGACCAGCACGTGAGCTCCGTGAGAGGCGAGAGCTGCGGCAATATTCACCGTTGTTGTCGTCTTGCCGACGCCGCCTTTCTGGTTGGCGACGGCCAGGCATCGGGTTCTCGATGGCAGGGGGAACAATGCGGCATTCAGGCGTTCATAGCGTGACGCCTCATCTGCAATCTCGGCGCCCAAAGAGGAACCATCATTCCCGAAAATCCTTCTGACCGTTTCAGAAGCAGATTCCATGGCAGGAATCGCAGAGGATTCCTGTGAATCATTGGATGTCATAGTCCCTCCTAAAAAACGAACAACATCTAATTTTTCCTAGTCGTATGGACATCTCAAGTTGTGCACAGCAATGTGGATAACTGTGGATAAGTATAGTGCATTAGTGTGTGAACACTTCGATCAACACTAGATAAACCGTTTATTTCCGCCATTTTCCTAATGTGGATTACATGTCGCAAATAATGTGGATAACTTTGTGTACTGTTTGAAATTGTGGATAACTCCATTCTTGCGAAACCATCGCTTTCGTGTTTGACATCCATTGTTTCACGTGAAACAATCTTCGGACAGTCAGCGATGTCGATGAAGATATAACAGCATTGTTTATGCAATCAAAGGCAATGGATATCGTCCGTCTCACCCCGCAATCCAACCTCCGACAGCGGAAGCAGAATTACGATTCCCGTCAGCGGGGGCATGGGATTATCGTGTGACTCCCACCCATGGGAGCCACACGATAATTAGCGCTTGTCTACGAGAACGACGCGCGTGGATTCGAGACCGGGAGCTACTGGAGCTTCAACGACACGAGCACGCACTCCCCCGGCATGGGAAATTTGATGCTTCGCCTTTTCAATCTCAGCCTGCGCCGAACGGCCTTTCAATGCGACCAGTCGACCTTGAGGGCGAAGCAGAGGCAACGTCCAACCGGCAAGCTTGGTCATTGGCGCCACTGCTCGACAGGTCACTATAGAGAATGGTTTCAATTCACCTTCGTGGTGCTTGATACGATCGATGACTTCGTCGGAACGTGCGCGAATAATCGTAACATTCTGCAGGTCCATGTCATCCACGCACTCTTGCAACCATTCGACACGACGTTCCATGGGCTCAATGAGTGTAAACGCACAATCCGGCATGCATGCTGCCGCAACGATTCCAGGGAAACCGCCGCCACTGCCAACATCGGCAATGGTCTTTGCCTTGCTTCGATCGGTGACTTCCCGAATGAACGGGACGCATGCGGCGGAGTTGAGGATATGACGTTCCCAGATGATGGATATGTCGCGTGGGCCTATCAATCCACGCAGCTCACCCTCGCGGGATAGTTTCACGTGAAACACTTCGAGCTTGTCGTATGCTTCGCCCAATGCCTCACGAACTATTGCGGAATCATCTAGCTCATCACCAGATGTTTCACGTGAAACAATATCGCTCACTCTTCGCTACCTTCATCGACGTCGGATTCATCGGCGCTGCTCTTCATGTAGATGGTGACATAGCGACGCGGCTCTTCACCGTGAGAACGAGACTTCAGCCCCTCCTCGCGAACCACATCATGAATGACCTTGCGCTCGAACGAATTCATCGGTTTCAAATCAACGGGCTCACCGGTGTCATGCACTTCATCAATGGCATCAAGTGCAGTGTCACGAAGACGCTGACGCTTGCGCTTCAGGAACCCGTCAACATCAACAATCAGATGCGAGCGTTCGCCGGTCTTCTGCTGAACAGCAAGCCGGGTAAGCTGCTGCAAAGCATCGACCACTTCACCATTGCAACCAATGAGATGCTTGATATCCGTATCGTCATCAGCGATGATCTGCACCATCGGACGACCGTTGCGAACACCCATCTCGATATCGCCTTCGTAATCGGCGATGTCCAATAAGCCTTCCAAGTAGTCGGCGGCGATGTCAGCTTCTTCATTGAGCTGATCGATCGTCGTGGTCTCCTCCTGCGCCATATCACCACTCCTTTAAGCGAGTATTACTTCCATAGTGTAAAAAAAGGAAACCTCACGGTCAAATAGAGGTTTCCAATCGTGTCACTTTTTCTTGCGATTCTTCCGCTGGGGCTGCTTGCGCTGGTATCCCCGCTCCAGACGAACAGCGGCTTCCTGGCGCGCCTTCTCCAGTTCCTCTTCCTCAATCGAAAGCTGTCCGGCCTTGGCGCGACGAGCATTCTCCTGACGATGATCTCGAATCTCCTTTTCCTCAGCTGCACGGGAACCCGGGGTCGGGAACTTGTACACCTGGAACAAGGAACGGGCAAGGTTGCATGCGTTGTTGGTCAGCCAGTACACCAGCACGGCGAACGGGAACATGATGCCGGAGAAGATGTACATGATCGGGAAGCCCCAGGTCATGGCCTGCTGCATCTTGTACGTGGATCCCTGCATCGAAGCCTTGGGGAGGTTCTTACGCATGTTGTTGAACTGCATGTACCACATGCATGCGCACATCAACAGGATGAAGAAGCCGATGACGACCTTTCCGGAATTGTTGGCCGTACCGAAGGTATCGGTGACGCTGACACCGAAGACGCGGGTTTGCGCGAACTGCTTGGCAGTCGCCTGATCGAATGCGCCAAGCGCTCCCCTCTTGCCGGTCGCGATATACGGAATGGCGGAAAGCATGTAGAACATGCACATGAACACAGGACCCTGAATGACGGCGGTCCAACACGACCCCATGGGGTTGGCGTCATTGTCCTGGTAGAGCTTCATCATCTCACGGCTCATGGCCTCTTTGCTGGCCTGATCCTTTTTGCCCTTGTACTTGTTCTGAATATGCTGCATCTTGGGTTGCAAGGCCTGCATCTTGCGCATCGACTTCATCTGCTTGAGATAAATCGGCAAAATACAGGCGTGCACCACGAGCACAAGGAACACGATCGCCAGCACCCAAGAGATGCCGATCGGTGCCATGCCCAGCAGGGTGAGGAACTTATGGAACAGGACCATGACCTGGGTCATGAGCCACTCAAGTGGGGTCAGCAGCTTATACAGCCAGCCCCAAATGCCTCTGTCAAGAAGAAATTCTCCGGAAGTGTTCATCAGGCCATCTCCTTAATCATCGGCCATTGGTGTGAGTCGAGGCTTCTCATATGCCTTCGACCAGCGAAATCTGTAGCACAGTGAAAAATGTTGCGGAACATCATCGATGCCGCCACGACTCCAAGGGTTGCAGCGAAGAAAACGCCAAATAAACAGCACGATTCCTCTTACCGCGCCGAAGCGCCGAACCGCAGTAATCGCGTAATGTGAGCAACTCGGATAGTACTTGCAGCATGGCGGCGTTTTCGCCGAAATGGCCCTCTGGTACCACTTGATCATGCCGATAAGCGCCGATCCGATGGCTGACATCAGCGACTCACCCTGCGTTCATGCGTAGTCGTGACTTTGGCGAAGCAACGGGAAAACTGTCGGTCAAGGTCAGCGAAATCGACACGCGATGCGCTGGGTTTGGCTCTCACGACGATATCGCACTGCATCGGAAGCATATCTTCATATCGTCTTGCGAGCACACGAAATCGACGCTTCACACGATTACGCGTTACAGCGTTACCAACAGCCTTGCTGACGGCAAGTCCCATACGTCTCATGATATCCGCAGATGCCTGAACATCACGGGTATCGTCATGCACCACAAAGTGCACGACGATATCCGAATCCGTCACCTTGAAGCGACGCTTCAGCACTGCGATGAAGTCACGATGGCTTTTCAGCCGCTTCACTCGCCTTCGTCACCTACCGCAATCAGGCGGACAGAGACTTACGTCCCTTGTTACGGCGGCGGTTGATCATCGCGCGGCCGGAACGGGTGCGCATGCGCACGCGGAAACCATGCTTCATCGAGCGACGGCGGTTGTTGGGCTGGAATGTCCTCTTCATAGTTATGCTCCCGGTTTTTGCCATGCTGATGCACGGCTCTCATGAGTCAAGCTCTATAACGGTACTCTGAGCCATGCCCAAAAATCAAAATGAAAACAATTTCTTCACGATTTATCAGTGTGTCGTGCCCCTTGCAGAGCAGCGGAAAACATTGGAAACACGCCAAAACATGTAGAAAAGTTATCCACAAATTACATGAATGTTATTCACAATTGAGGCGACACAACACGCTAAGCTGTGGATAACTTGGCTAAAGTGGAGTACATATATCCTGTTGTTGTTGTACTTATTATAGCTACCGTAGCGCATCCGCTGCGGTGCGCACCGGCACACATACCTGAAGGAGGTCACAATGTCGGATGACCTTCTCGGTCCAGCCGGGCAAGCCACGCGGATATGGTCGGACACGCTGCGTCTGCTCAAGCAGAATCCCACGCTGTCGCCGCGCGACAAGAGCTGGCTTGAAGGAGTCGTACCGGAAGCGGTATATGGCACGACCATCGTATTGTGCGTAAGCAACATGGCCACGCAGCAAGCGTTGCAGAATGAACTCAATGCGCCGCTGCTCAACGCTTTGAAAATCATATCCGGAAACGACATGTTCCCGGCGTTCAAAATCGTGGCTCCTCAGGTGTCCCAACCGGAACCGCAGCCGCCGGAATACCGGCATCCCGATACTGCGGCGAAACCGAGCGAACCGTTCCCTGCGAATCCGTCGCCGACCGTCGCCGATCTGGCTCAGGAATCCTACATGCCCAACAGCATGCAGGCAATCTCCTCCATCGATTCGATTTCCGCGGAAATGACGGAGGCGAATCGGCAGCCAGACGCCACGGCTCCTCGAATACCCGGCGAGCCGAGTTTTCCGGTACGGCAGCAGAAGGTGATGCGCGATCCGGAAACCCATCTGAACAAAAACTCGACGTTCGACACGTTCGTTCCCGGTGATTCCAACCGTTTCGCACGCACTGTCGCGCTTGCGGTCGCCGAGGGAACCGGGCAGGAATTCAACCCGTTGTGTATCTACGGCGGATCGGGACTGGGCAAGACCCACCTGCTCAACGCCATCGGCAACTATGCATTGGTCAAGGATCCCACGCTCAAGGTCCGATACGTCAACAGCGAGGAATTCACCAACGAATTCATCGAGGCACTGCAGACCCCGGCCCAGAGCCAGAACCGCATCGCAGAATTCAACCGCCGATACCGCGAGGTCGACGTGTTGCTCATCGACGACATCCAGTTCCTCGGCGGCAAGGAAGCGACCCTCGAACAGTTCTTCCACACATTCAACGCGCTGCATCAGGCCAACAAGCGTATCGTCATCGCGTCCGATGTCGCGCCCAAGAACCTCAAGGGCTTCGAGGCACGACTCATCTCGCGTTTCGACTCCGGACTCACCGTCGATGTCAAGCCGCCCGATCTTGAGACCCGCATCGCTATTTTGCGCATGATGGCTTCGATGAACGGCACTTCGACACCGAATGACGTGCTGAATCTGATCGCGGAGCGCTTCACCGAGAACATCCGCGAGCTGGAAGGCGCCCTGATTCGCGTGAGCGCGGTGGCATCGCTGAGCAGTCAGCCGGTGACCCGCGCGCTTGCCGAGCAGACGCTGCAGGACTTCTTCACCACCGACGTGGAAATCAAGCCGACCGACATCATCGGGCAGACGGCGAAGTACTTCCATCTGACATTCGACGACATCGTCGGGCGCGCGCGAACGAAAAACATCGCGCTGGCCCGTCAGGTCGCCATGTATCTTGCCCGTGAGATGACCAGCATGAGCCTGGTCGATATCGGCGAAGTGTTCGGCGGCCGCGATCACACCACGGTCATGCACGCGTATACCCGCGTCAGCGATGATATGCAGGAAAAGCCTGAAATTTACAACTACGTGACCGAGCTGACCGCGCGCCTCAAGCAGCGCGGCAATGAGTGACGACAGTCGTTTTCTCTCGGCTGTGCAATGGTCCCGTCTGGCACGATCGCGCTGAGACACCAAGAAACGCCTTTTTTCGTCGCTGTGCGTGATTCTGCTGGATGAAGGCCTGATTCGTCACCGTCGACAGGACCTATCAGACTCAAATAATATAGACATACATATTTAATCTGTACAATAAAACAGGCGCAACACGCCGAACGATCTGCTGATTGAAGGAAAAGTTATCCACATGCTTATTCACAAATGTGGGTAGAGCCTGCGGATAACTTGTGGACTACTGCACATTTTTTGTGGATGAACAGTGGATTAATCCACAGGAAATGTGGACAATCAAAACAGTTCGCCGAAAATGTGGATAACTCGGCACTTATGCACATTTTGTCCGGAAAGTTATCCACATAATCTGTGGGTTACTCAGCCCATATAAACACAAGGATTCGCGCAGTTATCCACACTATCCACAGGGCTTATTACTACGACTATCTTATTTCTCTTTCGATAACCGTCGTGATGATAACTCACTTCGCGCATGAGAAAAACAATCCGAACATGACCCGCTAGAATGTTGCCAAGCACATCGTGAAATGAGGGAACCCATGAAAGTAGAAATCGATTCCGCGGCTCTCGCCGACGCCGTAGCCTGGACGACCCGCGTCATCGACGCCCGACCGGCGAGCCCCATCCTTGCAGGTATCCAGCTCGAAGCCATCGACGGCACCCTTCAACTGTCCGCGTTCAATTACGAGATTTCCGCACGTCACCACATCGAAGCCGGTATCGACGAACCCGGAACCGCACTGGTACTCGGCAAACTCCTCGCCGACATCACCAAGTCACTGCCTGCCGAAAAGACCTACCTGTCGACCGACGGCTCCACCATGACCATCAACTCGGGCAAGTCCACGTTCACCATGCAGCTCATGCCCGATGCCGAATACCCGGATCTGCCGGTCGTACCGGCAAAGCTCGGCCAGGTCGACGCACCCACGTTCATCCAGGCCGTAACCCAGGCCAGCGTCGCGGTCTCCCGCGAGGAGAACCGCCCGGTGCTGACCGGCGTGCGCATGCAGTTCGACGGCGACAAAGTCACCATGACCTCGACCGACCGTTTCCGCCTGTCCCGCGCCACGTTCACCTGGACGCCGCAGAACATCGACACCTCTACGACCACACTGGTGCGCGGATCCCTGTTGCGCGACGTCGCCCGCGCACTTGACGATCACCAGAACGTCGTCATCGATTTCGACGCCGACAACCCCACGCTGCTCGGTTTCGAGAACGCCGGACGCGTCTCGACATCCCAGCTGATCGACGGCGAATTCCCTGCGGTCGACCGCCTGTTCGCCGACGAATACCCGATTCAGGCCGTCATCGACAAGCAGCTGCTGATCGCCGCCATCAAGCGCGTCGCGCTGGTCGCCGAACGCAACGCCCCGATCCGCATGGTGTTCTCCGGCCAGGAAGTCACCCTGTCCGCCGGCGCCGTGGACGAAGCCCAGGCGCAGGAAATGCTGGACATCGACATGGACGGCGAGGACATCACCGTCGCGTTCAACCCGTCCTACCTGATCGAAGGCCTGAGCGCCATCACTGAGCCGTTCGTGCGCATGAAGATGACCACGGCCGTCAAGCCCGTCGAATTCAACGGCCAGCAGGAGGCGGACAGCGACGAATCGATGGATTACCGCTATCTGCTCGTCCCGATGCGTTTCAACAGCTGAGCCCGACGGCTGAACACTGGAATCCGAATCGAATCGCCGGCACCGCCGAAACACACGGTGCCGGCGATGACATGACAGGAGCCCATCTTGTACATTTCGCGTCTTGCGCTTGACCATTACCGGTCATGGAACCATTGCGTGCTCGACCTCACGCCGGGCATCAACATCCTGCAGGGGGCGAACGGGCTTGGGAAAACCAACATCGTCGAAGCGATAGAAGTGCTGTCCACGGGCCTGAGCCATCGCACATCCAGCTCGGTTCCGCTGGTGCAGCGCGGCGAACATGCAGCGACGATCCGGGCCAATATCGAATCCGTGACGGATCCGGAGCCCGCTGATGATGGCGTCAATGCCAGCGCTGATGCCGTGGATATCTCGGACATGAAACCGGTCCGGCAGACACAGACCACCACCCTTGAGGCCACGATTGCGGCACGCGGCGCCAACCGCGCCCGCATCAACGGCGGGCAGTCGCGGTATCTGCGGGAGATTCTCGGCACGCTGCCGACCGTGAGCTTCACTCCGGAGGATCAGCAGCTTGTGGCGGGCGACCCCGCCGTGCGCCGCTCGTTCATCAACCAGGTCGCCTCGCTGCTGATTCCCGGATATGCGAACCGGTTGCAATCATTCACGCACGTCGCCAAGCAACGGGCGGCGCTGCTCAAACAGCTCGGTCAATGGCAGCGTGCAGGATCCCCGATTGACGCCGCGCTCAGCGGGCTGGAGATCTGGACCGGACAGTTCATCGAGGCGGGAGTCGCGCTCAGCCGCGACAGGCAGCGCATCATCGCGGAACTGAACAAGTCGTTCGGCCCGCTGTATGCCAGATTGGCCGGTGTGGCGGGCGACTTGCCGTCCAATGCGGAAATTCAGGATGCCGCGCAGGATGGTGGTGAGCAGGCAGCGGTCGAATACGTGCCGTCATTCGATGAGATCCTTGGAACACAGGCGCCCGAACCGCTGATAAGCCAGCATTTCCAGCGCATCTATCCCGGCGAGGTGTCTCGCGGCGTCAATCTGATCGGCCCGCAACGAGATGACCTGTTGGTGACGCTCAATGGCATGCCGGCCAGGGAATTCGCCTCCAACGGCGAGATGTGGACGTTGGCCCTGGCATTGAAGATGGCACAATACCGGGCCCTCTGCGAGTATTTCGACACCAGGCCGGTGGTGATTCTCGACGATGTGTTCGCTCAGCTCGACGAATCGCGCCGCACCGAGATCCTGCGTTTTGCCGCGGCTCAGGATCAGGTACTGATCACCGCAGCCGCGGAAAGCGATATTCCGATACTGCCGGCGAATGAGTCGGCAGAATCCGGCGAGATACCGGTGAACCGCATCGCAGTGGCCGATCTCAAACGGCGCGACGAAGCGGATGCCGAGAGGGCCGGCGAACAATGACCGAACCCCGCAAGCCGAATACGCCGAGTGGGCCGGGGGCACCGAGCAGGCCCGACAAGCCGGGCAGCGCGGTCAAGCCGGGCAATGTACACGATTCGCACGAGCCGATTTGCGCGACCCTGCATCTCGACCAGCGCAAACTGCCCGCCACGGTGTTCGAGCACATCGCCAAGATGGCGGGAGGAAGGCGTCAGCGGATGATTGACGCCGAGGCCGCATGGGAGAACTTCGGCAAGCCGGGCCGTGACCCGAGCACCTTGGGCAGCGTAACGGCGCTGATTGCGAATAACGGTCATTGGATACCGTATCTGAAAATCGCGCAGCTGCGCAATCACTGGGATCAGGTGGTCGGACCGGTCATCGCCCAGCATTCGCAGGTCATCGGGCTGCGCGACGGAGTCATGACCATCCGTGCCGATTCCGCGGCTTGGGCCACCCAGCTCACCTACCTGATTCCGCAGCTGGAACGTACCATCAAGGAGCGCCTGCAGGGGTTGGACGTCCACAAGATCCAGGTAACAGGCCCCCGTGCCGCGACATTTCGCGGTTCAAGGATGAAGAGGCGCTAAATTCGCTCAGAGAGCCAAAGTCCCCGTAGACGGGTAGGATTGGCGGATAATAGGTTCAGCGCTTAGAAACCCCCGTTATTCGCGTTTTAGAGCGTATCGCCCGCAGAACAACCTTTCATGACGAAAGAATATGCAGGAAGGAAACCGTTAGTGGCAGTTCTTGAATCGGATTCCGAACATGAATCCCGTGACGAGTCCGGCATGCCTGAGCAGGCTCCGGGCAGCGGTCTGACGGCGAGCAGCGCCGAGCAGCATGACCGCGAGGTCGATGAAGCCATCGCCCAGGACGAGCTCGATGACGCCCAGCTTGACGACACCTTATCGCCCGACCATTATGACGCCAGCGACCTGAAGGTGCTGGAAGGCCTTGAGGCGGTGCGCATCCGCCCGGGCATGTACATCGGCTCCACCGGCCCGCGCGGTCTGCACCACCTGGTCTACGAGATCGTCGACAACTCCGTCGACGAGGCACTGGCCGGCTACGCCACGCATATCGAAGTGACGATCCTGCCGGACAACGGCATCCGCGTCGTTGACGACGGTCGAGGTATCCCGGTCGACGAAGTTCCCGGCGAAGGCGTCTCCGGCGTCGAGACCGTGATGACCAAGCTGCACGCCGGCGGTAAATTCGGCGGCGGCGGATACGCGGTGTCCGGCGGCCTTCACGGTGTCGGCATCTCCGTGGTCAACGCGCTGTCGACGCGAGTCGATATCGAAGTGCGGCGCCAGGGATTCCACTGGACCCAGACATACGTCAACCAGCATCCGACGGCCCGCCTCGCCAAGGGCGCCCCGATGGCCGAGGATGAGTCGACCGGCACTTCCGTGACGTTCTGGCCCGATGCGGCGATCTTCGAAAGCACGGTATACGACTTCGAGACGCTGCGCTCCCGCTTCCAGCAGATGGCGTTCCTGAACAAGGGACTGAAGATTTCACTCACCGACCTGCGCGAGCCGGATCTGGCCGGCGACGAAGTGGCCGGCGATGACGATTCCACCGAGCCGAAGCACCAGAGCGTGACTTACCAGTACATGAACGGCATCAAGGATTATGTCTCGTACCTGGTCAAGTCCCGCAAGGCCACTCCCGTCGAGGAGGATGTCATCGATTTCGAGGCCGAAGACCTCAAGATCGGCATCTCGGCCGAGGTCGCGATGCAGTGGACCACCGCGTATTCCGAGGCTGTGCACACGTTCGCGAACACGATCTCCACCACAGAAGGCGGCACGCACGAAGAAGGCTTCCGTGCAGCGCTGACCTCGCTGGTGAACCGGTATGCGCGAGACAAGAACATCCTCAAGGAGAAGGATGACAACCTCTCCGGCGACGATGTGCGCGAAGGCCTGACCGCCGTCGTGTCCGTCAAGCTGACCACTCCTCAGTTCGAAGGGCAGACGAAGACCAAGCTCGGCAACTCCGAGGCGAAGACCTTCGTGCAGCGCGTGATGACCGACAAGCTCGGCGACTGGTTCGACGCGCACCCCGCAGAGGCCAAGAACATCATCCAGAAGGCCATCGAAGCCTCCCGCGCCCGCATCGCGGCGAAGAAAGCCCGCGAGAACACCCGGCGCAAGTCGATTTTCGAGTCGGCCGGCATGCCCGACAAGCTCAAGGACTGCCAGTCCAGCAACCCCGAAGAGTGCGAGCTGTTCATCGTCGAGGGTGATTCGGCAGGCGGCTCCGCCATTCAAGGGCGAAACCCGGAAACGCAGGCCATCCTGCCGCTTCGAGGCAAGATTCTCAACACCGAACGCGCCTCCATCGACCGCATGATGAAGTCCGACACCATCGAGTCGCTGATCACCGCGGTCGGCGGCGGCTATGGCGAGGAATTCGACGTGAGCAAGGTGCGCTACCACAAGGTCATCATCATGGCCGATGCAGATGTGGACGGTGCCCATATCGCCACGCTGAACCTGACGCTGTTCTTCCGTTACATGCGACCGATGATCACCGCAGGATACGTGTATGTGGCCATGCCTCCGCTGTACCGTCTCAAGTGGACGCGCGGCGATCATGATTACGTGTACACCGACCGCGAACGCGACGAGAAACTCGCCCAGGGCAAGGCCGCAGGCCGGCAGCTGCCCAAGGGCGAAGGCATCCAGCGATACAAGGGTCTGGGCGAGATGACCTACCAGGAGCTGTGGGAGACCACCATGGATCCTGAGCACCGCATCCTGAAGCAGATTCACATCGAGGATGCCGCGGCAGCGGACGAGACCTTCTCGATGCTGATGGGCGACGACGTGGAACCGCGCCGTCTTTTCATCCAACGCAATGCCAAGGATGTGCGTTTCATCGACGCTTAAGGTTCTAATCCAAGCCCCGCCGGCGGGGGGGGGCTGTCAGCGCAGCTGACTGGGGGTGGTCCCGATCCACCCGATGACAGCGACAGAAACGACGTCCAACATACGGTCGAACAGAATTTAACCAAAGGACAACCAAGTGGCAGACGAAAACAGCAACGGCACCGACCTGCCGGAGCAGAACGACGAGCGTGCCGAACACTCGATGGAGCCCATCAGCCCTCAGGCCAACGAACAGTTGGTCCTCGACGACAATCGCGTGGCCCACACCGACATCCAGAAGGAGATGCGTCAGTCGTACCTCGACTATGCCATCTCCGTCATCGTCGAACGAGCCCTTCCGGATGTGCGCGACGGCATGAAGCCGGTGCACCGCCGCATCGTGTACGCGATGTATGACGGCGGCTACCGTCCTGATCGCGGCTATTCCAAGTGCGCCCGACCCGTCGCCGACGTGATGGGCAACTACCACCCACACGGCGACGCCGCGATCTACGATTCGCTGGTGCGCATGGCCCAGCCATGGTCGATGCGATACACGCTGGTCGACGGGCAGGGCAACTTCGGCTCGGCCGGTGACGACCCGCCCGCAGCCATGCGTTACACCGAGTGCCGCATGATGCCGCTTGCGATGGAAATGGTGCGAGACATCGACAAGGACACCGTCGACTTCGTGCCCAACTACGATGGCCGTACGCAGGAACCCACCGTATTGCCCGCGCGCTTCCCGAACCTGCTGGCCAACGGCTCGTCCGGTATCGCCGTCGGCATGGCGACCAACATTCCGCCGCACAACATGCGCGAGCTGGCGGAAGGCGTGCATTGGACGCTCGATCATCCCGAAGCGAGCCGTGAAGAGCTGCTGAACGCACTCATCGGCATCATCAAGGGACCGGACTTCCCGACCGGCGCCACGATCCTCGGCCACAAGGGCATCGAGCAGGCGTACCGCACCGGCCGCGGCCTGATTACGATGCGCGCAGTGGTCAACACCGAGGAGATCAAGGGCCGTATGTGCCTGGTGGTCACCGAGCTGCCGTATCAGGTGAATCCCGACCGTCTGGCCGCTTCCATCCGAGAAGGCGTGCGCGACGGCAAGATCCAGGGCATCGCCGACATGCGCGACGAGACGTCGGGCCGTACCGGCCAGCGACTCGTGCTCGTGCTCAAGCGCGACGCCGTGCCGAAGGTCGTGCTCAACAACCTGTACAAGCACTCCCAGCTGCAGCAAACGTTCGGCGCGAACATGCTCGCGCTGGTCGACGGCGTGCCGCGCACGCTGAGCCTCGACGCCTTCATCCGCCATTGGGTGAACCACCAGCTCGAAGTCATCGAACGCCGTACCCGTTACCTCAAGCGCGAGGCCGAGGAACGCGACCACATCCTGCAGGGCCTGCTCAAGGCCATGGACGCCATCGACGAGGTCATCCGCCTCATCCGCTCCAGCCAGGGCCGCGAGGACGCCCGGCCGAAGCTGATGGAGTTCCTTGACATCGATCAGGTGCAGGCCGACGCCATCCTTTCCATGCAGCTGGTTCGACTGGCCAACATGGAACGCCAGAAGATCATCGACGAGCATGAGGAACTCATGCGCAAGATTGCCGACTACAACGACATCCTCGCCAAGCCGGAACGCCAGCGTACGATCGTCGGCGACGAGCTCGACGAGATCGTCGCGAAATACGGTGACGAACGTCGCACGAAGATCCTCCCCTACTCGGGCGAGATGAACGTCGAAGACCTGATCGCCGAGGAGAACGTGGTGGTCACCGTCACGCACTCCGGCTTCATCAAGCGCACCAAGGCCAACGAATACCGCGCACAGCATCGCGGCGGCAAGGGCATCAAGGGCGCCAAGCTGCGTGAGGATGACGTGGTGGATCACTTCTTCCTCACGTCCACGCATAACTGGCTGCTGTTCTTCACCAACAAGGGCCGCGTCTACCGCATCAAGGCGTACGAGCTGCCCGAAGGCTCGCGCGATTCCAAGGGCCAGCACGTGGCGAACCTGCTGCAGTTCGGTCCCGACGAGACGATTCAGACCGTGCTGTCGATTCCGAACTACGAGGTCGCCAAGTATCTGGTGCTTGCCACCCGCACCGGCAAGGTCAAGAAGACCGCGCTGGCCGAGTACGATTCGCCGCGTCAGGGCGGACTCATCGCGGTTCGTCTCGCGGCCGACGAGGAGACCGGCGAGCCCACGGACGAGCTGATCGGCGCCGCGCTGTGCAACGCCGCAGACGACATCATCCTCGTCTCCAAGCAGGGCATGAGCCTCAAGTTCGTGGCGGACAACGACCAGCTGCGTCCGATGGGACGCCAGACCGCCGGCGTGCAGGGCATGAAGTTCCGCGGGGATGACGAACTGCTCGCCATGGATGTGGTTCCGGAGGACTCCAAGCAGGACCTGCTCGTGGTCACCAATGAGGGCTTCGCCAAGCGCACCGCGATCAGCGAATACCGACTGCAGGGGCGTAACGGCTTCGGCGTCAAGGCGGTACAGCTCGCCGAAGGTCGCGGATCGCTGGTCGGTGCCCTGATCGTAAGCGAAGACGATCAGGTCATGGCGATCATGAAGTCCGGCAAAGTGATCCGTTCCAACGTCACCGAAGTCAAGCGCACCGGCCGTACCACGCAGGGCGTGACGCTCGCTAAGCCCGACAAGGGCGACGAGATTATCTCCATCGCCCGCAACGAGGAAACCGGCGAAGACGAAGTCGAGACGACGGATGATACGGCTGCGGCCGCATCCGCGACCACGTCTCCCGATACGGCCGAAAACACTCCGGATACCGCGGATAGCGTCGCATCCGGCAGTGATTCGGGCGCGGCATCTGACGAGAATGTGAACAACACGGATGACGAGGCATAATCGTCTCAGAAAACTGGTAGCCTCGGCTAAGAGTCATCGGGGAACGACAAGGAGCAACGATGAGTGACAACCTCGAACCCGGACGGACCGACATGTTCGTGCCCGGTCCGCATGACAATGCAGAACCGCACGAAGGTGTCCGCGAAAGCGCCCCTCGGGTCGCGCGCTCTATTTCCAACCAGCCGCAGCCGGAGAGCGAGCCGCGCGCCAACAAAACGCGTGCGTCCCTGCGTTCGCCGCGCCGTTCGACGCCGCGCGCCCGCCGCATGAACCTGTCGCTGACCCATGTGAACGCATGGTCCGTGGCGAAGGTGACGTTCATGCTGTCAATCGCCGGCGCGATCATCGAAGTGCTTGCCGCCGCCCTGGTCTGGCTGCTGCTTGACGCGGTCGGCGTGTTCGACCAGCTGAACAATATCGTCTCGTCCACCGGTCTGGCCGCCGACAGCCTGAACCTGTCCAGCGTGTTCAGCCTGTCCACGGTGCTGTCGGTGGTCACCATTCTGGCGATCGTCGGCGTCGTGCTGGTGACGCTCCTTGCCACCATCATCGCGCTGCTGTACAACGTGATCAGCGCGCTGGTCGGCGGCGTACATATCACTCTGGGCGACGACTGATCCAATCGAATCCCTGATACATCTCGTTACGAACCCCGCGGAGGCAACGTCCGCGGGGTTTTATATCTCATCATCGCCGGCGCAGGAAAAGACTACACCGCCGCTTCGTGGAAGCCGTCCGCTCAGGCCTTCAAAGAGGACAAGGTTCGTGGCGTTGCCGCTGATTGTCGACAGCGCCACGTGACCGCGTTGCCGGCGCGGGTTGTCAGCACATGACGACAAATAATGGGGGTTCCCGATGCTCGGGAACCCCCATTATTTGTTGATAGGAAAATCACGCTCTCAAAACTCGCAGATACAGACCATTTTTGTTGAATTCGGCCCTGTATCTGCGAGTTTTGAGAGCGTGGGCTCGCGATAATCAGGCCGTGAACCTCACCGAAGCCCATGTGACCGGTGGCAACGAAACAGTCATCCGACCCTCATCAAGCGCGGCGGATAGCGGCTGCAAGGTGACGCCGTCCGGCTCGTCGGCCGTATTGGTGCGGTAGATATCGTCGCTGAGCAGCATCTGCGAGCTGGTGACGGACGGCCACTCCCCCAGCCTAGGCAACGATGTCAGGTCGATTGTCACATCATGGGCGTTGTGCTCGTCACGGTTGACGAGCAGAATCATGCCTTCGCGAGTCTTTTGATCCCAAGTGGCCACCGCGACCGTGAAGAGCCGTAAGGCCGGCAGCGGCACCGGTTCCGCATGGGCACAGTACACGGACGAACTCGCCACCGCATCGACCACCGCCGACACGAAGGCCGGTGAGCCGCAGTACGTGACCACCACGTTCACCGTGCCCGCCGACGCCGCGCCTGAAGGCGCTCCGTGGCTGAGCTTCTCCGACATGGGCCTCGCCGATGACGCCAACGGCTACATCGACGATGTGGTGCTCGTCCGCTCCGACTCCAAGCCGACGCTGAAGACCACCGCGTTCACGCCGACCGTCGCCGAGGGTGAAACCGCCTCCGCATACGTGGAGCTCGACGGTCAGCCCGCCGCCAAGGAGGTCTCCGCCAACAAGAACGCAACCGTCGACGAAGTGGCCACCGCACTGAAAACCTCACCGCCGCACAGAACGCCCTGGCCGAGAAGCCGAAGCCGGCGGCCGTCGAATCGATCAAGGTGGCCGCGAAGCCCACCAAGACCGAGTACACGGTCGGCGACACGTTCTCCGCCGATGGTCTGAAGGTCGTCAAGGTCATGTCCGACAAGACCGAACCGGGCAAGAAGCCTGGCGCGCAGAAGCCTGCCGGTCAGCAGAACGTCTGTCCAAGACCGGTGCCTCGGTGGCTGGCGTGGCCGGTTTGCGTTCCTATGTGCGCGCCGAAACGACGATCGTGCGCACTTAAGAACGCAAACAGAGCCATCTGCGTTCTTATGTTCGCGCACTTGTCGTTTCGACGCGCACATAGGAACGCAAACCGGCCGTACCTGCTGCTGTTGCGTTGCTGCGCCGTCACGCCGTTGCGCCGTCACGCCGTTGTGCCGTCACGCCGTCGCTGCCGTCCGGGGAACGCCGAAAGACGCGAAACGGGCCTGCGGCAAATCATGCCACAGGCCCGTTTCTCAATGCCGGACCACGCCGGCTAAATCCGTGATCCGCGAAAACCCGCGAAAATCAGCGGTGGGTGGTGCCCTCGTAGGTGTCGCTCCACGTCAGCGACGCCACGCCGTCGGCGATGGAAATCGGCATCTGTACGATCGGCGAGTTGCCGAGGTCATGCTCCTGCCAGCGGTCGCCGATGAACAGGAAGTGCTCGCTGTTGTACGGGTCGTCGTCCAGCGGCACCACGATATCGACCTGCGAATCGTAGGTCTTTGCACCCTTCGGCGCGAACAGCTTCCACTCGCTCCACGGGCCGTGCAGGTCGGTGGCGGTGGAGTACTTGTTGTCGTTGGTGTCCCAGCTGGTCAGTTGCGAGCCGAACCAGTAGTACAGGCCGTCCTTCTTGATGATGGTCGGCGATTCCAGGCCGTATGGGTAGTCGGTGGCACGCTCGCAGGCGACGTCCTCGACGATGGTGAGGTAGTCGTCGGCGAGACGGTAAATGTGCGTGCCATGGTCGCGGTCCTCGCTCATGATGTAGCCGCTGCCGTCCTCGTCCTGGAAGACGCCGATGTCACGGCTCAGGTAGCCGCGCCACGTGATGGTGGTCTGGAATGCGAACGGGCCGGTCGGGGCGTCGGCCACGGCGACGCCGATGTGCGCGTATCCGTAGTCGGGCGTTTCGGCATGAATATACATGACATATTTGCCGGTGGCGGGGCAATGCAGCACCTTCGGCCGCTCGCCGATACGGTCGGAGGCGAGGGCGGAGCCGTCTTCTTGCACATCAAGTACGATGCCGTGGCTGCGCCATGCGATGAAATCGGTGGTTGTATAACAGCACACGCCCTGGAACAAATTGCCGTTTACCTTGTTCTCGCCATATGCATACCAGGTGTCGCCGAATTTTTGCAGACCGATGCCGTGCAGCTGGGCAACGTCGCCCGAGGTGTCGTGAGGCAGAAAAGCTCCGAATCTATCAGCCATGATTTCCCCTTTCGTGATGATCTGCTGTTGATTATCTGTCGTGTCCGCAACTGCTTGTGACCGGTTACAGACTGAACCATTGTATCGTGAAAACCTTGCCGACATACGGAAGAATCGGAGTGCGCCCGGCGGTGGCGCTCCGGCAACGGCCGCGTGGGGTCGTGCGTTGCAATATGAGGCTCTCAGAACTCGCAGATACAAGGGACTATTCGTTATTTTCGCCCTGTATCTGCGAGTTTTGAGAGCGTGGTTCTTCCTAGATCACGCCGATTGGCGCTCCGCGATGGTCGTCGGCAGCAGCTGCACGTAATGCGGCTCCACGATGTCGCCTTGCAGCATGGACAGCAACAGCCTCGACATCGTCTCGCCGTGCAGCTGCGAATCCTGCCGCACGGTGGTCAGCTTCGGGTTCGCCAGCAGGGCGATTGGCGAATCGTCGAATCCCGTGACCGCGATGTCGTCCGGCACCCGATACCCGAACCGGTTCAACTGGTTGATGACGCCCAGCGCGATGCTGTCGTTGGCGCACACGAATCCGTCCAGCTCGTCAAGCATGGGTTGGAACTCGACCACGGCCATTTCGCCGCTGGTGCCCTCCCAGTCGTCCGCGTAGTAGACGTGGCGCTCGTTGAACCGGTCACCCATCGCCGCCTTGAAGCCGTCGAAGCGGTTGTTCGACGATGGTGAGTATCCGGGGCCGCACACGTACACCAGCTTGGTCCTCCCCTGGTCGAGCAGGTAGCGCGTGATGTCGCGCTGCCCCTCGGTGTTGGTGAAGTCCACGGCCGGGAACGGCAGGTTCTCGCGTTCTCTGACTTCCGAGAGGACCACCGGCCGCTTGACCGATGCGAACGTGTTGGCGAGCATGCTGTCCTCGCTCAGTGAGAACAGCAGGTACCCGTCCGAAAAGTCGCTTTGCACCAGCTGCGCGATGCGGCGCGTGGAGTCCTCGCTGTTGGCGATCAGCGTGACCATCTGGTAGCCCGCGTCGCCGAGGACCTGGTTGGCGCCGGCCATCGCCCTTGACATACTGGCCTGCGCGATGGTCTCGTTCGATTCGACCTGGATGATCAGCGCGACGGTGAGTGTGCGGCGTTGCGCGAGTGAGCGTGCGGCGTTGTTCGGCGTGTACTGTGATTTGGTGATGGCTGCTGCGATGCGTTCGGCTGCGTCCTGCGAGACGTGGGTGTTGCCGTTCAGATACCGGGAGACCGTTCCGTACGATACTCCCGCGAGACGGGCGACGTCGCGGATGGTCGGCTTTTTCTGTGCATCGTCCATGGAATCCATGACATCGGTGTTTGCTTCGTGTTGCTGGATATTCGCCGGTTGCTTATCGCTGTTCTGGTCTACCGGTGTTTCGTTGGAGCGTGCAGACGACTTCGTCCGAGTGCGGTTCGCCAGACGCCGGGTCGGTTTGCCGCTCGTTGATGCTACCTTGTTCGGCGCGTGAGTAGTTGTTGACATCATTGTTCCTTTACGCGTGCGGCCGTCGTCGGACGACCGCGTACAGGTTCGAGTATACGCAGATGATGTAAACGGTCACAAGGGGTGTCTGTCGTTGTGCCGGCCGTGGCATGCGGAGCCTTTCCGCAGTCGCGGTTCGCCGCCCGACCGCCGTGTGGCTCGCCATCCGTGGCTCGCCTGTGTCGACGCATTCCGACATGGCCGCACAATCTGTTGTATTTTGCGTTCGCGCTCGGATAATGCGGGGCATAGTCGTCCTGTCGGTTCCCGCGACGCGAGTACATTGAAATCATGACCGATCCGCTGCATATCCAACTCACCGCGCGCCCCACCGTGGACGACTGGCAGCCCGACTGCGTAATGGACGGCTACCAGCAGGCGACGATCCATCTCGGCCATGATGACGAAGGCGATATCGTCGCCACATTCGTGCGCCGGGACCCCTCAAAGCTGCCCATGAGCGCGCGATGGAGGCGTCAGCGGTTCGCGCTGCGCGGGCACCGGCTCGCGGTGATGTACGTGCACGGGTGGAACGACTATTTCTACCGCCGTCACGAATCCGAGTTCTGGGAATCGCTCGGCATTCCCTTCTACGCCGTCGACCTGCGCAAGTTCGGGCGGTCGTTGCGGGATGGCCAGACCCCTGGATATATCGAGGATCTGCACGATTATGCGGCGGAATTCAACGCCCTACGCGACCTGGTCGTCGCCGAGCAGGGCGAGCAGGTGCGCATCCTGCTGGTCGCCCATTCGCAGGGCGGGCTGAGCTCGGTGCTGTGGCTGAATTCGCAGCGGCCGCATCACGTCGAGGCGGTCGCGCTGGACTCGCCTTGGCTGGAATTGCAAGGCAACCGCATGTTCCGCATACTGTCGACGCCCGTGGTTCAGGCGTTCCAGCTGGGCGGCGGCAAAACGGTGATGCCGATGCGCGATCCGGGGTTCTACGGCCGCTGCATCGATTGCGAGACCGGCGGCGACTGGGATTATCTGCGCCATCCGCTGGTGGACCCGCAGCGTTTCTTTCCCCGCGCCGGGTGGATGCGGGCGATCTACAATGCGCAGGCCGAGGTGTCGCGCCGGCTCGACATCCGCATTCCCGTGCTGGTGTGCACGTCCGACCGGACCATGCTGCAGCCCACATGGGATGAGGCGATGCGCGAGGCGGATTCCGTGCTGGACATCACGGCGATTCGCCAGGCGGCGCTCAACCTCGGCGATGTGGTGACGCTGGCGACGATTCGCGGCGGCCTGCATGATCTGAGCCTGTCGCGGCCGGCCGCGCGGCGTAGGTATTTCAGGATCGTGGCCGACTGGGCCTCTCTGATGGCGTGGCGGAGGGTGATTCCGCCTGCGCATCTGCGCACCGCGTTGGACGCAGTCGCGGCGGCCGGCAGTCATGTCGGTGGCGTGAATCCCGATGTCGGCCCCGACGCAAAATCCTGAGGTCCCGCAACGGCTCGCGGCCGGCGTCCAGCTGCGAGCCTGCGCAGGTCACGCCGACTGCCGCACCACCAGCTCGGTCGGCAACATCACCGTACGCGGCGAGTCGATGCCGTGAATCTTTTTGATGACGATGTCGGCCATCACCTTGCCGCGCATCTCCATGTGCTGATCGACAGTGGTGATCTGCGGGTTCGACTCCCTCAGCATCCGCGCGCCGTGGCTGGCGGTAAAAAGCCATTTCTGCCATTGGATTTCCTTATGGCGGTTTGGGTTAGATGACGGGCAGCCCCTTGCTACAATGAGAGGGCTTATAAATCCGTTTGTTTTAAGCAAACCCCGAGCTTACTTCCACCGTAATCGCCACGCTCGGCGGCTTCGCCCCAACGGTCAAACTCGGCATCACTAATCACAACACACTTCCTACTTTCATTTCACAACGCCGATAATATCGGCTGAACATTGATACTTCGTGGACTAGCCACGCCATAAAGACGCGCCTAGCCGGTAAGCCTGTTGATCCAGCGAAGCCGTTCGCTGCGGCCGGCAAGGTCACGGTGACGGTGGCGCTCAAGGGCACGGACTTCGCGAAGTCCTTCGAGATGACTGTCAGGTCCGCCGACAAGACAGCTCTGAACGAGGTGATCGCGGAGGCCGGCTCGGACGAGTTCGAGGCCGCCTTCGACGCTGCGAAGAAGGTCGCCGCCGACGAGGACGCGACTCCCGCCCAGGTGGCTGACGCGCTTGCCGCGCTGCAGGCCGCCCGGAAGGCTCTGGTGAAGGTCGATGGCGAGAAGCCCGGCCCGCAGGAGCCGTCCACCAAGCCCGAGCCGCAGAAGCCGGCGGTCAAGCCGAGCCCGAACGGCAAGGTGGATGCCACCGAGCCGAGCGGCCTGAGCAAGACGGGTGCCTCGACGATGGTGTTCGCCGTGGCCGCGGTCCTGCTGCTGGCCGCCGGTGCCGGCGTGGTGCTGCTGCGCCGCCGCGCCGAGTAAGGCGCGAGCCGCCATCCCAAGATTCTGGCATGTCGGGATGGCCGCCGCTGAGAAATCGGTGGCGGCCATCATTCCCCGCCGGCATGTCGTGACGACTGATTGCATGGGGGCGCTTGATGCGGACGGGATGCTCCCGAGAGGAGTCTTCCCGGCCGCATTTTTCGTTGTTGCGGGAATCGCACTCTCAAAACTCGCAGATACGGGCCGTTTTTGTTGGATTTAGCCTTGTATCTGCGAGTTTTGAGAGCGCGGGGTTGGTGGCAGCCCGTGCCTCATCCCGTAAAGGTCCCGTTTCTGGCCTGCGGTATGGGACTTTCGCCGGATGGGGGCAATCGACATGATGGCGACCCGGTGATCGCGCGCCGCCCCCCGTTGGCGGGGAGCTGTCGCGAAGCGACTGGGGTGGCCAAACCTGCTGCAGGACACAAAAGGCCCGCCGAAACCAATGCGAATACTGGTTTCGGCGGGCCTTCGCGCTATCCGCGAATGCGCGCCAAACGTTACGCGCCTACGCGATCACAGGATGCCCTGCGCGACCATGGCGTTGGCGACCTTGACGAAGCCGGCGGCGTTGGCGCCGAGCATCAGGTCACCCTCGTGGCCGTACTCCTTGGCGGCGGCCAGGGAGTCGGCGACGATGGTCTCCATGATGTTCTTGAGCTTGGCGTCGACCTCTTCGAAGGACCACGACAGACGGTAGCTGTTCTGGCTCATCTCCAGGCCGGAAACGGCGACGCCACCGGCGTTCGCCGCCTTGGCGGGGCCGTACAGCAGACCGTTCTTCTGGTAGACCTCGATGGCCTCCGGGGTGGACGGCATGTTCGCGCCTTCGACGACGACCTTGCAGCCGTTCTTCACCAGAGCTTCGGCGGACTCGCCGTTGACTTCGTTCTGGGTGGCGCACGGCAACGCGATGTCACACGGCACGGTCCACACGCCGGAGCAACCCTCGTGGTACTCGGCGGACGGCACGCGCTCGGCGTACTCCTTGATGCGGCCGCGCTCGACTTCCTTGATCTGTTTGACCACGGCCACGTCGATGCCGTTCGGATCGTAGACATAGCCGTTGGAGTCGGAGACGGTGACGACCTTGGCGCCCAGCTCCTCGGCCTTCTGCACGGCGTAGATCGCCACGTTGCCGGAGCCGGAGACCACGACGGTCTTGCCCTCGAAGGAGTCGTTCTTCAGCACGCGCAGGGCTTCCTGGGTGTAGTAGCACACGCCGTAGCCGGTGGCCTCGGTGCGGGCGAGCGAGCCGCCGAACTCCAGACCCTTGCCGGTCAGGACGCCGGAGTACTCGTCGCGGATGCGCTTGTACTGGCCGAACAGGTAGCCGATCTCGCGGCCACCCACGTTGATGTCGCCGGCGGGAACGTCGGTGAACTGGCCGATGTGGCGGCACAGCTCGGTCATGAACGCCTGGCAGAAACGCATCACTTCAGCGTCGGAACGGCCCTTCGGGTTGAAGTCGGAGCCGCCCTTGCCGCCGCCCATGGGCAGCGTGGTCAGAGAGTTCTTGAGGATCTGCTCGAAGCCGAGGAACTTGATGACGCCCTCGTTGACGGTCGGGTGGAAGCGCAGGCCGCCCTTGTATGGTCCGATGGCGGAGTTGAACTGCACGCGGTAACCACGGTTCACCTGCACCTTGCCCTCATCATCAGTCCAGGCCACGCGGAACTTCACCACGCGCTCCGGCTCGACGATGCGCTCCAGCACGCCTGCCTTCTCGTACTCCGGGTGCTTCTCGACCACCGGCTGGATGGTCTCGAACACCTCGCGTACAGCCTGCAGGAACTCCGGCTGGTCGCCGTCGCGCTGTTCGACCTGAGCGTAAACGCGCTTCACGTACTCGTCAGTGAGCATAATTCTCCCCTTAATGGTTGGGTTATCAATAAGACGGTTTTATTGTAGGTGCGGTGTCAAGGGGCGACAAAAAATTGCTCAGGATGTGGCGCGGATGTGTGCGTCAGCTGAGCTGCAGCGTTTCGGCGACTTCGTCGACGATGCGGTGCATGGCCTGGCGCGCGTTGTTCGGACTGCTCTGCCAGATCGCCTGGGCGACGGCGTCGTGTGCGTCGAGGGCTTCCGCTTGGGCTTTTGCGGTACATGTGCAGTTCGACGCGTCCGGAGAGCACGGTGGCGATGATGGTGGATAGGGAAGTGAACATTTCGTTGCCGCTGTTGCGCAAGATCAGCGAGTGGAATTCGATGTCGAGCTTGTGGAATTCGTCGAGCCTGCCGTTCTCGCCGGTGTGCCGGAGCTCCGCTGCGAGCAGGGGGAGCCGCGATTTCACGTCGATCGGCGCGTATCGGGCGGCCGAGGTCGCTGCGGCCGGCTCGATGGCGAGGCGCAGTTCGGTGAGGGTGCGCAGCTGCTCCTTACGGTGTGTGGAGTGCAGCTTCCAATGGATGACCTGGGTGCTGAGCGCGTCCCACTCCTCGACCGGTTGGGAGACGAGCCCGATGCGTCGACGGGCGGTGACGACTTTGGCTGTTTCGAGGCTTTTCGCAACTTCGCGTGCCACGGTTCGCGAGACGTCGAACCGGCGCTGGAACTCGGCGTCCCCACGCCGGCCACCGCGGCGGCGCTTTACTCCCGGCAGGCTTCGCGCGGCGGCGCCGACGACATCCTGCGTGTGGTCTCCACGATGCGCGCCCATTCGGCGGCCACGTGACCCGTGCCTGAAGCGGGGCGGCCGCGGAATGCCACGAGAATGATGCGATAGTCTGGGAGGTGACGATGCGCGGGTTGCAATCCGCGCATCCGGGCGCGGACACGAGCCTGCGCCTGCGAATCCTCTCACCATAGGAGGCGTCATGATCGATGGTTTCAAGAGGTTCATTTCCCGCGGCAATATGATTGACATGGCGGTCGGCGTCGTCATGGGCGGTGCGGTCACCGCCGTCGTCAATGCGATCGTCAATCATCTCATCAATCCGCTGATCGCCATGATCTTCGGCAAGCCGAACATGGACGGTCTGCTTGCGTTCACGTTCAACGGGGCGACCGTGTCGGTCGGTGCGATTCTGGGCGCATTGCTCAATTTCCTCATCATCGCCGTCGCCGTCTACTTCTTCATCCTGGTGCCGATCAACAAGTTCCGTGACATGTCCGATGCGCTGCTGGCGAAGGCGAAGCTCAAGGAAAGTGAGGCCGAGGACGCCGACGAAGGCAAGGAACCCGAGCCCACCGCCGAGCAGCAGACAATCGCGCTGCTCACCGAAATCCGCGACCAACTGGCCAAAGCCTAACCAGAACTCGCACCACCGCTGGCGGGGCTATCGGCGAGCCGACTGGGCGCCGGCAATCGCATGCTCCTAGTCGGCGAACTCGCTGTTTTCCGGGGATAATGCGTCACGCTGCGCGGGTACCGTCACCGTGTGCGGTGGCGCACAGCGTGACGGCATTCCGGAACCATTGCAATCACTGGGTTCTTGAAGAATGTGTCACGCTGTGCGGGCGCGCACGGTGACGGTACCCGCACAGCGTGACGCTCTGATGTCGCGAATCGCACCTGATTCCGTTCTCATAGGAGGCGCGCACTTAGGGACGCAACAACGGGTTATGCGCCCCGCGGCCAGGGGGTGGCCGACCATGCGACCTTTGACCGCGGGGCACGCGCTCCGTCAGCTCCGCTTACGACGGAATGTGGCGATGAGACCGCCTCCGATGGCGAGCATTGCGGTACAGGTCAGCGCGACCAGGACGCTGGCACCAGTATGCGACAACTTTGTTTTGCCGTTGTCTGCCTGTTGCCCATTTGTCTTGTCATCCGGCTTCTGGTGGGCTGCTTGATCCGTCTTCTCGTCTGGTGCCGGCTTGGGTGCAGGTTCCGGCGTGGGCTCGGGGCCCGGCGAGGGATCAGGCTCAGGCTCCGGAGTCTCCCCACCTTCCTTCGCCTGCACGACGACCGTAAAGGTCTTGGAGGTAGTGGCTCCCTGACTGTCGGTGACGGTGATAGTGACGTGATAGGTTCCCGGAGTATCGGGATCCACATCATCGGCGGTCACATGCGCCGCAGCGAGCGGCATGTCGCCATCCTCCGCGTCGTGCGCGGTCACGCCGTCAAGCGGATCAAAAGCGTCACCGACCGTAATGGTCCGGTCACTGGCGGTGATGACGGGTGCCGCGTTGATCGTTCCGGCAGCACGCGGCCGAATCTTCAGCGTCGTCAACGAATGCGGCGTGACGGTGACCGTCGGCGTCGCCGCATCGAACGTGACGCTGCTGTCAACGGGAGTCACATTATCTTGGTTTTCCAACGTGTTCTCTGCGTTGATTGCTGCGTCCATGGTCTGCACATCCGCGACTCGGCCAGACAGATCCTGCCCGAAATTCAACTTCAGCGTGCGGCCGAGCGCGCGATCCAGATTGACGATGATCACGCGCAGATTGCCATCATCATCCTTGGAAACCAAAGCAGACAGAGATGTTGCGCCATTGCCCAACGTGGGCGTCGAGCCGAGCGTCGAAGTCAGCACGCTGTCGCCGATGCCATTGCCGAGCATCTGCAGGGCATACGCGCTCGGCGTCAGGAAGAACCCAAACCGCCCCTCGCCCGTCACCGTGCTTGCGCCGTCTTCCGGCACGGCCTGAATAACCGCCTGCTGGGTCGGGCCGAGCGAGTCGGCGCCGCTGCTGTACCAGTCGATCAGGCAGTGCTTCTGAATATAGGGGCTGCCAAGCCGAACATATTCCAGCGCGACCTTGGCGATGTACAGCGCGTGCGATTGCGACCGGACCAGCGCGCTGGTATCGCGGAAAATGCCGTATTCGCTGATGACCGGCACCTTGCCTGCCGGCATGAGTCTCACATACTCCTTGACGCGGTTGACGCCCGCCGTCTCGGCCTTCTTCATCGCGTCGTCGTACCATGCGCCCGCGGTGGCTCCCGTGGGGGTGCCGGAATAAGGGTGGATGGTCATGCCGTCGTACCACTGGTTCGCGTTCAGGTTCGCCATGCGGGTGATGAACCCTGTGGACTCGTAACTGGTGTACACGTTCGCCGTTCGCCGTGTGCCGTCCGTGCGCTGTTCGGCCGTGTTGATCTGGTCGGTGGTGTTCTTGATGGCCTTCGATATCTTGACGAACCCGTCGCGGTCAACGGTGTAGCTGACATAAACCTGCTGTCCTTTGGCCGGAATCGCACCATGCACGCCGTCTCCGAACCTCAGCGCGCCCGTGCTGTAATCGACCTGCACGACTTTGTCGCCGGCACCGGCGGTCTCCAAGTCGTCCACGATGCGCCACTGTTCGTTCGACTGGTCGTTGCCGACCCATACGCTGACGCTGCCCTTGTTGACGGCCACGAACGACGGGTCGTCGACGATCGCGCCATTGTCGCCGTTCATTTTCGGGTTGACGTTGGCGTAGCGCATGTAACGGGTCAGACCGGCCTTGCCGTCGCTGACCGACGCTGCCTTGTTCCAATCCTCCAGGCTCACGGCGTACTGCTTGGTGAAGCTCGCTGTGCCGCCCTCCGTGTACGCCTGCTCGCTGCCGCCGCTCACCGCGGTGGTCCAGTAGCCCTGCGAGGCGGTGCCGTCGGAGTTGGCCCATGCTTGGTTCATTTCGTTGCCGATTTCGAAATAGCGCACGTTGTACGGCTGCGGGTGTCCGTTGTCTGCGCGCACCTTCGCCCAGTCGATGCCGCCGTTGGGATTGGTGCCGACCTGCGCGTTCAGATATTCGATCAGATCCGCCGCGTCCTGTGCGTTGCCGCGGCCGAGGCTGTACACATAGACGATTTCTGAATTGACCTCGTCCGCGAATGTCGCGATTTCACCGATGCCGAAATTCGGTTCGATGCCGCCCTGGCCGGGGTTGTTGTAGAAGCCGTGTATCTGCTTGAGTCGTTGGGCGCGCGGACCGATGGTGGTCTTCCAGTTGAACAGGTTGGAAATCGTGCCTCCGGGGTAGCGAATCGAGCCGAATCCGACCTGCTTGTACAGTGCGGTGAAGTCGTCTTTCACACGCATCGTATCGGGGTCGAAACTGCCGTACCCGTTGAAGGCGTACCGATGATTGACGCCGAAGATGGAAGCACTGTCGACCGTGCGCTCCACGGTGCTGGGGTCGGCCGTGAGCGTGATCGGTACATGCGCCTGATACGCGGTGATGGCCGTCTGGAGCGCCGTGCCCGCGGCATTCATCGCCGTCATCCGCGCGACGGCGCTGCCGGAGGTGTTGTCCATGGCGTTGGCCGCGTTGCGTTTTGCCGTGGCGAGTGCTTGCGCCTGCGCCGACGCGGCGTCGACCTCTCCCGCGGCCAGCAGCGCGTCGGCCTGCGAGACCAGTGTGCCGAGTTGTTTTCTGACAAGGGCCGTGCCCTGCTCGGCGTAAATCGCAGCTGCCTGGTCGTCGGTGAGCGTGGCATCATATACGCGGATGTCGTCCACGTCGCCCTTCATCGAATGCGGGTCCATGGTGCCGATGTTCTTGTGCGAGCCGACCAGCAGCGCGGTGACGGCGTTGACGGCCGAGGTTCCCATGTTCTTTTCGCTGTCGAGCGCGCCGTTGACATAGAACTTGACCTTGCGGCTCGTCTGGTCGAAGGAAACGGCGATATGCTGCCATCCGCCGCGTTCCACCGTATTGTTGCTGAGAACGTCGGTCGCGTTGACATACGTGTGGTACTGGTTGGACGGGCGCAGCGTAAGCAGGGAGCGGCCGGCGCCATCCTGCTGCAACAGCACCGCAGGCTTGTCGCCTGTCGGGTCGAGCGTCGTATCGTACCGGTACCACATCGCGAATGACGCGTTGCCGGCTCCGGTGTTGACGTACCGGTTGATTTTCATGTAGCTGGACGCGCCCGCGCCGAAGTGCAGTACGTTGCCGAATACGCCGGCGGGGTCGGCGATGATGGAGATGTCGTCGCCGATGAGTTGGGCCGTTGCGCTGCTGGAGCCGCCGTTGTTGGCCGCTTCGCGGTCGCCGGCCGCGGTGTTCTCGAAGTTCCATGCGCCTCGAAGGTTTGCGGACGCGGTGGTTGCTGGTGCGGTGGCGTCGGCGTCGGCCGCATAGGCTGCGGCTCCCGGCGACAGCGCCATCGCTGCTGTGGCGATGGCCGCCATGATTGAGCGCCAGGGCTTGCCGCTCCGACGGTGTGATGTGATATGCCTCATTACATGCTCTCTGCTTCTGTTTCGGGGATCACTGCCATGTGATCGTTGGGGTGAGCCTTGCCTCTGTGTGAAGGTCTGCTCAATTCTATTCTATCAATGCGATTCCGTGACGCAAGTAATGGCGGGGCGCTGAACCGGTGAAAGCCGGCTCTGTGCCATCCGCGTGCCATTAGCCCTGACGATTTTGGCTGATTCGAGATGGAAACGAGCAGAAAATGCAAATAGAAAAACCCTCAGAATCAGCTTGATTCCAAGGGGTCTGAGAGTGGAGCTAGCCGGGTTCGAACCGGCGACCCTCTGCTTGCAAAGCAGATGCGCTACCAGCTGCGCTATAGCCCCATAGTTGAAAAAAAGCGGCCGCGCCGCTCTTAATCACCGTGGGCCCGGGAGGACTTGAACCTCCGACCTCATCCTTATCAGGGATGCGCTCTAACCACCTGAGCTACGGGCCCAATCCATACGCTTCAAAAGCGCACGATGAACTAGACTACCAGAATTGCCGTATGTGTCAAATCCAGTCGGATTTTTGTGGATTTCGGCGTGTCGTTCTCGTCGTTGTGTGTCTTCACATGGCTTCCTGCGCCGACAATCGCGGGTGCGCCGATAAGGGACATGGGTTACTGTAGGTGATGGCTATGGTGATGTCTGGCGCATCGGCGGCCAGACCGACTTCCTGCGACGAAAGGGTGTACAGTGCAGTATCGATACTGTTGTGGCGATGAAGACATGTCATTCGATCTCATTCCGGAACCGCAATCCGTGACATTGAACGGGGAGGCCGTCGATTCGGATGATGCCGGAGCTCCGGTACCCGTCGCGTTGCCGCTCGTAGGCCGCATCTCGGAAGATCGCGACATCGATGACATCGCCGGCGTTTTCCCGACCCAGCTTGCCGATGATATCGAAGCGGCGACGGGCCTGCGCTGGGACATCGCCAGCGATGTCATGGTGGCCGGACTGCCCGCGCCAAATGCCGCGACTGCGCACCCGGTTCCGCCACACGCTTCATGCTGGAAGTCGTTCATCACACTGAGACTCGACCCCTCATCCCTGGAGCCGCAGGAATACCGCCTGACCATCGCACGCTCCGGCATAGACGTCGTCGGCGGTGATACGGAAGGCGTGCGCAACGGCGTGCAGACCCTTCGCCAGATCATCCGTCAGTGCGCGCCGGCGCTGCCTCGACTCGTCATCGCGGACAAACCGGCGTACAAGGTCCGCGGCTACTATCTCGACGCCACGCGCGGCCGCGTCCCCACGCTCGACTGGCTGAAAACATGGGCCGACCGGCTGTGCCTGTACAAGTACAACCAGCTTCAGCTATACATCGAGCACACGTTCATGTTCGACGATCTGAGCGAGACTTGGCGCGGCACCAGCCCGCTCAAGCCCGCCGACATCATCGCGTTCGACGAATACTGCGCGCGGCTCGGCATCGAGCTGGTGCCGTCGGTCTCGACTTTCGGACACCAGTACATGGCGATGCGCACGCGCGAGCTGCGCCATCTCGGCGAGTTTCCCGAGGACGCCGACCGTCGGTACGGTTTCGTGGAGCGGCAGCGTCACCACACGCTCAACATCACCGAACCGGAGTCCCTCGCGTTCTCGTTCAAGCTGATCGATGCTTACATGCAGCTGTTCCGCACACGCAAGTTCAACATCTGCGGCGATGAGACGTTCGACTTGGGTCGCGGCCGTTCCAAGCCCGAAGCCGAACGCCGCGGCGTGGCCGCGATGTACGCCGACTTCGTATCGCAGCTGTGCCGTCACTTGTCTGAGCGTGGCCGTGAGCCGATGTTCTGGGGTGACATCGCTGTGGAGATGCCGCAGATCCTCGGCCTGTTGCCGGATAACGTCACGCTGCTCAACTGGTTGTACGCGCCGGGCATCGGCGAAGACAAGGTACGCCTCGTCGCGCAGGCCGGGGCCCCGCAGTACGTGTGCTCGGCGGTGTGGTGCTGGAATGCGCTGCTGCCGCGCCTCGACGACTCGTGGAACAACATCTCCCGACTCGCGCGCTACGGCGTGAAGTACGGTGCGGTTGGGTACCTGGTGACCGACTGGGGTGATTACGGGCATGTCAACGACCCGCGCATGGCGGTTTCCGGCATGATATTCGGCGCGCAGTGCGCGTGGAATCCGATGGCTCATATCCAGGGTGAGGCCGGGTGCGGCGACGGCGAAGAAGGCTCTGCTGCCGGTTATGCCGATGCCGCCGACGATGCCGTCCGCGAGAACAAGGCCGCCGCGGACGGGGATTCCCCGGCGCCGCTCCCGTCGAGCTCGGAAAGCGACGATTATACCGGTGGCGCGGCCGACGCGATTGCGGGCGCGCCGGCCGGCGGCGATGGGTCGTGTGCCGAGATGTGCCGTCGCGTGGCCGAAGTCGAATACGGCGACCGTTCGGGCGGCATAGTCGAGGCACTGCGAGATGCCGCCTGTCGTGTGGCGTTCAGCTGGGATGACATGGTCTGGTACTGCGAGCTGGATGAAGGCGACGGACGGATGAATCGCGATGCCGCATCGGCGATGCATCTCGGCGTGCATGGGTTCAGCGGGGAATACGGGCGGGAGTGGGATGCCCGACTGCTGGGCAGTACCGATCTTGATGAGGCTCGGCGCACGATGCTGCAAGGGCTGTCGCCGCATATCGTCCGCGCGGCCGAGGCGAACGAGGCGCTGCTGTGCGACGCCATGCGACTCGGCGCCGCCGCTGGCCGCGCATCGCGTTTGGGTGCGGCTCGGCGTGATGTGCCGGCGATGCTGGCCGCCATCGAGGGGCAGCGCTGGTTCAACTTGGTCGGCTTGTGCCTTGCGCGGCGGCATGACGTCATCACGGTCGATGCCGGCGATATTGCCCGCGCGTCGGCCGGGTTGATCGAACCGGACGCAGGCTCTTCCGCAGGGCCGGAAGCCGTGCAGGATGTCTCGATTCGAGTGGCACGTGGTCTGGAGCGCTGGTTCGAGACCTACTGCGACTTGTGGCGTTCTGTCAGCGCGGAATCGGAATTGGCCCGCATCGCCTCCATCGTGTGGCGCTGTGCCGACGCCCTGCGTTCATAAGCCCAAGCGCACATCAGAGGCGGGGCGTCGCGCGGTAGTGGCATGAGCCGGTCGTTGTTGCCGTGCCGGCGCTCGCTGGCTGAGACGGCGCGAACATGCGATCCATGCCGGGTCTCATATGTGAGATCCGGCATTTCGTTGTGCCGCAAGGCGTCGCCGCCTCGTGCAGTGACGTTTTTTCAGGCCCTGACAGGCGAGCTTGCCGGGTATCTGCGCTTCAAGGGGGTGATTTTCGGTCGCCGGAACATCTATCTGCATTTCAAGGGGTTGCGGCACAGAGGCATCCGAGGTATATGAGCCATTCACTTATTGGAATAACGCGGTTCTAGCAGTGTTCCTACTTGGTCACCAACCCCTTGAAACGTAGATAGATGTTCGGGAAGTCGAAATCACCCCCTCGAAATGCAGATAGCCGTGTAATCCACGCCTTGCGCGCAATATTCGTGCCGCTCAGGGCACCGACATCGAGTTTTCAGCTCTCGTCGTCGGGCAGCGCCATGTCGCTGGAGCCGAATCGCGGCCCGCTGGTCGATTCGCGCTGCACTAGCTGCGGCGGGTACGCGGTGTGCGCCGGAAGCCAGTGTTTGCTACTGGCACTGACGCTGATGAGTCGCAGCGCTTCATGGGCGATGAGCCGGCACGGCGGGAGAATCGACGAGAGCGGCGGGTCGGCGATGGCCGCCGCGGGGGAGTCGCCCGACCCAATGACCTTGACCTCGTCCGGCACGCGGATTCCCAGTTGGTTCAGCGCCATCAGCGCTCCGATCGCCACATCGTCGGTGGCGCAGATGAGCGCGTTCGGGCGGTTGCCCTTGTCCCCGAACAGTCTCATAACGTCGTGATACCCGCGCTTCGCGGAATTGTCGCCGAACGTGGTCCAACCCGGTTCGGTCATCAGGTTCATGACCCTCGTTGACGTCTGCAACGTGGCGAACAGCTCGGCGGCGCTGGCGGAGTTGACGTTGCCGCTGAGGAATGCGATGGAGTTGGCGTTGTACTCGGCAAGGTGCGAAAGCATCAGCTTCATGGAGGCGCTTTCGTCGACGCCAACCCAGTTCACGTGGAAGGACGTGGAGTGGCCGAACGCCTGAACCAGCGAGGTCATGCCGACGTGGTCATCCAGGAACGCTGCGGTGTTGGCGTCTTGCGGTGGCATGACCACCAGCCCGTCGATCCGGCGGGCGAGCATGGCTTCGATGCGTTCCGTCTGGGTTCGCTGGTCGTCGCCGAGGCCCAGCAGCAGCTGGCGTCCCGAGCGGTTGACTTCGGGCTCCAACTCCGCGAGCAGTCGGGCTGCCAGAGGGTCGGTCGGGCCGGGCATGATGAGGCCGATGGTATTGGTCGTGTCGCTGCGCAGTGCGCTGGCGGCGGAGTTGGCCTGATAGTTGAGCTGTTCCGCCGCGTCCCGCACGCGTTTCGCGATGTTGTCGTCTTTGGTGCGGCGCCCTGAAAGAACGCGGGAGACAGTGGCTTTGGATACGCGCGCCAATGCGGCGACGTCGGTGATGGAACTCGTTGAGCTCATCGTTCATCACCTCGGATTGTCTGCTTCGATTACTTCTGCCGGGCACCGCGTCGCTGCCCGTTGTATATAGGATACATGAACGCACATTGCGCTTATTGGTCGCCGCGATGCCGTATGGGCGTGATTATTGCCAATGTTTCCAGTGGACAGACGTAATGGTTTCTGTATAGATCATACCATTTCATTACAAAATTGAGAAATCGGTTTCCGGGTTTACCAAGCGGATTTTAGGGTGTATAGTGACGGATGAAAGAAACGATTTGCTCGCGATGGTGTCAGCAAATCACCAACCCATCCAGCGGTGGATGGCTCAGCACGGAGGAGATGCTATGGTCGCCGATATTGACGGGTTCCTGCCGGACAGCGCGTTTCTGCTCGACGTTCCCGCCACCGATTGGAAAGATGCCATCCGGCTTGCCGGCAAAGGACTGGTGGCGGCTGGTTTCACCACCGACGCGTATACGGATCAGATGATCGAGACGGTCGAGAAAATGGGCCCGTACATCGTCATCGCCCCGGGTCTCGCGCTCGCGCACTCCCGCCCGTCCGAGGCTGTGCTGAAGACCGGCCTGAGCTGGGTGCGCCTGTCCACGCCGGTGAAGTTCGGCAACAAGGCCAACGACCCGGTATCGCTGGTCATCGGTCTGGCCGGTCATGACGAGAACGAGCACATCACCGTGATGTCCGCCATCGCCTCGGCACTGATCAATCCCAAGAAGACCGCGGCGCTCGCCACGGCCCCCACGCCGGAAGCCATCCGCGACATCCTGCATCAATAGCAGGACGGCGCAACCCGGGCCGGGCCGCCGTCGAGCGGCACACCCACACTTCCATAACTGAATCCAATAACTGAATCCAATAACTGAAACCCAATGGCTGCGCGGCAGTCATTCCAACGAAAGAAACGAGGGAATCATGAACATCCTCTGCGTATGCGGCAACGGCATCGGCACATCGGTGCTGTTGAAGGTCAATGTCGAATCGGTCGCGGCCGACCTTGGCATCGATGTCAATGTCACCACCTCCGATGCGGGCAGCGCCAAGGGCACCGCCAACATGAACGATCTGGTGCTCACCTCCGCCGAGCTCGCGCCCGAGCTGGAAGGCACCACCACGCCCGTCGAAGTCATCACGAACTTCATGGACACCGACGAGATTAAGTCGGTGCTGGAGAAGTACGCCGACTGAGACGCTCCCCGTTACGGCCGGCGTGAGATGCCGGCCAGAAACCATAACAAGAAAAGAAGGAATCCATGAACGTTGTCGTTCAAGTGCTGAATTTCATCAGCCAGGAAATACTGAATGTGCCGGCGTATCTGATTGGCATCATCGCGGCCATCGGTCTGATCGCACTGAAGCGCAGCGCCGGGCAGGTCGTGTCGGGCGCCCTGAAGGCGGCCATGGGCTACCTGATCTTGGGTGCCGGCGCTACCGTCGTCACCTCGGCTTTGGCCCCGTTCGGCGACCTGGTGCTCAAGTCCACCGGCGCGCACGGCGTCGTGCCCACCAATGAGGTCATCACCGCGCAGGCGTCCAGCCAGTACGGCGCCTCCTCGGCGTACATCATCGTGCTCAGCTTCATCGTGATGCTGCTGCTCGCGCGGTTCACCCCGCTGAAATACATCTTCCTGACCGGCCACCACATGGTGTTCATGTCCACCATGCTGGCCGTGGTGCTGTCCGTGGGATTCGGCACGGACCACCAGCTGCTCATCGTGATCATCGGCGCCATCCTCATGGGCGTGATCATGGTGGTCATGCCGGCGTTCGCGCAGCCGTTCATGAACAGGGTGACCGGTAGCGACAAGCTGTCGATCGGCCACTTCAACACCCTCGGCTACATTGTCTCCGGTGCTGTCGGCGCCGGCGTGGGCAAGAAGTCGAAGTCCACTGAAGACATCAACTTCCCGAAGGGCCTGAGCTTCCTGCGTGACTCCATGGTCTCCACCACGCTGCTCATGGTCGTGCTGTACCTGGTCTTCTCCGTGTGGGCCGCCATCGTGCTGCCGGCCAAGGAAGCGTTCAAGATCTTCTCCACCAACCCCGACAACTACGGTTCGTTCTTCATGGCCGCGTTCGCGCAGGCTCTGCAGTTCGGTATCGGCGTGAGCATCATCCTCTACGGTGTTCGTATCATCCTCGGTGAACTCGTCCCCGCCTTCCAGGGCATTGCGAACAAGGTCGTGCCCGGCGCCCGCCCGGCGCTGGACATCCCGATTGTGTTCCCGTACGGCGCCAATGCTTCGCTGATCGGCTTCCTCGGCTCCTTCGTCGGTGGCCTGGTGGCTCTGGCGATCATCGCCGTGTGGCTCGGCCCGGTCTGGGGCGTCGCGCTGATCCTGCCCGGCATGGTGCCTCACTTCTTCGATGGTGGTGGTGCTGGTGTGTTCGGCAACGCCACGGGTGGTCGTATCGGTGCCATTGTCGGCTCGTTCATCAACGGCCTGCTGATTACCTTCCTGCCGGCCGCGTTGATGACCGTGATGGGCAGCTTCGGTCTGGCCAACTCCACCTTCGGTGACGCCGACTTCTGCTGGTTCGGTACGATTACCGGCAACATGGCTCACCTCGGTCCTGTCGGTGGCGCCATCTGCCTGCTGATCTTTGCCGCGGTGCTCTTCGCCGCCGCGTGGATCTGGCAGGTCAAGGTCGTCAACACCGGCTGGACTCCGGGTGCCAAGCACGCCGAGTACATCGAGCAGGTGAAGGCCGAGGAGAAGGTCGCCAAGGCCGCTGCTCGCGCCGCCAAGAAGGCCGCTGCGGAAGCGTGATACTGTTCCGCCGCCGCTGAGCGATTATGCGGGAGCGTGAGGGTGCGAGTGCCCTCGCGCTCCCGTTTTTGTGTGTGGGAAGGCGTGAGATCGCGGGTGGTTTCGCGGAGTGCGCAGTGTTGTGCTCCCGCTAGCGGGAGCTGTTGAGCGCAGCGAGACTGAGGGTGGTTCTGTGCAGTGGCTGGTCAGACCACCCCCAGTCGCTGCGCGGCGGCCCCCGCCAGCGGGGGCGTTGTATTCCTTGCCTCATGCTGACTGGGGACAGCGTCTGCGACAATGGCTCGTATGCCATTGCCCAATCAGCGTCGTCATGCCCGAAAAGCACCCGCGTCCGCCTCAACCGCCGCCGCGTCGACCGTGCTTGAGGTGGACGGCCTGCAATTGCATGTGACGCGCAAGCGCATCAAGAACCTCTATCTGCGTATCAAGCCGCCTCTGGGAACCGTCGAGGTGTCGGCGCCGATGCGCATGAGCCAGCGTCAGATCATTGGTTTCGCTCATGAACGGCACTCGTGGATCGTGCAACAGCAGCGGCGTATGGCCGAGGCCCGACGGATGTCATTGCGGCAGGCCGAGACGTTGACGCCCCTCCCCAGCGCTCCCGCCGGTGATGGAGGGAATGCCGGTGTCGATGGCCGCCGGGGCGGCGATCAGCCGCAGCTCCCCATGTTCGACCGTTCGGCCATGTGGACCGATGAGCGCAAACATGCCGCCGCGGCTGCGATCGATGCCGCGCTTCCGGGGCTGTTGCGCAAGTGGGCGCCCATCGTCGGGCGTTCGCCGAGCCATGTCACCTTGCGGGTCATGACGTCGCGCTGGGGGTCATGCACGCCGAAAACCGGGCGTATCCGGCTGAATCTTCAGCTTGGTCTGATGGAGCCGCGATTTTTGGAGTACGTTCTCGTCCATGAAATGACCCATCTGTGGGCCAATGGTCACGGGGCTGATTTTCAGCGGCGGATGAGCGCTTATCTGCCGAGCTGGCGTGAGCTGCGCCGTGAACTCAACAAGCGCGTACTGCTGTGAAACATATCGTGAAACATGCTGGCCGACATGTCGCGGCAGCAAAACAAATGATGGCGGCAGCTCAACATTGCCACTGAACCGTCGCCATCATTGATGTGCATCTTTTGCGTCAGACCATGCCGGTGTGCATGGGAGCGGGCATTCCCCCGCCATGCACGCTGCCTGCTGTCTGCCGCGATCTATCGCGTCACGCCAGATGCGAACGCATGAACCACTGGAACTTCTCAAGCTCCTGCACGTGGTCCTGGATGATGTTGGAGCTGATCACGTCCAGCTCGTCCAGCTCGGCGATGGCCTTGCGGTCATCGGCGATGAACGCGTCGTAATACTCGATCAGGGCCTCAAGGTACTTCTCGGTGCCGGCGCGACCGTCGACGTCGAACGGCTTCCAGGTGCGGTTGCGGGTGATGGCATCGGCGCGGCCGTCAGGCGTGCCGCCCAGCGTGGCGATGCGTTCGGCGGTCTCATCGGCCTGCGCGAGCACTGCCTCGACCTCAGGGTCGAGCATCTCGTGCACGGCGATGAAGTTCGGCCCGGTCACGTTCCAGTGAGCGTGCTTCAGGACCAGCGCGGCCTCCTGCTCCTGGCTCAGTCGGTTCTGCAGAATGGCAATGGCCTTCTCGGAGGCGGCTTCGTCCAGTCCCGGCACAACGAATGCAAGTGTCATATTCGTTCCTTTCTTCTGGGATATCAGTCACCCTCCAGTTTATCGATGAAGCCTGCGCGATGTGTCAGCCGCCAGCATAGTTATCGCTCACAGTGAGCGACGTAACAGCAACGTAGGCTGATGTTCATCAGCGGTACAGGTCGGGTGGAATCAGTGTGCCACACAATGCGATTTCGGGCCGTTTTTACGCTGGTGTGGCACGGACTGGGCTGAGAGATGGGACATGCGGCGGTGCGACTGGGCAAGGCATGTGCAGCGGGGGCAACACGAAGCACGGCAGACGGCGTGACTGAACGTAGCTGCACATTCAGCAGGTACAATACGGCAGGTCAATTCGCGTCAGTCAGTGCGGTCAGTCGCCACTCGCCGTCATCCGCGTCGGTGCCGGCGGACACACTGGAGTAAACAGCCGGGACCCCGCGGCGAAAAGGAGCGTGCAGATATGGTCGATTCGCGTCGCGATGTGGCTGGCCAGGCCGGCCGGAGCCCCAGCCCATCCGTGCAGGCTACCATGATTGGTCTGATGGCGATTCTGCTGTGGAGTCTGATGACCGGGCTGGTTCGCGTGGTCGCCGATGCGTTCGGCGCGACGCTGGGATCGGCGTTGATATACACCTGCGGCGCGGTGCTGCTGCTGGTTTTTCGCCGGCCGGCACCGTTGCGCAAGTATCCGCGAACGTATCTGATCGTCGGCGGCCTGCTGTTCGTGTTCTATGAGTCGTCGATTTCCTTGTCGATCGGGCTGGCGTCTTCGGCGGCCTCGTCGGTGGAGGTCAGTCTGGTGAACTACCTGTGGCCTACAATGATGGTGTTGCTGGCGGCGGCATTCGTACCGAGCGGCGAGAAGCGTTCGGCGCGGAACGAGGGGATAGGACGGGAACCCGCAGCGCCCAGCGACGCGCAGGCTCAAGATGACTCGGTCCAGTGCGGCACAAACTGCAGCGCAGGCAAGCCACCCCGCCATTCTCGTGGCCGCGCGGTGCTCCGCGTATTGCCTAGCGCTGTCGTCGCCACCGCTGGCGTGATACTGGCGGTCGGCGGCAACAGCGGCTTGGACTGGGCGCTCGCCGCAGGGCATGTCGCGGCGAATCCACTGCCGTATCTGCTGGCATTTGCGGGCGCGCTCGCATGGTCGGTGTATGCGGTGTTCACGCCCGCGCTGTCCAAGGGATTCGACGGTACGTCCGTATTCTTCCCCTTTGTGGCCGTGGCGCTGTGGATCATCCACTTCGCTTCCGGCCAAGGTTGGCCGTCTGCCGCGCCGTCGGTTTGGGGCTACTTGGCTGTGGTGGCGGCCGCGGCGGTCATCGCTGGCGGATACGCCTGCTGGGGCTATGGAATCTTGCGCGGCAGCATGAGCACGCTTGCGATGGCCTCTTACGCCACGCCCGTGCTGTCCACGGCAGCCAGCGCGGTATTGCTGGGGTTGTCTTTGACGTTGCCGTTCTGGTGCGGCGCTCTGCTGGTCGCAGCCGGTTCGATCATCAACTGGTGGATTTCCTCGCAGCGCCGATGATCGGCAATGGCCGGCGACCTCCCGCCCGCGCCGCGCTATTCGGCGGAAATCGGCGCGTGGTCAGGGGCGCCGGCCTTGCGCACCTCGATGGTTTCGATACGGCGGCCGTCGACCTTGGTGACGGTCATGTCGTACCCGTCGTCGGAGTGCAGCACATCGCCCTCGGCACCCATCTTGCCGGTGTGTGCGAGGAAATAGCCGGCGACGGTCTCGTACGGGCCGTCCTCCAGTTCGATGCCGGTCAGATCGGCGAAGTCCTCGATGGTCATGCTCGCGTCGATGGTGGCGATGCCGCCCACGAATGCGGGCTGCTCCTTGCGCTCGCCGCCCGGTTCGCTGGGCAGGTCGTATTCGTCGCGGATGTCGCCGACGAGCTCTTCGGTCATGTCCTCCAGCGTCACGATGCCGTCGGTGCCGCCGTACTCGTCGATGACCACGGCCAAGTGGATGCCGCGCTTGCGCAGCAGTTCGAGGCTTGGCAGCAGCTTGGACGTGCCGGGCAGCGAAATGCCTTCTCGCGTCACGTCGGCCACGGTCGTTGCGTTGGGGTCGCGCACGTCCAGCAGGTCGCGCACATGCACGAAGCCGATCACGTCATCGAAATCCCTGCCGGTCACCGGATAGCGGGAGTACGGCATCTCGCGCACGTACGCCGCCGCGTCCTTGATGCTCTGCGAACCGTCGAGGAACACGACATCGGCGCGCGGACGCATGACCTCGGCGACGATGGTCTCGGACGCGTCGAACACGTCGTCGAGGATCGTGCGCTCGTCTTTGCTCAGCGACGTGTTCGTGTTGACGAGCACGCGCAGCTCCTCATCGGAGACCTCGCTTTCGGTCTCGTTCGGGTCGAAGCCGAGCAGGCGCACGATACCGTTCGTGTTCTTGCCGATGAGCCAGATGATCGGCTTGCAGACCTTGGCGAACACGTCGATCGCGGGCACTACGGCGCGGGCGATCTGTTCGGTGCGCTGCATGGCGATGCGCTTCGGCACCATTTCGGAGATGACTATCGAGCAGTACGAGATGATCAGCGTCAGCACGATGGTGGTCAGCGGTGCGGCGATGTTCGCCGGCACGCCCCAGCTTTTCACGACGGGCACGATGAACGGCGAAATCGACGATTCGCCGAACGATGCGGACAGGAAGCCGGAGAGCGTCACGCCGATCTGCACGGTGGACAGGAACTTGTTGGGGTCGCGTGCGATTGCCGCCACACGTGCGCCACGGGCGTCCTCCTGTTCCATTTGATCGATCTGGGATCCGCGCAGGGAGACCAAGGCCAATTCGGTGCCGGAGAAGATGGATCCGAGCACTAGGAATATGAAGATCAGAAGGATGTTTAAACCAAGTGACATGGACTCTACTGTAGGGGGGTGGCACGTCAATTGTCGCAGCGAATCATTCTCAGTAAGAAAGGTGCGAGCCTGCCCACGCCCGAAACGAACATCAAAATCGACAAAGTCCCGAGATGCCGCCCTTTATGGTTTTGTGCGCTTGTGCGCAAATGTGAGAAATCCTCGCACCTTTCTTATTGAGAACCGTTCGCTGCGACTTGCCGGCCGGTCACTTGCATCCGCAGGACTGCCTGGTGACGAGTTCGGCGGCGATGAGCTGCACGTCGGGCGTGTGCGCGGGGTCGAGCGCCGCGTTGACCGCGCAGCGGGCGAGCTCGGCATCGGTCTGCGCGGAGGAGACGAACATCGCGTCGACGTTGCGCTCGGCGAGTTCGTTGATGCGGCGGCGCTCGCCTTGCGGGTCGCCTCGCGACGGGTTGATGATCAGCGCCCGTTCGCGTTTGGATGCAGCGGCTTCGAGCTGGTCGGTGAATTCGGCGAAGTATGGGTTCGAGAAGTCGGGCACGATGACGCCGAGCGTGTGCGTGGTGCCGGTCTTGAGGGCTCGGGCGACGGAGTTGGGGTGGTAGTCGAGCCGCTGCGCCGCGTCGAACACCCGCTGCGCGGTGTCCGGTGAGATTATCTTGGGACTGCCGTTGAGCACGTAGCTGACGACGGCGGTGGAGACGCCTGCGGGACGCGCCACGTCGAAACGGGTGGCGCGTTGCCGTTGCGGATGCGGCGTCTCGAATGCGTCACGCTGTGCGGGGTGCGTCACTGTGTGCGCCCTTGCAGCGTGACGCATATTGTATAACCATTGGAAAATAAGGGTTTTACTGATGCGTCACTGTGTGCGGGGCCGCACAGCGTGACGCTACCCGCACACAGTGACGCGAAATGCGGCGATAAGTCACGCTCCCGTCAGAAGCTCAGTACCTCGACCTTGCCGGTGGACAGCTGGTAGCGGGCGCCTACGATCATCAGTCGATCATGCGCCAGCGCGTCCTGAATGATTTCGCTGCGCGTGACCAGCTCTTCGATGGTACGCGCCACATGTACGCGTTCGAAGTCCTCGCTCGTATCCAACTCGGCCTCCCGCGCCTGCCATACCGACATGCCGACCGAGCGCAGCACAATCGAATCCGAGCTGGCGATGCGCTCATCCAATTCGGCCATCGCATCAGCGGACTCCAACGAGCTCTCCGGGTCGCTCGTGCTGTCGGCGATCAGCGCGTCAAGTTGTTCGGCGCCCAGCGCCACCGCCCCGCAGCTCTCATGACCTATGACCATGAGCAGGCTGACGTGCAGATGATCCACGGCATATTCCAGCGATGCCAATACCGCGTCGTCGATGATCTGCCCGGCCGTGCGGATCGTGAACAGGTCCCCGAGCCCCGCGTCGAAGATGATTTCCGGCGGAACGCGCGAATCGGAGCATGACAATACCGCCGCGTCGGGGTTCTGCCGGTCGATCAGTGATTCGCGGGTCTGCATGTCCTGCCACGGGTGCTCGCTGTGCCCTTCGGCGAATCGCCGGTTTCCCGCCAGCATGCGGCTAAGCGTCGAGTTCGCGGTGGATTCCTGATCCGGGTCTTCCTCTGCCATGACATCTCCGTTCCGAGTCTCAGGTTCGCGTCGGGTCGGCGTGTATGTGCCTGTATGTGTGAGCATAGCGGAAACCTGTTTGATAAGTATGAAATATCCAAGGAACGTTCATCACCTCTGCTCATAGCGAAACCACGGATCGGGCGCGGCTGTTTTTACCGGTTTGTGAGCGCAAACTGTGATGATTGTCATGAAGAAACCCTCGTGCGTCCGTATCGGCGAAAGCCGCTTGACGTTACGATGGGGAGACGCAATGACCGGATTGCGTGGAAAGGAACGATGATGACACTGCTTCAGCATGAACTCACTGATTTTACGGTGCAGGCTTTTCAGAACAACGAATTCCATGAGGTGACCAAGGCGGACGTGCTCGGTCACTGGTCGGTGTTCTTCTTCTACCCGGCGGACTTCACGTTCGTGTGCCCGACCGAGCTGGAGGATCTCGCTGCCAAGTACGAGGACTTCAAGAAGATCGGCTGCGAGATCTACTCGGTCTCCTGCGACACCCACTTCGTGCACAAGGCTTGGCACGACGCCAACGAAAAGATCGCGAAGATCCAGTACCCGATGCTTGCCGACCCCACCGCACTGCTCGCGAAGGACCTCGACACCTACAACGAGGCCGACGGCGTGGCCGAGCGCGGTGACTTCATCGTGAACCCGGAGGGCAAGGTCGTGGCCTACGAGGTCATCTCCTCCAACGTCGGCCGTAACGCCGACGAGCTGCTGCGCCGCGTGCAGGCCTCGCAGTTCGTCTACGAGCACGGCGACCAGGTGTGCCCAGCCAAGTGGACCCCCGGCGAGGAGACCATCGAGCCGAGCCTCGACCTCGTCGGTCTCCTCTGATTTCCCGCCTCACTGACGGGCTGAGTTGTCAAGCAAACAGCAGAGCTGTTTGTAGGCGAAGGCGAGCCGACAGGCAAGCACAACAGGCTGCGGCTGGAGGCCGTCCCTGATTGCAGGGGCTGGAGGGCTGTCGGTAGCGGTCAGAGTTGGCTGGGGATCGCCAACTCTCTCGCCCCCGCTGGCGGGTAGCGATGTAAGGCGAGTGGCCTCTCCGCCCCCGCTGGCGGGGGGGCTGGCGGCGACAGCCGACTGGGGGTGGTCGCGGTGATAGGCGAACTACCCCACCCGCTTCGCGGGAGCCCCGCCGGCAGGGGCATATGCATATGTAAGGAGTTCCATATCATGACCCAGATCAACCGAAGCGATCTGTATGACGTTGTTGTCATCGGTGGCGGCCCTGCGGGACTCACCGCCGGCCTGTATCTCGCTCGCGCCCGCTATCGCGTGCTGATTCTCGAAAAGGATGATTTCGGCGGGCAGATCACCATCACCGACGAAGTCGTCAACTACCCGGGCGTCGGCCGTACGTCCGGTCGTGCGCTCACACAGACCATGCGCAACCAGGCAAAGGATTTCGGCGCGGAATTCCTCTCAGCCGAGGCTACCGGCCTTGACGTGAACGGTGACATCAAGACCGTGCACACGTCGCGCGGTGACCTGAAAACGTTCGGCATCCTGATTGCCACCGGAGCCAGCCCACGCAAGCTTGGTTTCGCCGGCGAGGCCGAGTACGCTGGCCGCGGCGTGGCCTACTGCGCCACATGCGACGGCGAATTCTTCACCGGCAGGGAGGTGCTGGTCATCGGCGGCGGTTTCGCCGCGGCAGAGGAATCCGTGTTCCTGACCAAATACGCCTCCAAAGTCACGGTGCTCGTCCGCGAACCGGACTTCACCTGCGACGCGGCGGTGTCTGCCGAAGCCAAGAACAACCCGAAAATCGACGTGCGCTACAACGTCGAGCTCAAAGGCGTCACCGCCGGCAAGGGCGGGCTGCGCGAGGCGACGATCCTCGACCGCCGAACCGGTGAGACGGAATCGTGGAAGCCATCCGACGACGGCACGTTTGGTGTCTTCGTGTTCGCCGGATACGTGCCGGCCACCGAGCTCGTGCGCGGTGTCGTCGAACTGGACGACCACGGCTACGTGGTCACGCGCGGATACCTCGAGACCTCGGTGCCGGGCGTGTACGCGGCCGGTGACCTGCGCGTCAAGAACCTGCGTCAGGTCGTCACCGCCACCGCCGACGGTGCCATCGCCGCAGTGGAACTGGAACGGTACGCCAAGCAGATGAGCGAGAAAACCGGTCTTGTGCCGCCTCGCCCGACCGCATCCGCATATGAGCAGGCCGAAGCGCAGACCGCGGCTGCCGCCAATAGTGCTGCCACTGCCGGCACCACGCCCGCCCCGGCTCCTGCCAAGCGCAGCGCCGATACCGCCGCCGCGACGGCCGCCGCCAAAAAGCCCGGCGAGCTCTTCTCCGCCGCCATCAAGCAGCAGCTCGGCGTGGTCTTTGGCCGTATGACCCGCCCGGTCACGCTCGTCCTCGAACTGGACGATACGCCATTGTCGACGGAGTTGCAGGGATTCATCGGCGAGATGGTGGCGCTGTCGAACGGCAAACTGAATTCAGTCGCGGTCGATGCGGCGGGCGTGATCACCGCTGAGGACGGTTCCAGCGCGCCAACGTCGTTGACGGTCGGCGAGCCGTTGGCCGTCACCTTGCCGGATGGCGCCGAACTGCCGGTATATGGTTCGCTGGATGATTCCGGTCGCGCGCAGTTCGACGTAGCAGGGGTGCTGCCGTCTGCGCGGCCGGTCGTGCGCATGTGCGTGCCGGCCGAGAATTCCGACGCCGGTACGTTGCTGTTCACCGGCTTGGCCTTCCACGGTGTACCGTCCGGTCACGAGTTCAATTCGTTCGTGCTCGGCCTGTACAACGCCGCGGGTCCGGGCCAGCCTCTGGACGATGACCTCAAGGCTCGCGCCGAGGCCATTGACACGCCGATCGACGTGATGATCCTCGTCTCGCTCACCTGCACGATGTGTCCGGAAACCGTACTGGCCGCGCAGCGCATCGCGTCGCTGAACCCGAACGTGCGTGCCGAAGCCTACGACGTCGCGCACTTCCCCGAGCTCAAGGACCAGTATGGCGCGATGAGCGTCCCCTGCATCGTCATCAACCATCCCGGCGGCGAGCAGAAGGTCGAATTCGGCAAGAAGAGTGTCCCGCAGATGTTGACATTGCTCGGCGCATAGTGGGCGCTGTGCCCGGCGCTGTCCTTTCATCCCCTTTCAATAATTCTTACATGTTAGAATTCTCCGTTAACATGTTAGAATTATTGAAAGCCGTGAAAGGAAGAGCCGATGCTGCCGACCAAGGAAAGCCTGACGGTGGAGTTCAAAAGCGGACGCCAACGCCCGCAAACCGATGACGAAATCGTCGACAATGTGGTGGCGATGGCCAATACCGAAGGCGGTACGCTGTACCTTGGTGTCGAAGACGATGGCATGGTGACTGGGGTCTGTGACCGGCATCGCAATGTCAATGGTCTGGCGGCATTCATTTTCAACAAAACGGTTCCTCAGCTTTCCGTGCGGGTGACGTTGCTGAGCGAGAGCGGCAAGCCGGTCGTCGGCATTGAGGTTGACAGCAGTCAGCAGATCGTGTCCACCAGTCAGGGGAAGACGCTGCAGCGCCGGCTGAAAGCCGATGGCGCGCCAGAAGTCGTTCCGATGTTCCCTGCGCAATTCATCAGTCGTTTGTCACAGCAGCGTAGTTACGACTACAGCGCGCAGCCTGCTCCGGGGTCGACGCTGTCCGATCTTGATCCGTCTGCGCGCGACCGTCTCAGGGAGAGCATACGCACGGCCAATGCCGGCAGCTCATTGTTGGCGTTTGATGATGAGGACTTCGATCGGGCCCTAGAACTGGTAGTCGACGGCCCTGGCGGCCCGCAGCCTTCCGTGGCCGGTCTGCTGGTCATCGGTACGGAGCGGGCGCTGAAGCGTTCCGTACCGTCGGCCTCCGCCGTATTCCAGGTCATGAAAGGCACGTCTCCCAAGGTAAACACGGATCCGTTCTTCCTGCCGCTGGTCGATATGCTCCCTCGTATCGGCGCACTGATGGAACCATGGAATCCAGATCATGAGGTTATGAGCGGTCTGGTCCATGTCAATCTGCCGGACTTCGATCATCAGGCGTTCCGCGAGACGGCAGTCAACGCGTTCTGCCACAGGGATTATGCGAGGATGGGATCGGTGCGGTTCCTCGTGGACGACGATGGCCTGACCATATCCAACCCGGGAGGTTTCATCGAGGGATTGAGCGAAAACAACCTGTTGACCGCGCAGCCGCGTTCCCGCAACCCTCAGCTCGCCTCCATCCTCAAGACGGCGGGATATGCGGAACGCACCGGTCGTGGTGTCGATAAGATATATGCCGGCTCCTTGGCTTCCGGCGGGGCATTTCCCGATTATTCGCAGTCCACGGCGTCGGAGGTGGTGCTGTTCCTGCGTCGCGTGGTGCCGGATGAGGCATTCGTTGTGATGATTGCCAATGAAGAGGCTCGCCGTGGCGCTCCGTTGTCGGTGTGGTCTCTAATCGTGCTGTCGTTGCTGCGGGAGCATCGCAGACTCAGCGTGGCGCAGATGCGCGAATTCTCGCGAGTGGAGTCTCGGCGATTGGTCGGCGCGGTCGAAAGCCTAGTGGAGAGCGGGCTGGTGGAAGCCTGCGGCAGCGGTGTCGCACGAGATTATATGCTGAGCGCGCGTGTATATAAGAGGGATGATAAGTTGCCGGCTTATGCGAGGCAAAAGGGCCTCGACGGTCGGCGGGAGAACCTGGTGACGGAATTCGCGCTGAACAATGGGGGCGCGGCGACCACGTCTGACGTGATGAAGCTGCTGGATTTGTCTTATATCAGCGCGTACAGGCTCATGAAGAGACTTGAGGGGGAGGGCGTATTCCGGCATGAGGGGAGTGGTCCCTCATCCCGCTACGCGTTGGTGTAAGGTGACTGGCGCTGTCCTTTCATCCCCTTTCAATAATTCTTACATGTTAGAATACTCCGTTAACATGTTAGAACTCCGTTGACCGTGGCCGGTGGACATGGTGCTTTCGACGCGCCACACGGCATCAATAAGGGGGCACGCTAGGCGGAGGCCCCCGGATCAGTCAACTATGAGAGTCTATTGTCGCGGATGTGGGCAGTTGTCTCGTTCTTGGCCGAATACTGTCCGGGGCGATTCAGGAAAGTGATTTACTTTCAGTATCTGAAGCCCTCCGCCTTGCGTTACGGTTCAGGCCCCGATGGATCTCTTGCCCTCGCCGTTCCTGCCGCCGAGATACTTGACCAGGCTGATGCTGATCAGAGCCAGGGCGAACAGGCCGGTGAGCACCGGAATCAGCGCGGCGTAGCGATGGGCCTGATCGGGCGTGTGCGTGACCACGAACGAGGCCAGCTGGTTGCCGGACAGGCCGGCGAACGCCCAGGCGCTCAGCGCGAGACCGTGTGTGGTGGAGACGGTCTTGGTGCCGAAGTGCTGGTCGAGCAGCACCGGCAGCGTCGAGAAACCGCCGCCGTAGCCAGCGTTGATGAGGAACAGCATGGCCAGCACGGCCCACAACAGCGCATTGTTGATGCTGTTGGTGAAGATCTGCAGCAGGCATACCGCGATCGACATGATGAAGATCACCTGATAAACGGTTTCGCGGCGCTTCAGGTGGTCGGAGAGCGTGGAGAAGCCCACGCGGCCGGCCGTGTTGAACACGGAGTCCACGGCGAGCACCAGGCCGATGATGCCGGCGATGGCGGCGGCGAACTTGGCGGGGCTCAAGCCGGCATACTGCGGGAAGGCCTTGAGCACATCGTGCAGGATGTCCTTCTCCTGGCTGATAAGCGCCAGGCCGCAGGTGATATTGATGTAGAAGGCGATCCAGATGCCCCAAAACACGGGCTTCCTGAGAATCTCCGCGCGGCTTACATGCGAGGTCACGGGATCGTAGACCCAGTCAGCCGGACGCTTGATGAGCAGGAAACCGAAGAACATCATCACCGCATAAATCACGGCGAGGATGAAGAACATGTTGACCAGCCCCACCGTGCCGATCAGGTACTCCATCAACGGGCTGGCGATGGCCTTGGCCAGCCCGAAGCCGGCGACGGCGATGCCGGTGGCGAGGCCCTTGTTATCGGAGAACCAGAGCATCAGGTTCTTGACCGGGGTCAGGTAGCCGACGCCCAGGCCGATGCCCATGATCGCGCCGTAGCAGATGAACACACCCGGCAGGAAGTTCAGTGCGATGCTCACGCCCGTGCCGGCGAAGCCGACCACGAAGCAGACCATGGAGACGAGTGCGGATTTCTTGATGTTCTTCTCCACCATGGGGCCGGCGAATGCGGCTGACATGCCGAGGAAGAAGATGGCGAGCGAGAAGCCCCATTCCACGGAGGCTGGGCTGGCGTTGAGCCTGTCGGCGATGAGCTGCTTGAACACGCTCCAACAGTAGACGGTACCGATTGGGATATGAATCAGCAATGCGGGGATGATTGCGCTGGTCCAACGATTCTCGGTAAACCTTGCCATTCGGTAGGATCCTTTCGTAACTGGCTGTACGATGACCTGCCGGCCTGAACAAGAGCCGCATCGCTCACTCAAGGCACATCATGCAGGACTGTTCGTGAACATGCGAACAATCACTGAACATCATTGGTGTGCATTCTATCAGCGTTCCAGCTCTTGTCGACGCCGACAGCGCTACTATAACGCCACTTCGCTGGTGGGATTGCCGATGATTGCGGTCTTGATCCGTGAACTTATTCACATCGGAAATGATTATGAAAGCGTATCAATGTGATTGATAGGGGGGACGCGAAAGCCCCACCCGTGTAGGGCAGGGCTTTCGCGATATGTGCTGATATAAAACGGAGCCTCCGCTCGTCGCGGAGGCTCCGTGCTGCGGTGAACTTTGCGCGCGCAAAGCTATTGCGCAAAGCCCACCGCTACGTTTTGGCCTTGGAAAGCCCACTGGGCTTTCCAAGCGGTGTTGGCCGCGCATGCGGCCCAACACCGGCCAAAACGTCAGCCCGTGTTCTGCAGGCCGGCGGCGACACCGGAGACGGTGCACAGGATCAGATAGATGAATCCCGCCTGCTGGCTCTTGCTGAGCTCTTCCTTGTCCACCTTCTTGCGCAGCGAACGCAACGCAAGCACCTGAGTGACGGACAGCGCGTCCACGTAAGGGGAGCGGATGCGGATGGCCTGACCGAGCACGTGACGGTGCTGCAGCGGCCATTCGTCGTTGACGATCTTGAGCACCCACTTGGTGGTGAGCTTCATCTCGTCGAGCACCTTCTTCGACAGGTTCTCGTCATCGCCGAGCGCCAAGTACATCTTGGCGATGCGCTCATCGGTCTTGGCCAGCGACATCTCGATGTTGTCGATGAACGTGGAGAACAGCGGCCACTCCTCGTACGCCTCACGCAGCGTGTCAAGGTCGCCGAACTTCTCGCAGGCCGAACCAAGGCCATACCATGCGGCGAGGTTGATGCGCGCCTGAGCCCAGGAGAACACCCACGGAATCGTGCGCAGGTCGTCGAGCGACTTCGCGCCCAAACCACGCTTGGCCGGGCGGGAGCCGATTGGCAGCAGGCCGACCTCGGTAAGCGGCGTGACGATCGAGAACCACGGGGCGAAGTCTGGCGTGTTCAGCAGGTCGAGGAAGCGCTCGTGCGAGGCGTTGTCCAGAACCTCGGTCATCTGGGCGTACTTCTCGGTCATCTCCGTGTTCGTCTTCTCGACGCTCGGAGCGGACTGCAGCAGCGTCGCGGCGGCGACGGATTCCAGATGGCGGATGGCCAGCACCGGGTTGCCGTAGCGGGCGAAAATGACCTCGCCCTGCTCGGTGAGTTTGAAGCGGCAGTTGACGGAGCCCTTCGGCTGGGCGAGCACCGCGCGGTTGGCGGGGCCACCGCCTCGACCGACGGCGCCACCACGGCCGTGGAACAGCGTCAGGTCGATGTCATGCTTCGCGGCCCAAGCGACGATGCGCGATTCGGCGGAATGCAGCGCCAGCGTAGCGGTGGTCGGGCCGGCGTCCTTGGACGAATCCGAGTAGCCGAGCATGACCTCCATCTTGTTGCCGGTGGCCTTCAGACGAGCCTGCACCTCGGGAATCTTGACGATCTCTTCCAGCACGTTCACGCAGTTCTGCAAGTCCTCAAGCTGCTCGAACAGCGGGATGACGTCGATGACCGGCACATCCTCCGGGTGCGAAAACGCCAGACGGTTCAGCTCGTACACGTCGCGCACGTTCTGGGCGCTCTTCGTGAACGAGATGATGTAGCGGCGGGCGGCCTTGATGCCGTTGCGCTTCTGGATGGCACCGAGGGCGCGGAAGGTGTCGAGCACCTCGTGCGTCATCGGCTGCAGTTCGCCACGCTCGCCGTGCAGGCCGTGCTCGCGGATGTCCTCCAGCGCGCGGGCGTGCACCACGGAGTGCTGACGGAACTCCATCTCGACCATGTGGAAGCCGAAGGTCTGCGCCTGCCAGATCAGATCCTGCAGCGGGCCATACGCCGAACGCTTGGCGCCGGCTTCGGCCAGGGAACGCTGCACGACCTGCAGGTCGGCGATGAAATCGTCGCAGCTGTGGTACATGAGGTCGGCGTCGCGCTCGATGGTGTAGCGCAGGCGATCGGCCATCACCAGCATGACGGCGCGGTGCAGCTCCTTGGTGGAGATCAGTGCGGCCTTGTCGGTCAGGCGCTCGCTCATCTCCTTCTGGTGGCTCCACAGGCTCTTCAGCTCGGCGCTGGCCGGGGTCGTCTCGGACTCCATGGTCAGGTTGCGGCCGACCGTGCGGGTGGCCTCCTCAAGGGCGCCGATCACATGGTCGCTGAACTTGCGGGCGACCTGACGGCTGACCTTGGCGGTGACGTTCGGGTTGCCGTCGCGGTCGGAGCCGATCCAGCTTCCCGGATGGAAGAACGCCGGGCACTGCGGCTGTTCGAGACCGGCCTTGTCGCCCAGCAGCCAGTCGTTGAAACGGTGGTAGACCTTGGGAATCGTGGTGAACAGCGTGTTGTCGAAGATGTCGAGGATGGTATCGGCCTCCTCGACCGGCGTCGGCTTCTTCAGCGCGATCGGGGACGTGCGGAACAGCGCGTCGATCTCGTTGTAGAGGCGGCGGACGTTCTCCTTCTTGTCGGAGCCGCCGAGGCGCTTGTTCTCTTCCAGCAGCTCCGCGATGCGGCGGATCTTGCCTTCGACTGCCTTGCGGCGCGCTTCGGTCGGATGCGCCGTGAACACCGGGTGGAATTCGAGCTTCTCCAGCAACGCCTTGGCTTTGGCCGGCCCCATTTCGGTCAGCAGCTGATGGTAGGCGGTGGTCAGTTCGTTCACCGGGTCAACGGCTTCGTCGTCTTCCACCTGGTTCTCGCGCTGGTGCAGCACGGAAACGCGGTAGTTCTCCTCACTCAGGTTGGCGAGGTGGAAATATGTGGCGAATGCGCGGGCGAGCAGCTGGGCGTCGTGCAGATTCATCGCATCGATGGTGGCGACGGCCTTTGCCAGACCATCCTCATCGGGGTGCGGATCCGACGTCGCTCCGGCGAAATGCTCGGCGCTTGCCTTCACCGCGTAGTTGCGCACGGTGTCGAACGTCGCCAGCAGCTGCGGGTCATATTCGCCCAGTACGTCGCGCAGAATGCGCAGGCACAGGCTCATGTCGTTGCTGAGCGACTCAGGCAGCTCCCGCTCTTCGGGGCCCTTGGTCCCGGTGCCGGTCGACACGATGGTCGCGTCGGCGGGCGTGATCTGTTGATCGGTATCGGTCATTCATAACCTCCTTTGTCTTTTGGGTCCGGTTGCTCGGTCAGTCGGTCCTCCGCGGCTCCTCCGCGGTTGTGTTGGCCGTCAGTTGCGAGCCCACAGCCGGTTGCGCCAAAAGCTGTGTGCCCATTCTATTGCCCTGAAATCGCAAGTTGTATTACGAAGTCCAATTTTTCTCTGAAGGATTACTGGTAAATATGTAATCTTCACCATATCTTCACGCTGTTGGGTGGTCCGGGAATGTCGTCCTGAATATCCTCGTCGCCGCATCGTCCATAATCATGTCGAAGGTAGTCCATCATGCGAACGCCGGTTTCGGTCATACCCCATGAGTTCACGGCGCGGAGTAAGAATGACTACTGTAACCATCTTGAAAACACGCCCGAGCACACCCATAGGGCGGCAAAAACAACGGCATGATACGGATAGAGAAGAACATGCAGCAGCACAAGAACGGCGACGCGCCCCATCAGGACGCGGCGACGGCGGTGAGTCATTTCCACACCCACTCCGTTCCCCTTGACATGGAAGACATTCGACGCGACTGGGACAAGCCGATCTCCGAGGCCGGCCTCGCCGCCAAGACCAGCGTCGTCGTGCGCGTCGGCGCACTGGACCTGGGTGCTGGAACCGGAAGCTTCCGCGTGCGCGAGATGATGCACCGCATCGCGTACCCGCTGGGCGTGCACGTGCGCGCCGACGTGAACCTGACGGACATCGAGGCCACCTGCACCGATGACGCCAACCGCATCACCGAGGTCATCGACCTGCCCACCACCGGCGTCAACACCGAGCGCATCTGGCTGCTGGAGCATTACACCGACTGGTTCAGCGTGAACCTCGGGCTCGATTCCATGTACCATCGCGCGGGCGACGTGTCCGAAGGTGTGGTGCAGAACCTTGAGCAAAGCGACATGTCCGAGGTCTCCGCGCAGCTGGCCAAGAAACTGCGCGCCGAGAAGAAGGCACAGAAGGAGCTCAGCGGCGAGGCCTCCGACGACCCGGTGCTCGACGCCCTGGAGGCGGCCGAGGTCACCGTGCCCGTCTCCATGGTCCGCGCGGCCGCGGCCGACATCGCCGCGGAAGGTTCGACGGACGACGAGCTGCGCTCCGAATCCGAGGCCGCCCTGAAAGAGGATCGCGAGGCCAAGCTGCTGCATGACCGGTTGATGCAGCAGCGCTCCGGAAAGCATGATTTCGTGGAGACGCCGGATCTCGACGCGGCCGCCGCGGCGGCGGGTGGCACAGGCGCGGGCGCAGGCGCAAGCGCCAGCAGTGCGGAAGACCAGAACCTGAACGAATTCGGGACATCGATGTCGGCGGAGGCGCTGCTGGGCGCGAAACGCCGGAAAACCCGCGCCCACAAGCCGCTGACCGGCGAGTACGCCGAGCATTTCGACCACGTGGGCCGTTGCGCGGGCGAAGGGCGCAAGCCCATCACCGTGCGGCAGGCGCATGAGCGGCTCGACCTGATCGAGAGCCGTAAGCCGCTCTATTCCCCGGCGTTCGCCGGCTTCGCCTCCGCAGTCGCCTGCGCATCCTTCGTGTTCCTGCTCGGCGGCGGCCCCTACGACATGATCGGCGCGTTCGTCGGCGCCGGACTGGGCCACTGGCTGCGCCGCAAACTGTTCGCCCGCCATCTCAACCAGTTCTTCGTGACGTTCGTGTGCGTGGCCCTGGCTGCGCTCGCCTGCACGGGCACTCTGCGCCTGATCGGCCTGCTCGACCCGATCGCGCTGACGCATGACACCGCGTACATCGGCGCGATGCTGTTCGTCATCCCTGGCTTCCCGCTGATAACGGGCGGCCTCGATATGGCGAAGATCGACTTCCCGTCCGGCATCCAACGAGTGGCATACGTGCTGTGCATCATCCTGATGGCCACGCTGGCAGGCTGGGGAGTGGCCATGATCGTGCATCTGAACCCGACCGGGTTCGAGCCGCTGGGGCTCAATCCGTGGGTGAACACGGGGCTGCGGGCCGTCACCGCCTTCCTCGGCGTGTGGGGCTTCTCGATCATGTTCAATTCGCCGCAGCGCATGTGCCTGGTCGCCGCCACCATCGGCATGATCACCGACACGCTGCGACTGACGCTGGTCGATTTCGGGGTGCCGGCCGAGGCCGGGGCGTTCATCGGCGCGCTGCTGGCCGGTCTGCTCGCTGCCGGATGGCGCACCGCCGTGCACAACGGCCTGCTGCCGCCGCATCTGGGCTATCCGCGCATCTGCCTGACCGTGCCGTCCATCGTCATCATGGTGCCCGGTCTGTATATGTACCGGGCGATGTTCTACCTCGGACAGTTCGATACGCTGCACGCGCTGGACTGGGCGTTCCGAGCGTTCATGGTGATTATCTGCCTGCCGATAGGTTTGGTGATGGCCCGCGTGATCACCGATAAGTCATGGCGGTATGACGTCTGACGCCTTGCCTGCGCAGCGGACGGTTCCCGATGGGATTCGTGTGAGGAATCCTCATGCGTTCCTTGTCGGGAATCATTCACCGTGCAAAGAGGAATACGTCCAACGGCCTGCGAGCATGGTCGCCGCCACCGGCATCGCCCGCATCTCCTCCGGCGTGGAGACAGCATACGGGTCGCGGTCCAAGAGCACCAGGTCGGCTGGATCTCCGGGCTCAGGGCGGTCGCGGCCGACGGCTGTGGAAGCCGCCAGCGCGGTGCGCGCATCCAGGCATTGCTCCGGCTGGAACGGTTCGCGGTCTGAGCTTTCCGTGCCGAACACAGCGGCCGATATCGCCATCCACGGGTCGAGCGGCGCAACCGGCGCATCCGACCCCATGCGCAGCCTGACTCCGGCATCGTGCAGTGCCTTGAATGCGTAAGGGGTTCCACCCGGATTCGCCCAGAACCGCGTGATGACATCGCGATCGTCCATGGCGTGCTGTGGCTGGATGCTGGCGGTCAGCCCGAGCTTCGCGAATCGGGGAATATCCGCCGGCCTCAGCATCTGGGCGTGCTCGATGGAACCGTGGGCGTGTGTGCTCGCCGCCGCGTTGAGCACGATGGTGTTCGCCTCATCGCCGATGGCATGGCACGCGATGGCGAACCCATGGCATGTCGCCACGTGGAAATACGCCTCGATCTGGTCGGGCGCGTAACTGAGCGTGCCGTAAAAGTCGGGGAATATATCGGAATACGGCATCGAGCAGAACGCCGAACGGGTGTTCAGCGAGCCGTCCGAGATCATCTTCATCGCGCCGACGTGGCCCAGTCCATCGCTGCCGGGCAGCTCGACGCCCGTCTTCCAGCCGGCTTCAATCGCATCCTCCAGCCGTTCGGGATACACGCCCGCCTCCACGCGCAATCCTCGGATGCCATGGGTGAATGAGCCATCCCAATCGATGCCTGTCCAAGCGGAATCGTTAGCGTCGCGCGGGCGGGGAGACGCCGCGGAGAACCGGCGGGTCCACGTGTCGACGTTTTCCGCCATCTCATAGTCGCGGATGCCGACCACGCCTTTGCGGGCGGCATCCGACTCGGCCTTGCGAATCAGTTCGAGCGTCTCCTCCGCCGCTCCGGGCGCATTGTCGAGCTTGCAGTAGGCGTCGAACCATTCGAGCTCGCCCACAAGACCGGACTCCCTCACGGTCAGGCCTAGTCGCCGCGCCGCCGCGGAATTGACCCAGCCGCAATGCATGTCGGCGCTGGACAGTGCGATCGGTTGATCCCCGGACGCCGCGTCGATGGCGGCCAGCGTCGGCTGCTCGTCACGAGACCACAGCGAATGGCGGAACCGCATACCCACCACGAAGACGCCGGGATCCAGGCCCTCGGGGCTGTTTCGCCGTGTTTCGAGATGGTTGCGGAGCATGGACATCGCCTCGCTCGCACTGCGCGCGCCGATCAGGTCAAGCCGGCCGAAGGTCTGGGCCCATTGCGTGAAATGCGTGTGGCAATCCCATAATCCGGGGATGGCCCAGCGGCCGTCAGCATCGATGATGGGTGCTGTGCCGCCGGTTGCCGTCGCCGAGATCCGGGAGCCGGCGGGCGTGATTGCCGCAATCGCGCCGCCCTTGATCGCGATGTCTACGCGGCGGGCGCTGCCCGGGAACCGCGCGTTGGTGATTATCGTCATAATTCCTGTACCTGCCATCCTGCATCAGATCAGAAGGTCATGGGCGCATGTGGCAGAAACATCGTACATATCCGTTCACGCCTCGGTTGCTTGGCCAGTTGCACCAATCCCCTTCACCGTACCCCCTAATTGTGTGGCGTCACCTTCGGCGTCACGTTTAAATCGTCTTTCCAGTGTACATGCAAGTCTTCTGTGAACAGAATCCGCCGGTGTGTACAGTCGTGCGAAAGAAGGCGGCCGGCGATTTCCTCATGCGCGGTCTCCGCCGAGCCGAGGTGAGTTATCCACCGCGTTGCGCACATTCATCCACATTTGTCCACATTTGTCCACATTTTTTGAGGCGCGGTAGACGGGGAACTGCCTGGTTCCCTACACTCGGCTCCACGGCAATATTCGAGTCACAAAGGAGCGGCCGACCATGGACGGATCAATCGCACTGGTGCAATTGACGGAGTTGAAGCACCAGCGTATGAAGCAGTGCGCTGAATTCCAGCAGCGCAGCAGGTGGCAGCCGCCATACGCCTTGACCACGGCCCTGGAGCTTCAGGCGATTGAAATACCGCGCCTGCCAAAAGGACGCGCCATGTTGAACGGTATTACAGTTGTCGTCCCGAGTGCCAATGAAAGGCGCAATCTCGTCGGCATAAACGAAGTGACATGGTCCTTCCCTGTTGATGTCGTCATGGTCGAGCAATGCTTGTGCGTGTCTCCGGCCTGCACATGGGCGATGTTCGCCGGATGGCTGAATCTCGAAGAGTTGATCGTACTGGCGGAGTCAATGATGCGCCGGGATGGGCGTCTGCGCAGGACAACCATTGAGGAGCTGACGGCGTATCTGGATTCGGCGCGGGAATTCACGGAAGCGGTCTTTGAAGAGACGGGCCGCCGGCCGAATATGTTTCGCGGATATGCCAATTGCCGGCGTGCGTTGCGTGTGATTCAGGAGGGGACGGATTCGTCGATGGAAACGCGCACCCGACTCGTTCCCCTCAAATACGGGATAGACGCGCCCTGCGTCAATTACAAGATTGGAGTGAAGCGTCTGAACCGGGTCGTATATCTTGACCTCGCTTACCCGGAATACAAGATCTGCATTGAGTTCGACGGAGGGCATCACGCCGGTCAATGGCTGGAAGATGCACGCCGGCGGCAGGCAATCGAAGACGAGAAGTGGCGGTATATCCAAGTCACCAAGCTTGACCTCGGTGATGAATGGAGTGAGGAAGCTTTGGCCAGACGGATCGCGGATAAGATCCAGGAGGTCACTGGAATTCCCGTGCCCGTCACTGCGCGGAAGACCATCCAACAGGTGTGCGATGCCAGGGCGATGAGACGCAAGCCACTGTACGAGCGGATAGGGTTTGAACCATTGCTGCCGCGAGTCCCGAACGCCAATGCCGATTTTCCTGACGCGGATGACCTTGACGGTATCGCGTGATCGAAGGCAGGGGTGCGGCATCGCACGATTGCGTTGATGTGATTGCGTTGGAAAGAGAAGCGGAGGGCTGTAGCTGGCTGCGCCTTGGCCGGATGGCGTCTTCTGTGACGCTATCTGCGTCTCAAGGGGTTGATTGGGCGTCCTCTGGGCATCTATCTGCGTTTCAGGGGGTTGCCGAAACGCGATACCCGGAGTATTGCCGGCGAAATGCCATTGGGGTCATGCGGTTTGAGGTGCGTTTATACTTTGGCACCAACCCCTCGAAACGTAGATAGATATTCGGCGCGGTCCAAATCAACCCCTCGAAACGCAGATAGCCTTATCTCGGCGAGTTCGACGGGTCGGGGCAGGGGCGTGCAGACGGCTTTCTGTCCCGAAGGGCGACACCGTTATGGGAAGGCCCCTTCGTCGCGTGCCTCGGGGCGGAGTGACGAAGGGGCCTGATGCAATCGTTGCGTTCGACTGCCGGAAAATCAGTACTTCATGCCCATGGCCTCGCGCACCTGGTCAAGGGTCTCCTCGGCGATGGCGTTGGCGCGGGCGTTGCCGTCGTGCAGGATGTCACGGATGGAGTCCATGTCTTTGGCGAGCTCTGCGCGGCGCTCGCGATGCGGGGCGAGGAACTCGTTCACGGACTCAATCACGTACGCCTTGAGCGCGCCGGCGCCCGCATCGCCGATTTCGGCGGCAATGTCCTTCGGGTCGCGGCCGGTCACCAGTCCGGCGGTGGTCAGCAGCGCGGACACCTGCGGGCGGGCGATGGGGTCGAAGGTGATCTTGCGCTCGGAATCGGTCGGGCTCTTCTTGATGAGCTTGGCGGTCTCCTCGGCGGTGGCGCCCAGCATGATGGAGTTGCCGTACGACTTGCTCATCTTGCGACCGTCGAGGCCCGGTATCTCCGGTGCGTCGGAAAGGATCGCGGCGGGCTCGGGGAACACCGGGTTCTTCTTGGCGTAGCGCTCGTTGAAGCGGCGGGCGATGGTGCGGGTGATCTCCACGTGCGGCAGGTTGTCCTTGCCGATCGGCACGACATTGGCCTTGCAGAAGAGGATGTCGCACGCCTGATGCACGGGGTAGGTGAGCAGCAGGCCGGTCAGCGCGTGGCCGGAGGCCTCCATCTCGGACTTCACGGTGGGGTTGCGGTGCAGCTCGGCCTCGGTGACGAGGGAGAGGAACGGCAGCAGCAGCTGGTTCTCGGCCGGCACGGCGGAGTGGGTGAACATCATGGTCTTGGTCGGGTCGATGCCGGCGGCCATGTAGTCGAGCACGAGGTTCAGCACGTTGTCTTGGATGTGCTCAGTGGTGTCGCGGTCGGTGATGACCTGGTAGTCGGCGATGATGATGTTGGTGTTCACGCCGCGGTTCTGCATGGCCACGCGCTCCTTGATGGAGCCGAAGTAGTGGCCGAGGTGCAGGCGGCCGGTCGGGCGGTCGCCGGTGAGCATCGTGAACTTGCCCGGCTCGGCCTCAAGTTTGGCGAGCGTGGCGTTCGAACGCTTCTTCGCGGCCAGGAAGCTGGCGCTCATTTCGTTGCCCGCTGCGGTCAGTTGCTGCTGTTCTTGGTCCGTCATAAGTCGCCCTTTGCTTGCTTCAAAACGCCGAAAATATCGCTTTTATCGTAAAAGTCCAAGCAGACAACCATTTCTCTCATAACAAGTGGTACTCTCTTATGTGATGAATTGATAGTTACATTTACATGCCAGGGGGTCACATGGGCCGCGGACGTCAGAAAGCAAAACAGCAGAAAATAGCCCGGAAGCTCAAGTACCTGACCACCGATACCGATTACGATGAGCTCGCCAAGGAGCTGAGCACGCAGGAGCCGGGCGAGGGGTCGCCCGATCCGTTTGCCGATATCGAGGCTTCGTATTCTCATGATGCGAACGCCGCCGTGGACAATACGCAGGGATCCGTCGCTGAGGATGACCTTGACGAGTACGCCAAGTGGGCTGCCGAGGCTGCGGCGAAGGCGACCAGTGGCGAAATGCCGGCCGTGAAGGCGCCTGAATCTCAGGCTCCGAAGCCCAAGCCGATGCCGCGCAAGCCGATTCCCATGCCCATGCCGGCCGCGCTCAAGCCCAAGAAGGCATGATTTTCGGATTTCGTCGCTGCTGGCCCGGTGGTAGGGCCGCATTGACGCGATTTCGTATGTCATGATGACGATTCCGTTGCGATATGCGATGACAGCGATGCTGACGCCCAGTACGTGCGCTCGCTGACCGCATCATGGGCGGCCGCTCGGCAGCTGGAGCCAGATAGACGTATTCCCGTCGGCAGAGCGGTTTCTGACGCGCTATGGGCGGCGGCGTGACGTCGATATTCTGCTGCTGGACGTCGAAATGGGCTCGATGGACGGCGTGGCGTTGGCGAAGGCCGTGCGCAAGGCGGGCGGCACGATGCAGATCGTGTTCGTCACTGGGTATTCGGATTACATCGCCGAAGGATACGACGTCGAAGCGCTCAATTATCTGATGAAACCGGTGGATGCGGCCAAGCTGTTCGACGTGCTCGACAAGGCGGTCGCGCGCATGCGCCGCGATTCCAGGTGCCTTGATCTGCAATGCGCGGAAGGGCTGATGCGTATTCCTCTGGCCGACATCCGCTATCTTGACGTGCGCCGTAATTATGTGACGGTGCACGCCGACCGGGATTATACGGTGAAACGCCTGCTGGGCGAGTTCGAGGCCGAGCTCGGCGACGGATTCTGCCGGGTGGGACGCGCGATGATCGTGAACCTGCGGCGAATCCGCTGCGTGGGCAGGTCGTCCGTGCAATCGACCGACGGGACGACGCCGCCACTGCCTCGTGGGGTGTACGAGCCGTTGAATCGGGCAATCATAGACCAGACATGATTACGCATGGCCGGCTCACGGCCGGCAGGGTGCCGGAAAGCCGCCCCCGGCTGGACGGGGCAGAACACAAAGGAGGGGCACGATGTGGTTCCGTGGGCGAGGCAAGGCCGACAGGGCCATCGCGGCATATCAGCGCGAGCTGGTCGACACGCATTACCGCGAGGTCGAGAACATGTACCGTCAGATGCGCATGTGGCAGCATGACTACCGTAATCACCTTCAGACGATGAAGGCGTTGGATACCCCCGATCAAGTCCGGCAATGCGATGGCCGACGCGATTCTGAGCAGCAAGATGTCGCTTGCACAGGCGCATGGCATCGACGTGCGCGTGGACGCCCATATTCCGATCAAGCTGCGCATTTCGGAACTCGATTTGTGCTGCGTCCTCGGCAACCTGTTCGACAACGCGATCGAGGCCAACGATGGGTTGCCTGAAGCCGATTGCATGATTCGCGTGTATATGGACATGAAGGGCACGCAGCTGTACATCTCGTTCACCAACGCTTCCTCGGGCGGCAAGCAGCGCAAGGTCGGTGGGCGCTTCCGCACCACCAAATCCGACGAGAGGCACGGTTTCGGGTTGGTCCACATCGACCAGATCATCGAGGCTGCGGGCGGCTACCTGAGTCGCAACTCCGAGGACGGCGCCTCCACCACGGAGATTCTGCTGCCGCAGTCCTGATGACGGCGGTGCGGGCTCATGAGAGCGGATTGTCGATGCGCGTGCTGCCCGCCGGCGAGGGAGGAAGCTGGGTCCAAAGCCCTCTCCTTGGACTCATTACCGGTGAATCCGTGCAAGATAGCGTCCGCACCCGGACCCGAACGCCGCAGCCGTTGGCATGCGACGGTATGCTGGAATGGTGAACAGCATGGCGTGCAGCGGCGTATTCGAGCCGCGTAATATTCTAGTGACCGGCGGATGCGGCTTCATTGGCGCGAACTTCGTGCGATACGTGGCGCGGAACCATCCACACGCGCACATCACCGTGCTCGACAAGCTGACGTACGCCGGCAATCCGGAGAACATCGCCGGCCTGCCGCCGTCGCAGGTCGATCTTGTCGTAGGGGACATCTGCGACGTCGCGCTATTGGAGCGTATCGTGCCCGGTCACGACGCCATCGTCCACTTCGCCGCGGAATCGCACAACGACAATTCCATCGCCAATCCCGAACCGTTCATCCGCACGAACGTGGAAGGCACGATGCGGCTGTTGGAGGCCGCCCGGCAACACGACGTGCGCTTCCACCACATCAGCACCGACGAGGTATACGGCGATCTGGCGCTGGACGATCCGGCGCGTTTCGCGGAAGACACGCCGTACCGTCCCTCAAGCCCGTACAGCGCCTCGAAGGCGTCGTCCGACCATCTGGTGCGCGCATGGGTGCGCACATACGGTCTGCGCGCCACCATCTCCAACTGCTCCAACAACTACGGCCCGTACCAGCATGTGGAAAAGTTCATTCCACGGCAGATCACCTCTATCATGGAGGGCGCGCGGCCGAAACTGTACGGCACCGGCGAGAACGTGCGCGACTGGATACATACGGAAGACCACTCCCGCGCAGTGTGGGCGATCCTCACCCGCGGGCGCATCGGCGAAACGTATCTGATCGGAGCGGACGGCGAGATGAGCAACATCGCCGTGCTGCGCATGATCCTGCAGCTGATGGGCCAGCCGGAAGATGCGTTCGACTGGGTGCGCGACAGGCCCGGGCACGACAGACGATACGCGATCGACGCATCCAAACTGCGCGCCGAGCTGGGCTGGTCGCCGATGCACACCGACTTCGCTAGCGGATTGCGCAACGTCATCGACTGGTATGCGGAACACCGCGACTGGTGGGCGCCGGCCAAGGAAGCCACCGAGGCCCGCTACCGCGCGCAGGGGCAGTGAAGCGACCGCCTATACAGGCGGCCTTTCCGCGGCAGGTCAACGTTGCGCAGCAGCCGTTGCACGGGCTTGAGCACCACGGTGTCGGCGACCACCGCGAACGCCAACGCCGCGAGCAGCGTGGCGGCGAACATCAGCACGCTGATGCCCGCGTACGACCATCCGTCCGTGGGCGCGGGAATCCGCGGACCGATCAGCACCTTGGACAGCGGCGAAAGCACCAGATACATCGTGTAGGAGTATCCCGCCAGCCAGGTGGGTAGCAGGGTGTGGTTAGAGTTGGCGATTAGGGCGTTCGCGCCGAATTATTGGGTTTGATGACTTTATTCGAGAGAGGCTGACGAATGGTTTCGCCACATCATCTTTTGAAGATTGCGACTGCGCTGTCTGCGGTTGCGTTGACGGCTTCCGTCGCGGTTACGCCGGCTTACGCATTGCAGGATATTGCGATTGAGGATGCTGTCGCGCAGAGCGGTCCCGTTACTGCAGATAATGGCGTTGTTGTGCAGTCTGACGATCAGTCGGATGATCAGACGGGCGACCAGCAGTCGCAAGACGGCATGCCTGACAATCCGAATGCGAAACTTCCGGATACCGTCAGTGACGAGATTTCCGACGATGCCACCGTGGTTTCGGAAGACCTGGCCGTCACCCCTGAAGGTGAGGTCAAGAATATTGAAACCGGCGAGACCGTGACCGATGCGACACTGGTCGGCACGCAGGATCAGCAGCCGGATCCGCTCGCCAAAACCAATGGCGAATCCTTCATTCCGGTAAGTGCGGAAGATGTCAAAAATGCTGTAGCCGACGCGAACGTACAGCTCTCCAAATTCGAGAGCAATGAATACGGCGCGCACTGGGGCACCTACAACAATTCGAAAGCTTTCTTTGATTACCAGAACAATCTGTTCGTGCAGCAAGCCAAAGGCGTGATCGACGTTTCCGGATGGCAAGGCGACATCGACTGGGCCAAAGCGAAAGCCGACGGCGTGGAAGGCGTGATCATCCGCCTCGGCTACGGTTGGGGCAACAATGCCGACAAGAAAGCACAACGCAACATTTCCGAATGCAAGCGACTTGGCATCCCGTTCGGCATCTACTGGTATTCCTACGCGGACACTCCGTCGATTGCCAAAGAAGAAGGTGCCGGCGTGGTCGCCAAACTCAAGCGATTCGGTGTGCGCGCGAGCGACTTGGCGTACCCCGTGTACTACGACCTGGAAAAGTGGACGTGGAAGGGGCATCAGCCGCCCACCGATCCGAACGTGTACAACGATATCGTCAACAATTGGTACGGCGCGCTGCAGTCCGCCGGATACAAGCACCTGGGAGTCTACTCGTACACCAGCTACCTGCAAGGCCCGCTGAAACATGCCGACATTTACGCCAAAACCACGTGGGTGGCGCAGTACGGCGCTCGCATGGGATTCGACTCGTTCCCGACCAACAGTCGCGGATGGCAATACACCAGCTCCGGCAAAGTGGGCGGCATCAGGGGCAATGTGGATATGAATGCGTTTGGGAATAAGGAGTATGTGAATGGCGGGAGTAGCAATGATTTACAAGCGGCCATTGATGTACGCAGAATGACTGCAGTTACCATTCCGAATGGCAATTATTACATCAATGTTCGTTCCAAAGTCGCGTCCAGCGTTGATATTCCTGGTGGAAGTGCCGCAGATTCCACCGCCATTCAGTTGTATTCCGGCAACAGTTCCAAGGCTCAGCAGTTCGCTTTTACTAGGCAGTCTGATGGGAGCTATGAGATCGTCAATGTGAATTCCGGCAAGGCTTTGGACGTGCGTAATGGTGTTGCTGAGAATAACGCTGTAGTGCAACAGTATTCTCGAAATAATTCCCAGGCTCAGCGATGGTTTATTCGTGATTCCGGAGCGGGATATTATTTGCAGTCCGCTCTCGGTAATTGGGTTCTGGATTTGAGTGGCGGAAATACTGCGAATGGTGCTGCGATTCGGCTGTATGCGCCAAATGGCACTGCTCCACAGCTGTTTGTTGTTTCGTCAAGCGATGCCAGTATAGCTACTGGAGTGTCGATGATTATCACTTCGGTTGCGAATAAAAAACTTGTCACGGATGTGACGGGTGCGTCGCCGGCGAACGGGGCGCGAGTTCAGCTTTATTCAAGTAATAATACGAACGCCCAGAAATATCGATTTGAATCAATCGGCAATGGAACTTATAAGATTATCAATGCTAATTCGGGCAAGGTGCTGGATGTGGCTGGCGGATCCACTGCTGATGGAGCGGCATTGCAGCAATATACGAGTAACAATACTGTTGCTCAGCAGTGGACGGTGCGGAATTACGGCAGCGGCAAGATTGCGCTGGTGTCGGTGAACGCCAACAAAGCTGTCGATGTTCCAGGTGGCAATGCCGTGCAGCAGGCTCAGCTGCAGCTTTATTCGCCGAATGGCACTGTTGCTCAGCAGTGGACGGTCGCAAAGGCGCCGTTGACGTTGCGCGAACGTTTGAACGAAACCGCAGCCAAGCATAGGCAAGATCTGCCGGATGGCACCTACACGTTCGGATCGAGGCTTAATACGTCCATGAAGATGGATGTAAGCGGCGCTTCCCGTTCAAATTATGGAAACGTGCAGATCTGGGCGGGTAATGGAACCAATGCTCAGAAGTGGAAAGTGACGCATGATTCCAACGGATACGCGACCTTGACCAGTGTGAACTCTGGCAAAGTGTTGGATGTGAATGGCGGCGTATCTGCCAGCGGAACCAACGTGCAACAGTACGATTCCAATGGAACATACGCTCAGAAGTGGATAGCAGTCAAGAATTCCGATGGCTCATACACGTTCCAGTCGGCGCTCGCGGAAAACATAGTCCTTGATGTTTCGGGTGCTTCTACCTCGAATGGTGCCAATGTGCAACTGTATACCGCAAATGGCACGAATGCTCAAAAGTGGGTGAAATAGCAGACAGATTAACCAATAGAATATGGCTGAGGACAAGTATCTTTTTGCTCTCAGCCATATTTGGAATCTGTGCTATTTCTGGCGCCGCATCATGGCGAATTGATTGGCGTCAATGATGAATGCTTTGCGGTCGTTTTTGGCCATGACATCGAGGATGATGCCGGTGATGAACAATAGCAGTCCGGCAATGACGAGCATGACAGCGCCGATAAGCGTGGGGAATCGCGCCACCATGCCAGTGTGCCAGAAATCCACGGTCACGCTGCCGCACAGCACGATGCCGATGATGCCGAGGATGGCGCCAAGTCCGCCGAAGAACGGCAGTGGCTTGTATTCGCGAATCATGCGGAAGATGGTGCTCATCACCTTGATGCCGTCGCCCACGGTGTCAAGCTTGCTGACAGATCCGGCAGGACGGTCGCGGTACTGAATCGGCATCTCAAACAGGCGCAGATTGTTGTTCAACGAGTGGATGGTCATCTCGGTCTCAACCTCGAAGCCTCGCGAAAGCACCGGATAGGTTTTGACGAACGTGAACGAGAAGGCACGGTAGCCGGTCATGATGTCGGTGACGTTCGCATGGAACAGGCCATTGATCGAACCGCGCACCAGACGTTTACCGAAGTTGTGGAACGGGCGCTTGTTCTCTTGGAAGTAGGTGGAGCTCAAGCGGTCGCCGATTACCATGTCGTAGCCTTCGAGCACTTTGTTCACCATGGCGGGTGCGGCGTCTGCGGGGTAGGTGTCATCGCCGTCGGACATGATGTACACGTCGGCATCGATGTCTTCGAACATGGCTCGGATCACGTTGCCTTTGCCTTGGCGTGGCTCCTTGCGGACGATTGCGCCCTCTGACGCAGCGATATCGGCGGTGCGATCAGTGGAATTATTGTCGTAAACGTAGATGTCTGCTTGTGGCAAAGACGCTTTGAAATCGCGAACAACCTTGCCGATAGTCACTTCCTCGTTATAGCAAGGAAGCAGCACGGCGACGGTGGGAGATTGGTTTTCTGGCACAAGCATCACTATACCCTACTACAGTGGATTACTGTGGTTTTTAGGCTGGCAGGCGTCTCTGATGATTCGGTTGAGAGGCGAATGATGTGAATCGGTTTGTGTCGTCACCGTTCGACTTGCGTGTGAGGCCGTATTCTCGACTCCGATTGAACCCATTGTGTATTTGGTCACTGACAAGTATTTCGTCGTATTACTTGTGGAAAGTATGAATGATGGGTCGCCGGAACGCGCATAGTAGTGGACGCTTCGTATCATTGAGCACACGAAGCCGGAATGAGCGAATGTGATTTTCGGTCGGTGCACGCGAGGAGCGTGTTTGGAAAGCCGGTAGCAGAGAATTGGAAGACGTTTGGAAGTTCAAAATGAGAAGGCCTTGGGCGCGCAGGCCGCAAGCGCGAAAAACCCAAATGTGAAAGCGGTGCCCGCCCAATGGGTGCGTTTGGCATTGACATTGCTGGTCGCCGCCATCATCAGCTGTGGTTGTGTCAAAGCATATCCTTGGTTCTCCGCGAAGGTGTTCAACCTTACGCTTGCCGGTGCTGATCTGCATATCAAACTGTTGCGGCTCGCCATACTGTTCCCTATCTGGACATTGGTGTGCTCATGGTTCTCGTTTGGCCTTCCCATGGTAGGCGACTGGCTGCACCGCAACCGGTTCCGTCTGGGTGCGGCCATCATTCTGGCCGCGGTGGTGTTGAACGTTAGCGGCTCCTCGATGGCCGTGTGGAACATCTGGCTTGGCCGAAATGGTACCCAGGATCTCGTGTTCGGCACACCACGCCCCATCCGCACCGACGAATATGTGGTTGGCACCCCGCTGGCCTTCTCGCAGGCATACAACAACTACGGCTACTTCAACGGACTATTCGGTGATAAGCCGGCTGACATGTTCATCATCAAGGACGCTCCGGCATGGTTCCCCACCGAAGTGTTCCGCCCATTCCACTGGGGGTACCTGCTGTTGGGTAGCTCCGCGGGATTGGCCTTCTACTGGTCGGCACGACTGATCGTCCTGTTCCTCTCCACTTATCAGTTCTTCCTGTGCGTCGGCAGCGACAAGAAGCCCGTCTCCCGTCCCATGGCGGTTTTCGGCGCTTCGCTCATCACCTTCGCGCCGCTCACGCAATGGTGGTTCGCGGTCAACGGTTTGCCGGAAATGCTGATCGCGGTATTCGTATCCATCTGCTGCTTCGACTACATGCTCCAACGGCAGGAGACGTGGGTGCGGCTGCTATGCGGTGCGGTAATCATGCAGTGCGCTGGCATGTTCATCCTCACGCTGTACCCGGCATGGCAGATTCCGATGGGTTACATTCTTCTGGGCCTCATCATCGCCATGGTGATCAGGCACTGGGGGAAGATTCGCTTCAAGCCCGTCCAAATCGTCGGACTGGTTGTGATAGGACTCGTTTTCACGGCATTGCTGGGCTTGGCCCTGCTGAAATCCGCTGACACGATCCGCGCGATGATGAGCACCGCCTACCCTGGGTCGCGTATGTCGAAGGGCGGCGGCCAATCCCCGCTGCTGATGTTCTCTTCCTTGGCCACGCTTTGCCTGCCATTCAAGGATTTCTACGAGAGCGCAATGCTCACTGGCAACAATGTGGAAGTTGCCGCATTCATCGATCTGTGCCCTCTGGGCATGCTGTTCGCGGTCATGAACATGATTAAGCGCAAGAAAGCCAATTTCCTCGATTGCTATCTCATCGCGTTCCTTGTGTTTATGTCCGTATTTGCCGTTGTCGGATTCCCTGCTTGGTTGTCAAAGCTGACGTTCATGTCATCGGTGACCAGCAGCAGGACCACGGTCGCCATTGGCGTATGCAACATCATCCTGCTAATCAGGTGTGCTCGGGAATGGTGCGCCAACCATTCCGTGAAGGCCAAGGCTGTGGTCGCCGTGGTGTACACGGTATGCGCCGCGGTGATCGCATACATGGTCTTCAGTCCGTATCTGGATGTCACGATGACCATATCGTGCGCGGCAGCCGGGTTCGTCCTTGCGGCGGCTGTGGTGTCGTGCGATTTGAAGGTCGGTAAGATCGTCGCAACCCTTGCAACATTGGTTATGGCCTTCTCCGGTCTTGCAATCAATCCGGTGCAGTACTCCTCCGCGCCAATCACCGATCAACCGGTGGTCCAGCAGGTGCGCATACTGCAGGAGCATAAGCCTGGAGTATGGGTCGCGGAAGGCGGTAACTGCGCACGTCTGGCGAATCTGCTGGTGGCGAACGGCGTGAAGACGTTCAACGCCTTGGCGGTTACCCCGGACCTGCAAGGCATGAAACGCCTCGATCCGGACGGCACATGGCAGCGCATCTACAACAGATACGCGTTCATCAGCATCAACATCGTCGATAAGCCGGTGGAGAAACCATTCAAGCTCTCCGCCAACGATGCGTATACGATTACCGTGACTCCTGAACAGCTGGAACGGTTGGGAGTGACCTACGTACTTTCAACGAACGATCTGAACAAGCGCAGGTTCGACGGGTATCGTTTCGTGAAGATCGGCGAGACGGTCAGCGGGGAGACGCCGTACGAAGTGCAGCGGATTAACTAATCCCAAGTCGAGTTCTCGATTGTTGCAGGCAGGGAGCGGGGAGAACGGCTCCGTTCGCCCCGCCGGGACTTGGCGTACATACAACGGCAAGGCTAAGATAAAGTTCTATGTCTGAAGAACTTTTCACTCCCAAGAACATCATCGTGACCGGTGGCTGCGGTTTCATCGGATCGAATTTCGTGCATTACGTGGTCGACAACCATCCGGACGTGCACGTGACCGTGTTGGACGCTTTGACCTACGCGGGCAACATCGCGAACATCGCGGGCCTGCCGGAGGACCGCGTCGAGTTCGTGCACGGCAACATCTGCGACGCGGAGCTGCTCGACAGGATCGTGCCGGGCCACGACGCGATCGTGCATTATGCGGCCGAGTCGCACAACGACAACAGCATCGCGAACCCCGAGCCGTTCCTCAAGACGAACGTGGAAGGCACGTTCCGCCTGCTGGAGGCCGTGCGCAAGTACGGCGTCCGCTACCATCACGTGAGCACGGACGAGGTGTACGGCGACCTGGCGCTGGACGATCCGGCGAAGTTCACCGAGTCCACCCCGTACCATCCGTCCAGCCCGTACTCGAGCACGAAGGCGGCATCGGACATGCTGGTGCGCGCGTGGACGCGCACCTACGGTTTGAGGACCACGATCTCCAACTGTTCGAACAACTACGGTCCGTACCAGCATGTGGAGAAGTTCATCCCGCGCCAGATCACGAACATCCTGGACGGGCAGCGTCCGAAGCTGTACGGCAAGGGCGAGAACGTGCGCGACTGGATCCACACCGAGGACCACAGCTCGGGCGTGTGGACGATTCTCACGAAGGGCCGCATCGGCGAGACGTACCTGATCGGCGCTAACGGCGAGAAGAACAACATCACCGTGCTACGCATGATCCTGAAGATGATGGGACAGGACGAGGACGCGTTCGACTGGGTCAAGGACCGCCCCGGCCACGACCGCCGCTACGCCATCGACTCCACCAAGCTGCAGACCGAGCTCGGCTGGAGGCCCACGCACACCGACTTCGAGTCCGGACTGAGGGCCACCATCGAGTGGTACACCGAGAACCGCGCCTGGTGGGAGCCCGCGAAGGCCGCCACCGAGGCCAGGTACAAGCAGCAGGGCCAGTGAGCTGTAGATGAGTGATGAGGCTGAGCTGGAAGCATTGCTTCGCCAGTTGATTGTGGACTGGGAGAACGAAGTCGTTGAATTCAAAGCGGCTGGAGAAGATTATTCGACTGGCACAATTGGGAAATATTTTTCTGCTTTATCCAACGAAGCTAATCTTAGAGGCAATGCTTCGGCTTGGCTGGTGTTCGGTGTAGACAACAAGACGCACACAATAGTTGGGACGAAGTACGGCAAAGAGCCGGAACGTTTGTCGCAACTGAAGATGCAGATTACTCGTGATACCGAGCCGCGCTCATCTTTTAAAGACATTCATGAGTTGAATCTTCCCGAAGGAAGAGTGCTCATGTTTGAGATTCCACCTGCTCCAACCGGACTTCCTGTATCATGGCAGGGATATTGGCACGGGAGAAGTGGCGAGAGTCTTGTTGCCCTGACCGCAGACAAGATGGATCGTATCCGAAGCGAAACTGACATTAATGATTGGACTGCAGAAATAGTTCAAGATGCTTCGCTAAGCGATTTGGACGAGGAAGCTATGCGTCACGCCCGCTCGGCTTTTGCAAAGGCTCATGCGAACCGTATTAGCGAAGAAGAAATCGCTTGTTGGACCGATCAGGAGTTTCTTAACCGTGCTCGTGTAACCAAGAACGGTCAATTGACTCGTGCCGCATTACTCTTGCTGGGTAAACCTGAAGCAGTTGATAAACTGCCAGCCGGCATGTTTGAAATGACATGGAAGCTGGTGGGACAGGAGAACGCTTATGAACATTTTGGTTTGCCATTTCTGCTGAGCACAACGCGGCTGTATCGACGAATCAGGAATATTCAGTTACGGTTGCTTCCTCCGGGACAGTTAATGCCGCAGGAAGTGTCGAAATATGACGAGCAATCCGTTATGGAAGCTCTGCATAATTGTATTGCGCATCAAGATTATTGCAGAGGCGCGCGGATTCTGGTAACAGAATATCCGGACCGTCTGGTTTTCGATAACAGTGGTTCCTTCTTTGAAGGACATCCAGATGACTATATCTTGGGAGATAAGTCTCCTGATCGTTACCGTAACCCATTTTTGGTCAGGGCCATGGGTGAGCTATACATGATTGATCGTATGGGATACGGGATTAAGAGGATGAACGAAGTCCAAGCCGGCAGGTATCTTCCGCTCCCCGATTATGACCTGAGTGAAGTGAGCAAGGTTCGTTTGACCATGTATGGCGGAGTGGTTGACCAGGAGTACACTCGCTTGCTTCTGAGCAACACTGGTCTTCCGTTGCCTGATGTGCTTGCATTGGATAGAGTCCAGAAAGGAATGGCCATTCCAGAAGATGTTGTCGCGCGTTTACGAAAGAAGAAGCTGATTACTGGAAGAAAACCGCATCTTCAAGTTGCGCCGGTAATTGCTGCAGCTTCGGACACTAAGGCCGAATATGTGAAAGCACATAATCAGGACGATATGTTTTACCAGAGGCTAATTATTAGCTATCTTGAGGAATTTGGTTCGGCCTCTCGGCAGGATATTAATAAGTTGTTGTTTACGAAGCTGGGCGATATGCTCACAGATGACGAAAAAAACAAAAAAGTCGGGAATCTTCTGACTTCTTTGAGGAGAGAGGGGCGTATTTTCAACGCGGGATCGCGAAGGTACCCAGAGTGGGAACTGAAGCAAGGCTTTTCTGCAGAATAGGAGATTTCAGAATAAGAAATGGACTTCTGCAGAATAAGACTGTTGGGAAACAGCCGTTTTCTATTCTGCTGACTACTATTTGAGCAGAATAACAACATCAAGGAATGGGACTCATGGATTTTGAGAAGGAACTGAAGGTCGAGAGGACGAACATCCCCGGCCTGATCGTGTTCGACCTGCCGGTGCACGGCGACAACCGCGGCTGGTTCAAGGAGAACTGGCAGCGCGCGAAGATGACCGCGCTGGGCCTGCCCGATTTCGGGCCGGTGCAGAACAACATCTCGTTCAACGCGAAGAAGGGCGTGACCCGCGGTATCCACGCCGAGCCGTGGGACAAGTACATCAGCATCGCGACCGGCGCGGTGTTCGGCGCGTGGGTCGACCTGCGCCCGGGCGAGAGCTTCGGCCAGGTGTACACCACCCGCCTCGACCCGTCCAAGGCGATCTACGTGCCGCGCGGCGTGGGCAACAGCTTCCAGGCGCTCGAAGACGGCACCGCGTACACGTACCTCGTCAACGCGCACTGGAGCCTCGAGCAGAAGAAGACCTACACCTTCGTGAACCTCGCGGACCCGGAGCTGAACATCCAGTGGCCGATCCCGTTGGAGGAATCCGAACGCAGCGAGGCCGACCTGCACCATCCGATGCTCAGGGACGCCAAGCCCATGGCCCCGCGCCGCACGATGGTCACCGGCTGCAACGGCCAGCTCGGCCACGCCATCCGCGACTACGTGGAGGAGCACGGCCTGGAGGGCTTCGAGTTCAACGACATCGACACGTTCGACTTCTCCGACCCGGCCCAGTACGACCGGTTCGACTGGAGCCTGTACGGCACGATCATCAACGCCGGAGCGTACACCGCGGTCGACAGGGCGGAGACCCCGGAGGGACGCCCCGTGGCGTGGAAGGCCAACGCGCAGGGCCCGGCCCTGCTCGCCGGGGTCGCCCACGAGCACAACATCACCCTGGTGCACGTGAGCTCGGACTACGTGTTCGACGGCACCGCCGAGGAGCATGACGAGGAGGAGGCGTTCGCGCCGCTCGGCGTGTACGGGCAGACCAAGGCCGCGGGCGACATCGCCGTGGCGAACGCGCCGCGCCATTACATCCTGCGTTCCAGCTGGGTGATCGGCGAGGGACGCAACTTCGTCAAGACCATGATGGCCCTGTCCGACCGCGTCGCGGACGCGCGGGACGGCCTGGACGAGGTCACCGTGGTGGACGACCAGTACGGCCGCCTGACCTTCACCCGCGACATGGCCGAGGCGATCTTCCACCTGCTCGACTCCGGGGCGCCGTTCGGCACGTACGACCTGACCGGTTCGGGCGCGGTGAGGAGCTGGGCGGACATCGCCCGCAAGGTGTTCGACCAGGCCAACGGCAACGGCGACAGGGTGCGCCCGATCTCGACCGCGGAGTACTTCGCGAACGCGAAGGCCCCGGTCAGCCCGCGTCCGACGCATTCCGCCCTGTCCCTCGCCAAGATCGAGAACGCCGGGTACCACGCGCCGGATTGGGAGGAAACCCTCAAGACATACGTCGCCAAGGAACTTGGCAAGTAAGGCATGAGAAGTCGAGAAGGCCAAGATTTCTCGACGAATCCATGAATAACGAGATGCTCCGGAATCCATCCCGGAGCATCTCGTTTATGTATGGTCTGTGTGGATACCCCCTATGGAGGTGTGCCAACGTCCATATGCAGGCATTAGGGTGTGTTTACGCTAGTTGGGTTTTGGCTGTGTTTTTTCAGGTAGGTGGCGATGAGGATCAGCCGGAGGTCGGCGAGGAAGGTCTCGTCGGGCCTGTCTGGCGGGTGGCGGCCTTGCGGTGGTGCTTCATGCGGTTGAAGACGCGTTCGACCATGTTCCGCCCCTTGTGCGCCTCCCTGTCGCAATCCCATGGGGGCGTACGGTTCCTCTTGGGCGGCGCGACCGGCGTCAGGCCGAACGACTCGGCCGGCGGCCGGGTGGGATCCCCCTCGTGCGCGCGGTCCATGGGCGGGCGCGCGCCCATGAACGCGCCGGGCGCGGCCATCTGATATGAACTGTTTTTTGTTCCGTGTTTTCCCTGGCTCGATGGGAGATGATGGGGCCATGGCGAAGGGCGCGGGATGCACGCCGGAGTTCAGGGCGAAGGCCGTTGGGCTGTTGACGGAGTCGCGCGGCTCGTGTTCGTCGGAGACCAGGGCGGTCGATCAGGTCGCCGGGGATCCGGGGGTCGCGCCGGAGACGCTGCGCCGTTGGAGCGACAAGACGGGCGCCGCGGTCGCGGCGGAGACCAGGCAGTCGGCCGGGGATGCGATGGCGGAGTTGAGGGGTTCGCGGGCCGAGGCCGCGCGATTGGGGCGCGTGAACGGGATATTGACGGCGGCGTCGGCTTTTTTCGCGGCCAGGCTCGGCCCGGCACGGCGTTGACGGTCGCTTGCGTCGACGGGTTCAGGGACCGTTTCGGGGTCGGGCCAGCCGGCGGGGCGCCGGCCGGCCCGCCGGGCTGCGGGTTCGTCACGCCATGCGGCTGACGGGCCCGGATCCGGACACGCGGCAGCCGCATGGCCGCCGGGCGCGAGGCGCCGGCCCGCGGCATCCTCGAGGCCCATGCCGGTTCCTTCATGGCCGTGTACGGGTGCCGCAAGACGCGCGCCCGGTCGTCGGCGCAGGGCCGGGATCCGGCCGGGATCGACCGCGGCTGGGTGATGGACATCATGCGGGAACCGGGAGTCCGCGGCGTGCGCCGCGGCGGGACGTCCGTCACCGCCAGACCGGCGAAGGGGCGCGGGCGGCGGGCCCGGCCTCGTGGGACGCGGGTTCGAGGCGGGGCGCCCGGACCGGCTGCACGTGGCCGGCATCGCCTGCGTGCGCATGGCCAACGGACGCTTCGGCTGCACGGCGCCCGGCCGCCGACGTGCTCGCCCGCGGGTGTATGTGATCAAATAAAAGTGTTCGGCGTGAGGTGGTGACGTTTTCTTGGACTCGTTGAGTCAAGGAGGGCGTTGTCATGACGTATAGCAGGCAGCAGTGGGATCGGGCGGTGGGCTTGTATATCAGATACGAGTGTTGCGCCGCGGATGCGATCCATGAGCTTGGGTATCCCAGCAAGGAAGCCCTGCGGATGTGGTACCGGGAGCGGCTGGAGGAGGAGCGCGCCGGCGTGCCTTCCAGACGTGGGGAACGGCAGCGGCGTTACAGCGAGGAGCAGAAGCGCGCGGCGGTGGACCATTACCTCGAGTGCGGCAGACGGCTCAGCCGCACCATGCGGATGCTCGGCTATCCGGAAAGCAAGGAACTGCTCATGGCGTGGATCGACGAGCTGGCGCCCGGCCGGCGCAGGCTGAGACACGGGCCGGTGCCCGAGGAGTTGAAGCGGAAGGCGGTGGTGGCGGTCGCGTCCGGAAGGTTGAAATCGCATGAGGCGGCCGCCGAACTGGGCGTGCAGGCCGCGGTCGTGCGAGAATGGAAACGACAGATGCTCGCCGGATCCAAGGAGACGCACGTGGCGAGAGAACGCAGGGAAGACCCGGGGGCGGAGGCGGCGCACGGCCCGTGGTTCCGGATGCGCCGGCGGTGGCCGCCGGTTCGCGGGATGCGGCCGGTCTGGCGGACGCGTTGGCGTCGATGGAGAAGCGGCTGGCGCGGATGCAGGCCCGTCTGGACGAGCTGGACGCCGACGTCGAGCGGCAGCGGCGGGAGAAGAGGGAGCTCGACGTCGAGATCGCGATCCGCCGGGGCGCGTTGGAGCTGTTGGGAAAAGAGCCGGGCGCAGACCCGGAAAACCTGACCAACCGGGAGAAGACGATTCTCGTCAAGCAAATCAGTGAGGCTCAGAGAGTGAGCGTGAAAAGCCTGCTGCCCGTGGTCGGGCTCGCGCACAGCACCTACCATTACCGGCTCAACGCCATGAGGAGGCCGGACCGGGATGCGTGGCTGCTTCCCTTGGTCGAGGGGGCGTTCGAGAACAGCGAGAAGCGCTACGGCTACAAGCGCGTGCACCTGGAATTGCAGGGCATGGGGATAACGGTGTCGGCCAAACGCGTCATGAAACTCATGACCAAGCACGGCATGGTGCCGTTGTTCAAGAGCGCGAAGCGCTACAGCTCGTACAAGGGCGAGCTCATTAGGGCTCCTGAGAATCTGGTCAACCGCGACTTCCACGCCGACGGGCCGAACATGCTGTGGGTGACGGACCTGACCGAGTTCAGCATCCCGGCGGGCAAGGCGTACCTGTCGCCCCTGATCGACTGCTACGACGGGCTTCCCGTCGCCTGGACGATCGGCACGAGCCCCAACGCCGAGCTGGCCGACGGCATGCTTTCGGACGCGTGCTCCACGCTCGGCGAGGGCGACAGGCCGGTCATCCATTCCGATCGCGGCTGTCACTATAGGTGGCCGGAATGGATCCGCATCTGCGAGGAGCACAAGCTGACGCGTTCGATGAGCGCGAAGGGCTGCAGCCCGGACAACGCCGCCGCTGAGGGGTTCTTCGGCAGGCTCAAGCAGGAGTTCTTCCACAAGCGCAGCTTCGCCGGGGTCTCGATGGACGAGTTCATCGGCATGCTCGACGACTACATGGTCTGGTACCGCGACAAACGCATCAAGACCGAGTTTGGCATGAGCATCATGGGCCGGCGCCGCGAGCTCGGACTCGTGGCATAATCAAAAAGCAAGGATAAAGAAGTCCAACAAAACGGCACCACCCCATGCACCGCTGGTACCCCGCCCGCGGGAGCATGGAGCGCACCGTGGAGACCAGGCCCGCGCAACGGTCGCCCACCACCAGCCTGACGCCCCTGAGGCCGCGCTCGATCATGCCTCTGACGAACTGCTCCCAGCTGGCGGAATCCTCCTTCATGCCCTCGGCCACTCCGATGACCTCGCGGTGGCCTTCGGAGTCCACCCCGACGGCGACGAGCACGCTCACGTTCTCCACCGAGCCGCCCCACGAGCGCCTGTGCCACACGCCGTCCATGAACACGTAGGGGTATTCGCGTTCCAACGGCCTCGTGCGCCACGAGTCGATGTCGGCGTACACCCTCTTGAGTTTGTCGGAGAGGGTCTGCGAGGGCATCCTCTCGCCCCACAGCAGCTGGCTGATGTCGTCGACCTGGCGGGTGGAGACGCCCGCCAGGTACATGTCGATCAGGGCCTCCTCGACGCTTTCCCCGCGCCGGCGGTAGCGTTCGACCACCGCCGATTCGAACAGGGCGCCCTTCAGTTTGGGCACCTTCAGCTCGAGCGTGCCGGCCTTGGCGGTGATCCTGCGTTCGTAATGGTCGGCGCGGTACGCCTTCCAGCCGCCGGAACGCTCGTATCTGGACGCCCCGGCGATCTCGTCGGCCTCCGCGTCGAGCATCGCGTTGAGTATCTCGGTGACCTTCTGCGTGACGAGCCGGTCGAGCCTGGTCTCGAGCATGTGCTGGTCGATCTGTATGATGTTCTCGGGCATGGTTCCGCCTCCTGGTTTCCAATCTCGGTTTTTAGTTTTGGCGAATGAAAAAACGTACACAGGACGCGGGGCCATGCCTTTCACGTCAGGCCTGAAAACCCAAAGTGCGCAAGAACTCGGACGTTGTCCTGCTGGGTGGCGTGTTGCTGCTGACCCGTAAACGCATTAACCGGAGTCTGGAAAGCTTGAACAGAAACGAATCCGGATTCGCCCAGTGAATGCAATGAAACCGCGCAGACTTCACTGCGCGGTTTTCATATAGGTGGCGCGGCTATTAAGCTGGAACCGCTTACGAAGCTTCGTGAAGGTATCGGAGAAAGAAAGCAGGTCGTGTTATGAAGGGCATCATTCTTGCCGGTGGCTCGGGAACCCGTCTTTACCCGCTCACCACGGTGACATCGAAGCAGCTGCTTCCCGTGTACGACAAGCCGATGATCTACTATCCGCTGAGCGTGCTGATGATGGCCGGGATCCGCGACATCCTGATCATCAGCACGCCGCACGATCTGCCGAACTTCGAGCGTCTGCTGGGCGACGGCAGCCAGTACGGCGTGAGCTTCTCCTACAAGGTGCAGCCGAGCCCCGACGGCTTGGCCCAGGCGTTCCTGCTGGGCGAGGAGTTCATCGACGGCGAGCCGTGCGCTCTGGTGCTGGGCGACAACATCTTCTACGGCAATGGCTTGGGCCGCACGCTGCGCAAGGCGGCTGCGGCCGAGCATGGTGCCACGGTGTTCGGCTACTACGTGGACGACCCGGAACGCTACGGCGTGGTCGAGTTCGACGAGAACAAGAAGGCCATCTCCATCGTGGAGAAGCCGGAGCATCCCGCGTCCAACTACGCGGTGACCGGCCTGTACTTCTACGACGAGCGCGTGGTCGAGTTCGCCAAGCGGATCAAACCGAGCGCTCGCGGCGAACTGGAGATCACGGACCTCAACAGGATGTATCTGGAGGACGGTTCGCTGAACGTGCAGACGCTCGGCCGCGGCTACGCCTGGCTCGACACCGGCACGATGGACTCCCTGTTCGAGGCGGGCGAGTTCGTGCGTACCGTGCAGCGGGCGCAGGGGCTGCCGATCGCGGTGGCCGAGGAGATCGCGTTCGAGAATGGCTGGATCGACCGTGAGCAGCTGATGAAGGCTGCCGAGAAGTACGGCAAGAGCCCGTACGGCAAGCATCTTAAGGATGTTGCCGACAACAAAATCATCGTCAAGTCGAAGCACGACTGAACCGTTGAATGGTTTGATACTTCTATAGGGATTGGTTAATTGAAAGTCAACGAACTTTTTACAAGGAAAAATTGGCTGTTACTTAAGGCGATGGTCAGTACGGATTTCAAGCTGCGATATCAGCAGTCTATTTTGGGTTACCTGTGGTCTGTGCTGAAGCCGCTTATGCTGTTCGCCATAATGTATCTGGTTTTTGTGCGGTTCCTTCGCTTCGGCGCTGATGTTCCGCATTTCGCAGTTGCTCTTCTGCTGGGTAGCGTTATGTGGAATTTCCTCGCGGAAGCCACGAACGGCGGTATGACTTCAGTTGTGGGTCATGGTGATCTGCTTAGAAAGATTCATTTCCCCAAGATCACGGTTACCATTGCCTCGATTATGAGTGCGCTGATCAATTTTGGGATCAACCTCATCGTGATGATTTTTTTCATCCTTATCAATGGTGTGCATATTTCGTTTAAAGCGGTCTTGATTATCCCTATTTTTGCGGAGCTTCTGCTCATTGCATCAGGTCTTGCATTTTTCCTGGGCGCATTGTTCGTGAACTTCCGTGATTTGAGCCCTATTTGGGAAGTCGTTCTGCAAGCTGGCTTCTACGCTACGCCCATCATTTACCCTATTTCTTTGGTGGCCACCAATATTGGTCCTCAAGCAGCTCGTTTCATTCTGCTTAATCCTATGGCACAGATAATTCAGGACGCCCGGTATGTGCTTATTGCGCCCGAGAATCAGACGGTATGGCAATCGTTCAGTACGTCATTGGTCGGTTTGATTCCGGTCGCTCTGTCCGTTGTCATTTTTATAGGTGGACTGGTGTTTTTCGAGTCTCGTTCTAAGTTGTTCGCGGAGCTGGTGTAATGAAGGAAGATATGCAGCAAACTTCGGATATTGCGCTCAAGGTTACGAACGTCTCTAAAAGCTTCAAGCTTCCTACGGAGAAATCGAGCAGCTTGAAGAACTCTTTGTTCAATCTTATTCGTGGTGTTCACGGGTATACGATTCAGGAAGTTCTGAAGGACATCTCCTTTGAAGTGCACAAGGGCGATTTCTTTGGCATTGTCGGGCAGAATGGTTCTGGAAAATCGACGTTGCTGAAAATTATTTCGCAAATCTATACGCCGAATACCGGTAGCGTTCAGGTTGAAGGCAAGCTTGTCCCCTTCATTGAGCTTGGCGTTGGTTTCAACCCTGAGCTGACTGGCAGAGAGAATGTGTATCTGAATGGCGCAATGCTGGGCTTCTCCAAAGACGAAATTGACGCCATGTATGACGATATCGTCGATTTTGCCGAGCTGGGCGATTTCATGGAGCAGAAGCTCAAGAACTACTCCAGTGGTATGCAGGTGAGGCTTGCCTTTTCCGTCGCGATTAAGTCTCAGGGAGACATTCTTGTTCTTGATGAGGTTCTTGCCGTTGGCGATGAGGCTTTCCAGAAGAAGTGTCAGGACTTTTTCTTTGACGCGAAGCGTGAGAAGAAGACAATTATTCTTGTCACTCATTCCATGAATGATGTTCGTAAGTATTGCAATAAGGCAATGCTGATTGAAAATGGGCATATTACCAAGTTCGGTAAGCCTGATGAAGTGGCCAATGCGTATTCGAACATCTTCCTACGCAGGCAACAGGCTGAGGTTGCTGCTGAAAATAATGAGAAGAAGTTGAGCACTAGCGCTGCGTGTGAGTTGAAGGACATTAAGGTTGTCGTTTCCGACGAGGAACGTCAGCTACTCGATATCAACGAGGACTTCGTTGTCGAAGCAACACTTGAATGCAAGCGTGATTTGCAGGGAGGCGTTTTCGCGATCAATCTCATAGATCAGGAGGGACGCGTTTCCGTTGCCGCTTCAACACGTTCCTGCAAGGGTGAGGGTATCTTCGCAAAGGGAACTCATCGCATTCGCTTCAACATAGGAAATACGTTGCCGTATGGCAGTTTCCATATCAATATTGCGGTTGCAGAAGGATATGATCTTGTCCTGAGGCAGGAAAACGTATACAACTTCGGCATTAAAAAGGATAAGGAATATAACCAAGTATTGATGCATCCCCATATTGATGTGTCCGTTCTTTGACTATATTCGGTGGGGCATTAGACTTAAATCATGCGTGATGGATCACGAGTCCTGATAACTCAGAGTGCTTTTTCCGGTATTGGAGGCAGTGAGGTGCAAGCTTTTGAGCTTGCACAATACCTGCGAAAGCAGGGTTGCCAAGTCACATTGTTCGCTTGGATGTGTGGCTCTCCAATGTCGGATATTCTGCAGGAGAATGGGTTCCGTGTCCTCACTCCCGAGTCGGAGGAATCGTCTGCGCTCTCGCTGAGCGATTTCGATATCATATGGGTTCAGCATGAGACGTTACCTGTGCAGTTGCTGAAGGAATTCGTGGATAATACGGCGAAGTCCGACCCTCTTATGATTTTCTCACACTTGTCGCCGTACCGGGAAGTGTACATTGAGCATCCGTATACTTTCGATCTTGAAGCTAAGCTGGCTGATGTCATCGTCTTTAATGCTCCGAATACACGTGATGCACAGAAATCGGAGTTTCGTTCCTACGAGCGGATGATGCTTTATCCGAATCCTGCGCCGCTTGATTTTGTCGCATCAAAGCATATGCAATCAAGCGAGATGCATAAGATACTAGTGGTCTCCAACCATCCGCCGAAGGAATTACAGGAGGCGATGAGCCTTCTTTCCGCTAGGGGATATCAAGTGGACATGCTCATCGACGCGATAGGCAGCGAGAAGCCGGCCATCACCTCTGCGGAGTTGTTGGATCACTATGATTGTGTGATTTCGATAGGCAAGACGGTGCAATACTGCCTTGTACAGGGCATACCTGTGTTCTTGTACGATCGTTTTGGCGGTCCGGGATACTTGAACGAGAGCAACTATGAACTTGCCGAATATTACAATTTCTCGGGGCGTTCCAAGCCGGACGGCTATTCTCTTCATGAAGCCATGAGGAATGCTGTATCTAATAGACGGACGCCGGAAGAATTGGTGTCGGCCATTGAGGATGGCTATTCAGCGGCTGTGGAGTTTCAAACCTCTCATAGAAACGATTTTGTTGCTTGCTACTCCATCAGCAACGCTTTTGAGGCTGTCTATGAGAAAGGCATTGCTGAGAAGCATAGGAAAACGATTAGCGACCGGATATACGGAGAATATCTCGTAGAATCTCAGAAAATGATTGGCGAATATGTAGCTGCGCATCGTAGACTTGCCAATCCCAATGCCGCCTTCTACGAGCAGACGGTACAGTCTTTCGCTGGTGAAGGATATGTTTTTGCTGCAAGCGATGTACTGGAGCAAGAACAACGGTTGAAGAAGAACAACTCTGTTGAGATACATGTGCCACATGGCAAGAGGACGGCTCGTGTGGATTTCGGAGAGTCTCCCTGCGTCATCACTGATTTGAAGGTCAATGGGATTGAACGCCATTGTTGGAATAACGCTTCTTTGGAGATGAACGGAACGTACTTCTTCCTGGATCCGGACCCGCAAATCGTTATTGATTTGGGGGATTCCGTGAACACTCGGAAGAGTGACACTTCGCTGTTTGTTTCCGCGAACGTGTACCCTCTGAGTGGAATACCTCGCGATGTGGAAGAGCATCGCATAGCGGACATAAATGATTTGACCGAGAACCTGAAGAAGATTCAAGGCAGTCGTTGGTGGAAGCTGCATGAGAAGATGAAGCCTGTTATATCCTTTGCGCGAAGGATGGGACAGATTGTGAAAAGGTTTGTACGCTAGTATGTTGTGCACAGTGAATGGAATGAGTAAATGACTCTTGTAGACAATTCGACGGCCAAGCGGCTGGGCATACTCTGTTTCTACGATAAGAACGGTCGTGCGGCGAAGTTCCTCGATGGCTTCCTTGAGGATCTGATGCGGAACCTGACCGATCTCGTCGTCATCGTGAATGGCAAGATTGATGATGAGGCCCGCAAGATGTTCGGCAAATACACGGACATCATCATGGTTCGTGAGAACACGGGGCTTGATGTCGCCGCGTACAAGCAGGCGCTGCTGACCATCGGCTGGGAGAAGCTGGAAACCTACGATGAAGTGCTGTGCCTGAACGACACCATCATGGGCCCTGTTTACCCGTTCAAGGAGATGTTCGAAACCATGTCCCGCAAGGATGTGGATTTCTGGGGCATCACGGCGTACGCGGGCGAAACCGTGAACGATGAGAAGATCCCCACGCATCTGCAGGCCTACTGGCATGCATACCGCCGCAGCTTGGTCTCCTCGCAGGCGTTCCACGAGTACTGGGAGAACATGCCCCTGTGGAAGGACTACGCGGAAGTCACACGCAAGCATGAGATGACCTTCACCAAGCATTTCGCCCAGCTTGGCTTCAAATGGGCGTCCTACATCGATTGGCGCAAGTACAAGGGCTACTCGTCTTACCCGCTGCTGTACATGCCGATGCAAATGCTGCGCGACGACCGTTGCCCGGTGTTCAAGCGTCGTTCCTTCTTCGTTGACTACAGTGCCTACTTCGATCAGACCGCAGGCCAGCCAGCGCTGGATCTGTACGATTTCCTGAAGGACGAGACAGATTACGACGTCGACCTGATCTGGGACGCGATTCTGCCGAACTACAATATCGACGACATTCGCAAAGCCCTGCACCTCGACTATGTGCTGCCGACCGTGACCCGCAATCCGAGAACCGGAGCCGACGTGCGTTCCGCGTTCATCTACCACATCTACTTCCTTGACCTGCTGGGTGACACCTGCCGTTACATCAGCGCTCTGCCGGAAGAGACCGACCTGTACATCACGACCACCGAAGACAAGATCGACGCGATCCGCGATTATATGGCCTCCCACGGCGTGAACCATCCGGTCACGTTCATCTCCGTGGTGAACCGTGGCCGTGACGTGTCCGCGCTGCTGGTCGCGGCATGCGATGTCGTGCTGAGTGGTAAATACGATGTCATCGGTTTCGCGCACGACAAGAAGTCGAGCCAGAATCAGGAGAACGGCCATCACGGTACCGAAAGTCAAGGCTTCGCGTACAAGCTGATGGAGAACACGCTTGCCAGCCGCGACTATGTGGAGAACATTCTCACGCTGTTCTCCAATGAACCGCGTCTGGGTCAGGTCGCCCCGCCGCCGCCCTTCCATGCCCTGTACTTTGCGCACACCCTGCCGCATGACTGGGGCGCGAACTTCGAGATCACGAAGGAACTGCTGGAAGATCGCTTCGATATCCATGTGCCGCTGAGCCCGGGTAAGCCTTCGGCATCCGCCATCGGCTCCTGCTATTGGTTCCGTGTGGAAGCATTGAAGCCGTTATTTGAATACGGATGGAAATACGAGGACTTTCTGCCTGAAGGTGAGATGGGCGAAGATGGTACCGTGTCCCACGCCATCGAACGCGCCAACGGCTACATCTGCCAGTCGCAGGGGTACTATCCCGCATGGGTCATGTCGGATCGATATGCACGTATCGAGGTTGATTCGCTGGTTTATTCCACTGCCATGCTGATGGGAGCAAGTTCTCGTGCGCATGAGGGCGAATCGTTGCAGACAAATATGCACGGTTTATATAAGGCGACAAATCCAATGAGGATCTTCCCGGCAGTGAGGCGTCGCCTCCATAAGGGTCTGCAGTTTTTGACGGCGAAAACCATTAAGAAAATGCCTGAACCGGTGCAGAATGTTACTTATCGCGCAGCTTGGTTACCCATCAATGCTGTGCGTGGGGTGAAGAACGCCGCGTTGAATGTGGTACGTGCCGTTCGTTGGCATAGATAACGTATTTTATACTGCTGTTTATGGAGGTGCCGGCGGCTAATGTA
>ERZ772871.148-NODE-148-length-109448-cov-8.35092_pt1 | contig 109448 bp, 76 predicted proteins | sample MGYA00511899_ERZ772871 | MGnify/ENA primary metagenome ERZ772871 (study PRJEB29015, sample SAMEA2737693) | human gut metagenome | biome: human gut; feature: human-associated habitat; material: faeces | place: China | collected 2012 ...
CCCCCGCCAGCGGGGGGCGTATGGTCATCGGGGGCGAAAAATGAAAAAGGCCGATCCCGGTGGAATGGAATCGGCCTTCGTGGAGCTGATGGTAATCGAAACCACGACCTCTTCGATGCGAACGAAGCGCTCTACCAACTGAGCTACAGCCCCTTGGATGTTGCCTTGCTTCGCAGGACAACTCAATACACATTAATACGACCCATGTCCAAATGCAAGCCGGCGTGTGTGAAAATTGGGTGCCGGTTATGGGCTGATATGCGTCACTGTGCGTGGGGTGCGTCACTGGGTGAGCCCTCACCCAGTGACGCAACGGAACGTAATCAGGCAGGCCGGGCGGCCAACAGGAGTGGCCGGTCGCGTTAGTTGTTCTGCGTGCCGGCCGCCACACTCGATGAGTTCGCCGCGGTACCGGGCTTCTTGTCGAATTTCGCCTTGAGCAGTCCGATGATGGTCGGCAGCAGCGACACCAGCAGAATCAGCACGATGACCAGTTCGAAATGCTTCTGCACGACGGGGATGTTGCCGAAGAAGAATCCCAGCAGTGTGAACAGCGTGGACCAGCACAGGCCGCCCAGCACCGAGAACGGGGTGAACCGGCTCCAGCGCATGCCGGAAATACCGGAGATGAACGGCATGAACGTGCGGATGAATGGGAAGAAACGCCCGAGGAACACCGCCAGTGGCCCCCATTTCTCGATCATCTTCTCGGTTTTCGCCAGCCGTTCCGGCGTCATGGCCTTCACCTTGCCTGACGCGATGATTCGGCGTCCGAAGAAGTGTCCGATGAAGTAGTTGCTCTGATCGCCCAGGATCGGAGCAATCCACACTATGGGCAGCAGTGCCATCAACGGCAGCCCGCTGTCGCCCTGCGCGGCGAAGAAGCCGGCTGCGAACAGCAGCGAGTCGCCGGGGAGGAACGGGAAGAACACCACGCCCGTCTCAATGAATACGATGAGAAAGATGAAGCCGAGCGCAGGCGCGGTGCCCATGGCAATCCAGCTGGCGATTGCGCCGCGAGGGTCCTTCAGCAAATTGACGATGAAATGAACGAAACCCATGAAAATTCCCGTCACTATCAATGGTGTAGTTCCATTAAGAAAACTCTAAGAACCATACCAGCGGGGGTGTAGCAGGGGAGATGCGGCATGTAGCGATGCGGATAGGCGGTTTTGCGTTCTTAAGTGCGCGCTGAAACGACGACCGTGCGCACTTAGGTACGCAAACAGGATCATTTGCGTTCTTATGTTCGCGCACTTGTCGTTTCGGCGCGCACTTAGGTACGCAACGGGTGGCCGTCAGGTACTTGGCGTGCGGGATACTGGGAACCATGGATACTATGCAAGATGATTCGCAAGTCGTGCCGGAGGGCGCCTCGCCGGACGCCACTGTACCGGACGCCACTGTACCGGACGCCACCGAGCCGAAGGCCGCCCCGCGGACGGTCATGGTGCCGAGCGGCACTGTTGTGCTCGCCGCCACGCCGATCGGCAATGTGGGCGACGCCTCCGACCGATTGAAGGCGCTGCTGGCGGACGCCGACATCGTCGCAGCCGAGGACACGCGGCGACTGTATGACCTCGCGAACCGACTCGGCGTGCACGTGAACGGCACGGTCATCGCCTATCACGACCACAACGAGCGAGCCAAGGCCGACGGGCTGCTCGACCGTGTGGAGACCGGCGCCACCGTGCTGGTGGTATCCGACGCGGGCATGCCGACCATCAACGATCCCGGACTGGCGATCGTGCGCCGGGCCATCGAGCGTGGGCTGCCGGTCACGTGCGCGCCCGGACCGAGCGCCGTGCTCGACGCGCTCGCGCTCTCCGGCCTGCCGACCGACCGGTTCTGTTATGAGGGGTTCCTGCCGCGCAAGCACTCCGAACGCGTGCAGCATCTGCGCATGCTGCAGTCCGAGCGCCGCACGATCGTGTTCTACGAGACGCCCCATCGCATCGCGGATTCGATGGATGACCTGCTCGATGCGTTCGGCCCGAACCGCGCGATGGCGTTGTGCCGCGAGCTGACGAAGGATTATGAGGAGATTCGTCGCGGCATGGTCGGCACGATACGCCAAGGCGTCGTTGACAATCCGCCGCGCGGCGAGATGGTGCTGGTGATTGGTGGCGCGTCGGATGAGGAGGCGGAGGCGGCCGCGCCGGCGACGTTGAGCATCGACGATCTGGCCGTGCTGGCCATCGACCGTGCCCTGGAGGATGGCGTGCGCATCAAAGACGCGATCGCGCAGGTGGTCGCCGAACATCCGCTGCCGGATGGCTCGTTGCCGAACCGCAAGCAGGTGTATACGGCCGTTCTGGCAATGAAATCCTGACTTATGCCGCCGGCAGACCGTCGAGCAGGATGGTCAGGGCGCGGTTGACGCCGGGGCCGCCCGCCTGCGCGACGTATTCCAGAAGTGCGGCGTCCGCGCTGGGATTGGCGACCAGCCAGCGCCGCAGTTCCGGCTCATGCTCGGCGATGAACCAGAGCACTTCCGGCGCGGTCGCGGGATCGCACGCCAGCAGCGGGGAGAGTCTGAGCGGCGGAGGGGGAGGAGCCGCCCGCGTTGACCGCCGTGACGCCGTCGCCTGTTCACGTCGTTGCAGAGCATGCATCCGTCTGCCGGGAATGCTCTTGCGTTTGGCTCGTCTGGCTTGACTGTGCCGAAGCCGTCGCCTGGCCGTCCCCGCGCGGGGACGCTCGCACAGCGTCTCCGCGGGATTCTGCAGTCGCTGCAATGTCTTCTCCTGTGATGGCATTCGCATGTGGCTCTCCTTTCGTCGTGTTGATGTGTCGTGGCGGTGAGTCGTGTCGATGGTTGAGTCGGACGGGAGGCCGATGCGGCCCCGCGACAGCTTGCAATCAGAAGAAATGCTTCATCGATGTGAACAGTTCCCTGGCCGGTTGGGTGTTCGGCCAGAAATGGTTGTCATCGAGCGTCTGCATGCACTGCGCAAGACTGACCTGATACTCCTCGAACAAGGCGCACAGCACGTCGCACGCGTCGTGCTCGTTCAGCTCTCCCGGCGTCAGCAGCGCGATGTCGCAGGCTGTGCGCATCGGCGTGGTGATGCGCAGGTTCCCGACCTGTATGACGTGCTCGGGAGCCGTCTTGCGGTTGAAGACGCGAATCTTCCGTCCGTGCGAATCCGCCCGGTAATGGGAGCTGGATATGACATCGACCGTGCGCGGGAACGTGCCGCCGAGCCATACCCACGCGGCGGTGAGCGCGCATGCGATCGTCCCGAACGGGATGAGTTTCAGCGCGATCATCGCGCGGCCGTACAGGGTGTCGGCGTGCTCGGCGCTGTATGCGTTGGTTTGGTCGAGCGAGTGCAGGGTGCCGAAATGCGTCAGCCGAGCCATGCTGAGCGGACCGGGAAGGTCCTTGTGGGTGAGCAGTGGCGTGGTGTCGATACGCGGCATGGTGCCGCGCGCGATGAGGTCGGAAACGATTGCGACGGCGTTGTCGCTGCGGCTGATTGTGCCGGCTGACTCCGTGCCGGGCCGCGTTGCGCCGGGCTGAGTCTTGCTTGGCGCCGCCGCAGTGGGTCGCGTTGCGCTGGGCGGCCCTGTGTTGGGCTGTGTCGCGTTGGGCTGCGGCTTGCCGACTTTTGCCGCTTCAGCGACATCCGTCTGGTCGGGCGCCGGCGCGACTCCATATCTGATATCCGAAGGCAGTATTCTGTTCATATGCCGACCATAACCATACGATGCGGCGGTCCGCCAGCGACCCGGCGAAATCTGTGGATATGTGCATAACTCACGTTCCGCGACGCCGCATTGTGGATAATGCTGTGGATACGCCGCGGTGTCCCCGCTGAGCCGGATAATCGGGATTTATGAGTCATGTTTTGGTAAATGTCGCTTGGCCGTACGCGAACGGCCCCCGTCACATCGGGCATGTCGCCGGTTTCGGCGTGCCCTCGGACGTCTACGCCCGATATGAGCGTATGAAGGGCAACGACGTGCTGATGGTGTCCGGCACCGACGAGCACGGCACCCCGATTCTCGTCGAGGCGGAGAAGGAGGGGCTGACCGCCCAGGAGCTCGCGAACCGCTACAACCGCGTGATCGCCAAGGACCTGTGCGACCTCGGCCTGAGCTACGACCTGTTCACCCGCACCACCACCGGCAACCATGAGCATGTGGTGCAGGAGCTGTTCAAGCAGTGCCTGCAGAACGGATACATCTATAAGGGCACGCAGAAGGTCGCGATCTCGCCGTCCACCGGACGCACGCTGCCGGACCGCTACATCGAGGGCGAATGCCCGATCTGCCACGCCGACGGCGCCCGCGGCGACCAGTGCGACGCCTGCGGCAACGAGCTCGACCCCGACGAGCTGATCAACCCCGTCTCCAAGATCAACGGCGAAACCCCGCGCTTCGAGGAGACCGAACACTTCTTCCTCGACCTGCCGGCGCTCGCCGAGGCGAACCTCGCGTGGCTCAAGACCCGCAAGGGCTGGCGCACCAACGTCATCAACTTCTCCATCGGCCTGTTCAAGGAAGTCAAGCCCCGCGCCATCACGCGCGACATCGACTGGGGCATCCCCGTACCGGTGGCGGGATGGATCGACAATCCGAACAAGAAGTTGTACGTGTGGTTCGACGCGGTGATCGGCTACCTGTCGGCCTCCATCGAATGGGCCCGCCGCCAAGGCGACCCGGAGAAGTGGCGCGAGTGGTGGAACGACCCGAGCTGCCCGGCCTACTACTTCATGGGCAAGGACAACATCACCTTCCACTCCCAGATCTGGCCCTCCGAGATGCTTGCCTACAACGGCAAGGGTTCCAAGGGCGGAGAGACCGGTGAACTCGGCCCGCTGAACCTGCCCGAGCAGGTGGTGGCCAGCGAGTTCATGACGATGGAGGGCAAGAAGTTCAGCTCGTCGCGCGGCATCGTCATCTACGTCAAGGACATCCTCGCTCGCTACCCCGTGGACGCTGTGCGCTACTACATCTCGATCGCCGGACCGGAGACCTCCGACGCCGACTTCACGTGGGCCGAGTTCGTACGCCACAACAACGAGGAGCTGGCCGCGAGCTGGGGCAATCTGGTCAATCGCGTCGCCAACCTGATCAACAAGAACTTCGGCGAGATCCCGGCGCTCGACGAGGACTCGATGACCAACGAGGACCGTGCGCTGCTCAAGGAGACCTCGGACGCGTTCGACGAGATCGGCGCGCTGATCGAGAAGCATCACCAGAAGAACGCGCTGGTCGCCGCGATGCGCGTGGTCGGCGACATCAACAAGTACATCTCCGCCGAGGAGCCGTGGAAGATCAAGGACGACGAGGCTCGTCTGGGCACGGTGCTGCATGTGGCAGCGCAGGCGGTGTACGACGCGAACCACCTTCTGGCGCCGTTCCTGCCGCACGCGTCGCAGAAGGTCTACGAGGCGCTGGGCGGCTCAGGCGTATTCTCGCCGCTGCCGCGCCTTGAAGAGGTCGAAGACCTCGACAAGCCGGGCTTCACGTACCCGATCATCACCGGCGACTACAAGCTCGGTGAGACCGTGCACCCGTGGGAGAGCGAGCGTCTGGTGGCCGGCACTCCGGTGCCGAAGCCGCATCCGATTTTCGCGAAAATTCCGCCTGAGGCTGTGGCCGAGGAGCTCACCCGCTTCGACACCGAGCTCGCCGCCCGCAAGAAGGCCGAGGCTGAGCGGTTTGCCGCGGCCCAAGCCGAACTCAAGCAGTGAAATCTAGGCGCTGACAAGGGCCGTTGACTGTTGAGGCTTTGTTGTAATCCCCCTGACATATGAATGTCAGGGGGATTTTTCGTCCGATGCGTGAGCAACGGTAGAAAATAGGAAATATTTTTCGTATATTATGCTCAACTGACAGCCATGCAAGGAAGTGACGTCGTGATATGGCGTCTTTCATATATGGGGATTGAAGAATAACAAGGAGAAGCATGGCGCACAAATAATGGTTCCGCGTTTTGGCGGCTATCGCATGTGTTGCGATGACCGGCATCATGCAAGTACCGGCGGCGTCGGCCGCCACCAGTACCGGTGTCACGGCCGGCGAGCAAGTCGACCTGACCGATGTGGCACCCTCTGGTGCCAAACAGTCGTTCGCGCCCGCCGCGGAATCCTTCAGCATGGCCGTTAGCGAGCAAGCCATGCGCATGAGGGTCATGGACGGGGTGCTCAAGGCGCTGCGCATGCGCATCAACGGTGTCATGGAAGCTGGCGCGGCCATACCCCTCGCTGAGAGACGTCGGCAATTCCCCTTCACGCCGATGACCACCGGGACGCTGCTGCTGACTCGTGACGAGCTCATGGACGTGCAGCAGCGTATCAATGAATACCTGCGGCTGAGCGAGCAGCGGCGCGGCAGCGATTATGAGTATCAGGTGTCGTACGCGTGGTCGCTGCTGCCATCGAACCCGGCTGCGGTAGTTGGGGAGGATGTGGATGCGGGTGGGTCCGCAGAGGATGATTGCGACGACCGGTGACCACCCCCAGTCGCTACGCGACAGTCCCCGCCAGCGGGGGCAAAACGGTACAGTCGCTACGCGACAGCCATTCGGGCCCTGCAATTGGGGACGGCCTTCGGCCTCAGCCCACTTGCTCGCCTGTCGGATCGCCTTCGTCTACAAACAGCTCTGCCGTTTGCTCAGCCCGCCGCAAAGTGACGGGGGTTGTTACCGGTGAAGAACGGCCAGGTTCCTTGCCTATTGGCCGGTTTTCCGTACATTGTGTCGGGATGTGACTACATGCTCACAAGTCGGGCACACATCTCACAGATAATTCCGAGGAACGTGCATCATTCCTCCAAGCATGATGCGGTTATATAGAACATGTCAGCGGTTGTTACAACGTTGGCGAGGTTGTTGAAACCCCATAATTGAACCCCTTCTTCTCTCTCTTCTCTCACCCGGCGGCTTCCCCGCCGGGTTCTTCTTTTCCGGTGTGTGGTTGCGCCTATCGGATAGGAGCGTGAGGCCTTTCATCCAACCTCTGACGCGACACGCCCGGATTGCGTAGCACAATCGTCTATCTGCGTTCACAGGGTCGCGGCATTCCGCCATTCTCCGGAATGTCGTGCTTCAATTGTGCGAAGCAATCCGGGCGTGTCGCATCAGGGGTTGGATGTCGGACTGCCGCGCACGGCGGATTATGAAGGGATTTCGATCGTGCGGGCGGCACAATCACAACAGTTGCATGATGTTCCTTTCATTGTTCGGGTCGGCACCCGGCCTACCGTACGGTGAAGCCTTACTCTTCTCCATATTTCTTGAGCGATTCGCCCCACTGCTGCAGGGCCTCGTGCAAGGTGAGTTTGCCGTGGTATGACTGGCCGATGGAATCCACGGCGATCGAGTTCGCGTACGCCGTGTACGACAGATACGTGAAGTCGGTGCGCACGTCCTTGGACGCCTGGGCGATGACGGCGTGGGGCTTCTGCCCTCCGAAGAAATCATCGGTCTGGGCCGCGGGTCGCCGAGCGTCGATTTCAGCGGAGGAATGCCCTCCTGCGCAAGATTCCCCTTCACGCCGTCGCCGTGCGCGAACGTGTAGGCGGCCTTGGCCTCGCGGTCGTCTGTGCCGGTCGGCAGTGCGAGCGCACCGCCTCCGTTCTCCCCGTTCGGGGCCTCCCCGGCAGCATCATCGCGCTGGTGGTGCCGACGGCGTCTCGTCGCAGATCCTCAAAGGGGCGCAGGTCACGGCCATGGAATCGGACAGCGCGGTGAGCGTCATCGAAACGGGGTCGTCCGGGCAACGCACACAGCAGATGCTCGACCATCTCGCCGACAAGGTGAACGGCGTCATCCTGTCCACCGACGCGCCCGGCATCAGTTTCATCCGCGACTATGCGAAGCGCGTGCCGCTGGTCGTGCTGAACCGTCCTCTCGAAGGCGTGGCCAGCGTTGTGCCCGATCCGCGCATCGGCACCGTGCGCGCTGAGCCTGCTGAAACGCTCGCGGTCACGTACGTCGCCGGCCCGGCCGCGTCATGGGCCAATCAGTCGAGGTGGCCGCGGTGCATGACATCGGGAACCGCATGGGATTCAAGGTCAATCAGATAGGCCCGGTGCACCCCACAGTCGAGGGCGGCTATCAGGCCGCGCTCGCATTGGAGGGAGGGGACACCACCGCCATCATCACCTACAACGATCTGATCGCGGTGGGCATCGTGCTGCGGTTCACCGCCGACGGCGTGAACGTGCCCGGTGACGTGTCGGTGATCGGATTCGACAACACGCTGATCGCCCCGGTGGTCACGCCGCCGATCACCTCGATCCGCATTCCGCGCGCCCAGCTGGGGCAGGTGGCCGTACGCCATCTGCTGCTGATGATGATATCGCCGATGATCCTGCTGGGGGTGTTCCTGTGGATTCCGGAGATGCCGTTCGGCATATACGTGTTCGCCTGCTGGCGGTGTACCTGGGAGATGACGCCTGAGACTGCCGGATTCGGCGCGCACGCGTGGGGCGAGAAGCGTGACGGGCACGTCGGCATGGTGGGCTGGCTGCGGCGTGCACGGCTGGTGTTGCGCGAGTATGCGAGCACGCTGCGCGTCAAGGAGCTCCGCAAGCATCTGGCCATCTACCTTCTGGTGCAGGTGACGATGGACGTGTTCGGCCAGACGTTCGTGTTCTTCGTGGTGCACGACTGGAACCATACGGCGGCGTTCGCGTCGCTGCTGCTGGGATGCGCCGCCGTCTCGCTGCCGCTGATGCCGGTGTTCGGCTGGGCGATGACCAAGATAGGCCCGAAACGACTGTACGCGATCAATTTCATCGGCTGGCTTGGTACGGCCTGGCTGTTCGCGGCGTGGATGCTGGTCGGCACGCTGCCGGAACCGTGGTGGACGGTGTTCCCGTACATCGCGGACATCGACCAGATCGTGACTCGCCGGTACCGTTCCGCCACGTTCTCCGGCATTCAGGCATCGTTCCGTCAGCTGGGCTCGGGAATAGCGACGATTGCCGCCGGCCTGGTGCTGGGCGCGGTCGGCTTCGACGCGACGCGCGCATGGCAGACGACGGTGGCGGGCATTGGATTGGGAGCCGTGCTGCTGGGCTGGTTTACCGTCTTGCCGTCGCGATGGTCATCTGCTGGATTGTGTCCGCCCATCTCGCCATCAACAAGCGTGCGGACGGCATCGTATTGACAGAGATCACCCGCCTGCGCAACGGCGGCGACAAGGCCGATGTCACGCCCGAAACCCGTCATGTGGTGGAACGACTGACCGGTCTGCCCTACGAGAACTGCTGGCGGTAGCCGGCGAGGCGAGACTCATGAACGGCCGCGCAGCAATGCCGTGCCGCTCGCTACACTGGTGAGACATGAGCAAGCATCATCATCGTGACCGCAGCTGGGCGCCCGCGCCGTCGCCGCTGCCCGACGACGCGCACGTCATCGACAACCATACGCATGTGGCATCCGTCATCCCGTTTGCGCGGGCCATGAGCCACGAAGCCGTCGAAAAAGGACAGCCGGAAGTACCGGTGTACGACGTGGAGCAACTGCTCGCCCAAGCCGCGGCAGTCGGCGTCACCGGCATCATCGACTGCGGGTGCGAGCTGCCGAACCTCATGACCGCCATCCAGATGGCCGTCGACCATCCCGACTCCGTTCATGCCGCCATCGCAATCCACCCCAATGAAGCCGTGCTCCACGGTCACCGCGGCGTCCCCGGGCCGGACGGTCTGTCGCTGAAATACAAGCCCCACCATGACGTGAGCTTCGACGACGCGCTCGCCGAAGTGCATCGCCTGGCCCTCGCATACCCGCATCAGGTGGTCGCCATCGGCGAGACCGGCATGGACCTGTTTCGCACCGGGGAAGGCGCGAAGGAACTGCAGCGAGACGCCTTCCGCGAGCATATCGCGCTCGCCAAGGAGCTGAACCTGCCCATGCAGATCCACGACCGCGACTCGCACCGGGAGGTCATCGAGACGCTGCTCGCAGACGGCAGCCCAGAGCGAACCGTGTTCCACAGCTACTCCGGCGGCGCCGAAATGGGCGAGATCGCGCGCGACAACGGCTGGTATCTGAGCTTCTCCGGCACGGTCAGCTACAAGGGCAACGACGGTATCCGCGAATCAGCCCGGCTGGTCGGACTGGACCACATCATGGTCGAGACGGACGCGCCGTATCTTACGCCGATGCCATACCGCGGGCGCACCAACGCGCCGTACATGATCCCGTACACGCTGACGGCGCTCGCCGACGTGTTCGACCTGCCCGTCGCCGAAGTCGCGCGTGCGACGCGGCGCACGACACGCACGGTATACGGGGTGTGACGAGGGGCGGCAAGGGCGGCCGGCGTCCTCCCCAAGTTGGAAAAAACCGAAAAGGGGCATATACTGACCGCTTGAATTTGAAATACCAAGGTTTCCGTTAGTAGCTGTACCTAGAATATGCGGATATCATGTGCGGATTATCCCCGTCGATGGAGGAAGCATCATGGCTCAAAAGCCCGATGAAACGTTGTTACGTGCCGACACGTTCACCAACGTCCCGAAAGTCTCCCGTCGCACACTGACGAAAGAGGAGCGCGAAGAGCTTGCAAAGCAGCAGGCGGCAGAAACCAAGGAAGCGGAAAAACTCGCCAAGACCGCAAGCAAGGGCGCGATCGGCCGCTGGTGGCGCAGATTGCAGTCCGGCCCCAACAAGATCTCGCTCGGCATGGCCATCGTCGCGCTCGGCGTGGTCTACGGCGACATCGGAACATCGCCCCTGTACACCGCGCAGACGTTCCTTTCCGGCCAGGGCGGCATCGCCAACACCGACCGTGAGGCCGTGCTCGGCATGCTGTCGCTGGTGTTCTGGTCGATAACGCTGATCACCACCGTCAAATACGTGCTCATCGCCATGCGTATCGACAACAAGGGCGAAGGCGGCATCTTCGCCCTGTATTCGCTGATTCGCAGGCATGGCGCATGGCTCGCCATCCCCGCCATGCTCGGCGGCGCGGCGTTCCTCGCCGATTCCGTGCTCACCCCGGCCGTGTCGATCAGCTCCGCGGTCGAAGGCCTGAAGACGCTGCCGCCATTGGAGGCGCTGTTCAAGGAAAACGGCAACCTGACGCTGATGATCACCGTGGTCATCATCGTCGTGCTGTTCTCCGTGCAATCGCGCGGCACCGAAAGCATCGGCCGCGTGTTCGGCTCCGTGGTGCTGGTGTGGTTCACGTTCCTCGCCGTGGTCGGCGCGGTGAACCTCTCCGGCGATTGGTCCGTGCTCGCGGCGCTCAACCCCGTGTACGGCGTGAAATTCCTGTTCAGCCCGCACAATGCGGCCGGCATCGCCGTCATGGGCACCGTGTTCCTGTCGACCACCGGCGCCGAGGCGCTGTACTCCGACATGGGACACGTGGGACGCGGCAACATCTACTTCACGTGGCCGTTCATCAAGGTCGCCCTGGTGTTCAACTACTTCGGTCAGGGCGCGTGGATCCTCAAGAACCAGAACAATCCCGAGTACCAGCACATGGAGGGACTGAACCCGTTCTTCCAGATGATGGATCCGAACGTGCGCTATGTGGCCGTCATCCTGTCGGTCACGGCCGGCATCATCGCCTCGCAGGCGCTGATCACCGGCGCGTTCACGATGGTGTCAGAGGCGACCGGCCTCAACTGGATGCCCCATCTTCAGGTGCGGTATCCGGCGCGCACCCGCGGCCAGCTGTACATTCCCGTCATCAACTGGGTACTGTGCGCGGCCACGCTCATCGTGCTGGGCATATTCCGGGATTCCGAGCATATTTCGGCGGCTTACGGCCTTGCGCTGACGATCACGATGATCACCACTACGATCCTGCTGGCGGTGTACATGTGGTACGACCGCAAGCGGGTGCTGGCGGTCGTGTTCACCATCGTGTTCCTCGCCATCCAGCTGATGTTCTTCATCGCGTCGATGGCGAAGTTCCTGCACGGCGGCTGGTTCACGATGCTGCTGACGTTGGCGATCCTGTTCATCATGTACACGTGGAACGAGGGCACGCGTCTGGAACGCGCGCAGCGCCGCCACATGATGCCGAAGGACTTCCTGCCGGCGCTTGACCGCCTGCACGGCGACTTCCGCATCCCGTATTTCGCCGACAACATCGTGTATCTGACCAGCGATTCGGATATGCGACGACTGGATACGGACATCTTCTTCTCGATCTTCGCGGATCATCCCAAGCGCGCCCGTGCGTGGTGGGCGGTGTCGGTGCAGACCACCGACGAACCGTTCACGCGCGAGTACTCCGTGCAGAATTTCGGCACGAGCTACCTGTTCCGAGTGCGTATCCGTCTGGGATTCAAGGTGTCGCAGTCTATTCCGGTGTACCTGCACCAGATCATGCACGACCTGTCGGATTCCGGTGACCTGCCGCAGCAGAAGTCCGTCTACCCGAAGGTGGACGCCGACCCGGAGATCGGCACCATCCGTTACGTGCTGATTCACAAGGACCTGATGCCGGAATCCAAGATCTCCACGCGAGGCGCGATGTCGTTGCGGGCCAAGTACGCGATTCGTCACGTCGCCGGCTCCCCGATCAAATGGTTCGGCCTGGCGCCGTTCAACCCGTTGGTCGAGGTTCAGCCGCTGTTCATCTCCACTCGCCGACCGCCGCGTCTGAAGCGCGTCGCGTTGCGTTCGCGCACGCCGCGCGTCAACGAGATCGTGACCGTCAGCAAACCGGAAGAACGGCCGGCTGCGAAACCGACCGCGAAGAACGGTGGCTCGGGCAGCACGAAGGCTGCGCCCGCGGCGAGGGACGGAAGCAAGACGAAGCCTGCGGGCTCGGCGCAGAAGGACGGCGCTGCGAAGACCTCTGCGAAGCCTGCAGCCGCAGATGCCAAGGGAGGCGCGAAGGTCGACGCGACGAAAAATGATGCCGTGAAGGTCGACGATTCGGCGAAACTCGCTAAGCAGTAGACGCACACGGGCCGCACTGCCGGCTCGCGTGCGCTCCTGATGGACTGCGGAGGCAAACCGCCCATGCATTACGGCCTGGGTGCTGCGTATTTGCGCCAGCCGCCGCCTCAGTACGGGCGATGGTCGTCGGATGGCGCAGCCATGACAGGACCGTTGCCGGCTGTTCCGTCTGCGCAATAGTCGCTCTATGCGCCACCGTCGCGGTAGCCGTCCCGCTGGTACTGCCGTTCGGCGCATATCCGGTTATCGCAAGGACGACCTCTACTGTCTGTGACCGGCGAGATGGCATCACGGTCTGCGTTTGGCCGGAACATCGTAATGCCATGTCGAGATTCTTTCAGCCGGCTGCCGACTTGTCCGGGAAACTTGGCCGAAATGGATATGTGACGCCTGCCAAGTTGTCCGAATCCCCGTCGGATCATACTGCATGGCTGTTCAGCGCTGAAGACAGTGAACAGTTGTCCGGCGATGAGATTGCCTCGTACCTGCTGTCCGGTCTGCTGACGTATGACACCACACAGAACGGATGCGAGATATTGGACACGCAGGCACGTGATTATCAGGTTGCTGAATTATGGATGACGGACGCTGCCGGCTTGCATGAAGATGGCGAGGATGGCCCAGCTGCCGATGCTGTGTTTGGCCGCGCAGCTTGTTACGCTGCCATTGGCGTCCATGACGGTTGGATTGCCTGCACTGGTCGGTTCCGGCGTGAGTCTGCCTCTTGCGACGTTGGCGGCGCTTGTGCCTGCGACGATGATTGCGTGGTCGCTGCCTGGCATGTCTGCGGCTGATGTGGCTGCCGTCAGGAATACGTGGCTGATGGATCGTGCGGCGTTGCTGGTGTTGATTGCGGGAATGATGGCACTGGGTGCGGTGATGATACCGGTATATGGCACGGCCGGGGTCGCGCAGGCGCTATCTGTGGGCGGACTTGGCTGCTTCGGGGTGATATGTGGCCGCCTGTGCGGACTGAGAGTTGGCGCGGCGGCACCTGCTTTATACCTGTTCGTCTGTTGTGCGATTGGCGAGCGGGCAGGTGGACGCTTGTTCTTCTGGCAGTTCCCCTGATGACGACGCTTGCCCGTCAATCGGCCGTTTGTGTGACCGTATTGGTCGTATCGGCATGTGTCTGCCGGGTGCCGGACCGCGTGCGCATCGCGGCCGTGCGCACGCTATAAGGAACTCCTATAGCCACGCCCGCTTGTCAGCCGCCGCGGCACGATACAGTACCAAGCATGTGCAGATTACTGGGATACGCGACATCGGGATTCAACCTGAGCCTCAACGACGTCCTGGGCATGCACGAGGTGACGGATTTCCGGGATCTCAGCGAGATTCACGATGACGGTTGGGGTGTCGCGTTGCTGTCGAACCCCACTGAGCTGCCGTTTGCCGCCGGCGAGGTACGCAAGCCCGAGACCGGCACGAAACTGTACAAGAGCACACTGGCCGCCCGCCATGACCCGATTTTCCGTGACTTTGCGGACGACCCCGCACGCGGTGGCCTGTGGCACCTGCGTCTCGCCAGCTCCAACCTGCCGCTGATTCTGGAGAACCAGCAGCCGTTCTTCGCGAACGGGCTGAGCTTCATCCACAACGGCGACATCTCCGACGACCGCGGCATCAACATCGTGCTCAACCGCGCGTACCCGATCAATCAGGGTGCGTTCCTGTCGACCGGCGGCCGTTCCGACTCCGCGATCTTCTTCTCGGTCATCCTCGAATACATTGCGTTCGGCTTCGCGCTGGACGAGGCCGTGGCGCAGGCGGTACGCCAGCTGCGTCAGGCGTACCCCAAGTCCAGCTACAACTGCATGATCCAAAGCCAGGACCAGCTCGTGGCTTTGTGCGCCGCCGGCCGCGAGAAGACGTCGCCGCGCATCGTCGAGATTTACGACGAGTACGGCAAGGGCGAGAAGGCTCACGATTACCGTGTGATGAGGTACCGTGACGTGCAGGACCGTGACGGCAAGCCGTCCGGTGTGGTCGTGGCGAGTTCCGGCTTCGAGCAGAACGAGTCCGATGGCTGGAAGGTGCTGGAGAACGATCAGATGATCGTGGCGTCCAACCGTACCGGCGAATACCACGTGCGCTCCATCTGAGAGGCGTCTATCGGGCGATTGATGGCACCCGGCATCTGTAACTTGCTCGCAACGCTCTCCTCTTTTCCTCCTCGCCGGCGCGACACGCCCGGATTGCGCAGCACAATCGACGTCGCTGTTTATGATGAAGGCCGGAAAATGGCTGATCTGTGGAAATGCACCTTGCGATTGTGTGATGTTATCGGCGTGTCGCGATGACTACAATGAGCCGTATGACCGGTTATATCCCCACACTCGACCAGATTGACGAGCTGCACAAGAAAATCGCCCCTTCCCAGGCCGCCTATGACCTGGTGCACACGCATTGCGTTGTCGTGGCGACCATCGCCCGCCAGCTCGCCCGCCATCAGAACGCGCTGTTCACCAACAAGCTGGGCCAGGGCAGCGGCAACGCGCTTGACGATTCCGCCGGGGCAGCTGAGCAAGCCGACCTGCCGTCGGACGGCATCACCGGTGGCCGTGTACCGAAACGCCTGATCGACGAGCATCTGGTGACGATCGGCGGCCTGCTGCACGACATCGGCACGTATCGCGTGCTCAAGCATGACGGCAGTGATGGCGAACCGCTGCAATTCGACGGGAAACGTTACATCCTGCATGGCCTGCTCGGCTACGAGTACTTGCTGGAGCAGGGCGTGGACGAGTCCATCGCCCAGTTCGCGCGCAATCATACTGGGGTCGGCCTGACCCAGCAGATGGTCATCGCGCAGAACCTGCCGCTGCCTCCGGTCGATTACATGCCGGTCAATCTGGAACAGGAAATCGTGATGGTCGCCGACAAATACAACAGCAAGTCGATACCGCCGAAGTTCCTGACCGCGCAAGCCTACGCCAAGCGTGCGGAGCGCTATGGGGAGGCGAACAAGCGGCGCTGGCTGGATCTGGTCGACCAGTACGGCGTCCCCGACGTGCCGGCCCTGGCCGCGAGGTTCCACATGCGCATGATCTAGGTGGAATCAATACGCCCCCGCTGGGTGGATAGTTCCGGTGGACTGCCCACCCAGCGAGGGCGTATCAGATGAGGCCGTTTATAGCTTGATGATGGTTTCGGCTATGTTGGCAACGGCTTCTGATTCGGTGAGGATGATCACGCAGCGCTTGGGGTCGCCGTGGGTGAGCGACGTGAGCAGCTGCAGGATCTCCACGCTGTCGTCATCGTTCAGCCCGCCCGTGGGCTCGTCGGCGATCAGCACCTCGGCCTCGCAGGCGATGGCGCGCGCGATCGCCACGCGACGCTGCTCCACCACGTCCAGCTTGCCAACCGGAGCGTTCGGGGTATCCACATCGAAATGGACCTTGTGCAGCAGCTCGCGTGCGATCACCGTCTTCGGCTTGAGGAACGTGCGCCCGGAGGCATCCATCGCATACACCAGGTTGCGTTCGGCGCTCATGTCGTCTCGTACCGCATACTGTTGCGGCACCAGTCCCAGTCGATGTCCACGGACTTCGCCGGGCTCAAGCTCCAGCAGGTTCGCGCTTTTGTTCATCACATTGCCGTCATGCGGCCGGATGATGCCGCTCATCACGCCCATCAGGGTCTCGTGCAGCACGCGGTCGTTGTCGGGCAGCAGCACCGAGTACACATGCCCGGCGTAGAACACCTGGGTCATGCGGTCGAGCACGTGACGGCCGGACTTCTTGTCGGTCACTGTGACCTTGTTCATCGAGAACGTCGGGTAGGACTTGAGATGGATGCTGGCCGCCTTGCTGCGCTTGAGCTCCTTGTCGATGCGCGATGACAGGCGCATTGCAGGGTCGACGCTGGCCGATGCCACGGTGACCTTGCCGGCCTTGGTCTTCTTCTGGCCATCACCGGCCGTCTTGCCCCTGGTGCTCAGCTTGAGTGTTTCGTTGACCTTGCTGGCGTTGGCCGCTGCCACGTCCAAGTTCTCGTCGGCGGTGTCCGCCGTCGTGGTGCCGGTATCAGCATCGCCGGTATCGGCGGTGTTGTCGGCGCTGGGCGGCTCCTGTGCGGCGGCATCCTGCGTATCATCTCCGGGCTTCTCGTCGTCGGCCGGTGCCTCCTCGGCGGAGCCATCCGTCGCGACCGTCGTATCGGCTTCCGCGGTAGTGCCGATTTCCGCGTCGGCAGCGTCGATCACGATGGCGTCGGAGTCGTCACCGTCGTCGTCGAAGACGATGGAGAACTGCACGCTGTCCGGTACCGTCGTCGAATCGCTCGCTCCGGCGGCATCCGGGGATTCGGTTGCCGTGTCGGCCGTGGCGTCGGCTGCCGCGTCTGATTCGACCGCCGTGTTCTCGCCTTCGGAACCGGTCAGTGTGACGTCGTCCTCGTTCATGTCGTCCGCCTTATTCGTGTTCGTGTCGTTCATGCCTGCTCCTGTGCCGATTCCGCCGTATCGTCGGCGTCTGCCGTATCACTGTCGTTCGCTGCGTTGTCGCTTGTTGCGGTGTCGTCCGTCCCGCCGTCATCCACGACCTCGACCTCATTCGAGGAACGGGCCGCAAACAGCGTCCTGACACGGAACAGCAGCACGCGGATCATGGCGATCACCATCAGGACCACAATCGTGCCGAGACCGCTCCAGATGACAGTCCAGATCAGGTTGCCCGGCACACTGACCGCATTGCCGTCGGCGAGCTTCGTGGCCAGCGGCTTGACCGCGAACGCGCCGACGACCATGCCTACGGCGAATCCGACAAGGTTCAGCAACAGCGTCTCCAGCATGAACTGCCAGGCGATACGCCCACGCGAGACGCCGATGACGATCTGGTTGCCGATTTCACGCCGACGGCCGACCAGCAGGCTCGACCCCCACGAAAGCAGCAACAGCACCGCGCCCACAATCCAGAGGGCGGCGAGCATAGGCTTCATCGAGCTCGCCAGGGAGCGCAGCGGCGCGATCTGCTTCTCGTGCTCGATTAGCGTCGGCGAGGTGAGCTCATGGTTCGCGGGCAGCTTTGCCTTCTTGATGACTTTCTCGAACTTCCGATAGGTCGACATGCTGTCGAGCAGGAACGAGATGTTCAGGTCGGGAATCAGCCAGCCTTTGCCGTCGGCCGCATACAGGCCGTCCATCGCGAAGGTGTAGTACGCGGTGTAGATGACGTTGTCGCGGTTGTCCTTGGCGAGCTTGGCGTCCGAACCCTGCCCCGCGGCGGCCGGCTCCGTGTACTCGTAAATGCCGCGGACGGTCTGCTCGATGGTCTTCTTCGCGTCGTTCGGGAACGCGACGGTGAACTTGTCGCCCACGTCCAGGCCGTTCTTCTTCGCGAACGCCTGTGAAATCAGCACGCCTGTCTTCGACTGGCTCGAGTAGTCCAGTTGCTTGCCCTTGACGATCTTGTACCGGCCGAGCTCGTTCTCATGCGCGGCCTCCAGCGAAGAGAAGCTGCGGTACAGCATCTCGCCGCCGGTCTTGTCGGCGCTCTGGTCGTCGGTGCCGGCGATGGCCTTGACGTCGCCGCTCTGCCGCACCGGCACGGTGATGGTGAGCGCATAGCTGTACGTCAGGCCGGCGGCCTGCAGCGCAGACGCGTAGTTGTCGTATGCGTCGAACGCCAGGTAGTTCTTCGTATAGGAAGAATCGGCGCCGTTGTAGGTTGCCTTGGTCTTCGCATCCGGGCGGATGACGGCGCTGACCAGCTGGGGGTTGTAGCCATCGGTGGCCGATTCATCGGCGTGCAGGACGGAGAAACCGAACAATGTCCCGAATGTGACGATGATGGCGATGAACATGGTCAACAGCGTGCGCCATTTGCGGCGGACTATGGATGACCATGCGTTCTTGAGAACGAACATGCGTGTACTTCTCCAGTTCTTCCCAGCGGGGTCTGCGATCATGGCAACCGTGCGCCCGCGTTTTCGTGACAGTGGCCGGGACGCCACCCGAAGAACCCCGAAAGGCCCCGTAAAGCACGGCATCCCGTAGGCAACACTATGGTCGCGCTATGTGTATGTTATCTTGCTCCATACTGTTATACCCCTCAATGAAGTCTGAAAGCAGTCTGACAAGGTCGCGGGTGTTGTGCCGGGCCATCCTTCCGGTCCCGGGCAATGGTGAAAAAAACGTCGAAATACAACGGTTCAGAAAGAAGACTTGGCGTGCGGTAAGCATCGCGCGGTATCATCTGAGGTTGTATTACGTAGCGTCGAGAGCCGGTTCACCCGAAAAGACGGTGTGACGGCAGGCCATCGAACCCGACGGAACGATAACGGTCGTCGCGTGGAACGACGGACGCGACAAAACGGAATGTAACACGAAGCAAACGAGGTTAACCCATGCGCCGATCCCCCCAGCACATCGGACGAAAAGGACATCAATTCCTGTCTCAAGCGCTGCGTCCGCGGCGCATCGTGCTGTATGTGGTGTTCGTGCTACTGGGAGCCGTGTTGTCGGTCGTCGGCATCTACGGAATCTCCGCGCTCAAACTGTACACGGAGGCGAACCGCTTCATCTCCGCTTCCGAAAACCTCGCCAACACCGCGCTCGGCTGCGGTGGCGGAGGTAACATCGGCACGTCCGCACGTGAGATGGTGACGTCCACGCGGGCGCTGCGCGACGAACTGGACAAGCCGCAATGGACGTTCCTGCGCGACCATACGGCGTACGGGAACGACATCACCGCCGCGCGCACGATGCTGGACGCCATGGGAAACCTGGTGGACGGGCCGTTCACCGATTTGATGGACCTGAGCAAGCAGCTGTCCGGCTTCTCCATGAAAGACAAATCCGTCGACCTGAGCGCGGTGACGGCCATGCCGGGCATCGTCAAGCAGGCCCGAGCCGACATCAAAGTCGAGACGCGGCGGCTGGAGAAGCTGGCGCCTCCGAAGAGCTCGAGCATCGCCTCCATGGTGAAGACCGGCGTCTCCGGCCTGAAATCCGTGGACAAGATGCTCAACGAATACGACGAGCTGATCAACCTGCTGCCGCAGCTGCTGGGCGAGAACGGTGAGCGCACATACCTGGTCGCGATCTACAATCCGGCCGAGCTGCGGTCCGGCGGCGGCATGGTCGGCAACATCGCGCCGGTGACCGCCAACCACGGCAAGGTCACGATCGGCGACTTCATCGCCACCACCGACATCACCTACGGCACGCAGCCGTACGATGCCGAGAACGTCAAGGAAGCCGCGGTGTTCGGCGACCAGGTGTGGAAATACCCGCAGACGACCACCGTCAACCCGAACTTCCAGCGGGCTGCGGTCACATTGAAGAACATGTGGCTCGCGCAGCCGGGCAATGAGAACCAGGAGATCGCCGGTGTGTTCGCGCTTGACCCCGTGTTCCTGCAGTCGCTGATCGGTGCGACGGGATCGGTCAAGCTCAGCGACGGCAAGGTGCTGGACGGCACGAACACGGTCAAGTTCTTCCTCAACGAGCTGTACGTGGACCACCCGATCTACAAGGAGCAGAACGCCTACACCAACAAGGCATCGAAGACGATCATGACCCACGTGTTCTCGGGCGTGGGCACGTCGACGCTGTCGCCGATGCTCAAGGCGCTGCGGCAGACGTCCGCGAATGGCCATTTCAAGCTGTGGATGGCGCAGGAGGAGGAGCTGGCGGCGCTCGTACAGACCAAGGTCTTCGACGCGAACGTCGCGGGCATGATTCCCGGTAGTGTGGAACAGCCGAAGGGCGGCGTCTACGTGACCGAGGCGAAGCCCAGCAAGCTCAGCTGGTATCTTGAGCCGAGCATCACCGTCAAGAAGACGTGCGGCAGTGATTTCGCCGCGAACTCGTACCGTATCAGCGACGAAGTGGACGCGCCCGCCCGAGCCACCAACCCCATGACCATCGCGAACGCCGACCTCGGCGACGAATACACGGTGACGGTACGGTTGAAGAACACGATGACCGAGAAGCAGGCGAAGTCATTGCCGGCGTTCATTACCGGCAATACGGAGAAGGGCACGATGCAGCCGCGACTGTTCCTGATGGCGCCCGAAGGCGGCGCGATCACGTCGCTCGCCTACGAATCCGGCGAAATGGTGTCGAACGGCACCGTGGAGGACCACCAGTTCATCAACCTGCGTCTGACCCAGGGCATCAAGCCGGGTGAGACGGTGACCATCGCGTTCACCGTGCGGGCGGCGGAGAAGGCGAAGTCGACGCTGGACGTCGTCACCACGCCGATTATCAACGAGAAGGGCATCTACACGGGCACCAACGGCAAGGTCACCGACACGTGCGGCGCTGATGTGCCGGATGCGGTGGAGGACCAGTGGGCGGGAACTGGCAGCGACGGTTCCGCGAACGGTGACGGCAGCTCGAACGGCACCGACGGTGGCAAATCCTCCGGCAAGACCTCATCGAAGCCCGCCGACGAGAACAAGAACTCCACCGACTCCTCCAATGGAGGTGCGCTGGACAAGCTCAGCAGCATCAAGGATGGCCTGAGCTGTCCGGTGGATCTGAAGAAATTCATGTAGCCACGGACGGCCGCGCGGGCACAGCTGTGCGTGTCCGCGCGGACACCTTACGTAGGATGACCGTCAGCGCTCCTTCGGCCGCTGCTCCTCTTCGATCAGATAGCTCGGCCGGTTCTTGGTCTGAATGAACGTGCGGCCGAGATATTCGCTGATGACGCCCAGCGCAAGCAGCTGGAGCCGGTGAGCACCAGCTAGGCGTTCTCAGAGAGCGTGGTGAGCCGGGCGAACAGCATCGGCAGCGACTCCTCCTCGTTGTAACGGGGTATGAGAATCGTCACGGTGCGTTTGTTTTCGTTCGTTGTCTCTTCCCTTTGATGTCTGATCTGGTGTGACGGCCTGCGGCATGTAATCGACTTCCGCTAGCCATGATAGTGGATGTTGTTTATGCGCGTGGTGTTCCATTCTGGCATTTTCGTATGGTTTCACCGGTCTGATGGCCGGGTTGGCCGGTTCCGCCGGCAATGTGGACAACTGTGGATAAGGGGTGAGTTATCCACTTATCCACAGATTTTCGAGGGTGGGTGGCGCCGGGAGCCTTGGGTGTGCCATGGTGTGCCTATGCGCGAGGACGCGGAGGGACCGTGACGGCAATGGCGCATACGAAAAGGAGCGATCATGGCGACATCATTCTCGATGGATACCATCGGATTTCTGCAGGCTATCAACAAGTTGGAGCGGCGATTCGAGGAACTCGTCTCTCCGGAGACTATGCGCAAGGTGTGCGAAGACTATGACAGGGACGGCACGCCCACGCCATGGGATCACCGGTTGTACGCGCTGGCGCGCGACGTGTTCGCGTGCGGCAGTTGGACGACGAACCTGTGCGCGGCGGCGATGTCATTCAACGGGCGGCTGGTGGGCGAGTGCCGGAGGTTTCTTCACGGCTGCTCCGAAACAGTGCGCAAGTACGGCATCTCGGTGTGGCTGTACGAGCTGCTGAACGATTCCACGCTTGCTCTGTTTCGCGACGACCCGTCCGATTACATGCCGTCGCTGATTCGTATGACGACCGTCGAGGAACTGATGCGACGGCCTCGCGGCAGGAAGCGGTTCGGCAACCGCAAGCAGCGCGGGCTCGCCATGGAGGAACATTCGACGCAGATGCACCGGCTGGCGGCATACACCCTGCTCAATTGGGGTGCCGATGAGCGGCGCAGCCTCGACATCGCTCGGATGCTGCTGCTGTACCCCGGCATCGGCATGTGCATGCTGCGCGAGGACGGAGACGTGTTGCGCTTCGGTGCGGCGCCGGACATGCGGTATCGGCGCGTGGTCGACTATCTGCACGAGCGGCGGGCGCAGGCCGATGCGGAATACGAGCTGCATGGCAATCAGTGGATGAGTGAGTATATGGGTCGTCATGACGATGAGGAACCGGCTGTCGGAGAGATTGCGACGGCAGATCGCGACGCGGGCGGATGCTCGTCGAAGCGAGATGGCGTTCGCGGATATGCCGAGGTGGACGACGAGTCGCTGTGCGACTGCGAGAGCTGCGCCCGCATCGACATGGAGGATAGGCTGGATCTGCTGAAATGCGAGCGGCGATACATGTACGATGTCGTCCGGCTGATTGATGCATACGAGAAGATGTGGGACGATGAACCGATAGATGTCGATGACCGCATGTTCGCGCTGGAACACAATCGGGATGTGCCGGGAGAACCACTATGGCAGGACGTGGCGTTCCTGAACGATCTGGCATACTCGCTGATGGGCGACGTGATGGCCCATGACCTTATCCTCGGATTCGAGCGGCGAGACCGCAAGCGGTTCGACCGAGGCGTCGAGCAGCTGGAACTGCTTACGGAGACGCTCGTCCGGTTCGGTCTGCTGTCATTGCCGATAATCGCGTTCATGAACGGATTCGATGAATTCTCACGGGGACTTGATGACGACTACACGACGGACGGCACGCTTTACAGTACGTCCGATGCGGACATACAGCGTCTCACACGCCGCATGCAGAAGCGTCTCGACAAGCTGAGCGAGGAGGAGATGAACGCGAAGGCACATTTGGGCGAGTCCTTGGCGAACATCGTATTGGCACGGTTCCCGGATGAGCGCCTGGCGCGGGGGTGCGCTTTGGCGTTGTTCCGCGGCAATCCGGACCAATATGATGAGGTCGTGGAATCGATGCTGATGCGCCCTGATGACGATCCCGGTGACATGGGCCCCGGCGACGGTGATGATGCGCCCCTTGGCGATGTTCCCAATGACGACGTGCTCAGGAAGCTCGACTTCGATGTCGAGGAACTGGACGACGACCTGGAGCTGGCGATGGCCGTTGACCTGTGATCGCGGGGTCTCGGGCCGCGGGCTGGGCGTCATCGCGAGATTAAGGTACACCCGGCATCGTGCCCCACGTATGGGTGCACGCTGCCGGGCGGCGACGTGAGTAGGCGACTCAGTACGGGTGGCTCAGTGCAGGTAGTCGGCGGCGTTCGTCGGGCTGGACGGCACGGCGTGGCCCTCCGTCACCGTACCCAGGCCGGACAGGTATGCCTCGCGGCCGGATTCGATGGCGTGCTTGAACGCGCGGGCCATCAGCGGGATGTTGCCGGCGCTCGCGATGGCCGTGTACGCCATCACCGCGTCCGCGCCCATCTCCATGGCCTCGGCGGCCTGGCTGGGACGCCCGATGCCCGCGTCGATGATCACCGGCACGTGCGTGTTCGCGATGATAACCTCGATGAAGTCGCGCATGCGCAGCCCCTTGTTGGAGCCGATAAGCGAGCCGAGCGGCATCACGCAGGCGGCGCCGGCCTCCTCAAGCCGCTTGGCCGCGATCGGATCGGGGAACATGTACGGCATCACCACGAAGCCCTCCTTGGCGAGCATCTCGGTGGCGCGAATCGTCTCCTCGTTGTCGGGCAGCAGGTACTTCGTCTCGTGCTCGATCTCGACCTTGACGAAGTCCGTCTGGCAGACCTCGCGGGCGAGACGCGCAATGCGCACGGCCTCCTCCGCGTTACGCGCGCCAGACGTGTTCGGCAGCATCGTGATGCCCTTGGGGATGTAGTCGAGCAGGTTGTTCTCGGTCGTGCGGCAGCGACGCAACGCCATCGTCACGATCTGTGTGCCGGCGTTCTCTATGGTCGCCTTGATGAGGTTCAGGTCGTAGCGCCCCGAGCCGAGGATGAAGCGGCTGGTGAACTTGTGCCCGCCGAGCACCAGCGGGTCGGCGTCGCCGGTCGCGATGCCGTCGTAGGCGTGCGCGTCCGGTTCGGGGAGCAGCGCGGTGTTCGTCGCCGTGCCGATGAGTTCGTCGAGCACCGGGTCGTCCGATTGGGCGGCCGGTGTGGTTGATGCGATGGTCATGATGGTACCTTTCTTTGAGGTATATGACGCTTGATGCGTGCGGTATTCGGGTCGGAGTGCGGTTCGCTGGCCGGCATCGGCATGAGCCCGTGCCGATGCCTTGCCGCGTGTTTGCCGGGCTCTCAGCCGCCCTGCACGAACGTGACGATTTCGACGGTGTCGGTGCCGCTCAGCATGGTCTGTGCGCGCTTGTCGCGCGGCACGATGGCACCGTTCACCTCGACCGCCACGCGTCCCGCGTTAAGGCCCTTGCGCGCGACGAGCTCGTCGACGCTGAGCGGCGTGGCGATGTCCTCCTGCTGCCCGTTGATGATCATGTGTCCCTCCTCGGTCGCTGGCGTGATTCCCATATCGGCGACATTGCACTGCCGGCCGTTGCCGGTCGATCTCCGATCGGGCACGCCGGCGTCCGCCGATATGAAAAACGGGTCGCTGGAGCAAGCCGTACCCTGTGAGGTGGTGCGCCCCTCCATGACCCGAATCATGCGTTTTTTCGTTATGCCTGTTCTGTTATATGCCGGGATGCCCGGTGCGTTTGGCTGGGAACCGTCCGCCATCGGTTGGCGGATGCCGATTGTTGCTGCGCTGCGACTGGACAACTCGTCCCTACGGCGGCATTACCCGCATCAAGTTGACGGTCGAAGCGTCGCTTCCTCTCAGCCTTGCGGCTCCCGTTCGGTTGCGCCTTCATCATAGCCCAGACCGCGTGACATCGCGCCCGGCCGCAGGGCTTCGCGGCCTTTCAAAATCCCTCGAATTGGTTATGATTGTCGTAACGAAGAGACAGGGGATGATGATGGCCAGATGCGCTCGATGTGGTAATGAAATTCCAGCGGGATCGGCGTTCTGCACATACTGCGGCATTCCGGTCGCAAGCGGTGCCGCCGCAGCGCCCGGTAGCGGGGCGCAGATGCCTCAACCTGGTACAGCCGCGTCCGGCTTCGCTCCGAACACAGTACCCGGTACGGGGACGTTGCCGCCTGTCCCGCAGCCAGCGGGCCCCGCGGATAACGGCGGCAGCGCACCCCAAGGTCAGCCCGGGTCGCAATCCCAACCCGGCAAGAAGCCACCACTTACGCCCGCGCAACGCAAGAAGCGCAAGATCATCATCGCCATCATCGCGGCCATCGTCGTCGTGGCGATCGTCGTCGGCGGAGTTGCCGCATTCCTCATCCTTCACGGCAAGAAGAACGCGGCCGTGGGCCCCGTGCAGACCAGCGACACGACTGATGCAACGCCGAAGAAAACGCAAAAGCAATCCCCGACGCAGATCGAAGGCAAAAAGCGGTCAGCGAAGTCACCATGACCAACTTCGTCTGCAACTACGACACCTCCGACTGGGGGTGGGACGGCGGCGCAGTGCTTTCCGACGTAATGCCCTGCGCCAACGGCGATGCGAGCTCCAGCAGCGATTCCGACTATGGCAGTTCCAGCCAATCCGCCGATGACGGGCAATATGCGTTCGGCGTCTGGACGCCGGCAATGGACGAATCGAAGGTGATCTACTTCTCGGCTCTGAAATCCGGGGAGAAGATGTACTCCGATCCGGTCGTCGCCGCCACATACGGTCCCAACCCGGCCGTGTTCGTGATCTACGCGGTCAAGACCAAGGCGGTCGGCACCACGCCGGAAACCGTGCACCTGTTCGCCCATCAGGTCGATTTGAAATCCGGCGAATTGTCCGATCGTATCGATCTGCGCACCGAGGAAGACAATCTGATCAACCTGCAGCAGGATTACGAATTCGATGTGCTCGCGCAATCCAACAATCGCGTCGCCATCGAGAAAAGCTGGAAGACGACAGAGAAGAGGACTGTCAACGACGATCAGCGTGAGGTCGAAATCGGCCACAAGCAGATCATGGGATTGAGCGGCGGCGCGAAGCAGGCCGAGACCTTGCAGACGTTCAAGGACAGCGTGAGCATCAGCAAGGACAGCGGCGGATACCAGTCGTTGAACACTACTGAAGTCGATGTGGACGATTACCACGTGTTCGACACATATGTGGTCAAGGACAGCGCATACCACCTGTATTCCATCGACAGCAACAAGGAAATCGTGAAGCTTCCTTCGGACTACTGCTCGCCTGGCGACACCTACCGATGCGACTTGCAGGGCCTGTATCGGTTCGGCGCGAATCAGTACGTGCTCAATCCCTCTGAAAGCTATAACGGCAACAAGCTGCTGATTCTGGATGCAGGCACGGGCAAGACCAAAAAAGTCACCGACCTGCTGAACATCAACACGAAGGATGACCAGTACGTGAACTTCACGGACTTCGGCCAGTTCTCGGACGGTTCCCTGTATTTCCAGTGGGATGAGTCGAGCGACAGCAAGCGTGTGTTTATCCTCTCGCGCGACCTGAAGGTCACCGAGGTGCTGGACGGCGGGCGGTGGGCCCGCCTGATGCTGAACTCCGGTGAGTTCGAAGGAGCCAACTATCTGCTGAAGCAGTTCTACGTCAAAACCACGGACGAGAACATCATCGTCGACGAGAAGGGCGAGACGGTCGGCAGCTACACGTTGACCCCGTCGGGCGATGACGCGGACGACTACGACCATACGGCCGTGGACTGGATTATGTGGAGGGATGGCTCCGAGAACACGGTGACGGTCACGCGCGGGCAGGCGCCCGGCGAGCCGGCCCCGGACTCGTCCGACGGCAGCGGGTCGAGCAGCGGCGACGGCAGCGCCGGTGAAAGCAGCTCCGGCGACTGACCACGCGCCGGGCGGTGCCGCCCTCATGACCCACCTCCATACTCTCTGAACGGTAGCTGCACGGCCGGAAACATCGGCATGACATTATGGCGTTGTCTGGTGGCAATCCTGTGACTATCACTTTCCTTCACATAAACGGTGTCACAATGAAAGGTATGACTTACAGGAACGACAAAACTGGGGAAGCCACGGTCGAGCACACCTGTGATGCCCGTGCGGTGTTCGACAAGCTCGCCATCATCGTGGTGACATATAAGCGCCAGCAGTTGCTGGAGGAACTCCTGGCCTCATTCGCGCAGCTGACGGTCGCGCCATGGCGCATCGTCATCGTCGACAACGAACACTCCGACGAGACGCAGGACATGGTCGACGAATTCCGGGAGAAGGCCGACGGTCTGTGGGGGACGACGGACGCCGACCGCAAAGGTGGCACGAGCCGTGTGGTGTACGCTCCGCAAACCGACAATCTTGGCGGTGCCGGTGGGTTTTCCGTCGGAGTAAAAGTCGCGTACGATCTCGGGGCGGAATGGTTCTGGGTGATGGACGACGACGTCGCCGTACTGCCTGACGGCATCGAGAAGCTCGCGAAATGGGGTCGCGACCATGACGTGATCCAGGGCGGCAAGCTCGATTTCGACGGCGGGCCGTTCTACTGGCAGTACAACTTCATCGTGCCGCTGGGCATCCCGAACCCGATCGCGCCGGCCGCATTCGGCTCCGCCGGGTACCGCGTGATGAACACGCTGTGCTTCGAGGGCGGGCTGTTCCGCAGGCGCATCGTGGAGAAGATCGGGCTCCCCGACCCGCGGTTCTTCATCTACTGGGACGACACGATGTACGGGTATCTGGCCAGCAAGGTCACCAACTCGATTGTGGTGCCCGACGTGGTGATGCGGCGCACGCGCGACATCAGCAACTGGGACATCGCCGGATTGCGGCAGCTGAACTCCACCTCGGACATGAACCGGTACCACATCCTGCGCAACCGCGGGTACATGGCCCGGTACTTCATGGTGCACGGCGACTACCGGCCAGTGCTGTTCGCCCTAGGAACGGCCGCCACGGTGGCGAAAGAGGTTATTCGCCTGGTCGCGGTCGACCGCGAACACGTGCGCACCGGGCTGGTGCAGATCGCCAAGGGATGGCGGGACTCGCACAAGCTGATGCATGACCCGAAGTGGCGGCCGATGCCGCCGTTGGTGCGGCAATAGCGTCAGGGACGCTCTCAAAACTCGCGGATACAAGCACTTTTTGCGTATATTCATGCTGTATCTGCGAGTTTTGAGAGCGCGATTTTACGCGACGACGAAATCCGACACGTCTTTGATCAGGTCGAAGGCGTCATCACCGCGTGTGGTGAGCACTCGCAGACAGATGCCGTTGACGGCGCGGCTGACTCCCAGCTCGCCGGGGAAACCTATGGCGTCCGCGTGGGATCGGATGAAGTCGATGAGTTCGTTTTCCGCCTTGATACGGGCGGCCTCGATGCGGGCGCGCACCGCTTTTCGGCCGACATGTCGGGATCAGCCGCCGTTGCTGGCTCCGCCGTGGGGCCTGCGGCATCCCGTGGCGCAGGCGGCGACGCGAGCGGATCGACCTCCGGCACATGCGCGTACAGCACGCCGCAGTGGGTGAAATTCCGCCACATGCCCAGTTCCGTATAGTCGAGCTGTCGCCGATCGGTCTGCTGGCCACCGGCGATGCGTAGAGTGAATGGGGTGTCGAGGACTCCATGAGCGCGACGGGGCTGAATTATGTGCCGCAGTACATCGCCCGCGGCTTCTCGTGGGATGCGCTGCTGCCGTACTATTCGCTGCAGGGGTTGCCGGACGTGGTCGGCTACATCCTGTCCGCCGTGATCGTCGATGTGCTGCGTTCGTTCGCCGGAGCCGGAAAGACCGTGCTGTTCTCCACCACCACGACATCGTTGAGCGGCTCATCCCCCGCATCATCCACATACACCCCGCCGACTAAACGCGGGACCCGCTGGCACAGCCTCTGCGCGACAGCCCTCCGGGCCTGCAGTTGAGGATGGCCTGCGGGCTACGGTCTTTCTGGCTCGTCGGTTGGCTTGTACTCGCCTACGGTTTCCGCTGTCTGCTGTACGTCTCGTCCCATCAGCAGCAGCGTGTTGCGGATTCAACGGGGTGAGAAAGAAAAAGAGAATGCGCCGAACCACGAAAGCGCCTGTCGGCGCAAAGGCCGCTCGCAGCGGCAAAAAATGGAGCCCGGGGCTATGCATGGCCCGACGCGGATATCAGTATATCCGGGTTTGCCCTGTTACGCTGTCCGCGTGTTGCGCCGGCTCAGTCCAGTTTGCCGCGACGCCACAGCTGCGCTCCGTGGCGGAAATCCTTGGACGTGGCGATGAGATTGCCGGCGGTGTGCATCAGCTTGGCGCTGCGGGAGCGCATGACATGGGCTTCGGCCAGGTCTGCGGCGGTCGCGGTTTCGGAGCCGGCCTTGGCCTCGGCCTGCCGCACCATGTGCCGCGCTTCGACGCGCAATCCCTGCGCCACCACGTCGACGAACGCGCTCGCCCTCTCCAGAGCCACGGCGAAATCGCCGGTGAACGCGCCTGCGAGAATCGAATCTGCCGTATGTGCGATGTCCGCTTCGGTGGGTGCCTGGTCGACGCCTGCGATGGCCGACGCGGCGGTCGCCACCGGTTCGCCGAGCCGCCACAGCCGCGAGATCAGATCGCGGTCGCGCCGCATCCATGAGCGCAACGTGTACAGCCGCCACATGATGCCCGGCAGCGAGTCGGGTTCCGACCGGCTCCACAGTTCGGCGATCATGTCCACGCCTTCGCGGTCGACCAGCGTCAGCACCCGTTCCACAACCCGCGGATCAGCGGAGTGATGCACGCGGTCGAGCAGAGCGGCCGCCGATGCGTGACTCATTTCGCTGACCACGCTGGGATCGGCGCCTCCGGCAATGCCCTCGATGAGACCGGGGTCGATCTGCCCGGGGCGCGATGGCCGCGGCGAGCCGGTCGGCGTGAATCCCGTGCGGCTGGGAACGACGGAGCCTGAACCAAAATGCATGCTAGTAGACAAGTGGCGTGACCTTCTGAATGTCGATGATGGAAACGGTGTCACCGCAGGGTACCACGAACAGCGCGATGGCGGTGCCGGTCGGCATGTACGGCGAGGACGGAATCAGCCGTTTCATCAGCGATTTCGTCGCGCACAGTTCGCGCAGATGCCCGAAAATACCGCCGATGACCGGACGATGCATGCAGACCGCGGTCGCACTGTGACGCTGCAACGTATTTTTCAGCTCCTTGTGGAAGCACTGCCACGCCGCTTCCGGATCGGCGGCGAACGCGTCCTCGGTGAGCGGTTCGGCCGTATGCAGCGGCAATCCGGTCTGCCATGACAGCATCTGTATGGTCTGCTGGCAGCGCAGCCACGGCGAGGTGACCAGCCGCGTGGGATTGTAGCAGGCGAGCTCACGGTCGAGCGAATACGCCATCGACGCTCCGCGCGGCGTGATGGGACGCTTGTCGTCGGTACCCGTCCACTGCTTGCGGGGCTCGGCCTTGCCGTGACGCACCAGCAGCAGCATGTCGCCGTCCAGCGCGCCTTCCTCCACACGGTCGACGAACAACGCGAGAATATCGCGGTCGGTCGAATGGGTGAGCATACGCCGCGCGCGCTGCACGCTCACCCACATGACGCTGTCGATCTCGCCCACGTCAGCGCGATGCACGGGGCCGAACGCGTCGGCCCGCCGCACGGCGTCCTCGGGGTCGATCGGCCTTGCCATCCAGAAGAGAATGTGCTTCGTGTCGACGGTTCGATCCTTGGAACGGCGGGTTTTCTTGCCTTCCTCGGCAAGCGGGTATTCGATCTCGCCGAGGAACGGTCCGAGCGCGACCGGCACTCCGGTCTCTTCGCTGACCTCGCGTACCGCCGCATGGCGGTGGGTCTCGTTGAGCTCCAGCTTGCCTTTCGGCCAGCTCCAATCGTCATATTTTGGCCGGTGCACGATGCACACTTCAAGCGTATCGAAGTCGGCCAGTCGGGATGCCGCGGACGTCTGCCGCCCGTCGTCCGAGAACTTCATCCATCCTTGAAAATCAGTATTGCGGCGATACAGCACCGCGCCTGCAGCTTCTACGATTTTCACCTCACCACTCACCCTTCCATTATGCCTCACCGGCTGCATGACTACGTTGTTTCTCGTCTGTAATGACGATGGCCGGCCCTTGCGGGTCGGCCATCGGCTTATGCACCTACTGTACCTCGTGCGCCGCTTGTCTTGCGGAAGATGCGGTGCACGAGGCTCGTGCCGGATGCCCTATCGAGCGCCCGGCCGGGTGCCATGTCAGTTGTTGGTGCGCGGGCGGCGCTGGTGCTTGCGGATGAGATATTCCTGGCTGTCCACCAGCGGGCGGCCTTCGTCGTCGCGCGAATGATGGATGTACGTGCCGTCGGGCTGCATGTGCCAGGAGGCCGTGGAGTCGGACATCTGCAGGTCCACATAGCGAATCAGCTCGTCGATCTGCTCGGGCGCGGTGATGCGGACCAGCGCCTCGACGCGGCGGTCGAGGTTGCGGTGCATCAGGTCGGCCGAGCCGATCCACACTTCCGGGCCGGAGATGGGGCCTTCGCCGATCTGCGGGCCGTCGGAGTTGCGGAAGGCGTAGATGCGGCTGTGCTCCAGGAACCGGCCGAGGATCGAACGCACGCGGATGTTGTCGGACATGCCGGGCACGCCGGGCTTGAGTGCGCAGATGCCGCGCTCGACGATGTCGATCTTGACGCCGGCCTGGCTGGCGCGGTACAGCGCGTCGATGGTCTTCTCGTCGACGAGCGAGTTGACCTTGATTTTGATCCAGGCTTCCTTGCCGGCCTTGGCGGCGTCCTCCTCGCGGCGGATGCGCTGAATCAGGCCGGTACGCACGGTGCGCGGGGCGACCAGCAGGCGGTGGAAGCTGGACTTCGGCGCGTAGCCGCTCAGCTGGTTGAACAAGCGGGTCAGGTCCTGACCGACCACCGGGTCGCAGGTGAGCAGGCCGAGGTCCGTGTACAGGCGGGCGGTCTTCGGGTTGTAGTTGCCGGTGCCCACGTGGCAGTAGCGCTTGAGGCCGTCCTGCTCCTGGCGGACGACTTCGATGAGCTTGCAGTGGGTCTTGAGGCCGACGATGCCGTAGACGACGTGCACGCCGGCGCGTTCGAGCTTGCGGGCCCAGGCGATGTTGGCGTCCTCGTCGAAGCGCGCCTTGATTTCGACCAGCGCCAGCACCTGCTTGCCGGCGTGGGCCGCGTCGATCAGCGCGTCGATGATCGGCGAGTTGGAGCTGGTGCGGTACAGCGTCTGCTTGATGGCCAGCACGCGCGGGTCGGCGGCCGCTTGGGCGAGGAACGCCTGCACCGACGTGGAGAACGAATCGTAGGGGTGGTGCAGCAGGATGTCGCGCTCGCGGATCGCGGCGAAGATGTCCTGTGCGCGGCTCGATTCGACTTCGGCGATCTGACGGTTCGTGGTCGGGATGAACGGGCGGTTCTTGAGGTCCGGACGGTCGAGCGACTGCAGTTCGAACAGTACGGTGAAGTCGAGCGGCGCGGGCAGGCGGTAGACCTCTTCCGGGTTGACGCCGAGCTGGTCGGCGAGCAGCTGGGAGAGGAACGGGCTGGTCGCGTCGGAGATCTCCAGGCGGATCGGCGGTCCGAAGCGGCGGCGCAGCAGCTCCTTCTCCATCGCGTTGAGCAGGTTCTCGGCGTCATCCTCTTCGACGTCGATGTCCTCGTTGCGGGTGACGCGGAACGAGCGCGCCTCCTTGATGATCATGCCGGGGAACAGGGATTCGAGGTGCGCGATGATGAGGTTCTCCATCGTGATGAACCCGAAGCGCTCCTCGCGGCTCTCCTCGTCGGTCAGGTCGTCGACGGGGACGAGGCGGGGCATGTTGCCGGGGATCTTCACGCGGGCGAAGTGGGATTTGCCGGAGTTCGGGTTCTCCACCAGCACCGCGAGGTTCAGCGAGTTGCCGGAAATGTAGGGGAACGGGTGCGCGGGGTCGACGGCGAGCGGCGTGAGTACGGGGAAGACCTGCTGGCGGTAGTAGCGCGAGAGACGTTCCTGCTCGGTGGTAGTGAGCCGGTCCCAGCTGAGCAGCACGATGTGCTCGTCAGCGAGGGCGGGGAGCAGCTTCTCGGTGACGTAGTGCGCGTGCTCGTTCTGCAAGCGGTGCGCCTGCTCGCTGATGGCACGCAGCTGCTGGCGGGGGCTCAGGCCGCTGGCCGCGGTGACGGCGATGCCGGTGTCGATACGGCGCTTGAGGCCGGCGACGCGGACCATGAAGAATTCATCGAGGTTGGAGGCGAAGATCGCGGCGAAATTGCAGCGTTCCAGCAGCGGCTGGTCTTCGTCCTCGGCGAGTTCGAGGACTCGCTGGTTGAACTTCAGCCAGCTGAGTTCTCGGTCGAAATAGCGATCCGCGGGCAGCGGCTCTTCGCCGGCTTGCGGCTCGCGCTTGTCGGGTTTGTCTGTCTCGGCTATGTGCTCGGCGATTTGGCTGCGCAGGATAGCCTTTGAAGGTGCGTCAAATGTTTGTGCCATGTATATAACTTTATGCGAGAATATGGCAGTTTCCTATGCGGCGTGTAAGAAATTCAGCGGTTGTTTACCATTTTCGTACGGATGGGGTGTCGGGTGATGGTACGGCGACACGCCGATGGGTCGTCGGTTCCGCACACAAGTGAACAACGAACCCGTCCGATAGGAACATGAGGTGACAGTTTTCCGTCATAATTGAGCGGTATCGAACACTTGCGCAAAAAATCGCACAACGTAGTTGGGTGAGTTGCGGTATCGCGGTGTTGCGCCTAGATTATGAAGTGCAAGGACAACTTAAGAGCAGGCCCACAATAGTGTATGGTCACGAAGGACTGTTACGTTGAACGGGCAATGGAAAGACTTACCGTTACGACGATGAGGTTGTGCAGCGATCTGCTCAAGATGGACTTGCAGGAAAAACCCGCTCCGGCGGGTTTTTCCATGTGCGGCGGTCTAATGGCGAGGGTGGGCTTGGCTCGGGTTGGGGTTCGGACCGTTGGCTCCTGCTGTTCCGCGTGACTTCCTGTGTGCAATCATTGGGTTAAGCGGTCAAAAGTGTGTCTTACCCGGGTGTATTGCCGGTGTGTTGACGGGGCAGTGTGATCGTTCGGCCCGGCCTTTTCTGGCGCCGAATTCGCAATCACCGGGCTTTGGCCTTCGAAACGATATTTTTTGCCGAATCGCGGATTGCGGCGATTTCGGCCCGTGTTGTGGTGGCGATGGTGGTGGCGGACGGCAGTTGGCGGCGGGCTGTACCACACCACGTGATTTTATGCGGTTTTGGGGCTGGTGTGGCCGGGGAGGATATTGGGGTGCTTCTGGGATTGTTGGAAAATGGCGGTTCTCATGATTTGTGCTGTACCACACCATGCGATGTGAGGGTTCACATTTCATTGTGAGGCCTGCGGAAAAGCCACACAATGCAGTTTTTGTGTGTTTTTCCTCTGGTGTGGCACGCCGGTGGTTATGACGGGTGGGTTCTGGTCAATGTTTGCCGTGACCGACTGACCGGCAGAGATGATCGGAGGCGCGATGGGCGTTCGTGAGCGCGGGGTATGCGACGTTCGGCGAGATGCGCACGGGCGAAGGTTGCAGAGAGGTTGGCTCGGATTCTTCCCGACTCCGCTGCCGGGTGCTTTCGACTGGATGCTAAGTGGAGACAGTTCCATATCACGCGAATATGCCCATCAAGGCGTCGTCTGTCCACAAAAACTGTGGATAACACGCCGTGATGTGGATAAGTCGCGGGCCTTCGACCACATTGTCGTCTCACGTTGCGCCGCTGCGGCGCTATTCGTTTCAATCGGAATATGACACACAACGTTACAGTTCAGAAGATTGGCGCCGCCGCTCCGCCGGGTGCAGCAGCGTCGCGGCAGGTTCCCATGCCGCCTCGCCGGGCCTCCCCGGACGCTTGGCGAAGGCCGGCTGCGCAGGTTTCCCGGCTTGACTCGGATGATGCAAGCCATCGGATGCGTGCGCGCAAGCCCATGACCATGCCGCGAGTCGTATGCCCGAGCCCAGTCTCATCCGTGGACGGCAATCAGTCGATCGGCACGCTGACGCATGCAGGATGCCGTAATACAGTGGTGTTCTCTTCCGCGTCCGGGGGAGCGGGAACCAGCGTGTTCGCGGCGATGGTCGCATGGCGCTTGGCCCAGCGCAAGTTGCAGTGCGCACTGGTCGACTGCGATTTCGCGGCCGGAGGCATCGACGTGCTGCTGGGCATCGAAAACGAGCCGGGCCTGCGATTTCAAACAGTCGATATACCACTCGGGAAAACGGAAGGTGCGGCGCTGAATGGCGAGTTGCCGCAATGGGAGCGCGTGGGGGTGCTCGCCAGTCAACCTTGGAACGGTTCGGATCCTGAGCCATGGACGGTCTCTGCCGTACTTGAGGCGCTGGCGCAGGCCAATGATGTGGTGGTCGTCGATATCGGAGCTCCGAGCGCGTTGCATTCGCTGCCGATGCTGCGACAGTGCCGCCAGGTGGTATTGGCCGAGCTGACGGTGCTCGGTCTGGCGCGTGCTCGGGCGGCGAGGGCGATGATGATACGTCAAGGGGAGTCGCGCCCGATTATGGTCGGTGTCGTGCCCCGCGGACTGTCGCGCCGCGGCGGCGTGGTCGACGCGCACGAGGCATCGGAGTATCTGCATGAGGAGTTGGCCGGGGTGGTGGCTCCGGACCGCGGGCTGCATGGCGATGTGCTGGAGGGGCTGGGCATCCGGGCTATCGGCAAGAGCAGCCGCAAGGCGGTGGATGCAGTCGTCGGTGCCATCGAGACGGGGTTGGGAGGTGATGTCCCATGATTGAATTTGGGCCGTTGGATGCGCTGGCACGCGATCCAACGGTCACCGATGTCGCGATCACCTGCGAGGGAAGGGTGTGGGCGGACCGAGGCGGAGGGATGACGGAGTGCCGGTTGCCTATGCCGTTGCGCACGCCGCGAATAGTGCGTGAATATGCGGTGCGGCTGTGTGCGCAATTGGGACGGCGTCTTGACGATGCCTGCCCGATTGCGGACGCGTCGAGCGAGGACGGGATTCGCGTGCACGCGGTGATCGCGCCACTGGTCGCGCAGGGCGCGGCGGTGACGATTCGTTTTCCGGATCGGCGGTTGCTCGGATTGACCGGATTGCGTGATGCTGGGATGTTCCCGCCGGACTGGCTGACGTTGCTGCGGAATCTGGTGAAGAACCGGGCTCGAGTGCTGATTAGCGGCGGCACGGGCAGCGGCAAAACCACACTGCTGAAAGCGCTGCTTGCGGAATGCGATTCATTGGACCGTATCGTCACCGTTGAGGAGGTTCGGGAATTGGGGGATCTCGGACGCGGCAACCATGTGTCGATGGTGGTGAGAGGGGCGAATGTGGAAGGCGCCGGAGCCGTAGGACTGCCGGAGCTGGTCAAGGCGACCCTGCGCATGAGACCGGATCGGGTGGTACTGGGCGAATGCCGTGGCGAGGAAATCGCCGATCTGCTGCGCGCGTTCAATTCGGGCCACCTTGGCGGTATGACCACATTGCATGCAGATGGCATTGACCGGGTGCCGGCGCGATTGATCGCGCTGGGCATGCTGGCCGGCCTTGACGCGCATACGTTGACGATGCTGGCGGAGGGGGCGTTCGACGTGATGCTGCATCTTGAGCGGCATCATGGTCGCCGGAGAATCGCCCAGATCGGGTGCCTCGGCATGCGCGACGGAGTGTTGTCCGGCGACGTGGTGGCGTTGTGGGACGGTGAGGGCGCCATGATGCCATGCCCGCGCTGGCATGATTTCACCGGGCGATGGGGCATGTGAGATGGATCATGTGAATGAGACATGTGAGGTGAGACATATGAGCGTGGTCGGGTTGCCGCGATGCGTCGCGCTGATGGTCGTGCTGGCATGGATGCTGTGGCCGTATGCCCCTCGCGGTCGTGCCCTGTTGCCGGTCTCTTCGAGGGTGCCGCGAGCCGGGCGAAAGACCGGTGCCGGTGATGCCGTCCGTAATGGCCGTGTGATGGGGCTGTCCGGCGTGATCGCGCATATGAGTTCGTCTGTTCGGGCCGGCGGCATGATCTCAGGTGTTCTTGCCGATGTCGACGGGAGCGGATTCGCAGGGGCGCCGTTGGCCGCAAGCCGGTTGAAACGGCTGCTGATGCGACAGCGAATGCCGGGGGAGAGCGCCGCCCAGGCCGAACATGTCGCCTTCGAACTCGCCGTGGCCTGTGCGATGTGCGAGCGGTCAGGATGCTCCCTTGCCGATTGTCTGGATGTGGTCGGCGAGAACCATCGGATTTCCAGGCTGTTGCATGATTCCCGACGCGGTGCTTTCGCGGTTCCGCGCGCGACGGCGGCGCTGTTGGGCGCGTTGCCGTTGGTCACCATAGGTTTGGGAGAGCTGCTGGGCGCTCGCCCGGTGCAGGTACTGTTCGGCTCCGCGCAGGGCAATGCGTGCCTGGCGGTGGGCGGCGCAGGCTATGCGCTGGGACTGCTGTGGATGTCATCGATGATGCGGAACACCGGCACGAACGTTGATACCGTCTGATTGCCGTCATGAACATTAAGGGGTGGGGTGATGTGGAACGCGATGGCGTGCGCCGTCATGGTGTTGATGGCATTGATGATATGGCCGGACTCGGCACGGTCGGGCCGCTTGACTGGCGTGCCGTCCGATGTTGCGGGAGAAGGGGGTGCTGCTGTGTCGTTGCCGTTGCTGATTGGACTGTTGTCGGTGTCGCTGCGGTCAGGCATGTCCGTCACGCGTTCTCTGGAGGGTGTGGGTGAGGCTGTCGGAGGGGCTCTTGGCGGTGGGCTGTGTGCGGTTGCGGACGCTCTGCACCGCGGATCGTCATGGAAGGATGCTTGGAATGCCGCCGATTTCGGTGATTATGCGGAGACTTCGGAAATCCTTCGTGGCGTGTTGGAGCCATCGTGGACTCGTGGTGTTTCACCGATCGGCCCTCTGACGACGGCTTCGGAGCAATGGATGGAAGGCGAGCGAACCGCGATCGAGCAGGAGTCGGCGTCTCTGTCGGTGAAACTGCTGCTGCCCACGGGATTGTGCATGCTGCCGGCGTTCGTGTTTCTAGGCATACTCCCCTCGGTGATGGCGTTCGTGGGATGAACTTGGTGGCGGCGCCGCCCGATGGTCGGTGAAGAATGCTGCACGGCCGTTTGTCATCCACATAATGTGTGGATGACACGCCGCATTGTGGATAACTCGGCAGCCTTCGACCACATTGCCCGAAAACCCGATGGTGGGCGGGCCTGATGAGGCACAGTGGAAAGTGCCTTGTAGTTGGGCAAGGCCAGTCAAGAAAGGATTGTCATGAATATCGAGGAGACGATGATTGCCATTGACGGACGTACCGGGCCTATTGCGGCGATGACACGTACGGTGGGCAACATGGGGGCGTCGGCGCGGCGGGGCATTTGCCTGTTGGATGCGCGGCTGCGCACGTTGAGCGCGGAGCCAGAGGAAGGGGCCACCACCGCGGAGTACGCGGTGGTGCTGGTCGCAGCCACGGGCTTCGCAGCCGTTTTGGTCGCGTTGCTCAAATCGGACACCATCAAGACGTTGCTGACCAACATCGTCAAGAAGTCGTTGAGTGTGGGATGACGGGCATTCACGATGGCGACGATGTCACATGCTGACAGGGGAGCCGCCACTGCGGAGTTCGCGGTGGTGCTTCCCGCTGTGGCCATGGTGGCGATGGTGTTGCTCTGCCTGACGAGAACGGTCACGGTGTCCATGCGATGCCAGGATGCCGCGTCGGCCGTAGTTCGCGAACTGGTGACGAGGGAAGGCGGCCTATCGGGAGCGGGGATGTCCGTCAACGCCGTGGCGAGTGGCATCGCGGGCGAAGGCGCAGTGGCGTCGGTCGCTGATGATGGCCATTCGATACGCGTGACGGCGCAATGCCCCGTGCTGCCGGATCCATTCGGCGTTCTACCCGTCAAAGTAACCGGCTCGGCCACAGGATGGCGGTGATGCCTAAGTCCGTCTTGCCCTCGCTGGCGGGCCGAGCCGTGAGCAAACAGCAGAGCTGTTTGTAGGCGAGGGGTGAACGTCAGTGAACCCAATGGGCGGCATGCGTAGCATGTCTGTAATTGCAGGGCCCGGAGGGCTGTCGCGGAGCGACTGTGCCGTCTTGCCCTCCCGCTGGCGGAGGCTGTCGCGGCAGCTACTGGGGTGGTCAAGCTCCCCTGCGCAGCTTGCCTCTGATGCGGTGGAATAACGACGAAAGGAAAACACGATGGCGCAACGAATTCAACCTAGGAGACCATCGCCCGTGCGAGCCTATTGCTCGCGGCTGATGCAATCCGATGAAGGGTCGGGAACGATGGCCTGCGTGATGCTGATCGCGCTCGCGGCCGCACTGATAGCGACCGTCGCGTCGGTCGGAGGCGCGCTGCTCTGCCGGTCGCGTGCGCGGAGCGCTGCCGATGCCACGGCATTGTCAGCGGCGTCGGCGTACTGGTCTGGTGGCGCATCCGATCCGTGTGCCGTAGGGCGGCGTGCCGCGGCAGAGAATGACGCGCAACTGGAGTCGTGCGCCGTCGAGGGAGATGACATCGTCGTGACGGTGTCCGTGCCGCTGCGCCTGCCATTCATGTCACGTGTCAGCCAGCGTTCCCGCGCCGGGCCCATCAGCTGTGAATAGTCGATGGGGCCACTCGCGGCGGGTGTGGGCAGACAGCATTGATGCCGATGCCGAGACCGATTGCGGAGCCTGTGCTGGCGGGGAATGCCGTTGATGCATTATGTTTGACGTATGGGCGAAGCGAAGACAATGGTGGCGTTGATCGGCAATCCCGTCTCAAACAAGGGGTGGGGTGCCGTCGTGGGCGAACAGGTATTCACGATGCTGGCCGAAGCCGGACAGCGGCATGGATTCGACGTAATGGATCTGACCGGCACCAGCTTTGATGATTCGCTGACGGCCGCTCGCGAGAACCGCGCCCTATACGACTACTTGGTGGTCGTAGGCGGCGACGGCATGATCGCCTTGGGGGCCAACGCCGTCTGCGGCAGCGGCATCCCGCTCGGCATTGTGGCGGTCGGTTCGGGCAATGATTTCGCGCGAGGTCTGAAACTGCCCGTCAACCGGGTCAAAACCGCGGTGGAAGGCATCGTCGGCGCCATCGCATGCGGCACCTATCTGGATGTCGATATGGGACGCGTGCGCTCGACGGAGATCGCCTGCATGGTGCATGGCGAGTCCGGTGAACCCGTGGTGGATGAGGAAGGCCGCCCGGTGAACGGGCTGATCGACCGATACTATGCGGGGATGCTTAATTGTGGGCTTGACGCAAGCATCAACGATCGGGCCAACCATTCGCGCCTTCCCGGAGGGTCAGCGCGATACGCTGCGGCGGTGCTGGTGGAGATCGCCCGCATGAAACAGTACGGCTATCACGTCAAGGCCACGCTGTCGGACGGCACGGTGGAGGAACACGACATCATCGCCCCCATGCTCACAGTCGCCAATGCACGGTACATCGGAGGCGGACTGGAGGTGTCTCCATACTCCTTGCTTGATGACGGAATGCTGGATCTGGTGTGGCTGAACTGCAAGCCGAATGTCGGCCAATGCGCCAAAGCGCTGTCCAACGCCTATAACGGGAGGTTGCTCGCCAGCCAGATATTCAGCTGGAAGCGTGTACGCCAGGTGGAGATAACCCGCGCCCACGAGGGAGACGAGCCTCCGGTGCTGATGGCCGATGGGGAGTACGTCGGGCATCTTCCGGTGACCGTCACCGCGCAGGCCAAGGCGTTGCGCGTATTGGTCCCACCTGCGGTCGCCCACTGGTATGACAGCCGGAGCGAGGAGCATATCATGGCGGCGATCGAGCGCGACGGGCGTGACCCGGTGACCGGCGAATTCATCTGACCGGCGAGTCCGCCTGAGCGGAGCCTGCCTGTCCGGCGTCTTTCGGCCGACAGGCCAACGATTGACGTTGACGAGTCCGCAAACGTCGCTGCGGCGGCACCATCTGGGCAAGCCCCCGATGCGTGCGCAAGTAATGGGGACAATAGGGAAAGACACCCGGAAATAGCCGGGTTGCGATAGGTTGGAGCTTATGGCACTTGCACTGTATCGACGTTATCGACCGGACACGTTTGAGGGGGTCATCGGTCAGGATCAGGTCACTGTTCCGCTGATGCGGGCCCTCGACAGCGGCAAGCTCACGCATGCGTACCTGTTTTCCGGGCCGCGTGGCTGCGGTAAGACCAGTTCCGCGCGTATCCTCGCGCGGTGCATCAACTGCGCCAAGGGGCCGACCTCGCATCCATGCGGGGAATGCGCCAGTTGCAAGGACCTCGCCACTGGCGGTCCAGGTTCCATCGACGTGGTGGAAATCGACGCGGCCAGTCACAATGGCGTCGATGACGCCCGTGAACTGCGAGAGCGCGCCGGATTCGCCCCCGCTCGGGATCGCTATAAGATTTTCATTCTTGACGAGGCGCACATGGTCACCCAGCAGGGTTTCAACGCGTTGCTGAAGATTGTCGAGGAACCGCCGGACCATGTGATGTTCATCTTCGCGACCACCGAACCCGACAAGGTGATCGGCACCATCCGTTCGCGTACCCATCATTACCCGTTCCGGCTGGTTCCCCAGGAGGTCATGGGACCGTATCTGGAGGAGATTTGCGCCAAGGAAAGCATCAAGCCGGAACCCGGCGTGCTCAAGCTGGCGATGCGCGCCGGCGGCGGTTCGGTGCGTGACACCCTGTCGGTGCTCGATCAGTTGATGGTCGGCGCAGTTGACGGCGTGATCGCCCACGACGCCGCCGTGGCGCTGCTCGGCTTCACGCCGGAGGCGCTGATCGGCGAGGCCGTGGACGCCGTCATCGCGCGTAACGGCGAAGCGCTGTATGGCGTGGTGCAGAAAGTCGTGGTGGGAGGATTCGACCCACGTCGGTTCGTCGAGGATCTGCTGGCGCGGGTGCGTGATCTGCTGGTGCTGACATTGGGCGGCGCTCAGGCAGAAAGCGTGCTTTCCGATGCTGCCGAGGCCGAGGACATGGACGACCTGCGTAGGCAGGCGTCGTCGCTTGGCTTGGGTGCGTTGACGTCGATGGCAGAAACCATCAATACCACCCTGGGGTCTATGACCGGGGCGATTTCTCCGCGCATGCGGCTCGAATTGCTCGCCGCGCGCTTACTTGCCGGGCGAGAGGGACTGGATGTCGCGCCGGCCGCGGGCGGCACTGCGCCCGGGGCGGACTCTGCAGGTACTGGCCGCGGAGCTGCAGGAGTGAATGTGCGAACAGGCGGCATCGCCGAGAGCCGGTCAGGCGGGACGACTCCGCGCAGGGGAGGATTCATCGGATCCGCTCGCAACCAGCAGACGGACGCTCGCCAATCGGCGACAAGCCAGACGAATACGTCACCGAGCCGAACCACCGGCACCCAACCTGATCGCGCACTCCAGACGGAAACGCCCACTATGACGGAAGCGCCTGCAACAGCGGATGCGCAAGCCGGTGCCCCGTCTCCCGCCGCTCAAGCACCGTCCGCCGCTCAAGTACCGCCGGCCGGTGAGCCGACAGCCGCGCAATCCTCTCCGCAGGACGACGACCGCACGCCGGACGAACGCTGGGATGCACTGGTCGCCGGATTGCCGGCGGACGTCGCCGCGTACGTGAACCGCAGCAAGGTGCCGCGCATCCACTTGGAACAGCACGAGCCAGGCGGAAAAGGCACGTTGTGGATCAAGTTCGACAAGGCGCTGAGCAAGTATGCCTTCGCGAAGGCCGTCGCTGGTGAGGAAGTCGGCGGAACCCGCAACGTGGTGCAGATCATGCGCGCTGAGACCCGCAAGGCGTTCGGCGACCAAGTGCAGCTCGCGCCCACCAAGAAGATGGCCGACGGGCAGGTCGCGCCGCCGTTCGGCCAGCTGCCGGCAGACGAGCAGCAGCGCATCAGTGCCCAGATCGTCAAAGCAAGTCTCAGCGCATCATTGGGGGCGATGAGCGTCGGCAACAATGCCAAGGAGCCGCAGACTCCTCCCGAAAGCGGCGACACCGCATCGGCCGATACGGACGAAGTCCATCGAGCCGTACCCGACGCGCCGGACGCGACAGTGGCTCATGACCGCGACAATAACCGGGCGGTCGCACAGGATACCTCGCGTGCGGACGCGCAGTCGGCAGTGGATCCGTGGGCGCTCCCGGAAGCGGGGGCTGGCGACGCTTGGTCACCGACTGACGATGTGTCTCACAATGTTTCACGGGATGTTTCACGGAATGCTCCGCAAGATGAGAGTCATCACGCGAAACACATCGCCGTGCCGGATTTGAGCGACGACACCGACCCGTGGGCCAACGACGGCGGTAACAGTATGCCCGTTGACGGTGTACGCGGTGGCGACGCGCCCGGCACACCTCAGAACGTTGCCCATGCGCAGTCACAGTCGCGAGAGGACTCCGGGCGCACCAACCTTGGCCCCACCGCCGTGCCGGAGGCCATGTCCGCGGAAGACCCCTGGGCTGGCATGCCGTCATCAGTCGCTTCCGCTTCGTCGAGCATCGCCGCGCCAAGCGCAGGCTCCCCGGCAGCTCTCCAAGGGCCTTCCGACGACTTGGCTGCGCCCGGGCGCCCGGAAAACCCCGGAGTCGAACCGGGAACGACGCATCTGCAGCAGACTCCCGGTGCCGCGGCCGGTCAGAGAGCATCCCGCCCTGCGTATGACGACACCGATCCGTTCGCCGGAGCCGACCCGTATGCGCAGGAGGACATTCCCATGCCGACCGTGGCGCCGGAAGACGACGAATATTCGATGAATGACGTTTCACTTGGCTCGCCCGAGACGATGAGTCTCGACGACGTCAAGCAGTTCTTCGAAGTCGTCAAGCCGGTGGAGGAATACGGCCCCGACGACCCCAAGAACCCCAGGAACATCCAGCACGTCAACAAACATGATTCGGAGTGAGCACACCAATGGCTTTGGCATATGACGGCGCGATACAGCGACTCATCGACGCATTTGCCGGACTGCCCGGCATCGGCCCGAAAGGGGCGCAGCGCATCGCCTTCTATCTGCTGTCGGCCTCCGACGAGGAGACGGGCAAGCTGGTCGACGCCATCACGGAAGTCAAGGAAAAAGTGCAGTTCTGCGACATCTGCGGAAACGTGTGCGAGGTCAGTCCGTGCCCGGTATGCGCCGACCCGAGACGCGACCACGGGGTGATCTGCGTGGTCGAAGAGCCGAAGGACGTGATGAGCATCGAGCGCACCCGTGAATACCGCGGCCAATACCATGTGCTCGGCGGCGCCATCAATCCGATGGCCAACGTCGGACCGGCCGACCTCAACATCCCCAAGCTTCTCGACCGCCTCAAGACTGACGAGGTCAAGGAAGTCATCCTCGCACTCGACCCCAACATCGAAGGCGAGGCGACGACGACATACCTGAGTCGTCTGCTCAGCCCGCTCGGCATCAAGGTCACCCGGCTCGCCAGCGGTCTGCCCGTCGGCAGCGACCTCGAATACGCCGACGAGGTCACGCTCGGGCGGGCCCTCACAGGTCGCCGCGAAGCATAAACGCGGCTGCCAGCGTCGGCCCGTCCCGGCGCCGCCGACGCGAATCATCGCTCGGATACCTGCGCCCGCAGCGCGGCCGTTCCTGTCCGCATGGCGGCGCACGCGTGCGCGGCAGTGCCGAAATTCCTATAATCGTGCCGCTTGCGTAGTATTGACGCAGATGCATTCCGTGAGAAGATAGGACAGCAGTGGCTCTCATCGTGCAGAAGTACGGCGGCTCGTCGGTTGCCGATACCGAATCGATCAAGCGCGTGGCCAAGCGCGTCGTCGAGACCAAGAAAAAAGGCAACAAGGTGGCCGTGGTCGTCTCCGCCATGGGAGACACGACCGACGACCTGATCGACCAGGCGCTGAGCATCGACTCCAACCCGCCCGAGCGCGAGATGGACATGCTGATGACCGCCGGTGAGCGCATCTCCATGAGCCTTCTCGCCATGGCCATTCACGCCGCCGGGGACCGTGCGCATTCGTTCACCGGTCAGCAGGCCGGATTCTTCACCGACACCCGTTACGGCGCCGCGCACATCAAGGCCGTGAAGCCCGACCGCGTGCAGAACGCGCTGTCGCTCGGAGACGTGGCCATCGTCGCAGGCTTCCAGGGCATCAACGCCAGGGGAGACGCCACCACGCTCGGCCGCGGTGGCTCCGACACGTCGGCCGTGGCGCTTGCCGTGGCGCTCGGCGCCGACATCTGCGAGATCTACACCGACGTGGATGGCGTGTTCACCGCCGATCCGCGCGTCGTGCCAAAGGCCAGTCGCATTCCGGTCATCGGCTACGACGAGATTCTGGAGATGTCCAGTTGCGGTTCGAAGGTGCTGGCACTGCGCTGCGTGGAGTACGCGCAGCGGTTCAACATGCCGCTTCACGTGCGCAGCTCCTTCTCGCACCGTCCTGGCACGCTGATCGTGCCCGACGGAGTCGACCCGCGCAGCCTGCCCAACATCGACTGATGTCGTCCACTGACATACGACATATTCGAGACCTGATTTACCGTTCACACAAATACAAAGGCGAAAAAACATGAGCGACAACAACAGCAAATCCATGGGTGACCTGTTCCCCGACCTCGGCCCGGAAGCCCCGGTCATCTCCGGTGTGGCGCACGACCGCAGCGAAGCGCTGGCCACCGTGCGCGGCGTTCCGAACGAGCCCGGCATGGCGGCGAAAGTGTTCACCGAGCTGGCGACGGCCGGTGTGAATGTGGACATGATCGTGCAGGCCGGCGCGTCCGTCGGCACCGCGGAGATCTCCTTCACCGTGCCGGAATCCACCGTCAAGGAAGTCGAGAACGTGCTGATCGACAAGCATGACGAGCTGGGCTACAAGTCATTCGACGTCAACAGGAGCGTCGGCAAGGTCGCGGTCGTGGGCGTTGGCATGAAGACCCATTCCGGCCTGGCGGCCAAGTTCTTCACCGCTCTGAGCGACAAGGGCATCAACGTGCTGATGATCTCCACGTCCGAGATCCGCATCGCGGCGCTCGTCCCGCTCGACCAGCTTGACGACGCCGTGCGCGCGCTGCACACCGCCTACGGCCTCGACGCCGATCAGGTCGAAGCCGTGGTCTACGGCGGCACCGGTCGCTGATTTTTGACGCAATCGCGTAATTGACCACCCCGCCCGCTACGCGGAATATCTCCGACAGCAGGAGCCGGCTGGGTGGTCAATTTATCTGGTTTGAGCGTTCTTACCTCCTCCTTCCGTATTCATTCGCGCTCCTGAGCCGAAGGAGGAGCACATGGAACGTTCCAACGGAATTATGCGGCTCCTTGTGGCAGCGACGGTCGCCGCCATGCTGCTGCTCGCCATGGTCATAGTCGCCGTGATCGTTACGGTGCGATTCCGCCGTAATCCGCGCGGCAACGCACGTCACCTGCGTCGGTGACGACACCCGATATGCCGAACGGCCGGGTTGACTGCGGAATCAATCCGTGGTCAACCCGGCCGTTCGATGGTCTCCAGCCGCAATTTCAGTCTCAGCGGCGGGCTGCCGTCACTTCGCGCTGATGTAACCGAGCGCCTTGAGCATTTCGGCGCATTCGAGCGCACCGCCGGCGGCACCGCGCAACGTGTTGTGAGCCAGCCCCACGAACTTCCAGTCAAAGATCGAATCCTCGCGCAGACGGCCGATTGACACGCCCATGCCGCCCTCGTAGTCCACATCGAACTTGACCTGCGGGCGGTCATCCTCGGTGAGGTATTGGATGAAGTGCTTCGGCGCGTGCGGCAGCCCCAGCTCGGACGCCTTGGACGTGTAGTTCACCAAACGGTCGACGAGCTCTTCCTTGGTGGCCTTCTTGCCGAAGTTCAGGAATACCGTGGCGGTGTGGCCGTTGAGCACGGGCACGCGGATGCACTGCGAAGTGATCTTGAGACCGCCGTCGAACGGCACGATCTCGCCCTTGCCGGCATCCACGTGACCGAACACCTTGAGCGGTTCCTTCTCGCTCTTCGCCTCCTCGCCGGAGATGAACGGGATGATGTTGCCCACCATCTCAGGCCAGTCCTTGAAGGTCTTGCCCGCGCCGGAAATCGCCTGATACGTGCTGACGACGACTTCGCGCGGCTCGAATTCCTTCCATGCGGCCAGCGCCGGCGTGTACGCCTGGATCGAGCAGTTCGGCTTGACGGCGATGAAGCCGCGCGTGGTGCCGAGCCGCTTGCGCTGGTGCTCAATCACCGCGAAATGCTCCGGGTTGATCTCCGGCACGACCATCGGCACATCCGGCGTCCAACGGTGGGCGCTGTTGTTGGAGACGACCGGGGTCTCGGTCTTCGCGTACTCCTCTTCGATTGCGCGAATCTCGTCCTTCGACATGTTCACCGCGGAGAAGACGAAATCGACGCCATCGGCCATGCCGGCCACATCGGCGACGTCATGCACCGTCATGCCCTTGACGTACTCGGGCATCGGCGTTTCCATCTTCCAGCGGGGGCCGACGGCTTCTTCATAGGTCTTTCCCGCACTGTGCGCGGACGCGGCGAGTTTGACCACCTCAAACCACGGGTGGTTCTCCAGCAGCGTCACAAAACGCTGGCCGACCATACCTGTGGCGCCAAGAATGCCGACCTTCAACTTTTCGGACATAACAACCTCTGGGTTTGATTCGGTTTCCTATACAAGCGGCCGCAGTGACATGGCCGCACCTATCCAATGGTACGGAATGCGCGGAACAAGACGGGCCGCTTTCCCGAATGATGGCCGTGTTCGCCGATGGGTGGGTGCTGCGGCCGGGATTCGCGGTACTCTGGAAGCATGTCAATAGCATCGCAGGAAGCGCAGAAGCAGCTGGATCGTATCGTGGCGCTGGGTTACCCAGACGTGGCGGACATGAGCGCCGCCGCGTTCCGCGCGCTCGCACGGCCGCTGATCCATGCGTTGGAGCATACCGATCTGGGCTCGAACATCCTGCTGATCCCCACGCGCGAGCTGGTGTCGCCTGAGTCGCTGATCGCCCGAACCAGCATCAACCGCATGGCCGGTTTCACGACAATGCCTCCGCGCGACATCGCAAGCTTCCTGCCGCAGGACGGGTTCGAGCCGCCGGAAGGGCCGTTCTATCTGGTTGTCGAGCCGCATACCGGCACCTGCTACATCAATCGCGAGCCGGACGTGGCGCGCAAGCTCATCGATTCCGACGAGCGCACGCCACTGACCCTTGAAGAGGGTCTTGCCATTGCCACGCAGCACCCCGATTGGCTTGAGATCAAGAACGGGTTCAACCTGCTCGGCTCTCGCAGCGCCGACGGGCGCGTGCCCAGCATCTGGATGAGCCAGAACGCGCCGCGTCTGGGGGCCGTGTGGCCGAACTCGCGGCACACGTGGCTGGGTAACGCCTACTGCATGGCCCGGCGCGGCGTGAGTCTGTTCCACTGAATTTCGCTGGAGCGCTTGTCTGCCGCCTTCGCTGGGCCGCCGCACGTGTCACTGTGCGAGGGTTGCGTCACGCTGCGTGTGGGCACGCACAGTGACGAATGCCGGAATCCTTTATTTTCCAAGGTTTTTTGGGTTGCGTCACTGTGTGTCCCCTCGCACAGTGACGCATCTGGGCGTGACCGATGGATGCTTAGTGTTTCCTGATATGTGACACTGTGTTGTACGACGCCCGGTTTTATGATGTTCTTGATGTGTTCGCGAGCGCTTTCGCACCGGCGGGCAATGATGAGAGACACCATTGGGCGGGGGAGAAAGGCGGACACGCATGAAGTGCCCATATTGCGGGAATGACGAAAGCCCGGACAGCAAATTCTGTGGGAACTGCGGGCAGCCGCTGCAGCAACAGGTATCACAGGCCGCGCCGGCGTCGCAGCCCGCAGTATCGCAGATGCCCCAGCCCTCTGCGGCGCAACAGCCGGCGACTCCAGCTGTACCACTGCCAGGCGGCGGATTCGCGCCGGCTCCTGCTGCACCTCAGGAGCCGCTCCAGCCAACACAGCCTTTGCAGCCGGCTCAGTCCCAACCTCAGCCGCAGCAGCCTGTTGCCCAACCGGCGTGGCCGCAAGCCCAGCAGTTCGCCCAGCCGTCAGGTGCCGGAGTCTCGACTCCGGCCGCGCCCGCAACCCAGCCGTCAGCGGCGACGCCGGCCGTGCCAGGGCAAACGCCGAAGCCCAAATTCAGGGGCAAGCTCATCGGCCTCATCGTGGCCGTGGTGATCGCCCTCGCGTTGGGTGTCGGTCTTGCCCTGTTCTTCACGTATCGCGCGGGCATCTGGAGCGGAACCCCGCTGCCTACCGCCGAAGAGATTTCCGGTGCTTCCGGCGGCGAAGCCACCGCCGATGACGTGGTCACCCAGCTGAAAGCCAAGGGCGTGAAGGCATCGAAGGCGATCATCTTCTCCGGCAAGAAGAAGGGCGTGTTCCTCGGATACGAGGGCATGAAGCCCGGCGACCGCGTCCAGAAGGACGCCGCGGTAATCATCCAGGAGTCGGGTGGCCCCGGTGTGCCCAAGAACACGATGGGCAAGCAGGCCACGAAGGTCGTATCCACGTTCAAGACGATGGGTGTGCCGGTACATTACAAGCAGGTACCGGTGTCCGACACCAAGAAGAAGCCAATCGGTTCCGTGGTGGCGACCTACCCCGCCGAAGGACAGGCGCTGTCGGACGGCGACAAGGACGACGGCATCTACATCGGCGTCGCCACGAAGAGCGACGGCGGCGCCATCAGCATCGACATCGTCGGCCGGGACGTCGACACGGTGAAATCCGAACTGGAAAGCCAAGGACATGACGTGACGCTCGTGCCGCGCCTCGCCTCGAAGAAGTTCGTCGGCAAAGTGTCCGGTTCCGACCCGATGCCCGGATCCACGGTAGCGGAAGGCGATGCGGTCACGCTGTATTACGGCATCGACGCCAGCGGTGTCAAGGACGCCTACACGGTTCACGATTCCCCGGAGACCGGCGGCGACAATCTGCTCGGTGTCTCCGGTGTGGCCGCGGGAACGTGGTGCAACAACTCCGGTGACTGCATCACGTTCAAGGATGGCGGCGATGGCAGCGAAGGCAACTCGTACATCCCCTATCCGAAAGGTCGCGACGGTACCGAATACGGCGAGTACGAGTCGCTGAGCTCCTGCGATGCCATCCAGCAGCCGTACTGCTCCAGCCCGAAAGCCGACTACCTGCTCACCGGTGACACCGGCGCGTTCGAACTGTTCCCGCGATCCAGTATGACGAACTACTGGTGCGGCACCAGCCAGGAAGACTCGAATACGGCAGGCGGCATCGTCTGCAACAACGGCAAGATGGTCGAAAACGGCGATTACAACAATATCTCCGGCGCGACGTATCACATGCAGGACTTCTATCTGGTCGTGCCGGTCGGCGCGGACCTGAACAAGCTCGAAAGCGACGGGTACTTTGACGCGGACGCGCTGGCCGCGGCCAAGAAGCAGAAAGCCGTGAACACGACCAAGCCGTTCCTGATCTACCGTGACCCGAAGCTCTACGACAAGACCACGGCGGACATGGCCAATAACTCCGCCAACCCGTTCATGCCGTACAACGGCTACGTCGGCAGCAAAAGCGACATCGTCAAGATGAAGCCCGCTCCCAGCGACGACACCGTGTACTATCTGACCGTCTCCATCGACCTGGATTGGGGTGAGCTGCCCGACGCCGATGTCAAGTAGCCGGGCAGCAGCGCCGGCGCGGACGGCGATGCATCATCGGCCAAGCCCACCAAGAACATGAGCCTGACGGATGTTCGCACCGCACTCGGCAAAGGCGATTTCTAGCCGATAGCAGGCAAATACTGCCTGAAAGACGACAGTTGGTGCCTGACGTTGGACGACAAGGGCAAGGCCACCTCGGTTGGCTCGGGCAAGCTCATGCTGAGCCCCGATGCTCCGCAGTCGGTCACGCTGCACGCCGGACGGACACGGGTGGTGACGGTTGGTGGAAGGTGCCGCCGGACGTCGGCATCGAGCTCATGGGGCCGGATAGCGACTATCGCTGCGGCGGCAAGAAGGGATTCAAATCCTGCTATGGGTCGAGTTCGACATATAGCGAGGCCGAAATCAACAAGCCGATGGACTCCATCTATGTGCCAGCCGGCATCAGCAGCGACAAACTGGAGGGACTGGCCGGCGCGAGCTACCAGTTGCCGACGTGTCAGGCCATGCCAAGCCTGACAGCTCCAAGCCGTTCCTGAAAATGGAGGGGTACCACATGAACGTCGTTCCCCCTTGACGAGAACGTGCTGTACCTGACCGAGTAGAGGTAGGGCCGGCCCGGGGACGAGCCGGGTGGATATACGGCGGATATGAATAGGCATGGTGTCGACGATATCGCCGCCGGAACCATGCCCTTTGTCGTCTGTTTGCCGCCGCTGCGCTAGCGTCGCAGACGCCGTGCGATGGAGCGCACGATTGCCGCGAAGCCGGCGGATAGGGTCAGGGCGACGGTGGCAAACACCTGCGGCCGGCGCAGTTCGTTGCGCAGGGTCGCGGCGCCCGTCACGCAATGATCCTCGAAGAACACGCGCAACTCATTGCCGCTGTAACGGCCGACCAGGTCGCCCCACGTGAGCATGCGGGTCTCATACGCGGCCGGGTCGTCCTCGCGGAACTCGAACAGGCGGATGCCGCGCAGGCGAGACTTCGGACCGTAGCATTCGAAGCCGCACGTCGGCGCATACCCTAGATCGAGGTCATGCACGTGCCCGACGAACGAGTTCTTGTGATCGTGCCCGCAGTACAACGCGAAATAGCCGCCCGCCTCGCGCAATGCGTCCACCTCGCCGACGTTCTCGTCAGCGCAGCCGATCGCCTCGCCGAGCCGTGACCCCGGCCGGCATACGGCATCGTTGAGCACGTAGCAGCGCCCGGCGTAATTGCGGGCACCCTCCACGGCGTTCGGCGTCCATGCCGGGACCTCGGTCAGGCAGTCATAGAATTCCTGCGGCGGAATATGCTGAAACGTGATCGACGGCACCGGTTCGCCATCGCCGTTGCGCTCGGCGAGCGTGCGCTGCACGTCGCCCAGCCATGCGATCGCCTCAGCGCTCGGTGTGCCGTAGCCGTCCGAATCCGCTAGGTCGAGTCCGCGCGAATGCGCCACATACCGCGGGTACTGGGCGTCATTCTCCTCCGGCTTGCCCGCATAATCGCCGGAATTGACCAGCATCACGCCCATCGCCACATGCTCCGAACCGTCGGAGGACAGCACGGGCAGCGCGAATGTGCCCGGCTCGATGGCCAACGGCGAGCCGCCGGCAGCATCGGCCTCGGGATTCAGGCAGCCGGGGAACTCGCGGTAGATGTCGTCCTGCTCGTCAGGCAGGATGCCGCACTGGAAGTCGTGATTGCCATAGGTCGCGGCGAACGGCACGCCCGCGTTGATGACCGGTCCGAGGAACGCGCTGAATGTGTCGCGCACTTTCTGCCGGGTGTCGTTCATCAGGTCGTCCATCGTGACCACATCGTCCTGCGGTGGCAGGTCCGGATCGCGCCGCGCCGCGATGCGCCTGTGGATGCCGTGTAGCTTCGCCTCGATTTCGGTGACGAGACGTACGCGTGCGCCGGGGTTCTCGCCGCGCCGGCGCAGGAACGTGTCGATGTACGCGGGATCGTACCCGCGGATTTGATCGCCGGTGAACACCACCAAATCCGGCTTCGCCTCGTTGATTGCGGCCTCGATCATGCGGATCGTGTCGCGGTTGACTTCCGGGCCGTCCTGAATGTCGGCCATTTGCAGCACGCGGAACGTGCCGTCGTCGTGAAAACGCAGTGTCATGCCCTCCACTGTAGCGAGTCGTCCTGTGCGGCGCCATACTCTTCGCGAAGTCGCCACCACGCGTGGAGCGGGCGCCGCCATGCAGTCAACGGGCGTCCGGAGAGGGGCCGAAACGTTATCTCGGCAGGGTATCTACGTTTCGAGGGGGTGACTCGGACGCTCTGGAACATCTATCTGCATTTCGAGGGGTTGGTGGCCGAGTATCAATGGCATGGGAGCCGCATGATTCCAGTGGCGTCCATCATGCAATACCTCGAATATCGAGCAACGCCAACCCCTTGAAACGCAGATAGATGTTCGGCGGGCCTGAAATCACCCCCTCGGAAGCGAGATAACGCTCCGAAGGCCGCATGGATTGGCCGCATTCTTGATATCTCGGCGGTTTACCGGGGCGCTTCACGCTAGACTGATTAATTGCATGACCTATCGTGCGACGACAACATACGGCCGGCAGGCAACAGGCGCCGGCATCATCAAGTAAAGGAGGAGATATGGGTCAGGATCAATCATCAGTGTTTGATCTTGCGGCGGTCGCCGCGGCGTCCAATGGGGGGAACAACGACCCGCTGCTGCCTCCCGCACGATTCATCGGCGAGCCGCAGAAGCCGAGCGATATGCCTTACACCAAGTACGTCGCCTACGACAAGCAGGTGCCGTTCGACTATCCCGAGCGCACGTGGCCGGGCAAGCGTCTGCAGCGTGCCCCGCGCTGGTGCTCCGTCGACCTTCGCGACGGCAACCAGGCGCTCGTCAACCCGATGGACTCCGAGCGCAAGCTGCGCTTTTGGAACCTGCTCGTCTCCATGGGATTCAAGGAAATCGAGGTGGGCTTCCCGTCCGCCTCGGAGACGGATTTCGACTTCATCCGCATGCTTATTGAACGCGAGCTCATCCCCGACGACGTGACCATCGTCGTGCTCACCCAGTGTCGTGAGCACCTGATTCGCCGCACTTACGAGGCGCTCAAGGGCGCCAAGCGTGCGATTGTGCATTTCTACAACTCGGTCTCCGTGCTGCAGCGCGAGGTCGTGTTCCGCAAGAACAAGGAAGAGATCAAGAAGCTCGCCACCGACGCGGCCGAGCTGTGCAAGGACCTTGAAAACGAGGCCAAGGGCATCGACCTGTATTACGAGTACAGCCCCGAATCGTTCACCGGTACCGAGCCGGAATACGCGGTCGAGGTGTGCAATGCGGTCATCGGCGTCATCAAGCCGACCCCCGAGCACCCGATGATCATCAACCTGCCGGCCACGGTCGAGATGACCACGCCGAACGTGTTCGCCGATGAGGTGGAGTACGTGTCCACGCATCTTGACGACCGTGACGCCGTGGTGCTCTCCCTGCACCCGCACAACGACGAAGGCATGGGCGTGGCCGCCACCGAGCTGGCCGTGCTGGCCGGCGCCGACCGCGTGGAGGGCTGCCTGCTGGGCAACGGCGAGCGCACCGGCAACGTGGACCTGGTCACGCTGGGTCTGAACATGCTCACGCAGGGCATCGATCCGCAGATCGACTATTCGAACGTTCCCGAGATCCGCAAGACCGTCGAGTACTGCAACCAGATCAAGATCTCCGAGCGTCATCCGTACGCGGGCAACTTCGTGTTCACCGCGTTCTCCGGCTCCCATCAGGACGCCATCAAGAAGGGCCTCGAAGCCCGCGAGGTCGCTGCGGACCGAGTCGGCGCCGATCTCGACAAGTTCGTGTGGCTCGTGCCGTACCTGCCGATCGACCCGAAGGACATCGGCCGCACCTACGAGGCGATCATCCGCGTCAACTCGCAGTCCGGCAAGGGCGGCATGGCCTACCTGCTCAAGACCAACCACAACCTCGACCTGCCGAAGCGTCTGCAGGTGGAGTTCGACAAGATCGTGCAGAACTTCGCCGACACGACCAAGAAGGAAGTCAAGGACGAGGACATCTGGCGTCTCTTCAAGGACGAGTACCTGCCGGTGGAGCAGTCCGGCATGACGGCCGCCGGCGTGGTCGTCGGCGATACGCATGACGCGACGCTCGCTCCGTGGGGCCGCCTCAAACTGCTCAAGGTAGCCGTCAGCTCCGGCGAGGATGGTTCAGACACCGTGCTCAAGGCGCGTGTGCTCGACCGCGGCGTGAACGTGGGCGTGGACGAACCTCACGAGCGTGAGGTCTCCGGCATCGGCAACGGCCCGATTGCGGCGTTCCTCAACGCGGTTTCCAACCTCGGCATTGAGGCGTCCGTGATGGATTACGTGGAGCACACCATGTCCGTCGGTACCGACGCCATGGCCGCGTCCTACGTGGAATGCCAGGTGAGCGAGGACGCTGAGACCCAGATCATCTGGGGCGTCGGCATCGACTCCTCGATTACCACCAGCGCGCTCAAGGCGATCATCTCCGCGATCAACCGTTCGCAGCGCTGATATTTCGCGGTAAACGAAAGGGTGGCTGCAGGATTCGTCCTGCAGCCACCCTTTTTTGATGGTCGTGAGAGGGCCGGAACCACCTCCAGTCGCACGGGGTCTAGCTCTCGTCGTGCCCTCTCCGGCGGGGATGGTCAACGCACGCCAATAACCGCGAATCCGGCCTCGTCCCTCACTGCGACGCTATGCCGTTGGTGCTGGATTCATTGCCGGTGGAGCAGCCGGCGGCGGTGGGATCGGTCGCGCAATCCGAGCCTCCGCCGTTGTTGCCGTTGTTCCCTCCGTTGCCGTTATTCCCGTTGTTGCCGCCGTTCCCGCCATTGCCATCGGACCCGTTGCCGCCCGATCCATTGCCGTTGCCATTCGAACCGTTGCCGGTCTGCGGCTTCGTCGACTGCGAGCCCGACCCGTCGCCAGACTGCGTGCCGCTCTGCGACGACTGGTCGTCGCTCTTGCTGCCGCCCTGCGAATTCCCGCCCTGCGACTGGCCGCTGTTGCCCCAAGACGAGTACTGCGAACCGGTGCCCCACGTGCCGTCGGGTCCACCGATCTTGCCGCTGTCGGTCACGTCGGGGAACTTCTCGTCCGCCACGTTCTCCAGCGCCCTCGACATGTAGTTGGTGAACAGCACGGCCGGATATCCCATGCCCTTGTAATACCCGTTGATGGTCGGCAGTTCCAGCGCCTCGCCGTTCGCTCCGGGATTCCAGATGGCGAACATGGTGAGCGTCGAGGGCGTGAACCCGATGAAGCTCACGGCCTTGTTGTCGTTTGCCGTGCCGGACTTGCCCGCCATCGTCTTGCCGATCGCGCTCGCCGCACGACCGGTACCGTATTGGATGGTGCCTTCCATCGCCTTGACCACCAGTCCGGTGTCGTTCGCGTCGAACACCTGCTCCGCGGTGGATGGCGCCTTGTACAGTTCCGGCCCCTTGCTGCTCTTCACGCTGGCGACGATGTGCAGCGTCGGCTTCTTGCCCTGGTTGGCGATGGTGGAGAAGCCGCGCGCCATGTCGATCATGCTCAGGCCGGAGTTGCCGAGCGTCACGTAGCCGTCATCGGTGATCTTGCCTTTGATGCCGGCCGTGTGCGCGGTCTTGATTATCGTGTCCGCGCCGAGATGCTGCTGCAGATCCATGTACACCGTGTTGACGGAGTTCGCCGTCGCCTTGTACAGGTTGATGTAGCCGTAACTAGCGCCGCCCGAGTTCGACATCGGCTGTTTCAGCCCGGGGAAGCTGCGCGGCGAGTTGCCGTTGAACACAGTATCGAGGCTGACGCCCGACTGGACGGTCGAAAGCAGCGTGAACGGTTTCATCGTGGAACCGACTTCGTAAGTCGCGTCGGTGACGTTGTTGAGCTGTTTCTTCAGGTAATCCTCGCCCGCGTACAGCGAGATGATTGAACCGTCTTTGACGTTGACCGACAGGCCGCCGGTCTGTACGCCGTCCGGCATGCCCGCGTTGCCCTTGGTGGGGCTCGCGGTCTGATACATCAGATCCTGTTTGGATTTGTCGATGGTGGTGACGATGGTGTAGCCGCCGGTGTCGAGGTCGTCTTGCGTGAACGCCTTTGAGTTGATGAGTTCGCTACGGACCATCTGCAGCAGATACCCGTTGGGGCCCTCGTAGATGTTCTGCTGTGCGTTGGTGACGGTTTTCGGCATCGTGGCTTCACTGGCCTGTTTGGCGGTGATGTAGCCGTCCTCTTTCATGATGTTGATGACGCGCTCGAATCGCGATTTCGCCTGCTTGGCGTTGACGGCCGGATCCCAGTTGCTGGGGGACGGGATGATGCCGGCGAGCATCGCCGCCTCGGGCACAGTCAGGTCTTTCGCGTCCTTGCCGAAGTACGCCTGGGCGGCGGCCTGGATGCCGTAGGCGCTGCGGCCGAGATAGATGGTGTTGAGATAGTTGCACAGGACGGTGTCTTTGTCTTGCGTCTGCGCGATCTTGACCGCCAGTATGGCTTCCTTGAGCTTGCCCATGTAGGTGGTGGTCTCGCCGAGGTAATACCGTTCCGCGTACTGCTGAGTGATGGTGGATCCGCCCTGGCGGGTGCCCTTGGTGACGTTGTTGATCAGCGCCCGTGCGATGCCCTTGAGGTCGATGCCGCGGTCCGTGTAGAACGTGCGGTTTTCGGAGGCGACCACGGCCTGGCCCACGTATTTCGGCAGTACGGAGCAGTCGATGATCTCACGGTTCTGCTCGGCGAACGTGCCGATTTTCGTTTTGCCGTCCGCATAGTACACGCTGGTTTTCTCGGCCAGCGCGATGGTCTCCGGCTGGGGGATTTCGATGGTGGCGTACAGGTAGGCGAACGCGCCGATGCCGACGGCGAGGAACAGGCCGATGATGCCGAGCGTCCACTTGAGAATCAGATGCTTCTTGCGCCCTTTGGCTTTCGGGCCTTTCGAGCCGGGGGAGCGGTGGGTGCCGCCGCCGCGGTGTGTGCCTTCGGGCGGATTAGCGCCGCGGCCACGCCTTGAGCCGCTGTTGCGCCGCGCGCTGTAACCGTTGGTTGCGGCGGTGCCGCCGGTTCTCGTGCCCGTCGCCGCACCCGCTTGGGTGCCGGTCGCGGTGCGGCCTGAGGCGCCGGCCGCCCGACGACCGGACGTTCCTGCCGCGCGTCGGCCTGAACTGGAATTAACAGTGCGCGTATGTGAAGCCATGATTCTACCGTAGTCCTTGCAATATGATGCGAACCGGTTTGCGCGTATTTTCGCGCTTTCCTCACCGGTTTTCCTCTGAATCCTTACAAACGTCGATATCGTGCTCGGTGCTTGTCTATATCTAGCAAAACCACAACCATAGCCTCTCGGCGTGACGGTATCGTGAGAAACGTTGGAAAATAAGGGTTTTAGTCGGATGCGTCACTGTGCGAGGGGCTCACACGGTGACGATACCCTCGCACGGTGACGGTCATGACCGTCCTTAATGTGAGTTGGATTCTGCATTGTGGGATTGTATGAATGCTTCGCTGGTTTGGGCCCGTCCAAAGCGGTGCGGCGTTGCCTCATCCGGTCATAGTCCCACTTTCCGGTGAGCGTATGAGACTGTGGCCGGATGAGATGGGCGGGAGATCCGGATGAAATGAGAAGAGGCGGCGGAAGTGCCCGCCAGTCGGTGTCACCGGGCGTGCAGCATCGGCGCGACCTGCTCCTCATATGCGGTGAGGGCGGCGTCGATCACGTTGTGCATGTCGTAGTACTTGTAGGTGCCCAGGCGCCCGCCGAACACGACGTTCGGCTCGGCGGCTGCCCTGGCTGCGTACCGCTCATAGAGCGCCTTGTCGGCGTCCGTGTTGATCGGGTAGTACGGTTCGTCGCCGCGCTCGGCGAAGCGGGAGTATTCCTCCCACACCACTGTCCTGTTGTGGTTCTGCGCGTCACGCCTTTCCGGGTTGAAGTTCTTGAACTCGATGGCGCGGGTGTAGGGCACGTCCGCGTCGGAGAAGTTCATCACCGGGCAGCCGAAGTGGTCGTCCTCGTCGTAGCGCACTTCCTTGAAGTCCACCGTGCGCCATTTCAGGTCGCCGAGTTCATAGCCGAAATACCGGTCAATCGGCCCGGTGTAGACCACGGGCGTGCCGGCGGCGCGCAGCGCCTTCTTGTTGAGCGGCTGGCTCTCGTCGAAGAAGTCGGTGCCGAGCGTCACATGGATGCGCGGGTCATCGATCATGCGCTCCATCCACGCGGTGTAGCCGTCGCGCGGCAGTCCCTCCCATGTGTCTTTGAAGTAGCGGTTGTCGTAGTTGAACCGCACGGGCAGCCGCTTGATGATGCTCGCCGGCAGTTCGGCCGGATCGGTCTGCCATTGCTTGGCGGTGTAGTTCTTGATGAACGCCTCGTACAGCGGCCGTCCGATCAGCTGGATGCCCTTGTCGTTGAGGTTTGTCGGGTCGGTGCCGGCCAGTTCACCGGCCTGTTCGGCGATGAGCTGCCTCGCCTCGGCGGGCGTGTAGGCCGCCCGGAAGAACTGGTTGATGGTGCCGAGATTGATTGGCAGCGGGTAGACCTCGCCGTCGTGCGTGGCGTACACGCGATGCACGTAGTCGGTGAATGCGGTGAAGCGGTTGACGTAATCCCAGACGCGTTTGGTGGAAGTATGGAACAGGTGGGCACCGTATTGGTGGATTTCGGCACCGGTCTCCTCGTCGATATAGCTGTACACGTTGCCGCCGATGTGGCTGCGCACATCGATGATCTCGACCCGGGCGCCCGCGCGCTCCGCCGCCTGCTGTGCGATGGTCAGGCCGAACAGGCCCGCGCCGACGATCACCAAATCCGCGTTCATAGCTTCCTTTCGTTGCGGCCCGCGTCTGCGGTGCCGGTCGCGCCGTGACCCTTCCATTTGATGATTCGCGCTGTTCCCCGCGTCGAATATGAACGGCCATCATGTGCGTTTCGTTCTCAGCTCAACCAAGGATACCGCACATTATCGCCCGCGCGACCACCCCTGTGAACGATTTGATGAACGTTCGGTGACGGCATGTCCGGCGTCTTTTACAGCGCGCACACGACCAGATATATGGCCACCACGTGGCAGGTGTACCCGATGACCGTGCCCATGTGAAACACCTCATGAAACTCGAACCAGCCCGGAATCGGATTGGGTTTGCGAATCGCGAAGCATGTGGCGCCCGCAATGTAGGCGGCCCCGCCGCACGCAATCAGCACGGTCGCCGCCGGACCCACCGCGGGCGCGGTCCACAGTGCCGGAAGCAGTGTGACCGGCGCCAGCCCCAGCACCACGTACACGACGGTGAACACCCAGTTCGGCGCTCGCAGCCATACGATATGCATCACCGTGCCGACGAGCGCCGCCGCCCATATCACCGTCAGGTACGGCCATCGGATCGAAGGGCTGAGGGCGAACAGCACCGGCGTATTGGTGCCGGCGATGATCAGGAAGATGTTGGAGTAGTCGATGCCGCACAGCACGCGCGTCACCTTGGCGCTGCGCCACGGTACGACGTGCAGCAGGGCGCTGTTGCCGAACAGCAGTATCGCCGACGCGCCGTAAATCGCGCACGCGGCCTTGACCGGTCCGGCCGGCGCTATGCAGATCAGCACGATGGATGCGGCGATGCACAACGGCAGGGTGATGAGGTGCTGCCATCCGCGCAGCCGAGGCTTGCGGTTGCCGAATGCATCGACCGGCGTGACCTGGCGTTCGGCGGCTTTCAGTGTGGCCTTGGCTTGGCGATAGCGTGCGCGCGCGGCGCGATACTGCTCGAGGGCGCGGTTCATCGCGGTGGCCGAGGCACCGGTCTGCGTCGCGGCCATGCCGGCAGCGGTTGCGGTCTGTGCTGTGGCGGCCGCCCGCATCCCGCCGCCCGCGGTCTGTCGCCGCGCTGTTTTTCGCTGCGCCGCGGACTTGCGTATGGATGGTGCACTGATTGACGCGCTCATCATCATCACCTCGCTGCGGCCGGAATGCCCGGCCTACACTAACTTACGCTACCGTAACTTAGTGTAGGTCGCTGATGGTTCGCTGACAATGCTTCTCTGGTGGTGAATCGAATGCCGTCCGGGCCGCCGAAGGCAGCATGGCGGTTCGTGTGTATCATATATTGACCGTCAGCTGAAGATTTTCATAGTTTTTTCTTATAGCCGGGCATAAGCGGATCGTGGATGCGTCGGGATCCGGAAGTACGTGCTCGACTGCCGTAATGGATGTCGGTCGAATATGCTGTGGCCGCATGGGAGGGGCTGAAAAGCGCGGTCTGATGGAGGTCTGCCTGTCTGACGATGGCGTGCGTCATGCGCGGGACGTGAGAGTCGGCGTATATGGCATTGTGAGGTGAGTGTTAACAATATGTTCCTGAGATGTTACGCGATGCGACAAAACGTAACGATATCGGATGAGCGCCAGGTCTAGTTTCTTTCACAGTGTCGTCGTGAGTGACGCACGCAAAGAGAGGAAAACAATAATGGCCAATAAGCAATGGCCTCGCTGGGTTGCCGCTGTAGCGGCCCTGGCGATGGCAGGCAGCCTGCCCGGTACCGCGCTCGCGGCTCCGGCACAAGGTGACGCGGCGTCCACGACGCCGACTCTGTCGACCGGCAATCTGAAGAGCAAGGTCTCATCCCAGCTTCAGCAGGCGAAGGGCGAGGTCACCGCATTCATCCAGACCACCAGCCCCTCCGCGCTGGAACGCAAGAACAGTGTGCTCAAGAACTTCAGCAGGCAGCGTTCCGCGCTGCCCACGCTGAAGCAGCGCGCGCAGTCGGCCCAGGCGGCCACGCAGAGCGCGAAGACCGCCGAGAAGACCTCGGTGAACGTGTTCTCGCAGCTGCAGTCGCTGGACTCCAGCGCCAAGAAGATCTACTCCACCTCGTATGCGCTGTCCGGCGTAGCCGTTCGCGCCGACGCGGCGTCGCTGCGCAAGCTCGCCGAGCAGTCCGGATCGGTGGCGCACATCACGATCCTGACGCCCAAGAAGGCGCTCGACACGACCAACGGCAGTGGCGAAGCCCCCGCGAACAAGAACAACGACCAGCTGGTCAACGCCGTCAAGACTTGGGAACAGACCGGCAAGACCGGCAAGGGCGTGAACATCGCAGTCGTCGACACCGGCCTCGACTACACGCACGCCGACTTCGGCGGCGCAGGCACCACCGAGGCCTACCAGACCGCGCTGAACTCCACCGCCGACCCGCTGACCGACCCGAAGGTCAGCAAGCTGCTCGACAAGACGAAGTTCAAGGGCGGTTACGATTACGCCGGCGCCACGTATAACCCGAACGCCGGCAACAACAATCCCACCCCGGACGCCAACCCGATCGACGGCCAGGGCGGCCACCACGGCACGCACGTCGCCGGCACCGCGCTGGGCTACGGCGTCAAGGCCGACGGCACCTCGGGCAAGACCGATACCGCAGGCTACCAGAAGCTGACCGCCGGCGACATCGCCAGCTGGAAGATTGGCCCCGGCGCCGCTCCCGAGGCCGGCATCTACTCGTACAAGGTGTTCGGCGACAACGGCGGCACCACCGACCTGGTGCTCGAAGCGCTTGACGGCATCGCCAAGCACAACACCGAGGCGGAAGTCAACGGCGACGAGTCCAGCCGCATCAGCATCGTCTCCATGTCGCTCGGCGGCAGTTTCGGCGCCTCCGACGACCCGGAGAACGTGGCCGTGGATAACCTCACCGCAGACAACGTGCTGTCCGTGATCGCGGCCGGCAACGACGGCGACATCACCGACATCATGGGTGCCCCCGGCACCGCCAAGAGTGCGCTGACCGTGGCCGCGAGCCAGTCCGGCAAGGCGCTGCAGGACGCCGTCGAGGTGACCGACGGCCCGGCCTCGCTCAAGGGCCAGACCCTCGCCGGCCAGTACTCCGTGAACTACGCGAAGCTCGACGACTTCTCCCTGACCGGCAAGGTCGTGCGCGTCAAGGACAAGGACAACCTGGAAGGCTGCAAGGCATACTCCGCCGATGACGCCGCTGCCGTCAAGGGCAACATCGCCTACGTCGAATGGAACGACGCCGCTGTGAACTGCGGCTCCAAGACCCGCTTCGACAACGCCGAGAAGGCCGGCGCGACCGGCATCCTGTTCGGCTCGCAGGCGAACATCCCCGAGTCCGGCATCGGCGGCAACGCCGACATCCCCGGCTTCCAGCTGGTCAAGAACGCCGCCGAGAACAAGGACCTGCAGAGCGCCATCGATGACGGCACGCTGACGGTGACCCTGTCCACCAAGCTGCGTATGAGCAAGGACGCCGACTACTCCAGCGAGAGCGAAGACACCATCGCGTCCTTCACCTCCCGTGGCATCCACGGCTCCTATGACGGCACCGCCAAGCCCGATGTCTCCGCCCCCGGCGTGGGCATCGTGTCCGCTTCGGCCGGCACCGGCAACAGCGACGAGATCATGAGCGGTACGTCCATGGCCACCCCGTTGACCTCCGGCGTCGCCGCGCTGGTCCGTCAGGCCCGGCCCGAATACCTGGCCAACGTGGTCAAGGCCCAGCTGATGAACACCGCCAACCACGACGTGTTCACCGCGGATCGCAAGACCGCGTACGGCCCGCTGCGTGTGGGCTCCGGTCGTATCGACGCGCTCGCCGCAGTGAACAACAACGTGCAGCTTGCCGGAGAGGATAACGAGGCCATCACCGCGCAGTTCGGCGTCATCCCGGTCGGCAAGGACGGCTACACCGACAAGCAGACCATGCGGCTCGTGAACAACACCGATCATGACATTACGTACAAGCTCACATACTCGGCCCGCACCCCGGTGCCGGGCGTCACGTACTCGGTGAGCGGCGACAACGGTGGGGACACCGTGGTCGCCAAGTCCGGGACCAGCACCAGCTTCCGCGTGAAGATCAGCATCGACCAGTCCAAGCTGACCCGCACCCGCGACGCCACGCAGTCCGCGCAGGTCGCAGGCAAGGACCGCCAGTACGTGACCGACGCCAGCGGCATCATCACCGCGACTCCGGTCACCCAGGAGGATGACGCCACCACGCTGCGTGTGCCCGTCACTTCGGTGCCGAAGGCAATCTCCGAAACCACCACGGGACTGAGCGGCTTCAACAACAAGAAGGGCACGCTGTCCGTGTCCGGCCATGGCCTTGACCAGGGCGACACCGCCACCGGCTACCACTCCGAGCTCGTCCCGTTCGTGTACGGTGCCGAGGATCCGGTCGACGGCTACACCGGCAACGGTGACGCCGCTCGCAGCCTTGCCGCAGGTGACATCCGCGCGATCGGTTATTCCAGCACCGCACCTCAGCTCTCCGATCCGTCGCAGGGCCTGCTGAGCTTCGGCATCATCACCGACAAGACGTGGTCCCACCTGGGCAACAATTTCGTTCCGGACGTGATCTTCGACGTGGACGGCGACATGAAGGCCGACTACATGATCTCGGTGAGCACCACCGAAGGCAACACGCAGTACGACACCGCATGGGCCACGACGACTTCCGCGACAACCGGCAAGGTCGTTGACGAGGAGCCCATCGACCCCGCATATGTCTCCGACTCCAACCAGGTCGTGCTCTCCGTGAAGCTGTCCGCCCTTGGATTCACCAAAGACACCAAGGTCGCCCCGATCGCCTACATGGCACAGATCGAGTCGATTTACGCTGCCGGCGCGAAGGATCAGTACATCGTCGACACTGCGGGCGGTTCCAAGGACGACTCGTTCGACGCGTACCACCCTGCCCTGTGGTTCGGCGACTCCGCCACCGAAGGCAACGGCACGGTCAGCTTCCCCGACGAGAACGGCACGAAGGTCGCCGTCCACACCGCGGATGATTCGTCCGAGACCGCTCCGAAGGTGCTGGCGCTGCACAAGAACGGCTTCTTCCCGAACATCGAGACCGATGAGCCCGTCATCGACGCGCACACCGTGAAGAACATCGACAAGGCGCTGCTGGAGACTCTGGTCTTTGCCGCTAGCAAGTACCAGGAATCCAACTACACGGCGGATTCGTGGGCCGCATTCAAGAAGGCCTTCGACGCGGCGAAGAAGGTGCTCGACTCCGACACGGCCACGCAGCAGCAGGTCAACGACGCCTACACGGCGTTGCGAACCGCCATCAACGGGCTCGTCAACGCGACCGCCAAGCCGTCTAAGGACAAGCTGAAGGCGGCGGTGGATGCTGCGGCCAAGCTGAAGGAATCCGACTACACGGCGGATTCGTGGGCTGCGTTCGTCAAGGCGCTTGATGCCGCCAAGGCGGTGCTCGCCAACGACAACGCGACTCAGGAAGAGATCAACAACGCGACCGGCGCTCTGTTCAAGGCCGAAGAGGCTTTGGTGAAGAAGGCCGGCACGCCGACGAAGCCCGGCAAGCCGAGCCAGCCTGGCGCCCCGGCGAAGCCCGGTGCGTCGGGCGCCAACAGTGGCCAGAACGGCAGCAATGCCGGCGTCGCCAAGACGGGTGCCGCTGTCACTGGCATCTCGGGCGTAGTCATGCTGCTGCTCGCCGCCGGGGCCACGCTGGTGATCATTCGCCGGCGTGACGCGGTGCGTCGCTAGTCTCCCATAGCCGATAATGCCCTTTCCCGCGAGCGCGGGGAGGGGCATTATTGTCGTTGCGCACCCGATATCCGGGGGTGATGTATACTAGTACAGCCTTCACGTGGCGTTATGTCACCCAATCCCCCCAGGGCAGGAATGCAGCAAGGGTAAGTGGCCTCTGTCGGGTACGTGAAGGTTTTCTTTTTCTTTTCTTGGCCCCTCACCCTGGCCGTCGCGGCACCGTGAGGCTTAAATTACAGGTTGAAATCGCCGTTCTTGGCAATTCCCCGTGCGAAATCGCCGTTTTTGGACCTTGAAACGGCGATTTCACACGGGGAATAGTAGATTTCGGCGATTTCAACCCGTATTTTGGACGGATCCGGCCTATAGGCCACGAATCTGCCGGCTGAATGCGCCGGGAAACAAAAAAGCCCTCGCTTCCGCGAGAGCTTCATTCGCTGGGATGCCTGGACTCGAACCAAGAATGGCTGAACCAGAATCAGCTGTGTTGCCAATTACACCACATCCCAATTTGGCTAGATGCTGTAACCGATTGGGATTATAGCACCTTCGTACCCCCAACCGGATTTGAACCGGTGTTGGCGCCGTGAGAGGGCGTAGTCCTAGACCGCTAGACGATGGGGGCTTGAGTTATCCGCTGTGCGGCGTGCCGCGCAACAGATGAAAACTATACGGCAATATCCAGCCCACCGCAACTCACGGCGTGTCGCGAGGATTTCCAACGGTTTTGGAACAGGCTCTTGACCACCGACGAAATCCGATAGACTCCAAAATATCCCAACCAATCTAGTCAACAAAAGCGTTATGCGGTAACATCGGACGAGACGGCACGATGCAGATACGTTAGGCTGCATCTCCACCGACCATCATCGAGGATGGCGAAACGGCTCACGTCAATCGTGCCGCGGGTCGCATGACATGGTCGAGATTCTCACGAATGCGCCATTACCGCACACCATTGTCAATTGAGCCACAAAGACTGTCAAAAAACCTTATATTGCAACGATATAAGACATGCACTGACGGATTATCACGAATCCTACTGATGAATTTGCATGAATCCTATTGATGAATTATCGGACACTGTATTGATGAAATTGCAAATGAGGCAATGATGCTACCACGGACCATCGCGCAAGAGCTCACCCCGATGCTGTCATGGTTCCCGGTCGTCTCAGTGACAGGGCCACGTCAAAGCGGCAAATCCACGCTCATCAAAAACATGCTGCCCGATCACACGGCGCGAAACTCATCATCGACGAGGCGCAACATGCTCCGGGACTGTTCTCGCAGATCCAGGTCGCGGCCGACGAACGAGGCGGCATGGGGCAATACGCGCTGTCCGGCTCGCAAAACTTCCTCATGGAGAAGCGCATTAGGCCAATCTCTGGCGGGGCGCGTGGGCATGCTTCAACTGCCGCCCCTCTCGTATGAGGAGGCGATTCAGCCGGAACCCGGCCTCACCGTGGACGAATTCATGTTCCTCGGCGGCTATCCTCACCTCTATGACGTGTCAACGCCGAACGACATCTATTTCCACGACAATGGCCTGCTCAACTATCTTCTCGGGATTCATTCTGCGGAAGAGCTGCTGAACGACCCCCAAGCGCGGTGATGTGTTCGAGAATCTCATCATTTCGGAAACCGTGAAGCGATACCTCAACAAGAACAAAGACGGCGAGCTGTACTTCTACCGCGATACCAACCAGAGCGAAATCGACCTCGTAGACGCTACGCAGCGCCGTAGCCCCACCCTCATAGAGATCAAATCGAGAATGACTCCGCGACCAGATTTCTTCAGACATCTCGCCACCGTCGGGGAAGAACTGGGCGTGCCGGTCGATCGCAGAATCGTCGTGTATCGAGGAACAGAAAACTTCACGGGTAAGAACGGGAGGCATGTTACGGCGGAGCGTTATTTGGGGCGGTAAATCAGCGGAGGAGTTCTGCCCGCCTGATCGGCGGAGACTCCCCCAGTCGCTTCGTGACACCCCTGCGGGGGCAGTATTGTCCACTCATATGTCGGCTCGCCTTCGATTACGAACGACACCTCCGTTCGCTTCACGGCTCAGCCCACCAGCGGAGGCGCAAACTCCGCAGATAGCAGACGACGGGCGGCGTCTTGCGACAGCCGTCCGCCGGATTCCGCATGCGCACAAGCGCCGCGTTACATCACAGGTGCTCGCGCAGGCCCTTCAGTCGAGCGATGGCGAGCGGCTTGCCGACGATCTCCATCGACTCGAACAGCGGCGGGGAGACGCGACGGCCGGATATGGCCACGCGAACCGGGCCGAAGGCGAGACGCGGCTTGTACCCGCCATCCTCCACGAGTGCCTTGTTCAGGGTCTCGTGCAAGTTGTCGGTCTTCCAATCGGCCTCGTCCACGCCCTCAAGCGCGGCGACGGCGGCATCGAGCACGTCGGCGGCGGAGTCCTTGAGCTGCTTCCTGGCATCGTCCGCAGGCTCCAGGTACTCCTCGGTGGACAGCAGGGAGCCGACCATGCCGGCGACCTCGCCCAGCAGGCGCACGCGCGGCTGGATCAGCGGAGCGGAGGCGGTCAGGACGACCTTCTCGCGGTCGGTCAGCGCATCCCAATTGTCGGCCGAGACCACACCGTCGCGGTGCAGGTACGGCACGGAACGGTTGAGGAAGTCCTGCGGCTCAAGCATGCGGATGTGCTCGGCGTTGATGGAGATGGCCTTGTCGATGTCGAAGCGGGCCGGGTTGGCCTTCACGTCGCGCACGTCGAACTTGGCGATCATCTCGTCCATGGAGAACACGTCACGGTCGGGGGCGATGGACCAGCCAAGCAGAGCCAAGTAGTTGAGCAGGCCCTCGCGGATGAAACCGTTGTCGCGGTGGTTGAACAGGTTGGACTCCGGGTCGCGCTTGGAGAGCTTCTTGTTGCCCTGGCCCATCACGTACGGCATGTGGCCGAACAGCGGCATCTGCTTGGCGATGCCGAGCTCCATCAGGTAGCGGTACAGCACGATCTGACGCGGGGTGGAGCTGAGCAGGTCCTCGCCGCGCAGCACGACGTTGACGTCCATCATCGCGTCGTCGACCGGGTTGGTGAGCGTGTACAGCGGATCGCCGTTCGGGCGCACGATGACATAGTCCGGCACGGAACCGGCCTTGAATTCGATGGTGCCGCGGATGAGGTCGTCGAAGGCGATGTCCTCGTCGGGCATGCGGATGCGCAGCGCGGGCTTGCGGCCCTCGGCGCGGAAGGCGGCCTTCTGCTCCTCGGTGAGGTCGCGGTCGTAACCGTCGTAGCCGAATTCGGCCGGGCGGCCGGCGGCGAGGTTGCGCTCCTTGATCTCGTCCGGAGTGGAGAAGGACTCATAGGCGTAGCCGGCTTCGAGCAGCTTTGCGGCCACATCCTTGTAGATGTCGCCGCGCTCGGACTGGCGGTACGGGCCGTGGGGGCCGCCCACGTCGATGCCCTCGTCCCAGTCGATGCCCAGCCAGCGCAGGGATTCGAGAATCTGGTTGTAGCTTTCCTCGGAGTCGCGCACGGCGTCGGTGTCTTCGATGCGGAAGATCAGCTTGCCGCCGGTGGCGCGGGCTTCGGCCCAGTTGAACAACGCCGTACGGATCATGCCGACATGCGGCGTGCCGGTCGGCGATGGGCAGAAGCGCACGCGAACATGAGCCGGAAGTTCTGGTTTGGTGTCTTTTGAATGTTCAGCTTCAGTCATACGTTCCATTGTGCCGCGCCAACGGGACGTGAGCCGGTTCACTCACTTTTGGTCAATCGGTCTCACGGTCGCGCCGTCGATGGCAGAAAGAACGGCTGCTGGTATGGCGGTCGAAGCGCCGGCTTTGATGGCGGCTTCGACGGCGTTGCGCATGAAGGTTGCTGCGTCGTCCTGCCGATGGGTGACTGTCGGATTCCACGTACGGCGATGTATCGTCAATCCGGCAAGTGCGCCTCGGCCAGGATATTTCGGCGCGCTCAGGCGGCGAAACCGGCGAACAGCGTCGCCCAATCCTGCGACTCGTCCTCGCGGGTCTCGCGCTGGTCCATGACCTTGTTCTGATCGTTGTTCATGATCGTCCCCTTGTATTGCTACTTATACAGCTCCAATTGCTTGTTTCGATTCCATCACCGCAACCGAAATTATCGTTGATACTCATATATCGCAACCACTGGCAAAACGCAAATCGTGTTAGCGCGCACAGCGAGTCGTCACACAATCCCTACACTCATGCATGTAAACGGTCACACGCGGCACTCCCCGTTGCCTTGTTTTACACCCCTTTCGTTCCGCCGCTCGCTCCCACCAGTCAATGCGGTGCGCCAACTCCTTCCATGCTGGTTCGCCTCGCAAGCCCACCCCTCCTACTTGTCAGCGCGCTGGATCCTTCCAACCATTCCCGCCCGAGACGCACCGTTCCTGCTGATTGCGCATTGCCCACCTACCCCGCGTTCGTACATGCCGCGCCCATTCACACCGCTACCTTCACCCGGTTTCTTTGGGACTGCCCCATATCTTTGCTGCGCCGCAAGGCCCACATACGTGCCTACACTCCCGTCACTCCCCGAGTTGCGTCCTTAAGTGCGCGCCGAAACGACAAGCGCGCGAACATAAGGACGCAAACGAGCGGATTCGTGCTCGTACACTGGAGATTCCACGCTTGACGAGCTTCATATCATCGAATGGCATCCCCGCCGCCATTCACTCATCATCGACAGTGCACTCGCAATATGTCGCAGCCAAGCCACAACATAATCAAGCGCCACCACAAGAAAAGAGTCCGCAACACCACTTTCTCGGTTTCAAGGGGTTGATCGCAGCCCTCGCAGACATCTATCCGCATTTCAAGGGGTTGCTTTTCGTCAATCCTCCCTATATTGATGGCGATATTCCGCCCCTCATACTTCGTATACTGGCAGACAGCAACCCCTCGAAACGTAGATAGATGTTTGGGCGAGACGAAATCACCCCCTCGAAACGCAGATGCCGCTTTCGCACCGAAGGATGAAGTTCCTGTTATCCGACCGAGTCGCGCGAAGCCCAAACACGTGCGAATATGAGGGAACAACCCATGAAACCGTTGCAACGCCACGACAATCTGGCTGGCACATCACATCCAGCCGGCCAAATCGGCGATGGTCAGCCCGCGATAGTCAACGATTGCCTCATCGCACAGCCCACTGTCGCTCATATCCACACGCGCATGACCGGTGACCGCGACCACCGTCGCGCCCGACGCCCGAGCCGCCGTCAACCCGGGCTTGGAATCCTCGAAAACCAGACACTGACCGGCACCCGACGCATCGGCCGGCAGCCCGACCATCGACGCCGCACGCCAATACGGCGCCGGATCGGGCTTCGGCGTCACATCGTCGTTGCCGCACACATAGCCGACGAACGCGCCCTTAGGCGCCTGCGCCATCACATTCTCGACGATCTCGCGCGGGGAGCCGGTCACCAGCACGGCCGGAACGCGCGCCGCCGCCAGACCGGACAGCACATCGCGAACGCCCTCAATCCACGGCAGACGCTCCTTTTCCATGCACAGCACCTCATCGGACAGGTGCCGCACGATTGCATCGCCATCCCAATCGACCCCCGCACCGCGCAGCAGACGCACGGTCTCGGGGAAGGCCGCCCCCTGCAGCGCATCGGCGAGCGCGTCGCTCCATTCCCCGCCGCAGGAGCGCACCAAGGTCTCCTGAGAGCGCACCCAATACGGATCGGAATCGATCAGCGTCCCGTCCAAGTCGAAGAACACGGCCTTCATCATCGGCATCCTCCTTGATCTCACAAGCCATTTCACGAGCCACTAGCATCGTAGCCCATGAACCCGGCGGGGAAACGGTCCGCCCCGAGAACAGCAGAAAACAGCAATGCCCCGGCAATCCGGCAAACACATGCCCACCGGCGGGAGACATGCTATGGCGGCCCGATGCCGCGCCGTCACACCGGCTCCTGCGCGAAGCCGCCCGTCGAGACATACCACGATCCCCCGCATACCGCTATACTGGAGAACGTTCGCGCGGTTGGTGGCAGCAGCCGTGCCAGACATCAGAGAAGTAAACGCATTGCAAGGCGATATGTGTCGCGCTGCGATGCGACGGGTCTGATTCATGTCGCGCGGGCTCCTCACCTTCCCGCCCGGCGTGTGTCAGCCGGCAGGCGCACGACGTGCGCAGAAGGCAAGGAGACAGAAGATGAAGACAGTCAAGGGCTTCAGCAAGATCGTGGCGATGGTTGGGGCCGTCGCGCTCGGCCTGACGCTCAGCGCCTGCGGAAACACCAATTCCGCGAGCAACACCGATTCCAAGAACTCCGGCTCCACGCCGACCGTGTCGTTCATGCTCGACTGGACGCCGAACACGAACCACATCGGTCTGTACGTGGCTCAGAAGCTCGGCTATTACAAGGATGCCGACGTCAACGTGAAGATCCTGCCGACCGCCCAGGCCGGAGCTGAAACCAGCGTCGAGAACGGCGTGGCCAACGTGGGCTTCACCACGCTGAGCAACGTCGCCGCGTTCAACTCGCAGGGCGCTGACCTGAAGTTCGTGTTCGACCTGACGCAGAAGCCGGTTGCCCGTTGGTGCGCGCTGGCGTCCCGCACCGACATCAAGACACCCAAGGACCTTTCCGGCAAGACCTTCGTCAGCTTCGGCTCCGCCGAGCAGACCGCGGTCGTCCGCCAGATGATCAAGTACGCTGGCGGCACCGGCGACATCAAGACCGCGACGGCCGGCACCAACACCTTCGAGACGCTGACCAGCGGCAAGGGTGATTTCGGCGGCTTCTACGTGACCTGGGAAGGCGTGGAAAGCGAGCTGAACGGCCCGAAGCTCAACTGCTTCGTCGCCTCCGACTGGGGCGTGCCCGGCAACCCCGACCAGCTGGGATTCGCCGTCAAGGGCTCCTGGCTCAAGGACTCCGCCAACGCGGATGCGCTGAAGAAGTTCATCGCCGCCACCAAGAAGGGCTACGACTACGCGCTCGCCAACCCGGACAAGGCCGCCGACATCCTGGTCGAACAGGCCAAGGAGGCGCAGCTCGACTCCAAGCTGACCCGCACCTCGATGGAGGAGATCGCCAAGAACAACTACTGGACGACCGACGATCCGAAGTCGCTGCCCGGCACCACGAACTTCGATGACGCGCAGCCGTACCTGGAGTTCCAGTACAAGGCCGGCACCTACAAGGACCAGGACGGCAACGATCCCGCGTCCGCGCCGCAGGCCAAGGACCTCGCGACCAACGAGTACGTGGGCTGAGCCGGCCGCAGCCAGTCCGGCCGCAGCCAATCTAGCTACAGTTCAGCGAATCCGCGAGCACAGGTTCGTCACAGCCGGCCGGGCCAACCTCCGCTCCCCTCCCCTCCGTCACGAGACGGGACGGAGGGGAGTTTTCCGACTCTCGTAACGATTCCGGGGCTCTTCTCCCTCCTACCCGGCCCATCTCCCTCCGTCAGCCCGTCAACCCGTCAGCCCGCCAGCCCGTCAGCCCGTCAACCCGCCAGCCCGTCAACCCGCCAGTCCCCATCAATCCCATCCCTAAGGTTTCACATTGTCCGAAGATCACGCCATGCGCACACTGAAATCCCTGTTCGCACGCGTCGCGCCGCCGGCGGTCACGGTCGGCGGGCTGCTCATCGTATGGGAGATCGCCGTGGATGCGGGCCACATCTCCCAACGCGTGCTCGCCTCCCCCAGCCAGATCGCCGCATCGATCGTCAAGACTTGGCCCGACCTGTGGGAGGCGACCGCCATCACCACATACGAGGCAATCACCGGCTTTCTCATCGCAGCGGTGGCCGGGGTGCTCATCGGCATCGGCCTGTACGTGTCCAAAACCCTGTATCGCGGTATCTATCCGCTGCTCGCCGCCGCGCAGACCATCCCGCTCATCACCATCGCCCCGCTGTTCATGATCTGGTTCGGGTTCGAGCCGCTCGGCAAAATCGTGATCGTCGCCGTATTCGGCGTGTTCCCCGTCGCCGTGCAGACGTGCCGCGGCATGCTCGCCGTACCGCAGTTCTACGAGGACGTGGCGCTCACCTGCGGCGCCACCCGCGCATGGGCGCTGTGGCATGTGAAGCTGCGCGTCGCCGCCCGTCAGGTGTTCGGCGGCCTGCGCATCAGCGCCGCCTATGTGTTCGGCACCGCGGTGACGGCGGAATATCTGGGCGCGATGAACGGCCTGGGCATCTGGCTGCAGGCCGCTTTCAACTCGTTCCGCACCCCGCTGATCTTCTCCGCAACGATCATGGTGGTCGCACTGACCGCGCTGCTGCTGACCATCATCAGTCTCGCGGAACGCCTGCTCCTCGGCCCGGACGACACCATCGCGTTCAACGACGACGGCGAATAGCGCCGGCGCCGCACCACAGCAGCCATATACGGCCGCGCCGGCGTACGGCGGCAACAGTCCTTACGCCGGCCCCTCTCAGTTCGGCACAGGCGAGCCGCCGCTGGACAAACCCTACTACGGGTGCCCGTTCGGCAAGGCGTTCCTCAGGTTCTGGAAGAAGTACGCCACATTCAGCGGGCGCGCCGCAAGCAGGTCGGCACGATTCCGAGCAGTCAGCGGTGAATCGCATATATTTCAGGTCTCCGCCCCGTCCCATCAGACGTCAGGCGGCAGCCGTCACAGCTCCACGGGTGGCTTGGACGGGTCGTCGCTCACGTGCGCGAACTTGGCGGCGAGCGCCTCCTTGTTGCGGCGCTCGTCCTCCTCTTTCGCGAGCCGCTTCGCCTCGGCGGCATCCCACAGCACGTTGTCATGGTGACGTTTCCACTCACTCGCCGCGACCATAGTAAACAATTTCACCGTTTCGGCTTGGGCGGCCTCGTCGTCGTTAGTCAGTGATCGGGCGGTCATCAGCGACGACAGCTGCTCGGCCTTGAAGCACAGCCGCGGCACCGACAGGCGCTCGCACAGTTCGTTGACATAGAACATCACCGGCACCGCGCGCGACGGCTTGCGCAGATCGATCAGGCGCAGCAACCCGTCGGCCGCCACCGTCACCGTGGCGAATCGCTGCGCTATGGCTTCGACATCGGCACTGGGCGCAGCATTCGCAGGCGCGGTGGCACCGGCGGCGTCGGCGTCAGCGGCGGCACCACCGCCTACGCCGATGGCCTGTTCGATTGTCTCCAACGCTTCGGCGATGGCGTGCACGGTGTCATCATCCCAATCGACGCCCAACTGGCCGGCGCCTCTCATGATCAGCCTCGTGTCGCCGGTTTCGGAGTAGTCGCCCATCTCGTCGTAAGCGTCATTCGCGGCGAGCAACGCATCGACGATTCGCTGCGGACGACCGGGGATCTCGTCCGCACCCTCATACACGAACTCCGCATCGGGGACCGTCACGTCGTCGCCGGTCATGACCCGTGCGGCCATGCGGGTCATCCGCACCTGCAGGTTCTCACCGTATTTCGTGTCATTGTCCATCTGCCTGGCGTCGGTCAGCGGCCACAGTTCGATCAGTCCGGCGCCGACGGCCACCGCATCGCGTACCGCGGGATTCATCGACACATGGGCGATCGCCGTCGCGTCAAGTTGGAATGCCATATCGCTCCTTCGCTTTCATTGTCCGCCGACGCGCGGAACCTTCCGCCGTGCCGGGTGCCAGGTGCCGGTCGCCGGCACCGCGGGCCACCGCGTCACAGCACCGCCGGCCACTCGCCGTCTGCCGTTGCCGTTACGCGGCGTCGTCACGAGTGACCGCTACGCGGCCGTCGTCAGTCCCGGCCCGCGCCGCATGCGCACCTTTTCGCGGGCGAGCCCGCAGCCGTCCTCTCTGTGTATTGTACGGCCGGCGCACGCCGCACTCACTCGACTTGCGCCGCAGGGTCGGCATATGTGATGGACATCACCTTGCCCGTATCGCTGTCGTAGGTGATCGAGGTGATCGACGCGAGCGCGGTCTTGCGTAGGAACATCCAATGCTCGGGGTGGCCGGTCTCCAGCAGGTGCCGGTAGCTCCAGATCGGCGACTCGTGGCTGACGACGATGATCTGCCGTCCGGCATACTCGCGGATCTTCTCGTTCGCGAACGCGCCCACGCGTTCGGCGATGTGCCGGTACGACTCGCCCCAGCTCGGCTTCCACAGGTTGAGCACGAGCTTCCAGTTGCCGTCGCGCCACAGCGCGCCCTTGCCATGTCCGATGCGCTTGCCGCGGAACTCGTTGCCCGCTTCGATCACACGCGGGTCGGTGATGAGTTCCAGCGGCTCCTCCCCACGCCCGGCGCGTACCGGGTTGAGCGCGTCGAGAATGGCGCCGGCGGTTTCGCGGGTGCGTTCCAGCGGGGACGAATACACCGCGGCGACCGTGTTGAGCTTGGGGTCGGCTGCGATGTATGCGCCCGTCGCCTGCGCCATGCGCATGCCGCGGTCGGACAGGTGGAATCCGGGCAGCCGCTCGTACAACAGATGGTCGGGATTGTATACCTTGCCATGGCGGACGAAATGTATGGTGGTTGTCGGCATATGCGGCCTTCCTGCGGGACTCGTGATGTCTGTCTTTCATTGTCCCACATTCACCGGCCGGCCGGCGATGCCGCGTCCGCGGCGGCGTTTGCCCGACGAACATCGCCCCGCCCCGGCACGGCCCAGCCCCACCCGTATCGTCCTGACTCCACCCGCTCGACTCCGGCTCGTCACCCCACCTGATACACCGATATATCACCGTCGTTTATGAACGTCATGAAAATTGATGCGTTCGTGATATCAATACCGCGTGTCGCGCCCCGACGTGCGATTAAAGTTGCCGTGACGCAAACATGCAAAGCATCCTTTGCGCGACCAACAGGACAACACATCAATACGATGAGGGCTCCGCCGGCAACGCCACGCCGACGGGGGACATCCAATCGGGAGCGGAAAGGAGATGCTGTCATGTCCAATAACGCCAATGTCGCGGCTGCAATCAAGGAAGTCGCCCATAAGGTATTCGGCGGATACGCGGAACTGCTGCGTATGCCGCACACCGCAAGGTTCTCCATCGGCTCGGTGATCGCCTGCATGCCGTTCCCCATGGTCGGCATGACCATCACCATCTCCGTGCAGCATTACTACGGCAACTACTCGCTGGCCGGCGTGCTCACCGCCATCCAGGCGATCGCGCTGGCGGTCTCCAGCCCGCTGCTCGGCAAGCTGGTCGACAAGTTCGGCCAGCGGCAGGTGTCGATTCCGACGATCCTGGTCTGGATCGTCGCCGCCATCGCCCTGACCACCAGCATCACCAACCGCGCCCCGGTATGGGTGCTGTACTGCCTGACGCCGTTCCTCGCCGCGATTCCGCCGTGGGGCGCGATGAGCCGCGCCCGCTGGACGACCATGCTCAAGGGAGACCGGGAGCGCACCGACCGCGCGCTCTCGCTGTCCGGTGTGTTCGATGAATGCATGTGGATCATCGGCAATCCGCTGGCTTCTACGCTGGCGGTGATTTCTGGCCTGCTGGCGTTCTCGTTCACCGGCGTGTGCGTCGTCATCGGCGCGCTGATGTTCCTGACCGAGCTGACGACCGAGCCGAAATCACAGACCCAGCTGGCCCGAGAGGCCGGTCTGACCCGCGAGGAGTACCGCAAGCGCGAGGCCGCCAAGGCGCAGAGGATGCGCGAGAGGGACGCCGCCGACCGCGCCCGCCGAGAGGCCGAGGCCCGCGGCGACGATGAGCAGGCCGTGCAGGCCGCCGTCGACCGAGCCATCGCCGATTCCCGCACCGGCAAGAAGGAGTCGATCTGGGGGCCGGGCCTGATCGCCGTATGCGTGACCTGGTTCAGTCTTGGCGCGTTCCAGTCGGCGTCGAACATCTCGATCATCGCGTTCGCCACCGAAGCGAACATGAAGCAATACACCGGTTTCGTGTTCGCATGCTTCTCGTTCAGCTCGCTATGCGGCGCACTGGTGTACGGCGCGAAGAACTGGACCATCCCGCTGTGGAAGCGCTTCTACTTCTGCCTCATCGTGGTGAATCTCGGCGTGGGCACGTTCATGTTCGCCAAGCATCTGTGGGTGATCATGATCATCTACCTGCTGATCGGCGTCTGCCAGGCACCCACGTGGATCAACGGCAATCAGCTGATGCTGCATCTGGTGCCTCCCACGCGATTCACCGAAGGCGTGGCGTGGATGGGCGCGATGAACTCGATCGGCTCGTCAGCCGGCTCAGCCATCGCGGGTGTCTTCATCGATCACATGGGATCGCATGGAGGCTTCCTGATGGCGACCGTGCTGGCGATCACCTCGCTTGCCATCGCCTTCGTCGGCTTCCGGCAGATCAAATCCAGCACCGAAACCCCGACTCTGACCGAAGTCAGCGTGTGATACGCCGGATGCCGCTCTCAAAACTCGCAGATACAAGGCATTTTTGAAGGAAAACACACTCTATCTGCGAGTTTTGAGAGCGCATACCGCGCTACTTCGGCCAGCCCTCCGGCGTATGCGCGAGCGACCACAGGCCAAGCCGATGCGAGAAGCTGTTCTCCCACTTCGCTTCGAGCTCTTCCTGACTCAAACGGTTCTCGGACTTCCTCAAACGGTTCATCGCATTGGTATGCGTATCGTCAAGCAGCCACTTGCGGATCACGAAGTTCCAGATCATCACCACTACCGTGGCTACCAGCTTGCCGACATTCGTCCACAGCACGTACTTCGTGTGCATGGAATACATGGAATCATGCGGCATCCACGACGTGCTGATCCACACGATCGCCTCGTTCATGAACCAGCCGATAAGCGCCGCCACGAAGAAAATCGCGATCTCCATCCAGCGCGCCATGTCCGGCCGGCGCTTGAACACGAATTTCATGCTCGCCAAGTAATTGAATATCAGCGAGACGAAGAACGAGATTGACGTGGCCAGCACGTTATGCATATGCGTCATCAGCAGAATGTTCATCAGACCCCAGTCGATGATGAACGCGATCACACCGACAATACCGAACTTCATCAGCTGTTCAATCGATTTCCTCACATTGATTGTCTAATACATATCGCTGACTTCACACCGCGGTTTTCCTGAACCGCCACTGATTTCACACATGGCCGCACAGCCCGCGCCCGCCGCGGAACCGATTAGGATAGGGAACGAACCCAATCAAGGAGGAATCATGCCCGTTATCCACACTCACGTATCCGTCAAGACCACTCCCGAGCAGCGCGAGGCGCTGAAGGCCGCCTACGGCAAGGCGATCACGGCCGTCCCCGGCAAGTCCGAGGGCTGGCTGATGTGCCCATTCGAGGATGATATGCCGATCTACTTCGGCGGCAGCGACGATGCCCCGGCCGCATACGTCGAGGTCAATGTGTTCGGCCGTTCCGTGCCCGGTTCTGCGTGGGAGAAGCTGACCAAGTCGATCATGGCCGCGCTCAACAGCGAGCTCGGCATCCCCGAGGACCGCACCTACATCCGCTACACCGCCACCACCGACTGGGGCTGGAACGGCGGTAACTTCTGAGCTCAGGTGTGATGGTATCCGCCGCTATATTGTCGCGCATGACGTCACTGTGTGCGACCACCGTCACGCTGCGAGCCCTCACACAGTGACGTAAATCGCAAAACCCTTATTTTGCAAGGGTTGCGGGGTGCGTCACGGAGTGTGAGGACGCACACAGTGACGTAACCCTCACACAGTGACACCTGTTCTGCGGCACACAGGTTGCCGATATATAAATGAAAGAGCCCCTTGCGGCCAGTCGGCCCGTATGATCGGCCGACAATCCGAAAGGGGTTGTGATGATGCAGTCACGGTGTGCGGTCAGCGCGAGTGCGGCATGATTCCGCATGCCACGCCGCCGCACACTCTCACAGCACGCGTGCCCCGGCACCCCGGCGGCACGCCTCTGCCGCAATCAGACGATCTTGGGCATCGGGGTGGTCAGGGACGTGGTGAGGTTCACGTGAACCAGACCGGCGCCTGCGTGCACTTCGACCTTCTTCAGGGTGACCGTACGCTCGTCTTCCGGAGCGCGGTCGTTGTCGGTCATCGTGGCCGGGGACTTGACGGCGACCAGCGCCAGATCGTCCAGCGACATGCCGGCGGCCTTGCACAGATCATCCGCAGCACCCAGGGAATCCAGGAAACCGTCCTTGAGCAGCACACGGCTGGCCGGCACGCCGTAGGCGTTCTCGGCCACCCACTTCACGTTCTCCAGCAGGGCCATGCCCTTGTGGCTGTCATGCTTGGACGGCATCGACGCGTTGGACAGCACATCGACGAATGCGTCGATCTGGTCGCTCAGTCCCGCGCCGCCGTCGCGATACAGGTTGCCGATGATGGGGTCGCGCAGCTCCAGACGGGCCGCGGTCTCGCGCAGTTCGGGAATCTGATCGTCCTCGCCGTCCCACAGGTTCACCAGCGGGAACGCCGGAATGTCGAGCTTCTCCAAGCGGTCCACGTGGAACGGGTAGCGCCACGCCAGCTCCGGGTCATCACGCCATGTCGAGGCGCGGGTCACGACGACCGCCGCGGACGGCCACTGCGCGCCATACTCGCGGCAGGCGATGTCGAGCCACTTCTGCGCTCCGGCGTCGGTGCCGTAACCGGCCTCGACGATGACCACATCGTGCAGGGCGCACGCCATCTCCACGGAGACCAGTGTCGGGATGCCGATCGACACGTTGGCGAACGGGCCGCCATGCACATACACCGGCGAGCCGTTCACCGTCTCGGTGAGCGCCGGCTTGACCGCATCGGCGAGCATATCGGTGATGCGCCACAGGTCGATGAAGTCGCCGAACTTAACTGGTTCGCCGTCCTTCGTGCCGGCGATCATCGCGGCCACGCGCTCGCCGATCTCATCCATCGAACGGGACAGCACGACGATCTGCATCAGCTCGGACGTCGGGGTGAGCACGACCTTCTCGGCGACGTTGTTCTTGCCCGCGTCCACGGTGATGGAACGCAGCGAGCGGGACGGCACTTCGGAGACGCGCGGCACGAGGATCGTGTCGATACGCCCCTCGTCCACAGCCTTCTCGGCGAAGGAGACGAGCAGGTTCTGCGCGGCGGCGATGGCGGCCATCTCACCGCACAGGCCCCAGTCGATGAGCTCGGGGTGGGTCAGCGAAGCCTTGCCGCCGCCCGAGGCACCGCCTTTGGAACCGGCGGCGGTGATGCCCATGCTCGGCTGGCGCAGCACGGCGGTCGCGTCGATGCCGCGAGCCCTCAGCGCATCGATCAGCGCGATCGTCGTCGTGGTCTTGCCCTCGCCGCGCGACGCCTTGAGCGGCGTATCGGCGGTGACGAGCACGACCTTGCCGTGCTTGCGCGGCGCGTCGGGATTGTCGTGCAGGTACTTCATAAACCCGAAGGCGTCGATCTTCTTGACCAGCCCGTACTGGCTGGTGAACTCCTCGATAGTAGTCATCAGTAGGTGAACCTTTCTGTAGATGTATGACGCTTGCTTACCGTCGAAGCGGCTGGCGGCCGAAAACGCTTGGCCGGGAGCCTCTCGGCGCATCAGTTGTCGGAGCGGTTGAAGCCGTTCTTCATCTTCATGCTCACGGTGTAGAGCACGGTGTCGAGCAGCTGGTCGGTCTCGGTCTTGAGCTGGTCGGCCATGGTCTGGTTGGCGGCGGCGAGGATGTCGCGCACCTCGTCGTTACGGGTCGCGTCGATGATGTCCTCGGGATCCATCGGCTCGACGTCGCCGTCCGCGTTCGCCGCCTCCAACTCCGCGTCGGCCAAGGCAGCCGCGGCCTCGCCGGCACCGCCCAGACGCGCGACCTGCTCGTCGGTGGCGGCGATCAGACGGTGGCCCATCGCGCCGGTCTTCTCCTGATAGCGCTCGATGGCGTTGGAGGTCTCCGCGAACGCCGCGTCGCACAGCGCGGCGATGATGCGGTTCTCCCAGTAGAAGTTCTCGGAAGTCACGCGCGTGGTCGTGTCTTCCAGATACTTCGGCGTTTCGTTGACGTTCGGGTAGAACGGCACCAGCGTGTTGAACGGGTTGGAGCCGTAGGCGATCCACTGGATCGCGCGGTCCGACTGCGGACGGTACGGGCGAATCTGCATGACGGCCAGCTGGCTTTGGCGGTTGATGCCGATCGGGCGGTACATGTGGCGTGTGTGCTCGTCGCCGAGGTGGCCGTACGGGTCGAACGGCGTGCCCTGATAGTGCGAGCTGAGCACGTACTTTACGTCCTCGATCGTTACCTTGCGCTCGGGCTGACGGGCCCACGGGATGTCGTCGCTGTCCGGGCGGTGGTCGGCCTCGGGGCCGTCCCACATCTCGTCGTACGGGTTGAGGAACCGCTGCATGACCCATGCGCGCGGCGTGTTGTACACGTGATCAGAGTCGGAGTGCGAGCCGAAGGCATCACGCGGGTTGAACGGCGACGTCGATTCGACGGCCAGATCAAGGTGATTGCGCTCGATGAATTCGACCAGATCCTCGGAGCACATGTGGTTCTCCTGCTCACCGAGGGCGTCATCGAGGTCGAATTCGTCGATGCCGAGCTGGTTCGGCATCGTCACATACGCTTCGTCGGGCACGCGCTTGGCGATCCAGTGATGGCCACCGACGGTTTCCATCCACCAAATCTCGTCGGCGTCCGAGAACGCGACACCGTTCATCTCATAGGTGCCGTATTCCTTAAGAAGGTCGCCAAGCCGCTGCACGCCCTCACGCGCGGTGGTGACGTACGGCAGCACGATGGTCAGGAAGTCCTCCTCGCCGATGCCGCCGGGCACGGCCGGCTCGTAATCCGAGTCACCTTCCCGCCCGCGTGCCGCCCGGTATTCCACAAACGGGTCGGCACCGAGCACGCGCTCGTTGGTGGTCAGCGTTTCGGTGGCGCTCATGGCCACGTTCGCCTCGTTGACGCCGGCCTCGCCCCAGATGCCTTCCTTCAGGTCGGCGTTCGGCACTGCGGTGTACTGCAGCGGATCGTCGGGCAGGTCAATGGTCAGGTGGCTGATGACGCTGCGGTATTCGCGCGGCTGTTCATCGGGCTTGACGACGACGAACCGCTTCGGGTTGAATTCGCCGTTGGCGGAATCCTCGTTGCGGGCGATGATGGTCGAACCGTCATAGCTGGCGTCCTTGCCGACCAGAATCGTGGTGCATGCCATAGTATTCGGTACTGTCCTTTCTTGCTGTGCACACGCTGTCGCGCGCACGTTGCGGCGCGCATCCGCGGCGCGCCTCCTGTCACATGAGTGTATGACTCCGTACGGGAGTATACGGCATCAGCCCTCAGGCTTTTCCGGTGATGAACATCACGCCCTGATCGGTGACGTGGTCGACGTCACGCAGCGCGTGGAACAGCTCGTTGAGCCAGAATCCTTGGTTCAGACCCGGCAACGGCTTCGCGGTGCCCCACACGTGCAGCGAATAGTCGTGGTCCTTGTCGGGCGGCTGGGGCCCGTTGTAGCGCATCGTCACCTGCGGATTCGTGCTGCCGACCAGCTTGCTCGCGGCCGACGTGCGGCCCTGCACGGTCTCGGGAATCATGGAGGGCAGCTGCCGGGAGAAGTCCGGCGGAATCTGCAGTGCATGGGAATCGTTGAAGTCGTACATCAGCGCGTCGATGGGCAGATTGGCGACCGTCCAGTGAATCCATTCGAATCCGCAGACCGGGATGGAGTCGGGGTCGGTGAACGCCCAGTGCAGGTACCGGGCGGCGGGATCGATCTCGTCGATATAGAACGGGAAGGAGATGACGGGCACGCCGTCGGTGCGGTATTCGGGCGCGGCGGCTTTGGCGAAGTCGTCGGGCATCACCGTGAAGTCAGCGGAAATCTTCATGTCTCCAGTATCGCGCATGAGCGTGACGTGCGGCACCCGGCTGCAGGCCACACCGCGCGCGACGGCAGACCGGCCGCAACAAGCCACCGTCCCCCGCCGGGATTTATCCGACGGGGGACGGTGGAGAAAAGAGAGTCAGTCAGGCCGACCGGTCACGACTGGCCGGTCTGACTGGGGATCAGGCGGAGCGCTTGCGGCGAATCATCACCACGCTCACTCCAACGGCGAGCAGCATCAGGCCGAGGCCGGCGAGCGTGCCGACGGCGGCGCCGGTCTTCGCGACACCGTCGCCCTTGCCGTCGCCGTCGTTCTTGCCGGTTTCGGCGGCCTTGACCGTGACGCTGTAGGTCACGTCGATGACCGTGCCGTCGGCCATCGTGTACTGCACGACGAAGCTGTCGTCACCGGTCTTGTCGCCGGCCGCATACACGAGCGTGCCGTCGGCGATTTCGGCCTTGCCGAGCTTGCCTTGCTTGATGATGGAGCGGCTCTTCCAGCCCGCCACGTCCTTCGGCTCGGTGACCGTACCGGTCTTGCCGGCGGTCACGTCGCCGGTATCGGCCTTGACGGACTTGTGGTCGGGCGTCGGCTTGGTCTCATCCGTGACGGTGATCTCGACGCTGCCGGACTTGTCCGTGCCGTCGGTCGAGGTGGCCGTGATGACGACCTTGCCGGCCTTCTTCGCGGTGATGACGCCGTTGGCGTCGACCGTCGCGATGGATTCGTCGCTCGACTTCCACGTCACCTTCTTGTTGGTGGCGTTGCCGGGCTTGACGGTCGCGGTAGCCTGGAGTGTCTTGCCGACGGAGACGGTGGTGCCGGCCTCGACGGTGACCTCCACGCTGGTGACGGGGACGGTCTCGACGGGCTTGGCCGTCACGGTGATGTGGAGCGTGCCGGACACGCCACCGGCCGTGGCGGTGATGGTCACCGTGCCGGCCTTCTTGGCGGTCACGACGCCGTCTTTGTCGACCGTGGCGACGGACTCGTCGCTCGACTTCCACGTGACCGTCTTGTCGGTCGCGTCAGCCGGGGCGACGGTTGCCGTCAGGGTCGTGGAGGCGCCTTCGACGAGCTCCTGCTTGCCTGTCACGGTCACGGACTGGACCGGGATGACGGTCGGGGCCTTGTCGCTCACCGTGATCTTCAGCGTGCCGGACACGTCACCGGCCGTGGCGGTGATCGTCACTTCGCCGGCCTTCTTCGCGACGACCTTGCCGTTGGCGTCAACCGTCGCCACAGTGGCGTCGGAGGACTTCCACGTGACCGTCTTGTCGGTCGCATTGGCCGGGGCGACGGTCGCCGTCAGGGTCTGCTCTCCATCGACGGTCATCGCGGCGTCGCCGGCAACGGTGACGCTGGTGACGGGCACGGTCGCGGCGGAGACGGTGATCTCGATGGAACCGAACTTCGTCTTGTCGCCGTTCGACGTGGCGGTGATGGTCACCTTGCCGGCCTTCTTCGTGGTCACCACGCCGTTGGCGTTGACCGTAGCTACGGCGGCGTCGGAGGTCGACCAGGTGACGGACTTGTCGGTCGCATTGGCCGGGGCGACGGTCGCCGTCAGAGTGACGGTGTCGCCTGCGGTGGCGGTGTTGGCGCCGGTCACGGTCACGCCGGTGACGGGCACGTTGGCGCTCGCCTTCTTCGTGATCGTGTACGTGGTGCCTGCGGTGGTATCGAACACGAGCAGCGAGGCGCCGTCCGCGTTGGTCACGACCTTGGCGTTCACGGCGGTGTCACCGTTCTTGACCTCGTAGTTCTGGGCGCCGCCGGCGGTGATCTTGACGGCCGCCTGCTTGCCCTTGTTGGAGGTCAGCTTGACTTCGGTGGCCTTGCCGTTCTTCCAGGTCGTGCCGACGGTGAAGTTGCCGCGGGCCACGAGGCCGCTCACCGAGCCGCCCGCCCAGGCGTCGGGCAGGGCGGGCAGGATGTTCGTGTAGTTCACGTACTTCTTGCCGTCGGTGTCGGTGAAGGTGGAGTTGGACTGCAGCAGCATTTCGTCGACACCGGAGGTGTTGCCGAAGTTGCCGTCAATCTGGAACGGCGCATGGTAATCGAACAGGTTTGCATACATCGCGTTCTTGAGCTGCAGCTCGACCAGCTGGTACGTGGTGTTGCCGTCGCCGGTGCGAGCCCACGAATTGATGCGCTGGCCAATGGCCCAGCCGGTGTTGGACTGCAGCACGTTGCCCTTGAAGCAGCGGTACCTCAGCGAGGTCTTGGCCGCATCCATGTACTCGGAGTTGTCGATGGTGATCAAATCACCGGGGAACAGTCCGAGCAGGTGGGACATGTGACGGTGCTGGTTGTCCGCCTGGTAGCCGCTGATGGCGGATCCATCCTTCTTCTTGCCGAGCGCACCTTCGAAGTACCATTCCTTGATCTGGCCGGAGTCGCCGACCTCGATCGGCTTGAGCAGGCTCTTGGCGCAGCTCCAGGAACGGTTGGCGTTCGCATCGGTGAAGTTGCCGTTGTCATTCTTGGCCCAGTTGTCGGTCGAGCAGTCGGTGGTATTGCCGACCAGACGGTCCGGATCTCCCTTGGCCTTGGCCGCCTCGATGGCGTCGTTGAGCATCTGCCACACGAGCGAGCTCTCGTACGTGTTGCCGTCGGTGCCCAGCGGGCCCTGTTCGGGCGAGTACGCGACGCCGGTGGTCAGGCGGTCACCGGAGCTGGAGCCGGCCTTGTGCAGCATGTAGTTGACGTAGAAGTGCGATTCCTCCTTGAGCAGCGCGTACACGCGATCAAGCAGGGCAGGGTCGCCGGAGTACTCGTACGCCTCGTACACGTTCTGCAGGATCCACGGCACGGCGGCCGGGCTCCAACCCCACGAGAACGATTGACCGGGTGCGGTCCAGCCGTAGGCGGTGTTCTCGGTGTGGGCCATGTAGCCCTCGCCCTTGCCGATCGGCGTGGTCTCGGGGTTCGTCGTCTCCGCGCCCGCGTAGACCTTGGCGGTCACACGGCCGGGCTTGACCAGACCCTCCACATACTCGATGAGCGGCTCGGCGAGCTCTCCCATGTTGGCCGAATAGGTCGGCCAGTAGTTCATCTGGAGGTTCACGTTCATGTGGAAGTCGGAGCCCCAAGGCGTGTTGCCGTGGGCGTTGTCGCCCGCGGTGACCGACCAGATGCCCTGCAGGTTGCTGGGCAGCTGGCTGTTCTCACGGGAGGAGCCGATGGTCAGGTAGCGGCCGTACTTGTACACCAGCGTTTCCAGCTCGCGCTTCTGCGCGGTGGTTGCGGAGCCCCTCTGGTACGCCTTGAGCAGCGCGTCTGTGGCGACGGCGCCTTCGGAGCTGTGGTCGGACTGGCCCAAATCGATCTTCACGCGGTCGTAGATGGCGGAATGATCGTCAATGTGCGCTTTCTTGACGGCGGTGTAGCCCTTGTTGGCGGCGGCCTGCACGACCTTGGCGACGCGGGTGTTCACCGCGGCGGCGGTTTCGCCGGTGCGGTAGGACGGATACTTCTGCTTGTAGTCCGTCGCGGCGGCGATGTACAGCGTGACCGCCTTCGCGTCGGAGACCTTCAGCGAAGCGCCGTCGGATCCTTCGGAGAGCGTGCCCTCACCGTTGTCGAGGACGACCTTGATCTGCGAGTTGTACAGCAGGCCGTTGTTGCCGAGAGCGCCCTTGACGGTGAGCGTGTCACCCTTGACCGTCGTGGTTTCGCCGGTCTTGGAGTAGTTCGTGTTGGTCGGCATGCTGACGTTGAAGTTCAGCTTGCCGGCTTTGCTGGCCGTGAGGCGGGCGACCATGACATTGTCGGGGTTCGACGCGAAGTATTCGCGCGTGTAGGTGACGCCGTCATGCTTGAACGTGACGTCGGCCTTGCCCTTGCTCAGGTTCAGGTCGCGGCGGTATTCGGTGACGGTCGTGTCGTTGAACCCGTAGTCGAGGTAGATGTCGCCCCAGTTCAGGTAGTTGCCCTGCTCGGCCGCGTTCTCGCCGCCGGTCAGGTTGCCGGGATTGACCGTCTCGGCGCCGTTCGCGAGCTGCTTGTTGAGCGCGCGCAGCGTGGCGCCGTTCTGACCCTTGGTCTCGTTGTTGCCGCCGTTGTAGCTGGTCGAGGATCCGGGGCCGCCGGTCCACAGCGTCTCCTCGTTGAAGGTGACGCGTTCACGGCTGACCTCGCCCCAGACGGTGCCGCCGATCTTGCCGTTGCCGAACGGCAAGGTGGTCTGCTGCCAACGGTTGTTGTCGGGGTTGCCGTAATTGCCGCCGGCGGTGGCGGTGGCGTCGGTCCGCGACGCGGGCTGCTTGTACCACAGCCAGTCGTCTTTGCTGGTGTCGCCGTCTCCGCCGTCCTCGACACTGGCGATGACATAGGCGTTGAACGAAGCGGCGATTTCGGGGTCCTTGTTGTACTTCACGGTAATAGGGTATACGCCGATGCTGGCACTATCGAAAGCGCTGGTGTCGATGGTGTAGTTATCCTCACCGTTGCCTTCGGTCAGCGTCTTGACCGTGCCGTCAGCCGTGCTGGTGACCTTGACCACGAGTCCGGCCTTGTCGAACGCCTCGCCCTTCTGGTACTTGACCTTGGTCGGGCCTTCGATGCTCAGCGTGTATGCCTTCGGCTTCTTGGTGACGGACAAGGTCGGCTGCATGGCCTCGGTGGCGCCGGTCAGCGAGGTGACTTCCTTGCTGCCGAAACGCATGTCGGACTTGTTAAGCTCGCCCAGGGCCAGCGTGATCTTCTTCTCGGTGGCGCCGGTGCCGAACTTGGCGAACTCTGCCTTGATGACGTCGGACACGTCGAGCAGAACCTTCTTGGCGTTGCCCGATTCGACGGTCATGCCATCAGAATACTTCTTAGATCCATAAGCGAACGCATGGGACGTCGCGGTCTTCGTGGTATCGGTCACCTCGAAGTCCGGTCGGTTCGCCCACGTGGCATTGTCGGGGTCGCAGGGAGCGGTGCCGGTGCACCGCGACGTGTCAACAGCGACCACCTTGACCTTATCGGTGGCCGTGGCGGTCTTGTCTGCACCGGCGTAACCCAGATACGTCAAGGTGAGGATGGAGTGCTCGGGCGCCGCGGTGTAATCGGACAGGTCGAACGTCATCAGACCCATCTTGGCGTCTGTGACATCATGGACGTCGGTGGACTTGAACTTCTCACCGAAGTCGCCGTAATCGCCTTCCGGCTGCAGCGCGCCGATATAGGCCGCAGTGTTCTTCTTCTCGTTCTTCTCGCTGGCCCATGCCTGCAACGTGGTGTCGGCGGAGGGCTTGAGATCGTCCTTGGCGGACACGGAAACGGTCAGTTTCGGAGCCATGTCTGCGGTCGCGCCGTTCAGGGACGTCGCGCCTTCGGAACTGGCGAAACGAACCTCGGTCTTCTTGGTCTCGCCCACGGCCAGGGTGATGACCTTCTTGCCTTCGGCGAACTGCTGGCGCACGATTTCGGTCACATCTACGGTGACCTTCTTGGTATTGGCGGGAACCACGGTGATGGCGTCGCCCGCGTAAACCGTCGTACCGTACTCGAACGGCTTGGACTCGGCGACGAATGAGGAGTCGTTGATGCTGAACTTCGGCTTGGTCGCGCCGGTCGCGACATTCGCGCCGCAGTCTGTGGCGTTATTGGTGCACACGGTGGTGTCGACGGGGGTCACCTTGATGGTGTCGGTGTCGGTGGCCGTCGGGTTGCCGCGGTAGCCGAGGTACGTCATCGCGAACGTTGCGGAATCGGGGGCATGGTCGTAGGCGCTCAGGTCGAACGTCAGCAGGCCGGTCTTCAGATCGGTGGTGTCCGCGGCATCCGTGGACTCGAACTTCTCGCCGAACACGCCTTGCGAGGGCCCTTGCAGTGCGCCGATGTACGGCTTGGACGCCATTGAGGAATTCTTCTCGCTCGTCCACGTCTGCAACGTGGTATCGGCGGAGGGGGTGATGGTTGCTGTGGTGGAGGACGAGGCGTCGGACGCTGCCGCTCTCGTCGTGCCGACCGCGACGGCCGACGCAGGTAGTCCGGCCAGCAGCATGCCGACCGTCGCGCAGGACGCCACCAGTGGCATCAGACGCGATGACATCGCTCTATGTTTCATATTTGGTTCTTTCTCCTATAGGGCAGCCAGCAACTTTGCCGGCTCATGTTAATATATACATCGTTTACTAAAAGAATCAAGTCCGTCGGCGACTTGTGTCTTCAATTGGAATCACAGCTCTCAGAAAGTCCCTGGATACCGCCGTTCCCAGAATTACGTAACATTCTTGGCATTATTATCACAGGGTGCAGGGCCGCCGGCAAGACCGCCCCCAGCCTCGCTACGCTCGGCAGCTCCTGACAGCGGGAGCACACCATCCGCGCCATCGGCCGGCCAAGTCGTCAGCGCAGCCGGTCGCGTACCACACCAGCGCAAAATCACATCAAAATCGCATTGTGTGGCCAGCCAGTCTGCCTCACAATGAAATGTGAACCCTCACATCACGTGGTGTGGCACAACATGCACCGCAAAACCGCCATTTTTCAACGGCCCGAAACGACTCCTCCGATGCCCGCGTACCACACCAGCCCAAAAACCATCGAAAAACGCATTGTGTGGCAGACCGAGAGGGTGATACGCGCCGGACGCCCCTCTGCTCTCGTCACAATCATGTTCTATGGAAGCACACCGGCCATCTGCCGCACCAGCGCATCCGCTCTCAACAATCCTTCTCCCGTTTGCGTCGCTATGTGCGCGCCGAAACGACGACCGTGCGCACATAGGGACGCGAACCACAGTCCCCGAACCCGTCGCGCACCATATATAGTAAATTCTCCGCCCATCACTCGCCCACATAGCAAACAGCCCGGCGAGCCCACGCACGGCGCACTGCCATGCGTAAGTTCACCGGGCTGTCAGCCTCATCAATCCAGCGAGCGCAACGGGCGCCCCATCAATCGGTGAGTGTGAATTGGCTGTTGTAGAGGTCGGCGTAAAACCCTCCCGCCGCGAGCAGTTCCTCGTGGGTACCGCGCTCGATCACGTCGCCGTGGTCCATGACGAGAATCATGTCGGCGTCGCGGATGGTGGAGAGGCGGTGCGCGATGACGAAGCTCGTGCGCCCCACGGTCAACGCATCCATGGCCTTTTGGATGAGTTCTTCGGTGCGGGTGTCGACAGAGGAGGTGGCTTCGTCAAGGATGAGGATCGGAGCGTCCTGCACCATGGCGCGGGCGATGGTGAGCAGCTGGCGCTGTCCTTGGGAGAGCGAGGTGTTGTCGTCAAGCACGGTGTCGTAGCCCTGCGGCAGAGAGCGCACGAAGTGGTCGAGTCCGACGGCCTTGCATGCGGAGACGATCTGCTCGTCGGTGACGCCGGGCTTGGAGTAGGCGATGTTTTCGCGCACGGTGCCACGGAACACCCATGTATCCTGCAGGACCATGGAGAACTGGTCGTGTACGTTCCAGCGCGGCACGGAAGTGGTGTCGATGCCGTCGATGGAGATGGAGCCGCCGGAGATCTCGTAGAAGCGCATCAGCAGGTTGACCATGGTGGTTTTGCCGGCGCCGGTCGGACCGACGATGGCGACTTTCTGGCCGGCGGAGACGCTTGCCGAGAAGTCGTGGATGATCGGCTTGCCGGGCTCATAGCCGAATCGCACGTGACTGAATTCGACGTCGCCGCGCACGGTCCGGGGGTTGCCGGCCGCATCGTAGCCGAGCAGCTGCGAACGCTGCGAAGCCGTCATACCGGCGGTGGCATTCGCGCGAGTGCCGCGATGCGCCAGCTTGCCGCTGTCCGTCCGTGCCGTGCTCGCGGCGGCATCAGCCACGCCGAGTTCGGCCTTGGTCGGTTCCGCATCCATCTCCGGCTCTTCGAGGAAACCGAACACGCGCTCGGCGGCGGCCGCGCATCGCTGCAGGTTCTGGAACGCCTGCGCGGACTGGCTCAACGGCTGGGTGAACAGGCGGATGTACATCATGAACGCGACGATCACGCCGAATTCGATCTGCCCGTCCATGGCGAGCGCCGCACCGACCACGCACACGATCACGTAGCCGAAGTTGCCGACGAAGTTCATCAGCGGCATCATCAGGCCTGACAGGAACTGCGATTTCCAGCCGGATTCGTACAGGTCGGCGTTGTACTTCTCAAAGCGGCGGATTGAGTCGGCCTCGCCGTTGTACGCCTTGACGATGAGGTGGCCGGCGTACATCTCCTCGATGTGGCCGTTGACGTCGCCGAGCGCCATCTGCTGGCGGGCGAAGTATTTCTGCGAGGATTTCATGATGACCATCATGATGATGAGTCCCAGTATGCTCGCGCCGATCGCGCACAGGGTCATGATGACGTTGTTGTAGAACATCATGACGAGCGCGCCAACGAACAGCGTCGCCGAGGTGATGAGCGAGCCGAGGGACTGGCCGAGCGTCTGGCCGATGGCGTCGACGTCGTTGGTGATGCGGGAGAGTACGTCGCCGTAGCTGACCTTGTCGAAGTATTTGAGCGGCAGCTTGTTGATTTTGACCGAGATCGATTCGCGCAGGCGCTGGGCGGTGCGCTGGGTGACGTTCGCCATCATCCAGCTTTGCACGTAGCTGAGCACCGCGTAGCCGACGTACAGTGCGACGAGCAGCCAGGCGATGCGGCCGACGGCGTTGAAATCGACCGAGTTCATTACCGGCTTGCCGTTCACGACGGCCGGCAGTCCCTTGACGATCTCGTTGGTCATGTCCTTGAGCTTGTCCGGTCCGATGATCTGGCATATCGTGCCGGCCGCGCCCAGCACGAGCGCAATGATGATGACGGGCAGGTAGTTGCGGCAGTAGTGGACGAGCTTGCCCATCACGTTGCCGAAATTGGCAGGCTTTTCGACCGTGCGGCCGCCGCCCATTGGTCCTCTTGGTCCTGGCATTTGTTACTCCTTAAAAGTCCGTATTGATCTCACGCGGTCAGTTCCGACTGACTGAGCTGGGATTCGGCGATCTGACGGTAGACATCGCAGGTGTCGAGCAGTTCCTGATGGGTGCCTTGGCCCACGACCTTGCCGTCATCGAGCACGATGATGCGGTCGGCGTTCATGATCGTGCCGATGCGCTGGGCGACGATGAGCTTGGTGGATCCCTTGGCTTCTTTGGCGAGTGCGTCGCGAACTTCGCGGTCGGTCTTGAAGTCGAGCGCGGAGAACGAGTCGTCGAAGATCAGGATTTCGGGGTGGCGGTAGACGGCGCGCGCGATTGACAGGCGCTGCTTCTGGCCGCCGGAGACGTTGGACCCGCCTTGTGCGATCGGGGCGGTGTATGTGCCGTCCATGCGCTCGACGAACTCGGTGGCCTGAGCGACGCCGGCCGCCGCCTTGACCCGGTTCATCTGTTCAGCCGGCATTGCGGCGCCTTCCGCTCTCTTGCCCGCGGCGATGAGTTCGGCTTCGCGTTTGCGGCCGGCCGGAGTGGAGGTGTCGGCCATTTCGACGTCCGCGGAGCTTGCCCCGTTCACGTCGTCGCCGTAGCTCACGTTGGATGCGACCGTGCCCTTGAACAGCACGGACTGCTGCGGCACGTATCCGATCTTGTCGCGAAGGGCTTTCAGATCGTATTCGCGCACGTCCACACCGTCGACGAGCACCTGCCCGGCCGACACGTCGTAGAAGCGCGGCACGAGGTTGATGAGGCTGGACTTGCCGGAGCCGGTGGAGCCGATGAACGCGACGGTCTGGCCCTTTTCGGCGGTGAAGTCGATGCCTTCGAGCGTCGCCTCGCGTGAGCCGGGGTAGGTGAAGCTCACGTTGCGGAACTCGACGGTGCCGGTTTTCCCACCGCCCAGACGCGCCACGTCGGCGGCGGTCTTGGTGCCGGTTTTGACGATCGGATCGGTGTCGAGCACTTCGAGCACGCGCTGCGCGGACACGTCGGCGCGCGGCCAGAGCACGAATACCATGCTCATCAGCAGGAAGCTCATGATGACCTGCACGGAGTAGTTGGAGAAGACGACCATGTTGGAGAACACGTTGAGCTTGTCCGTCAGGCCGGCGGCGTCGATCAGATAGGCGCCGATCCAGTAGACGGCGAGCATCAGGCCGTTCAGGACGGTGTTCATCAGCGGCATCATGAACGCCATGACGCGGTTGGTAAACAGCTGCGTGTCGGTGAGGTCCTTGTTGGCCTTGGTGAACTTGGCCTCCTGGTAGTCCTCGGCGTTGTAGGCGCGCACGACGCGCAGGCCGGTGAGGTTTTCGCGGGCCACGAGGTTGATGTTGTCGGTGAGCTTCTGCATGGCCTTGAACTTGGGCATGACCATGGCCATCATGATGACGACGGCGACGAGCAGGATGACGACGGCGACGCCGGTGGCGAGAGTCCATTCGAAACCTTCGCCGGCGATCTTGCATATGGCCCATACAGCCATGATCGGCGACTTGACGATGAGCTGCAGGCCGATGGTGATGAACATCTGGATCTGCGTGATGTCGTTGGTGGAGCGGGTGATGAGGCTCGCGGTGGAGAATTTGCTCATTTCGGCGGGGCCATAGGATTCGACCTTGCGGAATTCGAGCGAGCGCAGGCGCTGGGTGAATGACGAGCCGACGCGTGCGGAGATGTAGCCGGTGACGATGGCACAGGCGACGGAGCCGAGGGAGATGAGCAGCATCTTGCCTCCGGCGATCCAGATGTCGCTCATCGCGCTGCCCGGCGTCTCGACGAGCGTGGTGATGTCTGACATGTAATCGGGCAGTTTGAGGTCGAAGAAGACCTGCCCGACGATGGTCACCAGGGCGATGAGCATCTGACCGATCTCCGCTTTGGAGAGGTATTTCAGGATGCGAAGCATTGGCTTTCCCCTTGTGTTTTGTTGGTGATTGGTTACGTTATTTGCCGCGGCATCGATATCCGATGCCCGAATTAGTTTCTGTTGTTAGATTACTTACAGTGTAAGATATTACGCACTATTCTGTGTATTCGCTGTGAATGGCGCGCTTTGCGCTGGCTGCGCACGAGAGACACGGCACGTCCGCCCCCACGTCATCCGCAGCCGGCGGAAGAAGCTACTCCTCGCCGGCCTTCGCGCGCTCGGTCCGCATATGATCGGCGACACGCCTGTCACGCTCGGCGAACGCGGCCCGCACCTCATCGGGGGTCGGGCGCGGAGCGCCGGGATGGCAGATGGCCATGTATGTCGAGAACTCCGACAGCAGATCAACGAACTCGCGCGTGCGCCGCTCCCCCATCTGCGAGAAGATCCAACAGATTGCCGAACGCATCTCCTCCAAGTCGCACTTGGACCGCTCTCGCCCGGCATCCGTAAGGTTCACGCGGATGATGCGGCGGTCGTCCGGGTCGATGTCTCGGGTGATCAACCCTTTTTTCTCCAGAGCGGCAAGCACTGTGGAGATGCGGCCGGAGCTGGCCTTCAGCGAACTGGCGAGCTGCGACGGCGTCATGGTGCCGCGCAGTGCGAGCTCGTGCAGAATGAATGGCTCGCCATGCGCGCCGCGCGCGAACTCCTTCTGCATCTTGGAACGGTTGCCCCACACGCTGGCGTACAGTTCGCTGAGCGCCTCCCGCTCAAAACCCATCTCGCGCCGCCTTCCGATTCGACCATTGCCGCACTACCGCGCTCCGCGGAGTACCGCCAATACATTCCAGCGGCATATACATCGTGCGAACATCTGTAATATTAGCTCACACCGTAAACAATTTACAGTATGTGATTATATGTCCGCGCCTTACTCCCCCGCTACTAAACTTGATCTGTACGCATTTTTTCCGTACAACCATTCTATGGCGACACTAACGAAGCAAACGGTATCGAAACAGAAAACGTCCCGGCTTGACATTCGACTGACGGATGCGCAACGGCAGCTCATCGAGCGTGCCGCCGAGCTGACCGGCAGCACGCTCACGCAATGGACCGCTCGCCATCTCCTGGAATCAGCCCGTAAGGATATAGAAGAAGCAACCGTCCTGCATCTGGAATCACAGGCATTCCAAGATTTCATACAGGCATTGGATCAGCCGGTTCCGCCAGCAGCCGAAAAACTCATGGAAAGGGATCCGCAGTGGGCATGATCCATCATTCCCAACGTCCGCGCAAGCTCGGCCCGGAAGAGAGAATGGGGAAAGTTCTCTTGTGGAGTACCGTTCATCGACAAGTGGGCCGCACAACACGCACCGTCATCGGCCCAGCATGGGACGGCCGTCGCGTACGTGTCATTCACTGCGTCAGGTGAACCGGCGGGATTCTACACGCTGAGTGCATATTCGGTACTGCGAGCACGATCCGCCAGCGGCGCACTAGGGTCACGTGCGCTCATTGTGGAACCTTACGACGATAAAGCACGCGCGTTCTATGCGCATTTCGGTTTTCAACCGATTCCCGGAACCACCAGCATGTATCTCAGGCTCGTTTGACGACGAGCCTGTTCCGTATTTATGACGGTGACTCATAGCGTTGATTCACGGCAGTAAAGACAGCTCCTCAGGGGCGAGCGTGAGATTGACTGCGGCGAACGAGTCCCGGACCTCATGCGGGTTGCGGGCACTGGGAATGGTGAACAGACGGTCATATCTGGTCAGCTCCCACGCGAGCACCACACGCTGGTACGAGACGCCGCGGGCCGCTGCGGCCGTGCGGAACGGATCATACGCATGACTGTCGAATGCGTCTAGGAACCCGCCGAGCGGCGACCAGCACACAAAATCAAGACCGAGATCGGCACAGTGACCCATCGTATGCTCGGGGTCGGGATGCGATGGCGAGAACTGGTTCTGCACCGCAATCAGACGGTCGCCGAGAATCCCACGGGCTGTGTCAATCTGCGCATTGTCCACGCGCGAGATGCCGGCGAACCGAATCACGCCCTCATCCAGCAAGGTTTTCAGCGCGCCGACCGTATCCTCATACGGAACCGCGGGGTCAGGGCCATGCGAATACAACAGATCGAGCGCGTCGACGCCGAGGCGGAGAGCGGACTCCTTCGCGTCACGAATCATCGTCTCCGGGCGCGAGTCGGCCATCCACCCGTACCGGCTGCCGGCCGCCTGCAGGTGCTGTCGCTCGGATGCGGATGCGCTCGCGCCGTCGCCCGGGGATTGCTGAGGATCTTCCGCGTCGCGGTTCGTCACTTCCAGCGTTCGGCGATAACCAGTCTTCGTGGCGACCAGAACCTCATCGCGCGGACCGCTCCAGCTGGCGAGCGCCGCATGAACCAGCATCTCGCCGTACCCGAAATCACGCGGCACGCCTGTACCGTCAGGCCCCGGTTCGCTTGGCAGATAATACGACCATGCGGTGTCGAGATAACGCACTCCGGCGTCAAGCGCGGCATGGATCGTGCCGATGGCCGTCGCCCGGTCCGGGCGTCCCTCGATAGAGAGCGCCATCGTTCCCATGCCGAGGCGCGGCATGCGCGCTTTCCCCGCAAACTCCACAACGTTCGATGTCACCATGCCACCATCATCCCACGCGACACGAACACAGGGCCGACTGGCAATGCGCCAGCCCATGAGTCCCGGCCCCGGTTCCTTTCGACTTGTTCCGGCGAAAGTCCCATCCGAAGACACTCAGATGGGACTTTGGCGGGATGGGTGGACTTCACCTCCCGCGTGAGGCCCCGGCAGTCAACAAAAAGTCGGCCGGCCACCGAATAGGTGACCGACCGGCATCATATGCCGATCCGCTGATTCAGCGCCGGGGCTCGCGCCGACGGCGGGCGGCAAGCGCCGCGCCGACACCGACCGCGAGCAGTGCCGCGAACGCGCCGAACACGCCGCTCACAGAGGCGCCGGTCTTCGACAGGCCGGGCTGCTTGTTGCCGGCATCCGGCTTGTTCGGCTTCACCGTGTCGCCGGGTTTCGTCGGCTCAGTCGGCTTCGTCAGTTCGGTCGGTTCGATCGGCTTGCTCGGTTCGATCGGCTTGCTCGGTTCGATCGGCTCGGACTTCTCCCTGACGGTCACGACACGCTTGACCGTGTACGACGCACCTTCGGAGTCGGTCACCGAATACGTCAGCGTGTATTCACCGGCCTTCTCGGTGTTCACCGAACCTTCGACCAGGATCTTGTCGGTCAGATCGCCGTCCTCCTCATCGGAAGCGGCCGCACCGGCCTTCGGGTCGAACGCCGCGGCCAGCTTGTCCTTGTCAGCCTGCTTGGTGGTGATGTCGTCGCCGTACGTGCCGAAGCCGGTCGGGTCGTCCTTCCAGGTGCCGGGCACAGCCGCGCCCTGGCGCATGAACGGATATCCGTAGGCCGCGTCGGACGCGCTACCGCCGCCGACGTTGTAGCGGGCCATGTTCAGATCAAGGCCGTTGTCGCTGAAGATGGACTGGTAGAACTGCTCGCGCAGTTGCTTGCCGTATTCCACGGCCTCGGCTTTTGACGTCTCGTCGCCGAGGTCTGTGGTGATGAACGATTCCTCGTCCAGGTTGCCGGTCGCGTTTCCAGCGCGCCAGCGCCCTACGTGACTCCACGCGCCTCACGGCAGAATAATTTTCCATCGGCGGCGCAAGCCGGCGTATTCATCCCTCGCCGGCATGAGTCGGTCGAGCCATGGGTCTCATCCCCTCCACGAACCATCTCTTCAACATAAATAGAACATCATTCATGTTCGTTTTTGCGCTGAATTTATCAGATTCTCCCATATCTCAGCACAAGCGAACAATTACGTGAACAATCGGATAAATACTTGAAAATCCAGCATTTTACAATATCCATGCAACAGATGACAGTGCTATGGTAAGGAACCGTTACATCGAGATACAGCACATATCGTGATAGCGAATATGTTATATCGAATGTTCAATATCACATAAGGTGATGCGCGAAAGGAACTCATCATGGCAGAAGACAATCTCATCATCGTGGACACCGACATGTTCTCCAAGGACCCGGCCGCAAAGACCGCCGAAGCGAACATCGTCGCGAAGAAGTACGGCATCAGCGACAAGGACCTCGCCGAGGTCGAAGACTACAAGAAGGAACTAACCGAGCACAATGCCTGGGATCTGCCGTTCATGGGATACGTGAACGAGGACGGCTACGGTTACGCCTACGTGCCCGACCAGGCGATCACCGAGACGGGATGGAACGCCCACAAGGCGTTCCGCGCCATGCCGCACGACGCGCAGACCGCATTTGCCATCCGCATGCTGTTCACCCACCGCGACGCGGACCGCTACGGCGCCGACATGTTCCTGCACTACGAGCGCGGCTTCAACGTGCGCTTCGAGGGTGCCGGCTCGAACAACTACTGAATTCGGGCATCGGAGCGCCGGAGGGATCCCGGACGCGCGAGCCGCCAAGCGCGACACACGCACAACACGCGACGGTTTTGCTTGTCCGCGAGTCTGTGGTATTCTGTTTGAGTTGTCTGTTGAGGCCAAAAGGCCGCGGCAAACAGCGCAATGGAGGATTCGCCTAGTGGTCTATGGCGCACGCTTGGAAAGCGTGTTGGTGTAACAGCCTCACGAGTTCGAATCTCGTATCCTCCGCCCGGATTGGAACCCCGGAAACCGTTGAAAACATTCGGTTTCCGGGGTTTTGCTTTGGTTCCTTCCGATTGTCGGTTCCCTCCAGGTTCCCTCCGTGTCGACACCTTCGGCCCCGACCTGCCGCGCGTGTCACATATCGGAACCGACGATTCCGAAAACGCCTTCGAGCCTTCGCCCGCCGCGTGTCCGCCATCGAAGCCCGACCCCGCCCCACGCGTCCCGTCAGTGGGCCGATTCGAATCCCTTCATGTTCTCCGCGCAGTTTTTTCGTTTTGGTTCGCAACAATCCCAGCCTCCGTATCGCAAGCGCATCGCAGCGAATACCGGTGGTCGGCCCAGCGTGAAGGTTCCCCCTGACCCCCTCCGATGAACGCCACACGAACGCATACGGGTGCCATGAAAGTCCATCCGAACCGTCAAATCAATAGCCTTTTGCGTCCTGATTCCTCCAGTCGCTGTAAGAATCAGGACGCAAAGGGGTCTGTAAGCAGGGTGATTCCTCCATTGACTGGATGTTTTGGGTCGCTGAGCGGGTTTTGATCGGGACGATTCCTCCAATGGCTGGAAGAATCGGGACTTTTGGAGGCATGTTTGCGGGAAGAATGTTCCAGTGACTGGAAGGATTTGCCCGCTGAGAAGGCTTTGAACGAGAGGATTTTTCCGGTCGGTGGGAGAATCCAGACGCTGGAGTGGTCTGTAATAGAGTGTGTTGCGCATAGCTTGAGGGGAATGGTGGTATAGGCTGTACCTAAGCATTTCTGATACCGATGGAGGTCTTATGAGCCGCAAGAATTATGTCGATGATTATGCAATTTCGTTGGATATCGGAAACGCATCCGTTGGCTGGTCGGCCTTCACCCCGAATTATCGGCTTGTACGTGCAAAGGGGCATGAACTCATTGGCGTGCGACTTTTCGATCCGGCTGATACGGCTGAATCTCGCCGAATGGCACGTACCACACGCAGAAGGTACTCGCGCAGGCGTTGGCGCCTCCGTCTTCTTGATGCTTTGTTTGACCAGGCGTTGTCTGAAATTGATCCTTCATTTTTGGCTCGTAGGAAGTATTCTTGGGTCCATCCTGATGATGAAAACAATGCGGATTGTTGGTACGGTAGTGTTCTGTTTGATTCAAACGAACAGGACAAACGTTTTTATGAGAAATACCCAACTATTTATCACCTGCGCAAAGCATTAATGGAAGATGACTCTCAGCATGATATTAGAGAAATCTATCTTGCCATTCATCATATGGTGAAATATCGCGGTAATTTTCTGGTTGAGGGAACCCTGGAATCGTCGAATGCGTTCAAAGAAGATGAGCTGCTGAAACTTCTTGGAAGAATCACCCGTTATGAAATGTCGGAAGGTGAGCAAAACAGCGATATTGAGCAAGATGATGAGAACAAGTTGGTTGCGCCTGCCAATGGCCAGTTAGCTGATGCTTTGTGCGCAACGCGCGGCTCGCGCTCCATGCGAGTCGATAATGCGCTTGAAGCGCTTAGTGCTGTAAACGATTTGTCTCGTGAACAAAGAGCTATTGTCAAGGCTATTTTTGCTGGACTTGAAGGTAATAAACTTGATCTCGCGAAAATATTCGTCAGCAAAGAGTTTTCTTCTGAAAATAAGAAGATACTTGGTATTTATTTCAATAAGTCTGACTATGAAGAGAAGTGTGTTCAGATTGTAGATTCGGGACTTCTTGATGATGAGGAACGCGAATTCTTGGATCGCATGCAGGGGCAGTACAACGCAATCGCTCTGAAACAGTTGTTAGGAAGGTCTACGAGTGTTTCCGATTCAAAATGCGCAAGTTATGATGCTCATCGCGCCAATTGGAATCTAATTAAATTGCAATTGCGTACGAAAGAGAATGAGAAAGACATAAACGAGAACTATGGCATTCTAGTTGGCTGGAAAATAGATAGTGGCCAACGTAAAAGTGTACGTGGCGAAAGCGCGTATGAGAATATGCGAAAGAAAGCCAATGTCTTTTTCAAAAAGATGATTGAAACGTCTGATCTTTCGGAAACGGATAAAAACAGACTGATTCATGATATTGAAGAAGATAAACTTTTTCCGATTCAACGAGATTCAGATAATGGAGTTATTCCGCATCAGCTGCACCAAAATGAGCTGAAACAAATTATCAAGAAACAGGGAAAGTATTATCCTTTCTTGCTTGATGCTTTTGAAAAAGACGGAAAGCAGATTAATAAAATTGAAGGGTTATTGGCTTTCCGTGTGCCCTATTTTGTTGGTCCTTTGGTTGTGCCTGAAGATCTTCAGAAATCTGATAATAGTGAAAACCATTGGATGGTAAGAAAGAAGAAGGGTGAAATCACGCCGTGGAATTTCGATGAGATGGTCGACAAGGACGCCTCTGGTCGAAAGTTCATTGAACGATTGGTGGGTACTGATAGCTACTTATTGGGTGAGCCGACGCTGCCGAAGAACTCCCTGTTGTATCAGGAGTATGAGGTTCTGAATGAGCTCAACAATGTTCGCTTGTCTGTGCGCACTGGAAATCATTGGAATGATAAGCGCAGAATGCGTCTTGGCCGTGAAGAAAAAACTCTTCTGTGTCAGCGTCTTTTCATGAAAGGGCAGACTGTTACAAAGAGGACTGCGGAAAATCTTTTGCGCAAAGAATATGGACGTACATACGAGTTGTCTGGCTTGTCGGATGAATCGAAATTTACGAGTTCATTGTCAACGTATGGCAAGATGTGTAGAATATTCGGCGAGAAATACGTGAATGAGCATCGCGATTTGATGGAAAAGATCGTTGAGCTGCAGACTGTATTTGAAGATAAAGAAACGCTCTTGCATCAGTTGCGGCAGCTTGAAGGCATTTCGGAAGCGGACTGCGCTTTGCTCGTAAACACTCATTACACTGGTTGGGGGCGTTTGTCTCGCAAATTGCTGACAACAAAAGCTGGTGAGTGCAAGATTAGTGATGATTTCGCGCCGCGTAAACACAGCATTATTGAAATTATGCGTGCTGAAGACCGTAATTTAATGGAGATCATTACCGACAAGCAATTAGGTTTTTCTGATTGGATTGAGCAAGAAAACCTTGGTGCAGAAAACGGTAGTTCTCTTATGGAAGTCGTTGATGATTTGAGGGTCTCACCAAAGGTAAAACGAGGAATTATTCAGTCGATTCGTTTGATTGATGATATTTCTAAGGCAGTTGGCAAACGGCCGTCAAGAATTTTCTTGGAGTTGGCGGATGATATTCAGCCAAGTGGCCGGACGATATCTCGAAAGAGCCGTCTACAGGATTTGTACAGGAATGCGAATCTGGGGAAGGAATTCAAGGGAATCGCGGACGAGCTTAATGCGTGCAGTGATAAGGATCTTCAGGATGATCGTCTGTTCCTGTACTACACGCAGCTTGGAAAAGACATGTACACGGGCGAGGAATTAGATCTCGATAGGCTTTCATCGGCGTATGACATTGACCATATTATTCCCCAGGCGGTGACGCAGAACGATTCGATCGACAATCGAGTGCTCGTGGCGCGTGCTGAGAACGCTCGCAAGACGGATTCGTTCACGTATATGCCTCAGATCGCAGACCGAATGCGTAATTTCTGGCAGATACTTTTAGACAATGGATTAATCAGCCGCGTTAAGTTCGAGCGATTGACTCGTCAAAACGAATTCTCGGAGCGTGAGAAAGAACGTTTTGTTCAGCGTTCGCTGGTTGAAACAAGGCAGATTATGAAGAATGTCGCAACGTTGATGCGCCAACGGTATGGCAATAGCGCGGCGGTCATTGGTCTCAATGCGGAATTGACTAAAGAAATGCACAGATATTTGGGATTCTCGCATAAGAATCGTGACATCAACGATTACCATCACGCGCAAGATGCGCTGTGCGTCGGCATCGCTGGACAGTTTGCGGCCAATCGTGGTTTCTTTGCGGATGGTGAGGTTTCTGACGGTGCACAGAATTCTTATAACCAGTATTTGCGTGATTACCTGCGTGGATATCGTGAGAAACTGAGCGCAGAAGACAGAAAACAAGGCCGTGCGTTTGGTTTTATTGTTGGCTCGATGCGTTCTCAAGATGAACAAAAGCGAGTTAATCCGCGTACTGGAGAAGTTGTTTGGTCTGAGGAAGACAAAGATTATCTGCGTAAGGTGATGAATTATCGTAAGATGCTCGTTACCCAGAAAGTCGGAGACGATTTCGGGGCGCTGTACGATGAGACAAGATATGCTGCGACTGATCCGAAAGGAATTAAGGGTATTCCTTTCGATGGTGCCAAGCAAGACACTTCCCTTTATGGAGGTTTCTCCAGTGCGAAGCCTGCCTACGCGGTTCTGATTGAATCAAAGGGGAAGACCCGCTTGGTCAATGTAACGATGCAGGAGTATTCGCTGCTAGGGGATAGGCCGTCTGATGATGAGCTGCGAAAAGTGTTGGCGAAGAAGAAGAGTGAATATGCGAAAGCGAACATTCTGTTACGTCATGTGCCGAAGATGCAGTTGATCCGTTATGGCGGTGGACTGATGGTGATTAAGTCGGCTGGCGAATTGAATAATGCTCAGCAGCTTTGGTTGCCGTATGAAGAGTACTGTTATTTTGATGATCTGTCTCAAGGGAAAGGTTCTTTGGAGAAAGATGATCTGAAGAAGCTTCTCGATTCGATTCTGGGCTCTGTACAGTGTCTCTATCCGTGGCATAGATTCACCGAGGAGGAGCTCGCTGACTTGCATGTTGCTTTCGACAAGCTTCCAGAAGATGAGAAGAAGAATGTCATCACGGGTATAGTCAGCGCATTACATGCGGATGCGAAAACGGCAAATCTGTCAATTGTGGGAATGACAGGTAGCTGGCGTCGAATGAATAACAAATCTGGCTATACATTTTCCGACGAAGATGAGTTCATCTTCCAGTCGCCGTCAGGACTTTTTGAAAAGAGAGTAACGGTAGGGGAGTTGAAAAGAAAGGCAAAAAAAGAAGTAAATAGTAAGTATCGGACAAATGAAAAGAGGCTCCCGACATTATCGGGAGCCTCACAGCCATAAGGCCAGGTATAAAACCTTCTGAAGCTTGGTCGAAACCTTGCTTTATTTCAATTTATGCCTGTCAGGTCAATGACCTTGATCATGGATTGCGACCAAACAATCCTCTGTAAGTATAGCACGATGAGGTGTATATGGCATGGCGGAATGTAGTGGTAACTCGGCATTGCAAGATTTCCACAAAAATGAGATTGCTAGTTATTCAGACGGACGATGATGTGTGCCAATTGCCCATGGACGATATCGGTATGTTGATGATTGAAACGACACGGGCGGTAATCACGACATGTGCGATAGCAGATTTGTTGAAACGCGATGTGAAAATCGTATTCTGCGACGACAAGCATCTTCCAATAGGGGAGACGAGCCCTTATGAGACTGAATCAAGTCGACGGGCATACATAATTCAGCAAATACGTTGGGATGAAGCGCGTAAAGATCTGTTGTGGCAGCATATTATTCGTGAGAAAATTGCGCATCAAGTGTCTGTGCTGGAGAAGAATTGTGACAGTCTTGACCTTGAGAAAATGAAGTCACTTGTTGTGGATGTGAAGCCTGGAGATTCGGATAATCGTGAAGCGGTTGCGGCTCACATGTATTTCCCTCGGTTATTCACATATGAGTTTGTTCGTTCCGATGAGGAGAATGGAATAAACGGGATTTTGGATTATGGGTATGCGATTATTCTTTCTGAAGTGGCTAGGAAAATAACGGAAATTGGCTATCTGACGGAATTTGGAATTCATCATGATAACGAGAAGAATCCGTTTAATTTGGCTTGTGATTTGATGGAGCCGTTCCGTCCTTTTATGGATGAAAGAGTCTTTCAATTGGGTGCTGAACACCTTGATTCCAAAGTCAAAGTTGAATTGATGAGATTTATGCGAAGCGATGTGCCCGAGCTTGGTACTACGATTACTCAACTTATCAGTGTGTTTGTGAGAGATGCTCTTCGGTATCTTTCTGGTGAAGAATGCTTGCCGGAATTGGGGTTTGTGCGATGCGGTACAGAGTTATGCGAGTGATAGTTTTTTTTGACCTTCCTATGAAAACCGCTAATGAGAGAAAAATATATGCGGAATTTAGGAAAAATCTGATTCGTGAGGGATTCCTTATGATTCAGGAGTCGGTTTATGTGAGAGTGGCGACCACGCGTGAGTCTGCGCATTTTTTGGAGAATAGAGTAGCTAGTTTTGCGCCTGCTGAAGGTTTGGTTCAGTCGTTGATTATTACGGAAAAACAGTACTCGTCTATTCGGTTTTTAGCTGGGTCGATGATTGATGATGCACAGAATAGTGATGATAGGACTGTGATTATATGATAGATAGCCTTGTTGCGTACCCTCTTGATCCTGTGCAACTTGAGATGGGGCTGAATGTTATAGGATGCGCATCTCCAAAAATTTTTTATGAGTTATCTGCGGGACTTCAGGAAGATGCCGATTCTGTTGTACTTGGCGTGGGAGAAAAAACTGTTTTGGCTTCCAAAAGTATAATTTATATTGGTGATTGCGCGGATGAAGTGGATTATAATGCTTTGTTCCAGAAGCTTGCTGTCAAGAAAATAATCGAAGGATTTACGCCGGAGCAAATCAGTAGATTATTGTCTTTGCAGGCTGAGTTAAAAACAATTATTCAAGATGAGATATGGGGTCAAAATCTACCTCTGACTATTCCCTGCGATTTGGATTTGAAAGCAGCAATTGCAATGGCCAAACCTCGGATTGACACGAGTTCTTTGGGATCCTTGTATGATAAAATTTCGACGGCAGTAGATACTGCCGGTGCTCTTGCCGAGAGCAGGATGCTGGTGACGCTTCATACAACTCAATACTGTGATAACGACCAATTACTTTATCTGCACCGTACTTTATTGCGGTACCAGTTGCAGCTTCTTGACCTGGAATGCTGCAGCAAGAAAGTCATGCTGACAGAGGGGATGAGCCACTATGTCGATGAGGATTACGTTCAGTTCTCATGAACTGTTCAGGAATCCTTAAGGCTATCGGTTTCAGATGCCTGTCAGATCAATGACTTTGACCACTACGCACCGACGTAAAAAATCTCAACAACAGTTTCAGATGCCTGTCAGATCAATGACTTTGACCACCACATCGTAAATCAATACTGACACCATAATGTTTCAGATGCCTGTCAGATCAATGACTTTGACCACTGGCATACGTCGGAATATCGGTAACGTTCAGTTTCAGATGCCTGTCAGATCAATGACTTTGACCACTCAGAGCGTGGCGCAAGCGACGTTTAACGCGTTTCAGATGCCTGTCAGATCAATGACTTTGACCACGATCGTATACGATCTCGTCAACGCCAGCATGTTTCAGATGCCTGTCAGATCAATGACTTTGACCACACGTAACCGGCGAATATATTAATGATCTGTGTTTCAGATGCCTGTCAGATCAATGACTTTGACCACTGCCACTATCGCCTACCCACATAGCAAACCGTTTCAGATGCCTGTCAGATCAATGACTTTGACCACTAAGGTAGTACAAGGTTCTTTGTACGCCAAGTTTCAGATGCCTGTCAGATCAATGACTTTGACCACGGTTGACATGTGCGGTGTTGTGTGCTACGTGTTTCAGATGCCTGTCAGATCAATGACTTTGACCACGTATGTATTCCGGTGGATGCACAACGATTAGTTTCAGATGCCTGTCAGATCAATGACTTTGACCACGCGAATATCGTCCAGTTGTTCGGCACACGCGTTTCAGATGCCTGTCAGATCAATGACTTTGACCACCGTCGTTAGTGGGAATGCTGAGCATGAGCAGTTTCAGATGCCTGTCAGATCAATGACTTTGACCACTATCCGGCGACCACGGACGACAAGACGCTTGTTTCAGATGCCTGTCAGATCAATGACTTTGACCACGATAGTGTGTCGCCCGATCGCACCACGTACGTTTCAGATGCCTGTCAGATCAATGACTTTGACCACGTTGCTTTTTCCACTGCTTGCGCGTCGTGTGTTTCAGATGCCTGTCAGATCAATGACTTTGACCACCCGCAAACAGCATAACCGCATCTAACGCCAGTTTCAGATGCCTGTCAGATCAATGACTTTGACCACTAGACCAGTTTGCAATGGTTGATCTCTTTGGTTTCAGATGCCTGTCAGATCAATGACTTTGACCACTTCTTTTTTTTTTACAATCGTCAATCTTTCGGTTTCAGATGCCTGTCAGATCAATGACTTTGACCACTTCCCAATGCAGGGCCGTCCTGATTCCAGAGTTTCAGATGCCTGTCAGATCAATGACTTTGACCACCGGCGGCGAGCCGACATGGGGCGACCTTTCGTTTCAGATGCCTGTCAGATCAATGACTTTGACCACGTTTTTTCAACGCGTATCTTGAACAACATTGTTTCAGATGCCTGTCAGATCAATGACTTTGACCACTGCCACTATCGCGTACCCGCATAGCAAGCCGTTTCAGATGCCTGTCAGATCAATGACTTTGACCACCGATGTCGCCAAACTGTACGTAGCGCCTTAGTTTCAGATGCCTGTCAGATCAATGACTTTGACCACTACCGGTTTGCGGGTCGGTGACGCGCGGTGGTTTCAGATGCCTGTCAGATCAATGACTTTGACCACTGTGTATGAGACGGCAAGATGGACTGAGGGGTTTCAGATGCCTGTCAGATCAATGACTTTGACCACCATGCCGAAGTTCTGTAGCTGGCTGCCCACGTTTCAGATGCCTGTCAGATCAATGACTTTGACCACTACACGATGCGCACACGCGCTGGTCATGTGGTTTCAGATGCCTGTCAGATCAATGACTTTGACCACTCAGCACTCTCTCGACCATCGTGAACTGACGTTTCAGATGCCTGTCAGATCAATGACTTTGACCACGCGTGATTCTAGCGGCGCTAGGGCGTGCGAGTTTCAGATGCCTGTCAGATCAATGACTTTGACCACTAGTGAACATCTCTACATGGTCCCATGACTGTTTCAGATGCCTGTCAGATCAATGACTTTGACCACGTGGACAGTGCGGTGAGCGCCTTGGTGGTGGTTTCAGATGCCTGTCAGATCAATGACTTTGACCACGCGGGATTCTTCCGGCAGAATCTAATCTCTGTTTCAGATGCCTGTCAGATCAATGACTTTGACCACGCTGATCCGCGACGGCGTGCTTGATTCGTTGTTTCAGATGCCTGTCAGATCAATGACTTTGACCACATGACTGTCGTGATGTGGTCGCGTCGTTCAGTTTCAGATGCCTGTCAGATCAATGACTTTGACCACAGTGTCCTCCTCCCTCCGACTGTCCACACGGTTTCAGATGCCTGTCAGATCAATGACTTTGACCACAGATCGACCCCGCGCAGGCCTGCGAATTGCGTTTCAGATGCCTGTCAGATCAATGACTTTGACCACCTCGTTAGGGTCGTGCATGCTCTTATCCCTGTTTCAGATGCCTGTCAGATCAATGACTTTGACCACCTCGACGCGCTGAATGAAGTAATACCATGCGTTTCAGATGCCTGTCAGATCAATGACTTTGACCACGGTGACGGTGGCGATGCCGGGCACGTTGCTGTTTCAGATGCCTGTCAGATCAATGACTTTGACCACGCGCGTGCTGCTCATTAGTATGCTCCTATTGTTTCAGATGCCTGTCAGATCAATGACTTTGACCACTACTCAGGCCAAGACCGACTGCGTTCCCATGTTTCAGATGCCTGTCAGATCAATGACTTTGACCACGTTGGCGAGTCGTTCGGTGACCACGTCGTTGTTTCAGATGCCTGTCAGATCAATGACTTTGACCACCCATCGTGCGCACGGTCGGCAGTTGGGTGAGTTTCAGATGCCTGTCAGATCAATGACTTTGACCACTACCGAGGCCAAACTGACCGGCGCAGACCTGTTTCAGATGCCTGTCAGATCAATGACTTTGACCACTCCGCCGGGGCCAACGTGATGCCGCTTAATGTTTCAGATGCCTGTCAGATCAATGACTTTGACCACCCGCGTCGCTCATGTCCGCGTCGCTCATGTGTTTCAGATGCCTGTCAGATCAATGACTTTGACCACCGCGTTGATCTTCGGGGACGAGAAGTGGATGTTTCAGATGCCTGTCAGATCAATGACTTTGACCACTGCTGTCAGCTTGTGCATCGGCTTGTGCATGTTTCAGATGCCTGTCAGATCAATGACTTTGACCACCGCGCTGCTGAGCGAGTTGCAGCAGCGCGCGTTTCAGATGCCTGTCAGATCAATGACTTTGACCACTCCAGCTCTGTTCGACGCCGTCGATGCGTAGTTTCAGATGCCTGTCAGATCAATGACTTTGACCACCGGAGCCAGTACGGTACGTGCTGATATGACGTTTCAGATGCCTGTCAGATCAATGACTTTGACCACCGTCTTTAGCCGCGGAACCGGTGGAAACGCGTTTCAGATGCCTGTCAGATCAATGACTTTGACCACTGCTTGACGGGTACAACGTGATAGGCGTGTGTTTCAGATGTGAATATTCGTAGCTTTTGAGGCCACTGGTTATTGTGTTTGGAGGCCGGGGTTAT
>ERZ772871.149-NODE-149-length-108046-cov-48.7701_pt1 | contig 108046 bp, 86 predicted proteins | sample MGYA00511899_ERZ772871 | MGnify/ENA primary metagenome ERZ772871 (study PRJEB29015, sample SAMEA2737693) | human gut metagenome | biome: human gut; feature: human-associated habitat; material: faeces | place: China | collected 2012 ...
TGGAAGTGTGGTGACATATGGAGCTGATCTGTACTAATAGGTCGAGGGCTTAACCGAAAGAGGTTAAGGTTTGGATAGAACAAAGAGAGTTATTCTTGAAGGAAAGAATACGGATGTAAATATAGAATATTTAATGTGCAGTTTTGAAAGAGCAATCTTTTAAATAGGGGTGTGGTGAAGTGGTATCATAGGGGTCTCCAAAACCTTTGGTGGGAGTTCGATTCTCTCCACCCCTGTTATTATGTTTATTGTAAATATCTTGTGAAGTCGCATAAATACTGAAAGAAAGGGATGCTGAATATCACTTTTTTACAAGATATAATTAAGAGGTAACACTAAAAGTAACACAAACTATTGTTCTATTTTAATAAAGTTATAATAACGTTATAAAGCTTTTACATTTAATAAAATGTAGAAGCTTTTTTTGTGTGTTTGTATGAAATTAATAGCAGAATGTTACTAAATTTAGTATATGTCATAGTTGTGTATATTTCAGAGTATGATGTATTCAGGCTGGGAAGAACAATCTACCATATTGATTCAGTTATAAGAGAAACTAATACAACTGTAGACGATGGATTATCAAGAGTGTTTGTTAATACACAGTATGCAGATACCGATAATACAGATGTAGGAAAACTTATGAAGTGCTTTTTACAGAAAGAAATCGATAATGATAAGTTTCCAGAATTATCGGATAGGTTATCATACTTTAAGAATGATGGGAAGGGAGTTGATTCTATGTGTGACATAATTAAAGATTATGCTAAGGAATATGCAAAGGAATATGCAGAAGAGAGAGCAGCAGAGATGCTTGTGAATAATATTGAAACATTAGCAAAAAAGATAGGTACTGTAGAAGAAGCTTGTGATATGTTGAATATCACAGAACAGCAGTATGAGAATGCTAAAGCACTATTAGAAAAAACTCTTACAGTATAAAAGAGAATAATAATAATTTCAGAAAGATAGCTTTTATGTCTGTAATAAGATGTAGAAGCTGTCTTTTTATTTTGGCAGCTTTTATTTGATAACTTAAATATTGCTAAAAGATAGTGGTGTTGATGATTCAGCAGTTGAATTGTTATAATGTTGTGCGTTTTAAACTCACCGTTGCCATAACCCACAAAATACAGTAAAATATTAGCAAATCAGTAAAAAACAAGGAGTAACAGTTATCATGCAGTTTAAGAAAACACTAGAAATCAAGGCAGACCATAAGCTTATGGTGATTGATGTAGCAGATATATTATATTTCCGGGAATGGAGCTGTATGAGAATTATCCGTTATTGGTAAAGCACAAGTTTCTGATACCGGCATATTGGTTTTACCGGATTGTGCGTTTGCTCTTTAGTAAAAAGCGCAGAAATCATATACTGCGTGAAGTAAAGGCGGTCAAAAAGGTCTATAAGATAAGTTTAATGAAGATGGATATCAGATAGTTCAGGATTATTATGATATTTTAAAAAGCTTTTACATTCAATAAAATGCAGAAGCTTTTTTGTGTATTTATATGAAATTAATAGCAGAATATTAATAAACAACATATATATAATTGCCAATGCTTTTTTAAAATGATATGATTATAACGTAAAGAAAAATTTATATTTGATGTTAAAGAAACAAATATGAATAATGAAATGGAGATAATATGGTAGACAGCAGTTATTTTAAGAATAATAAAAATAATAGCAGAGGTGGCAAAGGCAACGGTAAACTTATGGATCGTTTAAAAAAGCATAAGTGGATTCCTTTAGTGATTCTTATACTGATTGCATTGGCTATGATAGCTATACAGTATATTATGCTTGATGTGCTTCAATATTCAAGAGAATTGGCAGAACAGCAGAATGCAGGATTTATAAATATTTATCCTTTTATTAAATAAGCTATGTTTTCATAGTAATGAATTTTATGATATCAAGGTGACCCCAGCCCTGCTGGTTGTGTGGGAGGTTAACTTTGTTACAACATTTTTTAAGACGGCAGCGGACTTCTTCAGGTGTCATGTCATGACTGGTGAGAAGACGTGCAATAGCTCCGCTGACTATAGGTGCTGACATGGATGTTCCACTTTTTGTGGAATATCCATTTTTTCGGTTACTGCATGCTGTGATGTTAGAACCAGCGACAACAAGTTCTGGTTTTGGAAAACCGTCAGTGGTAGGTCCACGCCCTGAATGAAATGTTTTATCATCCATAGATCCAACTGTTATTATAATATGACTTGTACCAGGAGCTGTAATACTTTTGGCACATGGACCATTATTACCGGCGGCTGCAACAACAACTATGCCGTTATGCCACATATTTTCTATGTGTTTTATAAGTCGGATTGTATTTTCAATATCTACATTGCTGTTTGGAGTTGTTCCAAAGGATATATTTGCAACCTTTATATTGTAAATGTCTTTATTGTTGATTATCCAGTTAGCGCCATCTATGACACTGCCTATTTTGCCATTGCCATATGAGTCAAGAACCTTAACTGATATAATCTGGCTCATAGGTGCTATTCCCTTGAAACGCCCATTGCTTGCTTTTCCACTTCCTGCGATTATACCGGAAACATGTGTTCCGTGACCACTATCATCATAGGGAATGTTCTTATTGTTTATAAAATCTTTAAAAGCTATTATCCTGTTGTCAAAATCTATATGTCTGTAAATGCCAGTATCAAGTACGGCAACACCAATATTTTTTTTATTCATAAATATTTATCCTTTTTATAAAATTAGAAAGTCCTTATATATTTATTTTATTCTGTATAGACTTAAAAGTTCTGATTGTTTGTTTTTTAAAGTATTCGAGTATCCAGGAATATCCGTGAATACAACTAATTGTTTGCTTTTTAACACAAAATAATATATAATGTATTAACACTTAATTCGTTTTTGAAGGTTTTATGTGAATATCGTGAAGAATTGAGAGGTTTGTGATATGGAAAAGAAAAGAATAGTAGTTGCTTTGGGAAGAAATTCATTTGGAGTTACATTTCCAGAACAGCAGACTAATGTAAAAAAAGCAGCAAAAGCTGTTGCTGATCTTGTAGAGGCAAAGTATCAGGTAGTTATTACACATAGTAATGGACCACAGATTGGCATGATTCAGACTGCTATGACAGAGTTTGCAAGACTTGAGCCAGAAGACAGAACAGTTGCACCTATGTCAGTATGTGGAGCTATGAGTGAAGGATATATAGGATATGATCTTCAGAATGCCATAAGGGAAGAACTTCTTAACAGAGGTATATATAAGACGGTTTCTACTATAATTACACAGGTAAGAGTTGATCCTTTTGATATAGCATTTTCTGAGCCATCTAAGATAATAGGAAGATATATGACAAAGGCTGAGGCCGAGGCTGAGGAAGATAAAGGCAATTATGTAATAGAAGAAGAACCAGGAAAGTTCAGAAGAATCATTGCATCACCTATGCCTATAGATATATATGAAATAGATGCAGTTAAGGCACTTCTTGATGCTGACCAGGTGGTTATAGCTGCAGGTGGTGGTGGAATTCCAGTGTTACAGCAGGGTTCTCATCTTAAGGGAGCGTCAGCTATCATAGAAAAAGATTATACAGCTGCTAAGTTAGCTGAACTTGTAGGAGCTGAAACACTTCTTTTCCTTACAGCTTATGATAGATTAACAATAGGTAAAGGGACAGCTGATGAGAAAGAGTTTGATAAAGTGACAGCAACAGAGCTTCATCAGTACATTAAGGCTGGACATTTCCCAGCTAAAACAACATTCCCTAAGGTAGATGCATCTATAAGATTTGTTACAGCAGATTCTGATAGAAAAGCAGTTATAGCCAACCTTGAAAAAGCAAAGGAAGGACTTGCAGGTAAAACTGGAACTACAATAACAGCATAATTATTATACTGACATAAAATATATCAAAAAATATTTACATGACAGCAAAAATCTAACGGATTACAACAAAACAACAACAACATACAACATCCCCCAATAATCCCCCCAAAAATGTGCTACAATGTGCGTAAGCATTGAGCCGTGCCAGACTAAATTCTAAACCAGAACTGTGCTTGCACAAAGTTCTGATTTGGAATTAAGTCTGATAGGGCGAAAGCCCGACAGTCCAAGAGAGCGAAGCTCACTTGGACATGCACGGCGGAGTGCAGGGCAGAATTAAAACCAGAACTGTGCTTGCACAAAGTTCTGGTTTAGAATTAAGTCTGATAGGGCGAAAGCCCGACAGTCCAAGAGAGCGGAGCTCACTTGGACATGCACGGCGGAGTGTAGGGCAGAATTAGAACCAGAACTGTGCTTGCACAAAGTTCTGATTTGGAATTTAGTCTGATAGGGCGAAAGCCCGACAGTCCAAGAGAGCGAAGCTCACTTGGACATGCACGGCGGAGTGCAGGGCTTATATTTTATTATTGGGAGGTGTTTTTTTGTTATTATTTAATTTACAAAAGAGATGGGCTGAGGTGGATAGTCTTATGGAACATCTTGATAGTATGGGGATGGATGTATGCAATGTTTACAAAGGACAGAATGTGACAGATGATATATGGGATCTTAGCATTGAAGAAACAAAGAAGTTATTTATAAAGCATAGATATATAGTAATGGTTGTATCGGATGAACTGTTTTTAAGCGTAAGTGCTCTTTATTATATTGAACTTGCCAGAAAGCTTCATAAGAAGGGGTTAATAAAGGTATATGTTGTTAATAATATGCCACATGAAGCATATCCATCAAGATGCAGCTGGTTTTCAGATGCAGTTGCCATAAAGAATTCTTCTAATACAGCTGATGAAAAAACTTATGCATATGCGATGGATATTGTTCTTGGTGTAACGAGTGATATTTTTAACATGGAGTCGTAAAATGCCTTTTGCTACGAACATCAGGTAGGATTGTGGGAGTGCGTAGCACGGAACAATCTGTAGGTATCAAAGTCGTGGGCTTTTGACCCCGACATCATTATAATTTACAATTATAATTCATAATATTATTAGTGCTTGCTTTTAATTCGTTTACCATATATAATTGTTATGTTTTAGTATTGTGGCTTATTATGTTTAGACGATATAAGTGTTGAAATTACTCTTAATGTCCATATAATCAGATATGATTATAACTACCAGGAATAAATAAGGTAGTCCACAATATAAATGAACTGGTTAAGTTAACCATTAATGGAGGAATGATTTAATGATTAGTGCAAACAACGTAACACTTCGTATAGGTAAAAAGGCCCTTTTTGAAGATGTAAATATTAAGTTTACAGAAGGAAACTGTTATGGACTTATAGGTGCCAACGGTGCTGGTAAGTCAACATTTTTAAAGATTCTTACAGGTCAGATTGAACCAAGTAAGGGAGATGTAACTATAACACCAGGTCAGAGATTATCTTTCCTTGAACAGGATCACTTTAAATATGATGATTATACAGTTCTTGATACAGTTATTATGGGTAATACAAGACTTTATGAAATAATGAAAGAAAAAGAGGCTATATACGCCAAGGAAGATTTCACAGAAGAGGATGGTAATAAGGCAAGTGAGCTTGAAGCAGAATTCGCTGATATGAACGGATGGGAAGCAGAATCAGATGCTGCACAGCTGCTTAACGGACTTGGCATTACTACAGATCTTCATTATAAGAATATGTCAGAGCTTAATGGTAGTGAGAAGGTTAAGGTTCTTCTTGCTAAGGCACTTTTTGGTAATCCAGATATTCTTTTACTTGATGAGCCTACTAACCACCTTGATCTTGATGCTATAGCATGGCTTGAGGAGTTCCTTATTAACTTTGAGAATACTGTTATAGTTGTATCACATGACAGATATTTCCTTAACAAAGTATGTACACAGATAGCAGATATTGATTATGCCAAGATTCAGCTTTATGCAGGTAACTATGATTTCTGGTATGAATCAAGCCAGCTCATCATTAAGCAGATGAAGGAAGCTAACAAGAAAAAGGAAGAAAAGATTAAGGAACTTCAGGACTTTATCCAGAGATTCTCTGCTAATGCATCTAAGTCTAAGCAGGCTACATCGCGTAAGAGAGCATTAGAGAAGATTGAACTTGATGAGATAAGACCATCAAGTAGAAAGTATCCATATATAGATTTCAGACCATCAAGAGAGATTGGTAATGAAGTACTTACAGTAGAAGGTATATCTAAGACGATAGATGGAGTTAAGGTTCTTGATAATATATCATTTATAGTAAACAGGGAAGATAAGATTGCATTTGTTGGTTCTAATGAGCTTGCAACAACAACATTGTTCAACATTATTACTGGTAATATGGAGCCTGATGAAGGATCTTATAAGTGGGGTGTTACAACTTCACAGGCATATTTCCCTAAGGACAGCGCAGCAGAGTTTAATAGAGAAGATACTATAGTTGAATGGCTTACACAGTATTCACCAGATCCAGATCCAACATATGTAAGAGGTTTCCTTGGACGTATGCTTTTTGCTGGTGATGATGGTGTTAAGAAAGTTAAGGTACTTTCAGGTGGAGAAAAGGTAAGATGTCTTATATCAAAGATGATGATTATGGGTTCTAATGTACTTATATTTGATGATCCTACTAATCATCTTGATATGGAATCAATTACAGCACTTAACAACGGACTTATTAAGTTCCCTGGTGTTGCACTTTTCACATCTCATGACCATCAGTTTATACAGACAACAGCTAATCGTATTATGGAGATAGTTCCATCGGGACAGCTTATTGATAAGATCACAACATATGATGAATATCTTGAAAGTGATGACATGGCAAGAAAGCGTCAGGGTTTTGCTGAGGCTGCCAGTGATGATGAAGACTAAGACTAAGCAGTGATTCTTAAGCAATACATGAAATTATGAACAGAAAGATGTCACATACCAATGATCCATGATGTATGGGTACGTTAGTATATGTGGCATCTTTCTTGCGTTAAAATAATGGAAATGTTATACTAAATAAGTTATAGATTAAAACACATTAGATTAGAGATGTGTATAAGATTATGATGGAGGATTTGGAAAATTATGGCTTCAAACACTAAGAAGAGCAGAAGTCAAGGCAATAATAGAACATCAAAGAGTAAAACTTCTAAAACAACTGGAGCAAGAACATCAAACGCCAGCAGAACTCCGTCAAAAAAGAGTTCCACAAAGAAGGGTACAGGTACTGCATCACAGCAGCCACAACCACAGAATAATGCATTAAGAGATGAGATAATCTTATTATTAGCATTTGCATGTACAATAATTTTATTATTAAGTAATTTTAATATGGCTGGTATGGTAGGACAGTCAATTAAGTGGTTTATGTTCGGACTGTTTGGTATAGCTGCGTATATAATTCCATTTATAGTAGCAGGAAGTATATTGTTTATGCTTGCTAACAAGGACATAATAGGTGTCATGCGTATTAAAGCTGCAGCAGTTTATGTCTTATCCGTGATAACAGCAGCAATATGGCAGAGAATGACTAACAAACCAGATATCAGGGATTCCGTTGGTTCATATTTTACATATTGTTCAGAGCATAAAACAGGCGGTGGTCTGTTTGGAGGAATTTTATGTAAGATACTAAGTCCGCTTGGCATGGCAGGAACTATGGTGATTTTGATTATTCTTGCAATAATATGTGTTATATTGATAACAGAAAAATCATTTATAGGTGGACTAAGGAATGGTGGACACAGGCTTGTAAAAGAAGCAAGAGAAGATTATTCTGCATATATGGAACATTCTTCAATGAGCAGGAAAGACAGCGGTATGAGTGATGAAGAATATCGTGCTATGAGAGAGAATGAAAAGCATCAGGCAAGAATAAGAAGATTAGAAAAAAAAGAGCAGATTATAGCAGCTAAAAAAGCTAAAGAAGAGGCTATGGCTAATGCGCGTATGAATAATGTTGTAAGAGGAGTGACTAAAGATCTTACAATACAGGATACACAGCCAGAGACAGCTAATCAGGATATAGATATACATGAAATACAGCCTGTAGCCAATGATGATGATGTGTATATGGATGATATATATGATCCACTGATCATACCAGAAAAGCATAACAACATAAACAGAACTTCTGATATATGGGAAGTGCATAGTGACAGGCAGGATAACGATAATACAGCTTTGGATCATGGTATGTCATATGATGAAACAATAAGTACAAGAGAAGACGATTACGAAGAACATGATACAGAATATCCGGATGAAAAAGAGAAGGAACTGACAGAATATGATCCCGAGGTATCGGAGGAATACAATGCTGATATATATGACACAGCGGATGAAGGAAATATATATAATGAAAAAAATGCATATAATGATGCAGATGCATATGATACCGAAGAGATATGCGATACAGCAGATGATATAAATCATGATGAGAATATAACATCGTATGATAATGAGGAAGTAAGCAGTGCAGTAAGCACACAACATAATAAGCAGGCTGTTTCACAAAAAACTGCCAGCAATATTATGCCAGAAGCTGCAAGGCATGTCAGGGAATATAAGTTTCCACCTGTGAGTCTGCTTAACAGAAACACAAAGTCATCATCTGCTAATCTTGAACGCGAAAACAGAAATACAGCAATCACGCTTAAGCAGACACTTCAGAATTTCGGTGTTAAGGTAGATATAACAGATATAAGCTGTGGACCTGCGGTTACAAGATATGAATTAAAACCAGAGCTTGGTGTTAAGGTGAGTAAGATAGTTTCGCTTGCAGATGATATTAAACTAAGTCTGGCAGCTGCGGACATAAGAATAGAAGCTCCTATTCCAGGTAAGTCGGCTATTGGTATTGAGGTTCCTAACAAGGAAGCCGGCAGTGTGTATTTAAGAGAACTTATTGAAAATGAAGCATTTAAGAATAACCAATCTAAGATTTCATTTGCAGCTGGAAAGGATATAGCTGGTAAGACGATAGTAGCAGATATAGCTAAAATGCCTCATCTTCTTATTGCAGGAGCAACAGGTTCAGGTAAATCAGTATGTATAAATACAATCATCATGAGTATTTTATATAAAGCAAGACCAGATGAAGTTAAAATGATCATGGTGGATCCTAAGGTAGTTGAGCTTAGTACATATAACGGAATACCACATCTTCTTCTCCCTGTTGTCACAGATCCTAAGAAGGCTGCAGGCGCACTTAACTGGGCAGTCAACGAGATGACGAAACGATATAAGCTTTTTGCCGATATGGGAGTACGTAATCTTAAAGGATATAATGATGCAGTCGGAAAGATGGACGTTAAGGAAGGGGAGGTCCCTGTTGAAAAACTACCTCAGATAGTTATAATTGTTGATGAACTTGCGGATCTTATGATGGTTGCACCAGGAGAAGTGGAAGATGCTATATGCAGGCTTGCACAGCTTGCAAGGGCAGCGGGCATACATATGGTTATTGCAACGCAGAGGCCATCCGTTAACGTAATTACGGGACTTATCAAGGCTAATGTTCCATCAAGAATCGCATTTTCGGTATCATCAGGTGTTGATTCCAGAACTATTCTGGATATGAATGGAGCTGAAAAACTTCTTGGTAAAGGAGATATGCTGTACTTCCCATCTAACATTCCTAAGCCTATAAGAGTGCAGGGAGCCTTTGTATCGGATGAAGAAGTATCAAGAGTTGTTGATTTTCTTAAGGAAAATATGACAGAGGAAGCACAATATGATGAGAGCATAGCAGAAACTGTTGCACAAAAGACATCAGATAGTGCTGCTGTTGACAGGCAGGATGATAAAGATACCCTGTTTGAGGATGCAGGAAGGTTTGTTATAGAAAGAGAAAGAGGCTCTATAGGTATGCTGCAAAGACAGTTTAAGATAGGCTTTAACAGGGCAGGAAGAATCATGGATCAGCTTTCAGATGCAGGTGTAGTAGGACCTGAGATAGGAACAAAGCCAAGAAAAGTTCTTATGGATAAGGAAGAGTTTGAGGCCTATATAAATAGTGCAGGTTCATGAGTGCAGGGTAAATAAAGAGTAATACATGCTATAATAAGCACAAAAGAAATAAACTAAAAAGAAAACAAATACTTTGTAGGTGTCACATATGACACGGAAAGGATAAAGACATGGCAGTAAAGAGTGATATCGAAATCGCACAGGAAGCAAAATTATTAAATATTAAGGATGTAGCGGCTAAGGTAGGAGTTACAGAGGATGAACTTGAAATGTATGGTAAATATAAGGCCAAGTTATCTGATGAACTTATACACAGGGTTGAAAACAAAGAAGATGGAAAGCTTGTTCTTATAACAGCTATCAATCCAACTCCAGCAGGTGAAGGAAAGACTACTATAAGTCTTGGACTTACAGAAGCCTTATGTCAGAGAGGAGTTAATGCAATAGCTGCATTAAGAGAACCATCACTTGGACCATGTTTTGGCATAAAGGGTGGAGCAGCAGGAGGCGGATATGCACAGGCTGTTCCAATGGAGGATCTTAATCTGCATTTTACGGGTGATTTCCATGCCATAACATCAGCTAATAATCTTTTAGCAGCCATGTTAGATAATCATATCCATCAGGGTAATGCACTTGGCATAGATACTAAACGTATTGTCTGGAAAAGATGTATGGATATGAATGACAGAACGTTAAGAAATATCGTTATAGGACTTGGCGATAAGCCAAATGGTGTTGTAAGAGAAGATCATTTTATTATAACAGTTGCATCAGAAATCATGGCTATATTATGTCTTGCAGAAGACATGAAGGATTTAAAAGAAAGACTTTCAAAGATAATAGTTGCATATAATTATGCAGGAGAACCAGTAACAGCATCTGATCTTAAAGCAACAGGAGCTATGGCAGCCCTTTTAAAGGATGCTATAAAGCCTAATATGATACAGACACTTGAAGGTACACCAGTGCTTGTACATGGAGGACCATTTGCTAACATAGCCCATGGCTGTAACTCAGTAAGAGCAACTAAGCTTGCTATGAAGCTTGCAGATGTAGCAGTTACAGAGGCTGGTTTTGGAGCTGATCTTGGAGCTGAGAAGTTCTTTGATATAAAGTGTAGAAAAGCAGGACTTAAACCAGCGGCAACAGTTATTGTAGCAACAGTTAAGGCATTAAAATACAATGGTGGTGTTCCTAAGACTGAACTTGGAAAAGAAAATATGGAAGCCTTAAAGAAGGGTATAGTTAACCTTGATAAGCATATCGAGAATGTGCATAAGTATGGAGTACCTGTTATTGTAACATTGAATTCATTTATTACAGATACACAGGAAGAATATGAATTCATTAAAAAACACTGTGAAGATTTAGGATGTGAGTTCGCACTCTCAAATGTATGGGCTAAAGGCGGAGAAGGCGGACAGGAGCTTGCTGATAAGGTGCTTAAGACTTTAGAAAACAAGAAGAGTGATTTTAAACCATTATATGAGGATGAACTTCCACTTGAAGATAAAATATTAAAGATTGCAAAAGAAATATATGGTGCTGATGGTGTAACATATGATGCCAAGGCTAAAAAAGAGCTAGATCATATTACACAGATGGGATTTGGCAGCTTCCCAGTATGTATGGCTAAGACACAGTATTCACTTTCTGATGATGCGGCTAAGCTTGGAAGACCAGAAGGCTTTACTATCAATATAAGAGAGGTATATGTTGATGCAGGTGCAGGCTTTGTGGTTGCGCTTACAGGAAAGGTGCTTACTATGCCAGGTTTACCTAAGGTACCAGCAGCGGAAGGTATAGACTATGATGAAAAAGAAGAAAGAATAACAGGATTATTCTAATTGGCAGATATGATGTTGAATGTTTATCGGGAGGACTAATTATGCAGCTTAAGAATATATTGGACATATGTGCGGATAATGAAATAGAAAAGTTTGAATATACATTATTAAAGGGCAGTGTTGATACAGATGTTACCGGTATTGCATCAGATTCAAGAAAAGTAACAGATGGTGGAATATTTGTATGTATTGTAGGAGCAGTGAGTGACGGACATAAGTATATAGGGCAGATTAAGGATAAGGCAGCTGTCATAGTTGTACAGAAGGGCTCTGATTATGAGGTTCCATCTGGTGATGTTACGTTAATAGAATGTGATAACACAAGACTTGCACTTGCACTTATGTCAGCTGCATTTTATGGTAATCCTGACAAGAAGCTGTTCACTATAGGTATTACTGGAACGAAGGGTAAGACAACTACAACTTATATGATCAAGAATGTTTTATGTGCATGTGGAATAAAAACAGGTCTTATAGGAACTATAGAAACTGTGATAGGTGATGAAACGATTCCTTCATGTAATACAACGCCAGAGTCTCTACAGATCCATGAAACATTCCGTAAGATGGTTGATGCAGGCTGCAAGGCTGTGGTTATGGAGGTCTCTTCACAGGGACTTAAGCTTGATAGAACAGCTGGTATTATGTTTGATATAGGTGTGTTTACTAATCTTGAACCAGACCATATAGGACCTGATGAGCATGCTTCGTTTGAAGAATATCTTGAATGTAAGGCTAAACTTTTTAAGCAATGCAGGACAGGAATAGTGAATGCTGATGATAAGCATACGAAAGATATATTAAAGAATTCTATATGTATGACAGAAAGCTATGGAGTGTCAGAGGCAGCAGACATAAGGGCTGTGGATGTTAAGCTGCTTCATGAACCGGGAAAGATTGGCCTTACATATAAGTGTCAGGGACTTATCAATATGGACGTTGCATTATCACTTCCTGGAATGTTTTCAGTATATAATTCGTTATGTGCAATAGCAGTTACAAGGCATTTTAACGTGGATAAGGATATAGTTGAAAATGTGTTAAAGGATGTAAAGGTAAAGGGAAGAATAGAACTTGTAAAAGTTTCTGATAAATTCACACTTATGATAGATTATGCACACAACGCCATGTCACTTGAAAGTATTCTTAAAACATTAAAAGAATACAATCCACACAGACTTATCTGTCTTTTTGGATGCGGTGGAAACCGTTCAAGGGAGAGAAGGTTTGAGATGGGTGAAGTATCAGGAAAATATGCAGATCTTACTGTAATAACGTCAGATAATCCAAGATTTGAGGAGCCAGAAGCTATTATGGAGGATATCAAGACAGGTATAAGTAAAACTGATGGTAAACATATTGATATAGTAGATAGAAAAGAAGCTATAAAATATGTTATTGAGCATGGAGAACCAGGAGATATTATAGTACTTGCAGGTAAGGGACATGAAGATTATCAGGAAATAAAAGGTGTTAAGTATCCAATGGATGAGAGAGTGCTTATAGCTGAAGTACTTGATGAATTAAAGGAGAAAAATGTACGCTGATATTATAATTGATATATCACATGAACAGCTTGATAAAACATTTCAGTATGCAATACCCCCTGAACTAGAAGGCATATTAGAGATAGGCAGTGTGGTAAGAGTTCCTTTTGGCAAAGGAAACAGGCAACTGACAGGTTATGTTATTTCAATGACACAGGAGCCTTCTTATGATGTTAACAGGATTAAATTCATAGAAGGTATAGCTGACAAACGTGTCAATGCAGCAACAGATATGATCAAGCTGGCTTTCTGGTTAAAGACTCATTATGGTTGTACCATGAACCAGGCATTAAAGACAGTTATTCCTGTTAAAGATAAGATAAATCAGAAGGTTAAGAGGGCTGTGTGTCTTAATATAGATGAAGATAAGGCAAGAGAGCTTCTTTTGATATATAAAAAAAAGGCAAAGGCTAAGCACAGGCTTTTAGAAGCGCTTATAGAAGAGCCTGTTATAGATAGTGAGATAGTAAGAAGTAAGCTTAATATATCTTCATCCACGGTAAAAGCTATGGAAGAGGATAAGGTTATCATCGTTAAAACAGAGGAATATTATCGAAATCCTGTTTCTGATAAAAAAGTGTTTGGCAAGGATGTAGTGCTTAACGAGGAACAAAGAGCAGCGGTACAAAGTATCATAGCTGATTATAATAACAGGATTTATAAAACTTATCTTATACATGGTGTGACTGGAAGTGGTAAGACTGAGGTATACATGGATGTTATAGAGCATGTTATAGCCAGCGGAAGACAGGTTATTATGCTTATACCCGAGATTGCACTTACTTTTCAGACTGTACAAAGATTCTATCACAGATTTGGAGACAAGGTTTCTATTATTAATTCACGTATGTCTAAGGGTGAAAGATATGATCAGTTTTTACGTGCACTAAAAGGTGAGGTAAGTATAATGATAGGACCAAGGTCAGCACTTTTTACACAGTTTCCTAATCTTGGCCTTATTGTTATAGATGAGGAACATGAAGGCGCTTACAGATCTGAACAGCTTCCAAGATATCATGCGGTTGAAACTGCCATACATATAGCAAAGGAACATAATGCATCGGTTATACTTGGTTCAGCGACTCCATCTATAGATAGCTTTTACAGGGCTAAAAACGGTGAGTTTAAGCTGCTTACATTAAAAAACAGGGCAGGAAAAAGTGAATTGCCACAGGTATATATATCGGATATGAGAAAAGAACTGAAGTCTGGTAACAGAACTATATTTTCTCTAAAGCTTCAGGAGCTTATACGTGACCGGCTCGATAAGAAAGAACAGATAATGTTGTTCCTTAATAAACGTGGAACAGCTGGATTCGTATCATGCAGAGCCTGTGGATATGTCTGTAAGTGTCCACATTGTGATGTTTCCATGACTGCACATCGTAACGGAAGGCTTGTATGTCATTACTGTGGCTATGAAACACCGCAGGTTAAGATATGTCCGGAATGTGGTTCAAGATATATATCAGGCTTTAAGGCAGGAACAGAGGCTGTTGAAGATGCAGTACATAAGATGTTTCCGGATGCAACAGTGCTGCGTATGGATTTGGATACGACCAAAGGAAAAGATGGACATGAACATATATTGAATGCATTTGCAACACAGCAGGCAGACGTTCTTGTAGGAACGCAGATGATAGTCAAGGGACATGATTTTCCAAAGGTTACACTTGTTGGTATAGTTGCAGCAGATATGTCACTTTATTCAGGCGATTACAGGGCAGTTGAAAGAACATTCCAGCTTGTAACCCAGGCAGCCGGCAGGGCTGGAAGAGGTGTAAGAATGGGCGAAGTGGTTATACAGACGTATTCACCAGATAATTATGGTATAATATGTGCAGCCAGCCAGGATTACACAGGCTTCTATGATAAAGAAATAGCATATAGAAAAATGCTTTCATATCCACCTGTAAGTAACATGATTAAAATAAACATCAGTTCAGAAGATGAGAATAAGCTTTTGAAAGCTGCAGAAAATATAAAGCAGCTGCTTGAGAAAAAGACAGAAAAGCTTTCAGACAATATAAAGCTTCTTGGCCCATCGAATGCACCTATATATAAAATAAGTGACGTATACACTAAAATAATATATTTAAGAAGTGCTGATTTTAGCAGGCTTTCATATCTTATGGACTGCATAGATAAATACATACAGGATAATGATATGTTTAAAAATATAAGCATCCAGTATGATGTTAACTAGTACATCGTTTCGAAAACGATGTACCAGATATTTACAACAATTAATGATTATAAATAATGTTAAAACGGAGGAATAATAATGGCGATAAGAAATATAAGAACTCTTGGTGATGAGATACTAAGAAAAAAGGCAAAAGAAATAACAGAAATGACACCAAGAATACAGGAACTTATTGATGATATGTTTGAGACAATGTATGATGCGAATGGTGTTGGACTTGCAGCACCACAGGTTGGCATAAGAAAAAGACTGGTTGTTATTGATTGTGGCGATGACCCAATAGTACTCATTAATCCGGTAGTGCTTGAAACAAGCGGTTCACAGACAGGACAGGAAGGCTGTCTTAGTGTTCCTGGTAAATCAGGTATAGTTACAAGACCATCATATGCTAAGGTAAAGGCACTTAATGAAGATATGGAGGAGATTATTGTTGAAGGTGAAGAACTTCTTGCAAGATGTCTGCTCCATGAGATAGATCATCTTGATGGAATAATGTATGTTGATAAGGTTGAGGGAAAGCTGCTTGATACTGAAATGGAGGATGAAGAATAGTGAAGGTTATATTTATGGGGACGCCTGACTTTGCGGTCGGCACACTTAAAGCACTTGTAGAAGCAGGACATGAGGTGGCAGCAGTAGTAACACAGCCAGACAAACCAAAGGGAAGAAGCAAAGAGCTTGTGTTTTCACCTGTTAAGCAGGAGGCTGTAAAGCTTGGGATAGAAGTGCTGCAGCCAGAAAAAGCAAGAAATGAAGAGTTTATAGAAAAGCTAAGAACATATAATGCAGATATATTTGTGGTTGTTGCTTTTGGACAGCTGCTTCCAAAAAGTATAATAGATATGCCACGCTTTGGATGTGTAAATGTACATGCATCATTACTTCCAGAATATAGAGGTGCATCTCCTATACAGTGGGCAGTTATAGATGGATGTGAATATTCAGGTGTCACGACTATGAAAATGGATGAAGGACTTGATACAGGTGATATTCTTCTTGTTAAAAAAGTGAAGCTTGATAAGAAAGAAACAGGTGGAAGCCTTTTTGACAGATTAAGCATAGTTGGTGCAGAGCTGCTTATAGAAACATTGAAAGGACTTGAAGAGGGGACAATAACGCCAGTAAAACAGGATGATTCAAAAAGTTCATATGTAACGATGTTGAAGAAGTCTATGGGTGAGCTTGATTTTAGTAAGCCAGCACATGATATAGAATGTCTTATAAGAGGACTTAATCCATGGCCAAGTGCGTATACACATTACAATGGTAAAATGTTAAAAATATGGGATGCAGATGTTATACATAACATATCAGATATAGCTGATTCATCTAAGTTTAATGATATAGAGCAGAAAATACAATGTGATGCCAACATCGCACCTGCAACTGTATGCTATGTAGATAAAAAAAGACTTATAGTTAAATGCGGAGTTGATTATTTAAGTCTCAATGAAGTACAGCTTGAAGGCAAGAAAAGGATGAAAACAGATGCATTTTTACTTGGCTGCAGGGTTGAAGCAGGAACGGTTTTTGGTGCAAATTAGTATAGGATGTTTAATACTACTATGAAAGGGCATATTTTATATGGAAGTTAACTTAAGGGCAGTAGTGCTTGATATACTTACGGAGATAGAGAAAGAAGGAGAATTTTCCCACATAACTATTAATAATGCTCTCTCAAAGTATCAGTATCTGGACAGAGCACAAAGAGCATTTATAAATAGACTCGCATTAGGTACTATAGAATGCAGGATAGAGCTTGACTACATAATTAATCAGTTTTCTAAAACACCTGTGAATAAAATGAAACCGGTAATAAGACGTATTATGAGGATGGCAGTATACCAGCTTGTATATATGGAGAATATACCGGCTTCAGCAGCCTGTAATGAGGCGGTAAAACTTGCAGCTAAAAGAGGCTTTACAGGACTTAAGGGCTTTGTTAACGGAGTACTAAGAAATATATCACGTAACAAAGAAAATATAGTATATCCAGATATGGTACAGGAACCACAAAAATATCTGTCGGTGAAATATTCAATGCCGGAATGGATAATAAATATGTGGATGGAATATATGTCTTATGAAGATGTTAAGAGTATTCTTGCTGGTATGAAAAAAGATAAAAAGACATATATCAGATGTAATACATTAAAGGGTGGCGTTAAACACATAAAGGATGTGTTAGAGAAAGAGGGAGTTACAGTTAATGCTGTCCCTGACATACCATATGCATATGAAATATCAGGATATGATCATCTGACGGCACTTGAAAGCTTTAATGAAGGATTGTATCAGATACAGGATATAAGTTCAATGGCAGCAGGAGAGTATGTTTTGCCCTCAATAGACAGCCTCATAGTAGATGTGTGTGCTGCACCTGGTGGAAAGTCGGTAAATGCAGCACTGAAGGCAGTGGAATCTGCATATGCGGATATAAAAGATATTCCTGATGATGGTGTTGAAGAAAATATCATTAAAAGCATAACAGGAAGAGTTATATCAAGAGATGTATCCGATTATAAAGTATCATTAATAGATGATAATATAGAAAGACTTGGAATATCTAATATAGATGTCCAGGTATATAATGCATTAGATAAGGATGATAGTCTTGTTGGAAAAGCTGATATAGTAATAGCCGACCTTCCTTGTTCAGGACTTGGAATCATGGGACGTAAGCCTGATATAAGATATAATATAAGTCCTGAAAAAATATCTGATATAATCAGGCTTCAAAGAGATATACTAGAGGTTGTAAGCATGTATGTAAAGCCAGGTGGTACACTTGTGTATAGTACATGTACTATTAACCGGTCAGAAAATGAGGATAATGCAGACTGGATATGCACAAGCCTTGGTTTTACCAGGGATGGAGAGTATGTTCAGATGCTGCCATCACCTGATAAGGATAATGATGGCTTTTTTGTTGCAAGGCTAATAAAAAACAGTTAATGCACACAGAAATGAGGTATATATGGAAAAAATTGATATAAAGTCGCTTAACTATGATGAACTGGCAGATTATATTGTCAGCATTGGTGAAAAAAAGTTCAGGGCGGCACAGTTATATTCATGGATGCATGAAAAACTTGCCTGTAGTTATGATGAGATGACTAATATATCAGATAAGTTAAAGAAAGTTCTAAAAGAAAATACTTTGTATACATGTCTTGAACCAGTAAGGGTACAGGAGTCCCAAATAGATGGTACAAAGAAATACCTTTTCAGATTATATGATGGTAATCTTATAGAAAGTGTATTTATGAGGTATCATCATGGCAATTCAGTATGTATATCTTCACAGGTAGGATGTAAAATGGGATGCAGATTCTGTGCATCAACACTTAATGGATGTGTAAGAAATCTTGAACCATCAGAGATGCTTGATCAGATATACAGAATACAGAGTCTTACAGGTGAACGTGTAAGTAATATAGTTATTATGGGTTCTGGTGAGCCTATGGACAACTATGATAATGTTGTAAAGTTCCTTGGACTTATAAACAGCGATAAAGGACTTAATATAAGTCAGAGAAATATCACTGTTTCAACATGTGGATTAGTGCCAAGGATAAAACAGTTAGCAGAACTTAAATTGCAGATAACACTGGCTATATCGCTTCATGCACCAAACGATGAACTAAGAAAAACGATGATGCCTATAGCTTATACATATAGTATAGAACAGATTATGGATGCATGCAGATACTATCTTTCACAGACAGCAAGAAGAATATCCTTTGAGTATAGCCTTGTTAAAGGAGTGAATGATTCGTCTGAGTGTGCAAGGCAGCTTATAAAGCTTGTTCATGGTATGAACTGTCATATTAATCTTATTCCGGTTAATCCTATTAAGGAAAGAGATTATGAGCAGTCTGAAAAGAATTCAATACATAATTTTAAAGAAATACTAGAAAAGTCAGGGGTGAATGTCACTATAAGGCGTGAAATGGGACGAGATATAGATGGTGCCTGCGGGCAGCTAAGACAGAATCATATAGAAGGAATGTTATAGACATATTTTAAATAATTATAAAAGCGGTTGAAATATATCGCTTTTTTTGGATGTTTATGATAAAATGCTACTGTTCGGGGTCGTGATTTACAGATTGTGTATAAAAGGCTGCTGAACTATATGGGAGATTTTTTCCTGTAATGTTAAAAGTATATAGGCATATACTTATTGAAAAGAGAATGGAGAGAGAGATGAACGCATTTGCAAAGACGGATGTTGGAATTGAAAGAGCCGTCAATCAGGATTATGTCTATACAAAGCTTGATAATATAGGGTGTCTGCCAAACATTTTTGTTGTTGCTGATGGCATGGGTGGTCACAAGGCTGGAGATATGGCATCAAAATATACAGTAGATACACTTATTGAGTTATTAAAGCAATCAGCAGGTATGGATCCGCTTGATGCGGTTGATGATAATATTAAGCTTGTTAATACGCTGCTTTTAAAGAAAGCAGGAGAGTCAGAAGAGTATGAAGGAATGGGAACAACCCTTGTAGTTGCCAGTATTTTTGGAAGCACTTTAAGAGTTGCTAACGTAGGTGACAGCAGACTTTATGTTATAGGAGAAGATATAACACAGATAACAAGGGATCATTCGCTTGTTGAAGAGATGGTACAGCTTGGCCAGATAGACAGAAAAGCAGCAAGAACACATGAGAAAAAGAACTACATAACCAGGGCAATCGGTGGATGTGAGACTGTGGAGGCAGAAATGTTTTCAGTGGATCTTAACGATAATGATATTATTCTTATGTGCTCAGATGGGCTTACTAATATGCTTGAAGATTCAGAGATATTTCACATTGTCAAAGAAAGCGCTGATATTAAAACAGCAGCTGACAGCCTTGTTAAAAAGGCTAATTATAATGGTGGCAAAGATAATATATCAGTAGTATTGATTGAACCATAAGTTGGAAAGGTAAAGAATCATGTTAAGAGAAGGAATGTTTTTAGCCGACAGATATGAAATAATTGAACAGATAGGTACGGGTGGAATGGCTGATGTTTATAAAGCCAAGTGTCATAAGCTTAACAGATATGTTGCTATTAAGGTTATGAAATCTGAATTCAGCCAGGATAAGACATTTGTCAGCAAGTTCTGGGCAGAGGCACAGTCAGCGGCAGGACTTGTCAATCCTAATGTTGTCAATGTATATGATGTTGGCGTTGAGAATGGAATATATTATATTGTTATGGAACTTGTGGAGGGCATAACTCTTAAGAAATATATAGAGAAGAGAGGCAGGCTTCCATATAAAGAGGCTGTCAGCATAGCAATACAGGTTGCTAATGGTATGGATGCAGCACATAAGCACAATATTGTCCACAGAGATATTAAGCCACAGAATATTATTATCTCAAAAGAGGGCAAAGTAAAGGTTACAGATTTTGGAATAGCTAAGGTTGCATCATCAGCTACTATTAACACATCAGCATCTATGGGTTCAGTGCATTATATTTCGCCTGAACAGGCAAGAGGTGGATATTCAGATGAGAGAAGTGATATATATTCACTTGGTATAACTCTTTTTGAAATGCTCACAGGAACAGTGCCTTTTGATGGTGATTCAGCAGTATCAGTAGCTGTCCAGCATATACAGGATAGTATACCACTGCCTTCACAGCTTGTAGAAGGTGTACCTGTAAGTGTAGATAAGATTGTGCTTAAGTGTACGCAGAAAAAGACAGATAGAAGATATCAGTCAGCAGAAGAACTGATAGTTGACCTTAAAAAGTCACTTGTTATGCCAGATGAAGATTTTGTCAGAATGGGTTCTGCATATGATAGTGTATTAAAGAAGGATGAAGAAGAATATAATCCAGATGATGATGAACTTCTTACTGAAAGTGCAGGACATGATTTGGATGATGATAACGATGATACAGATGATGAGCTTCTTGAGAATGATTCAGATAAGGATGAAGATATAGATGATGAGAGAAATGATAAGCTTGAGCTTGTTATGAAATGCATAGGTATCGGTATTGCAGTTATTATACTTATGATAACTATATTTGTAGTTATCAAGCTTGTAGGAAATGGCAAAAATACAGCAAAAAATAATAAAAACTCAGTAGAAGCAACAACTGTTAATACAGCTAATAACAATTCATCAGATATGGTAGAAGTTCCGGCAGTTGTTGGTATGACAAAGGAGGATGCTATCAAGGCACTTAACAAGCTTGGGCTTGGATATAAGGCTGTTACACAAAGCTCTGATACGGTTGCAGAGGATTGTGTTATAAGCCAGGGCAATGTAGGCGGTTCAAAGGTAGAAAAGAATTCACAGATAGTACTTACTATAAGTACAGGTAAAGAAAACAAAGAAGTGACAGTGCCTAACGTAAAGGGAAAGTCAGAGCAGGAAGCTAAGGAAGCTATTGAAGCAGCTAATCTTGTGGCTTCTGTAGATTATCAGTATAGTGATTCAGTTGAAGCTGGTAATGTTATAAAATATAGTCCTTCAGGTTCAGTAGCAGAAGGTTCTACAGTAACTATACATGTAAGCCGTGGAAAGAAGGTAACTAATGTATCAGTTCCTAATGTACTTGGAATGTCAGAAAGTCTTGCAAGCCAGACACTTGATTCTGCTAATCTTAAGGTTACAGTCAAGTATGAAACATCATCTAAGGCAGAATATGGAACAGTTACATCACAGACACCTTATTCAGCAGGCGATTCTGTACCATCAGGAACAACTATTACTATATATGTAAGCCATTATCAGCAGACAGCACAGCAGACAACAACAGCTGCTAATAACAAAAACAATAATGGCAATTCAAACAATAGTTCTAATTAATGGAAACGGCATAATATGCAGGGAAAGATAATCAAGGGAATAGCAGGCTTTTACTATGTGCATGTAGAAGCCTGCGGTATATATGAATGTAAAGCAAAAGGAATATTCAGAAACAAAAAGATAAAACCTTTAGTAGGTGATAATGTTTTAATAGACGTTATTGATGAGGATAATAAAAAGGGAAATATAAGTGATATTCTTGAAAGAAAAAACGAACTTATAAGACCAGCTTCGGCTAATATAGATCAGGCTATGGTCATATTTGCTGTAAAATCTCCAGAACCTAACTATAATCTTTTAGACAGATTCATACTTATGATGGATTATCAGGATGTTCCTACTGTTGTTGTATTTAACAAGACAGATCTTGTTGAAGAAAAGGATATAGAAGAGTTAAGAAAAATATATGAAAAATGTGGCTGTAAGGTTATATTTATAAGTGCCTACGATAACACGGGCATAGATATTCTGATAGATACTCTTAAAGATAAGACAACTATACTGGCAGGTCCGTCAGGAGTTGGTAAATCTTCTCTTACTAACATTATTCTTCCAGACAGGAAGGAAGAAGGAGAGATAAGTAAGACAGGAGATGTCAGCAGAATAGGACGAGGGCGTCATACAACGAGGCACTCTGAAATATTTAACGTAACAGGAAGCACATATATATGTGATACTCCTGGGTTTACATCACTTAACCTTCCGGAGCTTGAAAAGGAACAGGTGAGGTTTTATTTCAACGAGTTTGATGAATATGAAGGCACTTGCCGTTTTAATGGCTGTGTGCATATAAACGAGCCGGATTGTGCTGTGAAAATGGCAGTTGAAAAGGGTGTTATAAGCCGCCGCCGATATACAAGCTATGTAGAGCTATATGAAGAGATTAAGAATCAGAAGAAGTATTAGTGAGGAAATATATTATGATGTTATTATCGCCATCGTTACTGGCAGCAGATTTCAAGAATCTTGAAAAGGATATAAAAACTGTGGATAAAGCAGGAGCTGATTATATTCATCTTGATGTTATGGATGGAAGTTTTGTTCCAAGCTTTTCATTCGGAAATCCAGTCATTAAATCAATAAGAGAATGTACAGATAAGGTGTTTGATGTACATCTTATGATTGATGAGCCTATAAGATATATAGAGGAGTTCGTAAAGTGTGGAGCTGATATAATTACAGTTCATGTTGAAGCGTGTCAGGATGTAGCAGCAACGCTTAAAAAGATTAAGGAATATAATGTAAAACCAGCTATTACACTTAATCCAGAAACACCTGTAAAGGCTATAGAGCCTTATCTTTCAATGGTTGATATGGTGCTTGTTATGAGTGTACATCCTGGTTTTGGAGGTCAGAAGTTCATCCCAGAGTCTATACAGAAGGTAAAGGAAGTAAAGAGGCTTCTTATAGATAAGGGGCTTGACAATGTTGATATAGAAATCGATGGCGGTATCAATGCAGAGAATCTTGCATCAGTACTTGAGGCTGGTGTTAATGTTGTTGTTGCCGGTTCAGCGGTTTTTAAGAATGATGCATCAGAGAATGTAAAAAAGTTTAAGGAAATTATGTCGTTATATTAAACAGGTATCCCAGATGGATGAGTTGTTCTGACAGATGTAATAGCATTTACATATGTTATATAACTTTTCTGTCTGGGATTTGATTAATGTAATGGTGTGATACAGGAAAGGATACTGAAGCTATGTTAGAAGAATTAAAACAAAAAGTGTATGAAGCGAATATGCAGCTTCCAAAGTACGGACTTGTTACTTTTACATGGGGAAATGTAAGTCAGATAGACAGAACTACTGGGTATTTTGCCATAAAACCAAGTGGAGTTGATTATGAACTGTTAACTCCTGATGATATGGTTATTATGGATCTTGAAGGAAACAGGATAGAGGGGAGATATAATCCGTCTTCAGATACCCAGACACATATAGAACTATATAAAGCGTTCGATAAGATAGGTGGAATAGTGCATACACATTCATCGTATGCTACAAGCTGGGCACAGGCAGGCAGAAGCATACCTTGTTATGGAACTACACATGCGGATTATATATATGGTGAGGTTCCATGTCTTAGATGTCTTACTAAGGAGGAGATAGATGAGGCATATGAAAAAAATACTGGAAAGCTTATAGTTGATGAGTTTAAAAGGATGGGGAAAGATGTTTCTGCTGTTCCAGCTGTACTATGCAAGAATCATGGACCTTTTACGTGGGGAAAGGATGCAAAAGAGGCTGTTCATAATGCGGTTGTGCTTGAAGAGTGTGCAAAGATGGCATATAGGACAGAAAGCATAAATCCACAGGTAAAACAAGCACCACAGGAGCTTATGGATAAACATTATTTAAGAAAACATGGAAAAGATGCATATTACGGACAGAAAAACGTCAAGTAAAATTAAACTTTCATGGAAACCAGTGAAATTAAAGGAAGCGAAAATAATCTTTCGGGGCTTTTAAAAATACGCTTTTTATGATATAGTAATCAGATGATGTAAAGTCCAAAAATCAAAAAGCCGTTTATGTTTGTAAAAGCTAAGAAGCCATGGAAGTTATGGCTATCATGATTGGGCTGCAGTAAATATAGCGGATTGTTTAAATGAAATAAAGAGAAAGGTGAAAGTCCTGAAACAGAGGATTTTGAAAGAGGTATATACATTATGAAACTCGGTATCGTTATTATTTGCCTGATTTCATGTATGTCCGTATAAGTCGTTAAAAGCCTTTAAATGCTGATAGCTAGAGCATTTAGCGGATTTGGGACTCGGATATAACTCCATATAAATTCATATAAGTTTTTGAAAAATGGCCCACTTTGTGGCCCACTGATTTTTGAATGTTTTTATCGAAGCCCTATACAGTAGAAATGATGGAAAGTTTTTAAGTGGCAAAATTAATACTGTTATTATTGACTAATTTCATGTATGTCTGGATAAGGTATGGCTTGCTTTTTCTTCACTATGTAGAAAAGTAAGGTATAATTACATTAGTGAGACAAATTGAAAGTTGTCAAACTGAAATGTAAAGGGAGGAACATGTGAATGAAAAAAATTGGAATAGTTTTGTTCATACTTATTTTTCTAACAAGTACATTGTTAGGATGCGGAAAACAAGATGTGAATATCGATTTAGAAACCATTGATGTGTCAGAAATAAAAAAAATTGAATGTATAGGAACTACAGGTGGGATAGATGGTGATTATTCGTATTCTTTTTCAGATAATGAAGTTGTTGAGTTTGTAGATCTATTGAATCAAGTGAAACTTGGCGACAAAGTAGATGAAAATAAAGCATTATCAAATGGAGCTGTTGCTTATTATACAATCTATTTTGCAACCGATAAAACACTGACAATTAGTCCGGGGAAATATTTTATAATTGAGGATACATTTTATGAGTTTAATAATTATGATGAATTGTGGGATGAATTTATAGCATTTAACAGTGTAAAATAAACTTCGAAAAATTCTAGTTGACATAACTGAGGAACACTGTAATGATGTATGGAAAACAAAATATAAAACACTCTACTAAGTAAGTTGAGCTAAATGCCCCTATGATTTCGATTTTGAAGTCATAGGGGTATTTTTTTGTGCAGAAAAATAAAAAATTTCCTTTTCCACCCTGTATTTTCCCCTCTGAGCCTTTCGTTATATGAGAGCAAAAAAATAAAATTCCTTTTTTATTTGTAAAAAGCCCTCTCTACGTTCTGATATATGAGGAACAAATTACATTTGCCTTAAAAGAATCGGGCCTGATTCAAGAACAAACAAAAACGAAAAGAGAAAGGAGAAACTACATGAACAAAACAATCTTAATGGGAAGACTGACAAAAGATCCGGAGGTGAAATATCTCCAGGATGAAAACAGTACTGCAATGGCAAGATACACGCTGGCAGTAGACAGGCGATATCGAAAGGATGGAAAGGCAGAAACAGATTTTATTTCTTGTGTTACCTTTGGGAAGAATGCTGAGTTTGCAGAAAAATATCTGCAAAAAGGTTTGAAGATTTTAGTAAGCGGACGGATCCAGACAGGAAGCTATGTGAATCAGGAGGGGAATAAAGTTTATACCATCAATGTGATCGTAGAAGAACATTATTTCGCAGAAGGGAAGAAACTGTCAGGAGCAGAAAAGAAAGAAGATACCGATTCAGATGGATTTATGCATCTTCCAGACGGAGAAGAACTTCCGTTTGAGTAAGAATAACTCGGATGCTGAAAGCAGAAGAGCGCACTTATATACCTTAAAAGGTATGTGCGTCCTACGGAAGTAGCATCTTTCTGAAGGGGAATTCCGAAAGTGTTTGCGGATGATCCATCCGAAGAAGGGTTCCCCTTCCGACAGAAATGCCTATCCCGTAATAGAGAAAATGGAAGAGTTGAAAGAGGAGGAAAAGAACGATATGGCGAAGAAGAAAACATTTGAGGAATATACTCAGGAAGCACTTTATGAGATTGAAAAAACAGAAGCTGCATTGAAACAGGCAAAGCTTGAGAAGGAACAGGCAGAGCACAGGATCCAGAGATCCTTGAATTATATAGACACACAGAAAAAGAAAAAGCGAAAGGCACGAACCCATCTGTTGATCCAGAAGGGAGCAGCCATAGAAGCAATCTGTAAAGATACCAAATATCTGACAGAGGTAGAATTTTATCAGTTGATGGATGAACTTCTTCATGATCCCGCTTGTAAGTTTTGTGATGTCGTTCATGAAATGGTTCGTGGACGGGCGGAAACTGCAGAAGCGAAGGAACGAGAATTCGCAGAAGAGGAAGCACTATTAAAGGCGATGCAGCGAGGTGAACTGCCACAGGGAGATGAGTAAGATGGGATGTTATCACTTTCATCTAAATCAATTATCCAGAGGAAAAGGGCAGTCTGCCATTGCTAGTGCTGCTTACCGAGCCGGTACAAAACTGGAATGTACGTATTATGGGGAAGTGAGTGATTATACGAGAAAAGGCGGTGTGGTATTAGCGGAGATCCATCTTCCCCAACAGGCTCCGGAGAGATTCAAAGACAGAGAGACCCTTTGGAATGAGGTGGAATGGATCGAAGGGAATAAGAAAGCACAGCTGGCACACAGCTTTGATATTGCCTTGATGAATGAGTTTTCTATGGAAGAAAATATTGAGCTTGCAAGAAGATTCGTAGAAGAACAGTTAGTCGCAAGAGGGATGATCGCAGATCTAGCGATCCATGATCCGAAGAAAGCAAAGGATAAAATACCCAATCCCCATATGCACATCATGGTTCCCATCCGCCCTTTACAGGAAGATGGTACCTGGGGACAAAAACAAAAAAAGGTTCCAGTATTAACACCGGATGGACAGACGGTTTTGAATCAGAAAGGACAACCGGTATTTCGGGCGGTACATACAACGGATTGGAGCAGGAAAGAAACCTTGGAAGAATTGAGAAGTGCCTGGGCGAAGATGTGTAACGAACTGTATGAAGAAAAAGGACTTACAGAAAGAGTCGATGCCAGGTCTTATGAGGAACGGGGGATTGATAAAATCCCGATGGTGCATGAAGGACCGAATGTACAGGCAATGGATGCAAGAGGGATTTCCACTGCACTGGGAAGTTTAAACCGACTCATCCGTGCTTTGAATGATATGAAAGAACGGGCAAAGAATCTTCTTCAATGGTCCTTGTTTCGAGAAAGCCAACTGATGGAACGGATGGTGTTCTTACATCAGCCAACCTTAGCGGATTATCTAAGAAACTATTATGACAAGAGAAATGCAGTCGCAGAATCCTACGCTTATGGAACACAAAAGGCGAAGAATACAAATCTGAAACAATTTGCAGAGACGATCCGATTTCTGGAAGAGCAGGAGGTGAGAACCCCGGAACAGTTGACAGAGAAGATCCAGGAATTAGATACTCAGTTAAAAGAGGTAAGTCAGCGATTGAATCAACAACTGTCTGCTCTGCGAAGTATCAACAGCAACCTTTATGCAATGAAAGAGTATTTTGAAACGAGACCTGTTTATCTGGAATTAAAGAAGAAATATTTTGGCAGGGAAAAATTCAAAGAGGAACATAAGAAGGAACTTAGCGGATATTATCGTTCGGAAAGAATCTTAAAAGAAAATCTAGACCCAAGTGGGAAGATTCCGGAAGGACAATGGAAACGAGAAGCCGCTAGTTTATCAGAAGAGATAGCTGCTTTACGAAAAGAAGATAAACAGATACATGCGATGCTACGAAAGTATGAGGGAATCAAAAATCATGTGGAAGCTTTGATGACAGAGGAAGGAGAAGGTGCCTCTCTTCCGGAAACAAACAAGCGGGAGCAATCCACAGAAACAAAAGAAGCAGTGAGAACCATGAAACGAAAGAAGAAACATCATGGAATGGAATTATAGGAGGGATTTTAGAAGATGGAAGAATATACAAGAGAACAGATCCAAAGAGCAGATGATACCGATTTATATGTTTTTCTTTCTGGGAGAGGAGAACAGTTCAAACGATGTGGGAAGGAATACCGGTGGTTACGACATGACAGTGTGATGATCAACAAGAACGAATGGTATCGTTTTAGTCAGAATAAAGGCGGTCATGCCATCGATTTTATGAAAGAATTTTACGGTCTTTCTTTTGCAGAGGCAGTCAAAGAATTATTAGGAGAAGAGGGAGTTGGAGAAACAAACAGAAGAACGGCCAAGGAAGATGCAGGCAGACAGAAGGTCTGCCCCATCCCCTTGCCTGGATTGGAACTGCCAGGAAGAAATGAAAGCTGTGAGATTGCAAGGAAGTATCTCATTGAGCAGAGGAAACTATCGGAATGGCTGATAGATCAGATGATTGCAAAGGGGGATATTTATGAAAGTAAAAACTATCACAATGTGGTATTCGTTGGAAGAGATAAAGAACAGAATCCCAGATATGCAGCTATGCGTGGAACTGATGAGAACCGATATCGTGGGGAGGCAAGAGGTTCAGAAAAAGCCTATGGATTTGGCCATATAGGAACGGATGAAAAACTATTTGTGTTTGAATCTCCCATTGATCTTTTGTCTTATATCACTGCAGTTTCAGAAGAATGGGAAAAGCATAGTTATATTTCCCTGGGAGGATTGAGTGAAAAAGCAATGAAACGGATGTATACAGAATATCCTTATATCCATTCCATCTACTTGTGTCTGGATAATGATGAGCCTGGAAATGAGAGATGCAGGCAGTTTGTTTCTCTTATTCCGGAGGAACTGAGTGTGTACCGATTAGAACCGGTGAAGAAAGACTGGAATGAATGTCTGGTAGCAGAAGTTCCGGTAGAAAATATGGCAAAGCAGATGTGTTGGAGAGATGCCAGGGAAAAACCAGTTCCGGTCATGAAAATGTCGGAGGTTGAGGAAACGGTGGTTCAGTGGTTATGGTATCCGTTCATTCCCTTTGGAAAGGTTACTTTGATCCAGGGAAATCCGGGAAAAGGAAAAACATGGCTTGCAATGGCAATTGCCGCATACTGTACCAACGGAAAGGAACTTCCCAATGCACTACCCATAGAACCCTTTAATGTGTTGTATCAAACAGCAGAGGATGGGATTGCAGATACCATTAAACCCAGATTAGCAAAATGTGGTGCAGATATGACAAGGGTACGATTCATCAATGAAGAAGAAAAACAGCTTTCTATGACGGACGATCGGATTGAAAAAGCCATCCGACAGAATAATGTACGACTCATGATCATGGATCCCATACAGGCTTATCTGGGAGCCAATGTGGATATGAACCGGGCAAATGAGATCCGTCCCTTATTTCGACATCTCAGTACGATTGCAGAGAGAACTGGATGTGCCATTGTTCTCATTGGACATTTGAATAAGTCGTCGGGAAGTCAGAGTGATTACCGTTCCCTGGGATCCATTGATATCGCAGCGGCAGTACGAAGCATCTTATTTGTAGAAAAGGTGGAAAAAGAGAAGGAACAGGATATCCGAGTGGTATATCAGCAAAAGGATTCTCTTGCTAAAAAAGAAAATCCGGTAGCGTTTTCTTTAGGAGAAGAAGGGTTAAAATGGTTAGGAGAATACGATATATCCATTGAAGATCTGCTAATGGGGAAAGCAGGAACGAAAAAGGAAACGAAACTGGAAAAGGCACAGAAGTTGATCCTAGAATTATTGAGCAAACGGAAAATGATGTGTTTAGAAGAATTAGAGGCAGAACTGCTAGCCTATGGGATTTCTTCCAGAACAGGAAGAGATGCAAGAAAGCAATTGGAAAGTAGATTAAGCTATGACTGGTGTCAGGGAAGAAAAACAGTTGCGTTAATTACAGAATAAAAGATGACATTGGCAAAAAACTCCTTTGGCATTGGCAGTCTTTATTGATACCTTTGCCAGCCGCCAATGTCAAAGATATTTACCATTTATTTCAAAAAATGGTCGTGTGTATTGCGAGGTGAAATTTATGCTATGCACGTAAAAACAGGGAAAGGATATTATGAATAAACCATATGTACCGATTTATGAAAAGGTGGCTCTTACAATTGAAGAGGCAGCTGAATATAGTAATATTGGACAAAATAGAATTAGTAATTTATTAAAAGAACCACGATGCCCATTTGTACTTTATGTAGGAGCTAAAAAACTTGTAAAGAGAAAAGAATTTGAAAGATTTATCTCGGAAAATATAGAGATTTAAGAGATAGGAGATGAGATGGAAATTGAATATTCACAAAGATAAAATGGTATGGTATAATATAAGATACTGTATTAGGGCTTCTTTGAAAGGAGCTAAAATATGGGAAAAGATTTAAAAGGCAAAGAACTTGGTGTGGGTATATCACAGGAAAGTACAGGATTATACTCCGCAAGATTTGTAGATCGGTTTGGAAAAAGAAAGCATAAACGATTCAAAAAGCTACAAGAGTGTAGAACTTGGCTTGCAGATGCGATTTATGTAGATGAACATAGTGATATTTCGATGCCATCTGATATGTTGGTGGATCATTGGTTTGATTATTGGATTGGAATAAAGAAGAAAACAGTCCGTCCGAATACGGTTCGTAATTATACGGAGAGATATGTAAGAAATATTAAACCATTGATTGGGAAAATGTTATTATCAGATGTGAAACCTCTACATTGTCAAAAGATATTTTATGATATGGCGGATCAAGGCTATCGTACGTCTACGATTTATCAAGCAAGAATTACATTATACAATATGCTTGAATATGCAAAAGAAAATGAAGTATTACGAACGAATCCCTGTAAAAGGTCAGTAAAGAGTGATATGGGAAAACCTTCAGAGAAGAAAGTTGCATTAGAAAGAGATGTGCAAAAAATATTTTTGAGATATGCAGAAGGGCAGAGTTATGAAAATCAGTATCGATTTATTCTTCAAACCGGATTGAGGACAGGCGAATTAGTTGGATTGAAATGGGAAGATATTGATTTTGAATCTAAAACAATTCAGATTCGCAGGAGTATGGAATACCGTTATAGTGTAAAAGAGTGGCGTATTGGAGAACCAAAGAGTAAATCAGGTTATCGTACGATACCTTTAACAGAAGAAGCGGTTGCTATACTGAATAAACAAAAAGAAAAGAATAAGTGGATTTCAGAAATTTCAAAAGAATGGGAAGAGTTTGTGTTTCTGTGCAGAAAGGGGACACCAGTTAAGAACAGTACATATGATACGGCATTGTTTAAGATTTGTGACAAAGCACAGATTCCTAGATTTTCAATGCATATTTTGAGACATACATTTGCTACTAGATGTATTGAAGCAGGTATGAAGCCCAAAACACTTCAAATGCTACTGGGCCATTCAAATATTGGAATTACCATGAACTTATATGTTCATACTACCGAAGAAGAAAAGAAAAAAGAAATTGGTTTGGTAGCAGAAGCGCTTATGGCAATATGATGGCCCACTAAATGGCCCACCTATTAAAGTAAGTATGCTGAAATCCCTTGAAATCTAAGGATTTATAGGAGGAAATAGAAGAAATGAAACTAGGTATCGTAGGTCTACCAAATGTAGGTAAAAGTACATTATTTAATTCACTTACAAAGGCAGGAGCGGAGTCAGCAAACTATCCATTCTGTACAATTGATCCTAATGTTGGTATTGTTACAGTGCCAGATGAGAGACTTGATAAGCTTGCAGCACTTTATAATTCTGCAAAGATAACACCAGCGGTTATAGAGTTTGTTGATATAGCGGGGCTTGTAAAGGGAGCAAGTAAGGGAGAAGGTCTTGGTAACCAGTTCCTTGCTAATATACGAGAAGTAGATGCGATCGTTCACGTAGTAAGATGTTTTGAGAATTCTAACATCGTACATGTAGATGGTTCTATTGATCCTGTACGTGATATTGAAACAATCAATCTTGAACTTATATTCTCAGATATGGAAGTGCTTGAGAGAAGATTGGCAAAGCAGAAGAGAGCTTCTTATAATAACAAGGATATAGCTAAGGAATGTGAACTTATAGAAAGACTTCTTGCATTTCTTGAGGCAGGTAATCTTGCCAAGAACTTTGAATGTGAGGATGAGGATGAAGAAGCATTCATGAAGGAATATAATCTGCTTACAGCTAAGCCAGTTATATTTGCTGCTAATGTGTCAGAAGATGATCTTGCTAATGATGGCGCTGGTAATGAATATGTAGCACAGGTAAGAGAATATGCAAAGAAGGATAACTGTGAAGTATTCGTTATATGTGCACAGATAGAAGAAGAAATATCTGAACTTGATGATGAAGAGAAGAAGATGTTCCTTGATGATCTTGGAATAAGCTCATCAGGACTTGATAAGCTTATAGCAGCAAGTTACAGGATACTTGGACTTATCAGCTACTTAACAGCTGGTGAAACAGAGACAAGAGCATGGACTATAACAAAAGGAACTAAGGCTCCTGGTGCGGCAGGAAAGATTCATAGTGACTTTGAAAGAGGCTTTATCAAGGCAGAAGTTGTTAATTATCAGGATCTTTTAGATTGTGGTACTTATGCAAAGGCAAAAGAAAAAGGTCTTGTGCGTATGGAAGGTAAAGAATATGTAGTTAAGGATGGAGATGTAATTCTTTTCCGTTTTAACGTATAAAATAAAATGTGATAAATGCTTATTAAAGGACCAGACAGCTGTCATAAGACAGATTGTCTGGTCCTTTTGTACTATATTTTTTAAAAAGTCCGCAAGTGGTTGATATTAATCTGCCTGATGTTGATGGAAAATTTTAGAAAATGCCAAAAAACTATAGGAAAATGCTTGTGTTTTTTATTAAAAAAGTATAAAATTGACTCTAAAGTGGAGCAAAGTGGTAGTGAGTGGAAGAAAGTGGTAGAAAGGAGGAACGATTGCTATGTTTATGGGCGAATATAGCCATACTATAGATGCCAAGGGCAGAATAATCGTTCCAGTGAAGTTCCGCGAAAGTCTTGGTGATAACTTTGTTGTTACCAAAGGACTTGATAACTGCCTTTTTGTATATACCAAAGAAGACTGGCAGAAGTTTGAAGAGAAGTTAAGGACACTTCCTCTTACGAATAAAGATGCCAGAAAGTTTACAAGATTCTTTCTTGCGGGAGCAGCAGAAATGGAGGTTGACAAGCAGGGGAGAATACTTATTCCATCTGTATTACGTGAGTTTGCAGCACTTGAGAAGGATGTTGTATTCGTAGGGGTTGGAAGCCGTATAGAGATATGGAACAGAGCAGGATGGGATGAAAGCATAAGCGGTTATGATGATGATATGGATGAAGTCGCAGAAAATATGGACAGTCTGGGATTTACTATATAAGAACGAATCAGCTTTTAAACAGAAACACTAAAGACTGATCTTTAAAGTATAAACAGGGAGAGAGTGGTATGGAATTCAAGCACAAGTCAGTATTATTATACGAGACGGTTGATCAACTTAATATCAAGCCTGATGGTATATATGTAGATGGCACGCTTGGAGGTGGAGGCCATTCATATGAGATTGCAAGCAGGCTTTCTGACAAAGGAAGACTTATAGGTATTGATCAGGATGAGGATGCTATAAAGGCAGCTAGTGAAAGATTGAAACCTTTTATGGACAGAGTCACTATTGTAAGGAACAATTATTGCAACATGGATAAAGTGTTAGACGAACTTTCCATTGATAAAGTAGATGGCATAATGTTAGACTTAGGAGTTTCTTCATATCAGCTTGATACAGCTGAGAGAGGATTTACATACAATGTAGATGCCAAGCTTGATATGCGAATGGATCAGAGACAGGAAGTTACAGCAAGAGATATAGTTAATGATTATAGTGAATATGATCTTTACAGAATCATAAGAGACTATGGAGAGGACAGATTTGCAAAAAATATTGCAAAACATATAGTTGCTGCCAGACAAAAAAAGCCTATAGAGACAACATTTGAGCTAAATGAAATAATAAAGGCAGCCATACCTATGAAGGTAAGGGCAACAGGTGGACATCCATCAAAAAGAACATATCAGGCTATAAGAATAGAGTTGAACAGAGAACTTGAGGTTCTTGAGAATTCGATAGATATGATGATAGACAGGCTTAATAAAGGTGGACGCCTGTGTATAATAACTTTTCATTCACTTGAAGACAGAATAGTGAAGGTCAGATACAAGAATAATGAGAATCCTTGTACTTGTCCTCCAAGTTTTCCAACATGTGTTTGTGGCAAAAAGTCTAAAGGAAAAGTTATAACAAGAAAACCTATTATTCCATCTGAAGAGGAATTAGAGGAGAACAGCAGATCAAAAAGCTCTAAGCTTAGAGTGTTTGAAAGAGCATAAGGGGAGGTAAGAGTGAAGATGAGTAATTCAAAGAACCGTGTAAGCGTTTCTGGTAAGATATATGGTAAGGCATATGAATATGGAAGTGCAGCAAGACAGCTTAATATGAATGCACAGCCTCTTAGACGTAACGAAGAATCGGAAGAGTCAAGAGAACAAAGACGCGCAAAACAGAAACAGATCAGACACAACAATAAGATTAATCTTATGTATACAGTTGTTGTTGCAACAGTTGCATCAGTTGTATTTTTTATATGCTATCAGTATCTTAATGTCCAGGCAGCAGCTAAGGTTAATTCAGATAAGATAATAGAGTTAAAAAGTACTTTGAATTCACTTAAAGACAACAATGATGCTCTTGAAGCTGATATCAATGCAAGTATAGATTATGATGCCATATATGATACAGCTGTCAATGATCTTGGAATGATATATCCAGGTAAAGGACAGGTTATTACATATGACTCAAAGGAAAGCGAATATGTAAAACAGTTCAAGGATGTTCCAGAAGCTGGTAAATAACTGATTTACAGTTATATAGTAATGATGAATATAAATATCAGAATATTAAGAGGTACTTATGGCAGATAGTGAACAGTTAAGAAGAAATAAGTACAGAAGAAAAAGAGTGATGTTAAAAAGAGTCCATGTCAGGGGCAAGGTTGCGCTTGGCATGGTTGTTGTTATATTGATAGTTCTTGGTGGACATGTGTTTAAGATAAACTATACACATGGTGATGTGTATGCAAAAGCGGTATTAGACCATCAGACATATACTTCAACTGAGCTTGCATATAAAAGAGGACAGATACTTACAAGCGATGGTACTGTGCTTGCGTATAGCGAAAAGGTTTATAATCTTATATTAGATGTTAAACAGCTGCTTTCAGATGAAGAATATAAAGAACCGACACTTAGTGCACTTACAAGATGCTTTTCGCTTGACAGAAGTGAGCTTGAAACTATAGTTGCAGCCAATCCTAACAGCCGTTATCAGAAGCTTTTAAGAAATCTTACCATGGATGAGATAGAAGAGTTTAAGAATCTTATGAATGATAAGACAGAAGGAAAAAACATTAAGGGTGTATGGTTTGAGGACAGCTATTTAAGAAAATATCCATTAGGCACATTTGCAAGTGATACGATAGGCTTTGCAAGTGCCAGCAATGGTGGTGAACTTGGAATAGAAAGCCAGTATGATGATGAATTGACAGGAACTAATGGAACAACATACAGCTATGTTGATGATGGACTAGAGGTTACAGAAACACAGAAGGCTGCTGTAGATGGAAATAACATTGTAACAACGATAGATTATAATGTTCAGTCTATTATAGAAAAATGTATTAAAGAATATAACGCTGAAAAACCATCAAAGAATACAGCAGTAGTAGTTGCAGATCCATCTAACGGGGATATTCTTGGAATGGCAAGTTATCCAACTTTTGACCTTAACAGTCCAAGAGACTTAAGTGGTGTGTATACTCAGGAACAGATAGATAAGATGTCGGATGATGATTATAAGAATGCATTATATTCATTATGGACGAACTATTGTGTATCGGAAAGTTACGAACCAGGTTCAACCTTTAAGCCGGTTACAGTGGCATCGGCTTTAGAAGAAGGCGTTGTAAAGGATGGAGATACTTATACATGTAATGGATATGAAATGATAGGACCTGACAGGCTTAAGTGCCATGTGTATTCATCAGGTGGACATGGAACGATTACAGTAGAGCAGGCTGTTATGAATTCATGTAATCCATATATGATCCATCTTGCCTTAGAACTTGGTAACGAAAAGTTTTCAGCATATCAGTCACTTTTTGGCTTCGGTAAAACAACAGGTATAGATCTTCCTGGTGAAACAATGGGTATTGTATATGGAAATAAGATGACAACTATAGATGCTGCATGTAACTCATTTGGGCAGACTATTAATGTTAATATGATGCAGATGATGTCTGCCTACTGTTCTATTATAAATGGTGGAATGTTATATCAGCCACATATAGTTAAAAGAATAGAATCAGCTAACGGCGAGGTTGTAAAAGAAAACAAAGCTACGCTTGTGAGACAGACAGTTACTATGTCAACATCAAAGCTGTTAAGAAGATATCTTAAGAGCACAGTTGAAACAGGAACAGCTAAGAAGGTAGCTGTTACGGGGTATTCAGTGGCTGGAAAGACAGGAACAGCGCAGAAATCACCAAGAAGTGAGAATAAGTGGCTTATATCATTTATAGGACATGCGCCAGCTGATAATCCCAAGTTTGCTATATATGTAATAATTGATGAACCAGATGGAACGACAGGAACATCCGGAAGCTCAGCAGATGTTCTTACACTTTCACATGATATATTAGAAAAGCTTCTTCCTTATATGAGTGTTTACAAGGATTCATTAGAACCAGAAACAGATACAGGCACTGCGGAAGATGAATATACAGTGGATGGTGTACCAGAGGGTTCTATACAGAACACAGCAACTGAAAACTTACAGAACATGCCATCAGTTAACTAGTAATAATAAGTATAAGAATAACCCTGAGTGAACTTACATATGAATAAAGTAAGTTTACACAGGGTTATTGTATTATATGAAATCAAGAATAGAGTTAAATGAAGATGAAAGATATTCTTTGTATGTAAGAACGAGGCACAGAAAAAAGCTGCTGACCATAATAATAAGTCTTATTATAATCATGTCACTTCTAACAGTCCGTATAGGATGTATTATGACGGTTGAGGCTGGCTATTATAGCAGAAAGGCAACAGAATTGCACGAAAGAGAGCGTGCGATAAAGGCAATGAGAGGCCGTATACTTGATGCTAATGGAACAGTGCTTGCAGATAACAGGACAGTGTGTACTGTGTCAGTTATACATAACCAGATAAAAGAACCACAAAAGGTTATTGAGATGTTGTGCAGTGAGCTGTCAGAAGAAGAGGAGATGATAACTAAAAAGGTAAATAAAATATCATCAATAGAGATTATCAGGACAAATGTTGATAAAGAAACAGGAGACAGGATAAGGGAGTATGATTATGCAGGGGTGAAGGTTGATGAGGATTATAAAAGATATTATCCATATGACACTCTGGCATCTAAGGTTATAGGGTTTACAGGAAGAGATAATCAGGGGATTGTTGGTCTTGAAGCAAAGTATGATGCCTGCCTGTCAGGAGATGGTGGAAAGATACTGACACTTACAGATGCGTGGGGAAGTGAGCTTGAGGGTAAAAAAGAAGGAAGGCTTGAACCCAAGGCAGGGTGTGACCTTTATACAAGCATAGATATAAATATCCAGATGTATGCACAGCAGCTTGCAGAAAAGACACTTGTTAAAAAGGGTGCAAAAAGGGTATCGATAATAGTCATGAATCCACGTAATGGTGAGTTATATGCAATGGTAAATGCTCCGGAGTATAACCTGAATGATCCATATACATTGAATTATGATGATGAAGACACAACTGGAAATAAGATGGATAAACTAAATAATATGTGGAGAAATTTCTGTATAAATGATACATATGAACCTGGCTCGGTTTTTAAGATGGTAACAGCAACAGCTGCGCTTGAACTTGGTGTTGTGAGCCTGTCAGATATGTATACATGTGGTGGTTCAACAACAGTTGCTGATAGAAGAATAAGATGTCATAAAACAACAGGACATGGAACGCAGACCTTTACCCAGACAGTAATGAATTCGTGTAATCCGGCATTCATAGAATGGGGGAGGCGTGTCGGTGTAGATAATTTCTATACATATATTGATAAGCTTGGATTAACCTCAAAGACAGGAATTGATATAGCAGGTGAAGCAGGTACTATCATACATAAGAAGGAAAACGTAGGAGAGGTTGAGCTGGCAACCATGTCGTTTGGACAGTCGTTTCAGATAACTCCAATGCAGATGCTAAGGGCAGCTGCAGCAATTGTAAATGGTGGTAATCTGGTAACACCACATTTTGCAATCAGAACATGTGCTGCTGATAAAACAACATACAGCGAGTTTTCATATTCGACTACACAGGAAGCTGTAAGTAAGGAAACAAGTGATACGATGAAGGATATATTAAGACAGGTTGTTGAAGAAGGTGGTGGAAAAAAAGCATATATTGAAGGCTTTTCAATAGGAGGAAAAACAGCTACTTCACAGAAGCTTCCAAGAGGTTCAGGAAAATATATAGCCTCTTTTATAGGTTTTTCAGATGTGACGGATCCTTCTGTTATAGCTATGTGTCTTATAGATGAGCCTCAGGGCGTATACTATGGAGGAACAATAGCAGCTCCTGTCATAAGAGAGCTATATGACAATATATTGCCGTATATGGATTAAATGAATACTTTACATATGTAAATGCTTAGAGTAAAATAAAATAAGCTTTTTAATGAATAGTTAGTCTGCATTATGTGCAGGCAGATAGGATGAGTGATTATGGATTTAAAAGACAAAAAAGTAATGGTTGTAGGTACTGGAATAAGTGGAACAGGTGCCATAGATCTCCTTAATAAAGTAGGAGCAGACTGTATCATATATGATGGCAATGAAAAGCTTTCAACAGAAGATGTAGTAAAAAAGCTTGGTGGTAATAAAGCACAGATTATTATAGGACAGCTTCCAGAAGGTATAACTGATAAGGTGGAACTTCTTGTTATAAGTCCAGGCGTTCCTATAGACAGTCCGATAGTCGAACTGTTTGAAAAGGCTGGTGTTCCTGTATGGGGAGAGATAGAACTTGCATATAATTATGATAAAGGAAAAATAGCGGCCATAACAGGTACTAACGGAAAAACAACAACAACAGCTCTTGTTGGACAGATAATAAAAGCATACAATGAAAAGACATTTGTAGTAGGCAATATAGGTAATTCATATACAGGTGAGGTTCTTAAGACAACAGAGGATTCATATACAGTAGCTGAGATAAGCAGCTTCCAGCTTGAAACTGTACATGAATTCCATCCAGTTGTAAGTGCTATCTTAAATATAACACCAGATCATCTTAACAGACATCACACTATGGAATGTTATGCACATACAAAGGAAAGAATAGCAAAGAACCAGAATAAGAGTGATGTATGTGTTCTTAATATGGAAGATGAAGAATTATACAGATTCGGTAAAGAATGCAGCGCATCAGTTGTATGGTTTTCAAGCAGGAGAAAACCATGCAAAGGTGCTTATCTTGATGGGAATAACATAAGATATACAGATGGTGTAACTGATAAGATAATGCTAAATGTCCATGATATGAATCTCCTTGGAACACATAATTATGAAAATGTGTGTGCAGCTATAGCCATGACAAAGGCTGTGGGGATTCCGGATGATATTATAATAGAACAGATAAAGAACTTTAAGGCTGTAGAACACAGAATAGAATATGTTGCTACCAAAAATGGTGTATGGTATTACAACGATTCAAAGGGAACTAATCCGGAAGCTTCTGTTAAGGCTATAGAGGCTATGGTAAGACCTACGATTCTGATTGGCGGAGGTTATGATAAAGGCTCAGAGTTTGATATGTATGTAAAAGCCTTTGGTGATAAAGTCAAAATGCTTGTGTTACTTGGACAGACAGCACATAAGATAGCAGAAACATGTGATAAATACGGCTTTAGCAACTATGTGTTTGCAGATTCACTAAAAGAGGTTGTTTCAATATGTGCAAAGAATGCCAAGGATGGTGATGCTGTACTGTTATCACCTGCATGTGCAAGCTGGGGCATGTTTGACAATTATGAGCAGCGTGGAGATATGTTCAAGGAATATGTTAACAGTCTTTAATAAAAGAATATGATGATATAAAAGAGGAAAAATATGGCAAGGAAGAAGAAAAAAAGAAAGAATGGATTCTATTTTGATTACAGTCTTTTATTTGTTCTTATATTCATAGTTGGCTTTGGACTTACTATGGTATATAGTACGAGTTCTTATACTGCCCAGATTAATTATGGTGACCCGGAGTATTATTTTAAGAAGCAGCTTTTTTTTGATGTCGGCGGCTTTGTGATCATGCTTTTTATAGCCAGGTTTTTAGACTATCATGTGCTTAAAAGGTTTGCACCTTATTTATTTATTATGGCTCTGATTTCGGTAGTGGCTGTTATATTTTTTGGAACCGAGAGTCATGGTGCAAAAAGATGGATATATATTGGCCCTATAAGTATACAGCCAGCAGAGATTGTTAAGATAGCCGTTATAATTATGACTGCAGCAAGAATGTGTGCAGCAGGAACTAAAATAAAGACATTATCAAAGAATGCAAAGATATTTCTTGGATGTGCCCTGTTACCCGCAGGAATGATCCTTGTTATAACGTCTAATCTGAGTAGTGCCATTATTATATGTGGAATAGTATTTATAATGTCATTTGTAGTATATCCAAACTATAGATTACATGGTTCTTTGACCGCACTTATAGCCATAGGATATGTTGGTATACGTGAGTGGTTAAAGAAAGCAGTGGAAGCTGGTACGCAGATGAAAGGAAGCTTCCGTCTTACAAGATTGTTTGTATGGATTAATCCAGAGAAGTACATAGATGATAAAGGTTATCAGACTATGCAGGGGTTATATGCTATAGGTTCTGGCGGACTTTTCGGAAAAGGACTTGGAAAGAGTATGCAGAAGCTTGGCTTCATACCTGAATCACAGAATGATATGATTTTTTCAATCATTTGTGAAGAATTAGGCTTATTTGGTGCGATATGCGTTATACTTTTATTTATAATAATGTTGTGGAGAATAATATATATTTCACAGAATTCGCCAGATCTTTTTGGCTCGCTTCTGGCAGTTGGTGTGTTTGCGCATATAGCTATACAGGTGATTATAAACATAGCAGTTGTAACCAATGTATTTCCTAATACAGGTGTTACATTGCCATTTATAAGCTATGGAGGCTCGGCGACCATATTGCTGCTTGCAGAACTTGGAATAGTGTTTAATATAAGCAGCCAGATTAACCTGGAAAGATAGAAGTATAAACAGGCTGGAATGGAAATTAGTATGGCAAGAGAAAGAAAAAAAGGAAAAGGTTTTTTGATAGCTTTTATTGTAATGTTTATTCTTGTTGCAGTGGGGATTGCGGTATATATAGGCTTTCAGGCAGAAAGCATAACATATGCTGGCAATTCCCATTATTCTGATGAGGAGATGACTGAAAAAATATTCGGAAAAGACAAGCCTAATGTATTACTTTATAAGCTGTTTGGTAATAAAAAAAAGACAATACCATTTATACAGAAGTATGATGTGGAAATACAATGGCCAAAGAAAATGTATATAACAGTATATGAAAAGCCAGTTATTGGTTATATAAGATATATGGGATGTAATATGTTCTTTGATAAGGATGGCATAGTTGTTGAAAGCTCCACAGAAAGTTATGACAAGGTCCCTGAAATAATAGGGCTTAAGTTTAATTCGATAGTTTTAGGTTCAAAGCTTGATGTCGGTGATGATGATATATTCAGGCAGATACTTGACCTTACACAAAGCTTTGATAAATATGATCTGGATGTATCAAAGGTATATTTTGATTCATCTGATAATTTAATACTGTATATTGAAGATGTTAAGGTGTATCTTGGAAATAGTGATGATTATACGGACAAGCTTTTTGAACTGAAGCAGATGGAAACTAAATTCTCAGGCTTAAAGGGAACACTTTATATGCAGGATTATACGAAAGACAGCAATGCAATAATATTTAAAAAAGATGAGAAATGATTCCTGAAATTCTGGTATTGGCATCATACTATTATGGAATGAACAAAGATTATGAAAATGTGAATAAAATTGTGAATAAAAATATAAAAATTAGTTGATATTTGTTGTGAAAAATTATATGATTATAAATATGTATAAGTATAGAAGGAGGCAATAACCTTGTTAGAGATAATAGAAAACGAATCAAATTTATCAGCAAAGATTATTGTTATTGGTGTCGGTGGTGCCGGTAATAATGCTGTTAATAGAATGATAGATGAAAGCATATCTGGTGTTGAATTCATAGGAATCAATACAGATAGCCAGGCACTTCAGTTATGTAAAGCACCTACAGCTATCCAGATAGGTGAAAAACTTACTAAAGGATTAGGTGCAGGAGCACAGCCAGAGATTGGTGAGAAAGCAGCAGAAGAGAATGTTGAAGAGCTTACACAGGCTATTAAAGGTGCTGATATGGTATTCGTTACATGTGGTATGGGAGGCGGAACAGGAACAGGTGCTGCACCTGTTGTTGCCAAGATTGCAAAGCAGATGGGAATACTTACAGTTGGTGTTGTTACTAAGCCTTTCAGATTCGAGGCAAGAACACGTATGACTAATGCAGAAGCTGGTATAGAAAAGCTTAAGGAAAGTGTTGATACTCTTATTGTCATTCCAAACGATAAGCTTCTTGAGATTGTTGACAGAAGAACAACTATGCCTGAGGCATTAAAGAAGGCTGATGAAGTGTTACAGCAGGCTGTTCAGGGTATCACAGATCTTATTAATGTTCCTGGACTTATTAATCTTGATTTTGCTGATGTTAAGACTGTTATGGTAGACAAGGGTGTTGCTCATATAGGTATAGGTTCAGCTACAGGTGATGATAAGGCCATTGAAGCGGTTAAGCAGGCAGTTGCCAGTCCTCTTCTTGAAACAACTATTGAAGGTGCATCACATGTTATTATTAATATATCAGGTGATATTGGCCTTGTTGAGGCTAATGATGCAGCCAGCTATATACAGGAGCTTGCTGGTGACAATGCTAATATTATCTTTGGTGCTGTATATGATGAAAGCGCTACAGACAGCTGTACAATTACAGTTATTGCTACAGGTATAGAGGGTGTTAACGTTAATAATGCCATGGCTAAGTTTTCGCCAAAAGCACAGGCACAGGTTCAGACACCAAAGCCAGCTGTAAAGCCAGCATATTCTTACCAGCAGCCACAGTCTGTGGCAGGTATGGGTATGAGCTCTACAACAGCTCCACTTCCAGGTCTCAAGCAGCCAACACCTGTTACAAGCAATGTGAAGTCTAATGGAATTACAATTCCTACATTTCTTCAGAAGAACAGAAAGTAATACATAAACAGATGCAGTAGTCTTATAATAACTTATATATAGCAGGATAGTGTATGATTGATTTATATACTATCCTGTTTTTTTATGTTTATATTTATGACGACACAATGAAAAGCAGCAGATTTTTATCTTAAATTTTGTATATGGCTCCTTACTGCGACAAATTTTGCACATAACTTTATGTATACTCTTCTTGTTCGATGATACAGGATGTTATACATAATCTTGTATATATTGCGTAAAGGAGGTGGGAATGGATTGTAATATATATAGATATATTGTTTGGGATTAATTATTGTATGGATCTGGTTATACTGCTTATTGTTAACAGAATTATGCGTTATCATGCATCTGCTATCCGGCTGCTGCTTTCTTCCACTTTAGGAGCAGTATGGTCAGTTGCTGCAGTGATGATTCCTGACAGATATAGGCTATTCGTTAATTTATGCACATATTTTATTGTTACAGCTCTTATGCTTGCTGTGATAAATAGTCCATTAAATATCATAAAAGCACGACAAAGTAACAAGGACAGGTATGCTTTAACAAATTATTTAAAAGAACTGTTTAAGGGTATGATTATTATGCTGTCTGTAGCATGTTTTTCAGGCGGGATTATGCATATGATAGTATATTATACATATGCCGGCTGGATAATAAGACGTATATTAGTTACTTACAATCAGCTTATATATCTTATACTGATATCCGTAGTTGTTATAATAGTGATTGCCAGAGTGTATAGAACTTATAAAAAAAACAGTGACATATACAAGGTTACTGTTATAGTTGACAATCATAAGATTATGCTTCACGGAATAGTAGATACCGGGAATCAGCTTACAGATAAGTATACAGGTAAGCCGGTAAATGTGATGGATAAATCATATTTTGAAAATGTTCTTTATCAGATAAATGATTACGGGAGATTAAAGTATCATTTTATACCATACAGAACAATAGGTAATAATGAGGGGATCATAGAAGTTATTACATCAGATTATATGTACATATCAGGAAAAGATGAAACGAAGGCTTATAAAGGTGCACTGATAGGACTTTCGGATAGGAAAGTATCACAAAACGGGGAATATCAGGCACTTATAAATGGACGTATGATTTAGCGTTAATGCAAAGCTATAAGAGAGGATGAGTTTTTGCATTACAGGATGGAAATATGTCAGCGGTGCATTCGTATTTCTATAAAAGTAACAGCACCGTAGAAAAGAGGAGAGAAATGGTGATTAAAGTGGCAGTTGCGGATCGTTTCCGGTTTAAGATGGTACCATCTATAAAAAATCTATATATGTTAGGCTCAAAAGAGGTTCATTATATAGGAGGGGCAGAGGTGTTACCAGCACCGCTTGATACAGATGAGGAGAAAAATGTATTGGCGATGTTAAAAACCGAGGATGATGATTATGCCAAGAAAATGCTGATAGAACATAACCTTCGTCTTGTTGTATATATAGCAAAAAAATTCGATAATACAGGTGTTGGAGTAGAGGATCTGATATCTATCGGAACAATAGGACTTATAAAGGCCATTAATTCATATGATCGTGATAAAAATATAAAGCTTGCTACATACGCATCAAGATGTATAGAGAATGAGATTCTTATGCATCTTAGAAGAAACAGTAAAATCAGGGCAGAAGTATCTATAGATGAGCCTTTAAATGTAGACTGGGATGGAAATGAGCTTTTATTGTCAGACATTCTTGGCACAGATGATGATGTGTGTTATAAGGATCTTGAAAATGAGGTGGAAATGAAAGCACTTAAAAGTGCACTTGGCAATCTGTCAGAGAGGGAGAGAATTATAGTCGATTTAAGATATGGGCTTAGCGACAAAGATGGAGAAGAAAGAACACAAAAGGAAGTAGCAGATATGCTTGGTATATCACAGTCGTATATATCAAGACTTGAAAAAAAGATAATAAAAAGATTGAAGAGGGATATGGTGAGGGCGTGTTGAAAAAATTAACATCAGATATATAAAAAAATATCAAATAATATAAAATAATATAACTTTTGCTTGACATTCCAGGCTGTGTCCATGAAAATATAGAGGTATGATTAGTATAAGGGGAAATTTGCCCAGTATAGGAGAGCTATCAACATTATATAAAGATATGGAAAAAAGGTAATATGAAAAATAAAGGTACAGGAATACAGTGGCATAGAATATTTGGAATAGCGGCTTTAATGTCTGTTATAGTTTTTGCGGTTATGTTATATATGGACTTTGGAACTTCAATAAAATCAATGGTTGGTATTGGAAGTGATAAAACAAATGATTCTATATCAGAAGAACCAAGTGACAATACCGAATCCGGTAATGATACAAGTGGTAAAAAGACAAATATATCAGATAAAGCAATCGTATGTATAGATGCATCTCATGGAGGTTCTGATACAGGACAGTATGATGGAAAGAATTATGAGAAAACACAGGTGTTAGAGCTGGCTGGACTTGTTGAAAAAAATCTTGCTGATTATGGAGTTAAGGTTATTATGACAAGGACAACAGATGAGAATGTAGATTATACATCACGTATTAAAAAAATCAATACAGGAAAAGCTGTAGCAACAGTATCACTGCACAGGGATGTTGCTAAGAAGGATGGAACAGGCAGAGGTGTCAGTGCATGGATATATACATCATCTCCAACTGATTCAAAGAGCCTTGCTTCAGATATTATGAATGTGTTTAAAGAATCTGGTGAAACGGTAGGTGGGGTGAATACGGGTACTCCAAATGATTCATCAAAGAATTACTATATTAATCAGCACAGTTCATCAGCAAGCTGTATAATTGAACTTGGAAATATGTATAACAGTGATGACAACAAGCTTATAACAACTAATAAAGAGAAAACAGCTAAAGCAATATCAGATGGAATAATAAAATACTTAGAACAGGCAGGTTATATTAATGGCTAAAATTAATCAGAAAAACATAAGAAACTTTTGCATAATAGCACATATTGATCATGGTAAGTCAACTCTTGCTGACAGAATCATAGAAAAGACTGGACTTCTTACAAGCAGGGAAATGCAGGAGCAGGTTCTTGATAATATGGATATAGAAAGAGAAAGAGGCATAACAATAAAGTCCCAGACAGTAAGAACTGTATATAAGGCTCTGGATGGAGAAGAATATATATTTAATCTTATAGATACTCCAGGACACGTTGACTTTAACTATGAGGTGTCAAGAGCACTTGCAGCCTGTGATGGTGCTGTGCTTGTAGTAGACGCAGCACAGGGAATAGAAGCACAGACACTGGCCAATGTATATCTTGCACTGGATCATGATCTTGAAGTATTTCCAGTTATCAACAAGATAGATCTTCCAAGTGCTGAACCGGACAGGGTTAAAGATGAAATAGAAGATATTATAGGTATAGAAGCCCAGGATGCTCCTCTTATATCAGCTAAAAATGGTATTAATATAGAAGAAGTATTAGAACAGATAGTAACAAAAATACCAGCACCAGAAGGGGATCCTTCAAATCCGCTCTCAGCACTTATATTTGATTCCTTATATGATGCATATAAAGGCGTTATCATATTTGTAAGAATAGTCGAAGGTACTGTTAAAAAGGGTACAAAGATAAGGATGATGGCGACAGGTGCTGTGGAAGAGGTTGTAGAAGTTGGATATTTTGGAGCAGGACAGTTCATACCTTGTGATGAACTATCTGCTGGTATGGTTGGATATATTACAGCAAGTATTAAGAATGTCCAGGATACAAGAGTTGGTGATACAGTAACTGATAATGACAGACCGGTAGCAGAGCCGCTTCCAGGCTATAAAAAGGTTAATCCTATGGTTTATTGTGGATTATATCCTGCAGATGGTGCAAAGTATCAGGATTTAAGAGAGGCACTAGAAAAGCTTCAGCTTAATGATGCATCACTACAGTTTGAACCAGAAACATCTATAGCGCTTGGATTTGGTTTCAGATGTGGCTTTTTAGGACTTCTACACCTTGAGATTATACAGGAAAGACTTGAAAGGGAATATAATCTTGACCTTGTTACAACAGCTCCTGGTGTTATATATAAGGTCCATAAAACAAATGGAGATGTCATAGATCTTACGAACCCATCTAACATGCCGGATCCATCTGAGATTGATTATATGGAAGAGCCAATGGTCAGTGCAGAGATTATGGTAACAACAGAATTTGTCGGACCTATCATGAAGCTTTGTCAGGAACGCCGTGGTGTATACAATGGTATGGAATATATAGAACAGACAAGAGCACTTCTTAAGTATGATCTTCCTCTTAACGAAATAATATATGATTTCTTTGATGCATTGAAATCACGTTCAAGAGGCTATGCATCATTTGATTATGAGATGAAGGGATACGAGAGGTCTAATCTTGTTAAGCTTGATATTCTTATCAACAAGGAAGAGGTGGATGCACTTTCGTTTATTGTATTCGCAGGCAGTGCAGAAGAAAGAGGACGAAAAATGTGCGAAAAGCTCAAGCAGGAGATACCAAGACAGCAGTTTGAAATACCTATCCAGGCAGCTATTGGAAGCAGGGTAATAGCAAGAGAAACTGTTAAGGCACTTCGTAAGGATGTACTTGCTAAGTGTTATGGTGGAGATATTTCGCGTAAAAAGAAGCTTCTTGAAAAGCAGAAGGAAGGAAAGAAGAGAATGCGTCAGATTGGTAATGTAGAAATACCACAGAAGGCATTCATGAGTGTGTTGAAGCTAGATGAAGAATAAAAACGAACTGGGGATATATATACATATCCCCTTTTGTGTACACAAATGCATATATTGTGACTTTCTTTCATCACCTGCTGATGAAAAGACAAGAAAAAGATATGTTAAAGCGCTTATAAGAGAAATAAATCTGGCAGCAGAAGGTAAGACAAATAGATGTATTAATAAGTGCAATAATGAAAATAATAATAAAAGTAATAATTATGGTAAGGATATAGTTACATCCATATTTATAGGAGGAGGAACGCCATCAGTAATAGATGCTTCTGATATAAAAGATATTATTGAGGCAGTAAGACATAATTATAATGTCAGTGATGATGCAGAGATAACAATAGAATGTAATCCGGGTACTATGGATGAAAAAAAGGCAGCTGTATATCGTCAGGCTGGCATAAACAGAATAAGCTTCGGATTGCAGAGTACCAATAATAATGAATTAAGGATGCTTGGAAGGATCCATACCTATGAACAATTTCTGGAAAGCTTAAGGATAGCAGAAGAGGCCGGTTTTGATAATATCAATATAGATCTTATGTCTGCACTTCCAGGTCAGAGTATTGAAAGCTTTAAGTCTGTGCTTAACACAGCGATATCACTAGAGATGCAGCATATATCTGTATATAGCCTTATAGTAGAAGATGGTACAGCACTTTCAGAAAATATTGATAAATATCCACAGATTCCATCAGATGAGGAAGACAGGGATATGTATCATATGACAAAGGAAGTACTTGCAGCAGCTGGATATGAACAATATGAAATATCCAATTATGCGAAGAAAGGATATGAGTGCAGACATAATATAAAGTACTGGGAGAGGTGTAACTATATTGGTTTTGGAATCGGAGCAGCTTCTTTATATGACAATATAAGATATACTAATATTTCTGATATAAACAGATACATGGACATATTACTAAATAACGAAAACAATAAAGATTATTGCTGTTATGAAAAAAATACCAGACAATCAGATGATGTGTGGCTGTTAAGGATGGATGTGGAAGAGCTGTCAAAGGAAGATGAGATGTCAGAATATATGTTTCTTGGCTTAAGAAAGACTAAAGGCATAGATATTAATGATTTTAAAGAGAAGTTTGGCTGTGATATATATGATGTATATGACAAACAGATAAAAGATAACATAGCTGCTGGACTGCTTGTAAAAAATGGCGATTACCTATATCTATCCCAGAGAGGAATAGATATAAGCAATACAGTCATGTCTGATTTTATACAGGTTTGAACTGCATAAGAAAATGTCGTGGAGTCAGTCCGGTGAATGACTTGAATTCCCGCTGGAAGTGAGCCTGGTCCGAATATCCCAACCCGGATATATATCCGCTGTTATTCTGCCTGCAGTCTGATAACATATTGTATAACACATTCTGGAAACGTATAATTTTACAGTAATCTTTAGGTGACATGCCTAGTACTTCGTTAAACATTCTTTGAATATGCCTTTCAGAATAACCAAGGCTTGTGGCAAGCTCAGATATGAGTATATTGCCATAAGCTTTTTTTATGATATCTGTGAGAGTTATCATATTGTCAGGAATATAGCAGCATTGTTTGGCATTTTCAAGAAATGCCTTAAACATATGTATGTGTTTTTCAAAGCTGCAGCTTGTTTTAAAATCTTCTATAAGCTTGTATTCATATGAGCCTTCTGAAGGAGAATATTCGTATACTTCCCCTGTCATGCCTGAAGGGTAAGTGTCAGCATTGACTCCTTTTGCATAGTAGGAATATGTATCATCAAAGCATACGCCAAAATAATGTTCATAGTTACCAAAATCATAAGTACATTTTTTAACCACAGGTCCAATACAGTAGAATGATGACTTGTTATCTGTATGGTTATAGCCTATGATCCATTCTGTATGGGTAGATGGAACAAGAACAGAGTACATTGAATTTATAATATTTGCTGAAGTATTACTGACTGATTCATATATATACATATTTTCATGGACTTTAGTTGTACCATATTTGTTTATTTTAGTTAATGATTTAGTCTGGATATCAATGTCCGGGTTAAATAACATGGGCTGGTATATGTGATTGTTCATATGTAAACTCCTTTTGCTGCTTATGTTAAAAATAGAATTTATAAAATAATAATAAAGCAAATATTAAAAAAGTCAATAAATATGTCTGATTTTTTCAATAAATATTAAAAAATATATGTATAATAAACAACATAATTGAAAAACAAATAACACAAAGGCGTGTGATTACTTTATTAAATAAAGTGGTTGCATGTCTTTTTTTATTTTATTACGTCGCGGGTAATTCATGTGTTATTCTGTATTTCAGTTGTCTTATGAAAACTGATCAACTTCATTAGACTTCCAAGAAAAGAATTAGGGAGGAAAAGGTTATGGCAGTAGAACAGATAACTAACTTGATAAGTGAGCAGACATTTGGAATCTGGTTCCTTATCGGTGCTGCACTGGTATTCTGGATGCAGGCAGGATTTGCAATGGTAGAAACAGGCTTCACAAGAGCTAAGAACGCAGGTAATATTATTATGAAGAATCTTATGGATTTCTGTATAGGTACAGTAGTATTCATAGTGATAGGTTTTAGTTTATTACTTGGTGAAGATTTAGCAGGTTTTATTGGAAAACCTGGATTTGATATATTTACGGCTTATGAGAGTTTTGATTTCTCAAGCTTTGTATTTAACTTAGTATTCTGTGCAACAACAGCAACAATAGTATCAGGAGCTATGGCAGAAAGAACAAAGTTCCTTTCATATTGTGTATATTCTGGAGTTATATCAGCACTTGTATATCCAATCGAAGCACACTGGATATGGGGCGGCGGCTGGTTAGCACAGTTAGGCTTCCATGATTTTGCTGGTTCATGCTGTATACATATGGTAGGTGGTATTTCAGCTATTATAGGCGCAAAGATACTTGGACCACGTATTGGTAAGTTTGTCAAGGATGAAAAAGGAAAGGTAGTCAAGGTAAATGCGTTTCCCGGACACAGCATACCGCTTGGAGCGCTCGGTGTATTCATATTATGGTTCGGCTGGTATGGCTTCAACGGCGCTGCTTGCACTACAATCGAAGATCTTGGATCAGTATTTCTCACAACAACAATAGCACCAGCTGTAGCAACAGTAGCATGTATGATATTTACATGGATTAAGTATAAAAAGCCAGATGTTTCAATGTGTCTTAATGCATCACTTGCAGGTCTTGTTGCTATAACAGCTTCTTGTGATGTAACTGATGCAAAGGGTGCTTTCGTTATTGGTATTGTAGCAGGACTTCTTGTAGTATTTGGTGTATGGCTTCTTGATTATAAGCTGCATATAGATGATCCTGTTGGTGCAGTTGCTGTTCATATGATGAATGGTATCTGGGGAACAATCGCAGTTGGTCTTTTTGCAACAAGCAAGGCACCTGGATATGCAATAGCTATGGAAAATGGTGCTATCAAAGCAGAAGGCTTATTCTTTGGTGGTGGCTTCACACAGTTAGGACTTCAGTTATTAGGTTTTGTAACAGTAGCAGCATGGGCAGTAGTATGTATGACAATTGTATTCCTTGCTATTAAGGCAACTATCGGACTTAGAGCTTCCAGGGAAGAAGAAATCAAGGGACTTGATATATGTGAGCATGGTCTTACAAGTGCATATGCAGGTTTTGAATTCGGTGCGGCAGGTATGCCGGATATAGATATAACATATGATGATGTTGTGTCAGTTGGTTCAGAATCCGTTGAAAATGCAGTACCTGCTATGGTTAAGACATCTGATATACCGGATGATAAGAAGATTACTAAGGTTGAAATCCTTATGAAGCAGGAAAGATTCGAGGCACTAAAGAAGGCTATGAACGATATCGGTGTAACTGGTATGACAGTAACACAGGTGCTTGGTTGTGGAGCCCAGAAGGGTGCACCTGAATACTACAGAGGTGTTCAGATGGAGATGCAGTTACTTCCTAAGGTTCAGGTAGAGATGGTTATCTCAAAGGTGCCAGTTATGGATGTTATCAATGCAGCAAGAAAGGTACTTTACACTGGTCATATAGGAGATGGCAAGATATTCGTATATGATGTTGAAAATGTAGTAAAGGTTCGTACTGGAGAGGTTGGATATGATGCTCTTCAGGGTGAAGATGATTAAAATATTGGATTAGAGTTTATAAGGTGTGGATGCCAGAGAAATTTGGTATCCACACCTTTTTGCGTCTTATATTTGTTTTTGAGACAATAAAAATTATATGTTAGATTAAGTTGGCCTATAGACGATTGCAAAATGGATAAAAAAATTAGAAATGCGGTTTATTGACCGCTGGGGGGAATAGTTAATTGTATGATTATGAAGAAGGAGGAGAGTATTTATCAGATACGAAAACTACATTAATAGTGTTGGACAATGAGTATTTGAAAATGTTGGAAATTTATAAATGATTGTATAATTACTTGGTATATAACAAGTAGGGAAAAGATATGAGAACGGATAAGATAGGTATTAATATTTCAAGGTTAAGAATTGAACGTGGAATCACGCAGGAACAGCTTGGCAGGGATATTGGACTGACAGCTTCTGCTATTTCAAATATAGAGTGTGGCAGGAGTGTGCCATCAGTGGATACTTTGTGCAGATTTTCTGAGTTGTTTGGGGTTAAGGTTGACACCATATTATCTGATAAATCTGACTCAGACCTGAATAAGCTTGAAATGGAAGAAAAACTTGTTACTGTTGACAGATATTTATCTGAAATAAAAGAGATATCGGCTAATTACAGTATAGGTCATAGAAATTATGAGATTAGCAGGAAAGGAGGAGAAATAGTTTATAAAGCATCATCAAAGGAATAGATAAAACGTTAAATATGAGGAGGAAAACAGAGTGCACAGATTGAAAAGATGGATAAATGAAGAAGTTAGTTTTTATAAAGAACAATTAAAAGAGAGTCCACTTCAAACAATAGCTATATATCTTTCGTGGGTATTTGTAATTATTATTGGATTAATGGCAGTATTTGCATATATAAAATTTATTATTGATGGCGGATATCCAATGAGTGTTGCCAGAGTTAAAGAAAATGGAGCTTTTGCCAGTGCTAATTTTACAAGTGGAACAACATATATAATATCTAATAATGTGGTTTGGATTATATTGGCAATAATTATTTGTATACAGACACTGGTTTCAATTATTTTAATGTTTGCGGAAAAAGTAATATGGAAATGGATATTGTTTATTATAGATATAATTGCAATGGTATTTTGTGTTGTGAAAATATCAACGAATTACAATTATTTAGCAAATCATGATATGGGATTAATATATGCGGCTGTTCTGCTTATTACAATTATAGTTTTCTTTAAACTTCTTATAGATAGTGATGGCAGTTATGTATTTCTTGCAGAAGGATTAGGATTAGCAGCATATCTTATTATACTGGCGTTAATTTTATTATTGGAAAATATAGTGGCGATTGGTGCATTAGCAGGAGCGATTATAGTTGTAGGAATAGTGGCTGCTATATTAATATTTGGTAATAGTTCAAATGAGAGTGCAGGAAGTACATCTTCTGGAAGTGGAGGTTCGACCTCATATAAAAGTTCATCAGGTAATGTTGGTGTGAAAAGCAGAAAGCCAGATAAAAAAACGGCTAATACACCAGCTTATAAAAAAGATAGTAACCCTAACCATCATTATATTGCAAATTATAATGAAATATTGGGCATCAAGCTATATAAGGTTCATGGTGATATGGAAGATTATATTGAATTAGATAACACAATGGTGGAGAAAAAGATATGTAGTCTTGCAGATGCAGAAAGTGGAAAACATAAATTTTATAGAGAAGAATCAGGAAAAGAAATCAGAGTTCAAGAAATTCCATGGAAATAAAACATAAGGGGGACACATTGTGAAGAAGAAAATAATAATAGGCATATCGGCATCAGTAATAGTTATTGTGGCAATAGCTGCAGGCATTGTAACTGGAATTTCATCGAAGAAAAAAAGCAGTAATGATATAAATGTTTCGTGTAAGGCAGCAGTGACTAAAAATGAGGATATAACATGTTATGACTGGCTTAAGAAGTTATGCAATAAGATGGGCGTTGAAGCAGATGATTACAGAAAAGCGGCTAAGGAATATGGATATATTACAGATAGCGATGAATTTAGTAATGATGACATAGCATCAGGCGGATTTATGGCTCTTACTTCAATGCGTGCAATGGGCGAAGGCAAAATGCAGATATATCTTGGAACTGATGATGAAATATCAGATAATACCAATATAGAGCTTGCAATTAATAATAACCTGATAGCAGAAGATTCGCTTGATAGAGGATTTTCTGACCAGGAGGCTGATGGTATTCTTGATAAATTTGATGATTTATATTATGGAGAATTCTGGCCTGAAGATATTGAAAATGTTTCTTATAAAGAAAATATTTCTCAGCTTCAGTTTTTTGATATTAAAGATTATAAAGAAGATGAAAATATTATATATATAGATGAAAGTGCAGCTAAAAATCTGAAAAAAGGTGACATATTTGTATTTGATTATATGGGCGAGAAAATTGCAAAGAAAATCGTTGAGGATATGGGAAATGGTACATTTTCATTGGAAGACCCTGAGATAGACGAGGTATTTAATACTCTTATAGTTTCAGATTCGGCAAGCATAGGAATTGACGATATTATTAGTTACTATGGACTTGATAATGTGAAGGTGTCGGCTGGAAAGCCTGTAACTATGCTGACAGCAGATGTGTCTGGTAATATCCATTCCAAGGGATTCTCAATAGAGGCAGCGGTAAGTGATGATAATGAACTTGAAGTTACATTGACAGATAATGATACGGAGGCAGAATACGAGCTTCCTATTAAACAGAAGCTTAATAAAAAATGTGAGAATTTCTCTATAAAATGGGACGTTAATAATATAAATGTAGGAGCACAGGTTAAATATACTCTTAAGAGTGGGTTAAAATATGCATCTGTAGGTGTTGATATTGATTCAGAGATTTCAGGAGAAATCGGAGTTGAAGGTGATTTTTCAGATGGAATCCTTTTATGTCAGACACCTGCACTTATTGGTAGTAATCTTGTTGCAGTAAATGTAGCGTTATATATTGTTCCAGCAGTAGATGGTTCAGTTAATCTTAAAGTAGAAGTGCCATATTATGCAGGAGTATCATATGAAAAAGGGAAAGGCGTGAATGGAACAATGGGGCTTCGTTCATCTATGCAGACATCAATTGAGGCAGAAGGAACAATGGGATTGTATTTCAGGACAGCACCAATGCTTGTAACAATGAGATCTATTCCGTTGTTAGATGCAGAACTTGATATAGGTGCAGAAGCAGAAGCAACACGAACTGGCAGACCAAATGGGCAGATATGTTCTGATGTTAATGTTAAGTGTCCTGTTTTTATAATTGGAGTTGGTGATGAAAGTGTTAAATATAAGAATAAGAAATCACTTCTTTGTACAATGGATATAAGTAAGAGTTGTGAATTTACATCATTTGCAAGAAGCAAATCACTTCATTATGAAAGACTTGCTGATGGCACGAAGCAGTTTGTGAAGGAATGTACATATAATGAGCAGCCAGAAGATGATAAGCCAAAGGAAAGTGAGACAAGTACAGAAGCAACAACACAGGAGCAACCAACGCAGGAGCAGGTAACACAAGGAACAGATGTAAAAGAATCAGGACCACTTCATACATATAAGACGAGAATGGCAGAATATTTCCCAGAGCAGACGACATTTTATTTTGACTATCCAGATAATTGGACAGTTATTACGGAAAGGGTCGGCAATGATGGGGAGTACATTGTATTACAGAATGAAAATGGGGCAAAAGTGTGTTACGATGCAAGACCATATATAGTTGATAAATCTATGTATAATTTTGGACAACAGTACACAAGTGCAGCTATGAGCAGAATAGCTAAGTCAAGATATAATCCGGGAAATGATTTCTGGATTGTGAAGATTAAGAATACAAGTAATTTTGATGCACTAACAGGTCAGACAATTACATATGAAGATGGTGCAGAGATGTATGCGGTAACATCTGCTGAAAAATCAGTTGGAGATAAATTTGATTATATAAGTGCTGGATATTCTATGGCGTTTATGTTTGAATGCCCTAATTCAGCAGGATTTAGATCAGAGCCAAGTGCTAAACTTACAGATAAAGACAGAGAGGAAATAATTGCAATACTACAGTCGTTTAGAGATACTCCTTAGAGACAATTTGTGGTATAATCAGCCTATATTATCAGGTCGTGAAAACTAAAGAAAAAGACTTGAGGGAAGGGGGATTATGAACGAATTTAATGACAACAGACAGGTGTATTCTGATTCGATAAGGGGAACATATGTAATATTTCCTTTAAAGTATGAAAGCAGTTTTAACCTAACAGAGCTTACTATTGATGGAGTAGAAAATGCGGATTTTTCATCATATGATATGTCAGATATTCTTGCAAGAAGATGTAGGAAAGAAAACGGTTTTGTCAGAAGATACATTTTAAATTCATGCATTGATGATGTACATTTTTCAGATGGTAAAATATTGGCAGTTAATGAGAGCCAGTTATATGTATTTAATAACAAAATAGCATTTTTCACGGTGCTTGTTACATATGACAATGCTGACGCGGGTTACATCGATAAGCTGATTAATCCGGGCTATGTACAGAATTACAACCGCAGTTTTGAAGAAAATGTAATTAAAGCTGTAAGTAATATTTCAATAGGCGGGGTCAGTAATATATTCAGATTGTATGTTGATGATATGAAACTGGCGGTGAAGGAAACATATCTTTTTAATGTGGCACTTGTAAGAAGGCGTTTTAATGAGTTGAAAACTATTGAAAGAATTACATTTAACGAACATAAATTAATAGACATTTCGCGTGATTTTTCGGATCCTTCAGAAAAGGATGTAGCATATACATATGGTGCGAAGGATACTAATATGTGTTCATACAGATGGGGTGCATGCATTACATCACAGTCAATATCATATGTGTATGCAACAGATGATATGACAGCGGCAAATGTTGCAGAGCAGTCAAGAGATGATGTATTTCTTACAATGCTGGTTTTACACCAGAAAAGTACATGCATGCTGGTTAATGAAGGAATTCAGAATACTCTGATTGACAATAAACGTCAGAGTCTTAAGTATTTCAGAAAAGTGAAAATGCTTAAAAAAGAAGCGTTGGAATTTCGTGCTTCAGGTACGCTTGCACCATCGCAGGTATCACGCTGGAATAATGTCTGCGAAACATACAGATGTCTGTTAGCCGTTAATGGAATTGATGAAGCACTTGAAGAAATCGAGCAGAAGGTTGAACTCATAAGGGACGAACAGGAGAGAAAATCTTCTGATATGCAGAATTATGTGGCAACTGTCATAGCAGTATTTGGCTTGATTTCGATTGTTGCGTCTGTATTATCGATAGTTGATCTGGTAAATAGCGGTTCAACAGACATAGTAGCAGCTCTTGGTGTTTCGTGCATAGGAGTTGTGTTGTTTGTGTTCTCGTGGTTGATTTTGATGTTGAAGAAATAATGGAGGGATTTACAATGTGTATGACGAATGACATTGATAAGATTAGAGAAATTACTGGATATGAGCCGGGGAAAGCGTTTATTTATGGTTTTAATGAAGATGGTAGAGTGCGTAGAGAGTGTGTTGAAACCTATGGAGTGGATACTCCAGGAGAACCAGTAGTTTATGACACGAGAACTAAAAATTTTCATATTTTCCCCAATTCTATGGAAATTACTGATGAAATTTTACAGAGTGAGGCAGATTTAAGACTAAAAGTTTATAATTATTTTATTGAATACTGCAATAATAATAAAGAAACTTTTGATGTTATAAAATATGAAAAAAGTAGACCTTCTGAAAATGCAAGGTCTAAAAAATTACGAATATCTGAAGAAATGCATGATAAAATGGTGATAGATAAAGTAGTTGATTGTAAAAAGGGAGAAGGATGCGGTAAAAATAAAGTAACGAGAGGCTTATATAAATATTTACCATTTTATTATAATGGGAAAATATATAATATCAATTTTATGAGATTTTATATAGATAAAGATAATAAGGTTAATTGCATTTTTAAACAAATACAATTTGATAGAACAAATAAAGAAAATATCAATGAAGATGGCATTTGTTATCCGAAAACATATCAAAATCATGTAAATAAACTTGATAAGCTTATTCAGGATAATAAAGGAAAGAACTTTTGTTATAATCCACCTGTAGCATATGAAGCTAAAGAAGCTGAAAAAGCTGTAGAAGAAATTGTAAAAAAATTTGTTGAATTTGTAAAAAAATGTGAGGAATATGATACAAAATAGTATTGTATGTACATCAAATATATTTAAGTAAAACAAAATAATAAATCCAAAAGGCGAAAAAACCCGACCTCTCCGACATTATAATAAATAATAGACGAGAGGTCATCTTGTCTGAACACAAAACACCATATAAAAGAGAGGATAACAGCCACACGAAAGGAGCTTATTAATGAAAAGAAGAAATCAATACATAAGCCAGCTCGGAGTATCGAGAAGAATTTATGGTGGTAATTTTGTTACAGAGAAAAAGCTGTACAGAATGCGTCAAAGATATCGATATGGATTTGATTATCGCGACATTTTTAATATGGATATGTCATTTGCAGAATGGTTATACTCACATATGCGAATGTATAAGGATAATAGTGTTCATGATGATACTATGGCTACTGTAACATTTAATGGCAAAGAATACACCATACAAGAGGCGGTGGATTGGATTATTGAAAATACTGGGGAATTTATCAGGTATGGTTATTATTTGGATACACATTTTGATTACATAACAAGATATCCTCTTATCGGGGAAATGATGAGTAAATTTAATCCGGCTGTCAGAATGTATTTACAGGAGTATGAATGGCTTGAAGATAATGAGTGTCAAATAACGGATAATTTTATTAAGGCAGGCGGACTATTTATTGAGATAATGCAATATTGCTGGTTGTAGGAAACAATGTCTATAGATAAGGAGAATCACAATGGCAATTAAATTTAAAGAGATAAGAAAATTTCTGGCAAGAAACACAAGATTATCAATCTGCTTTGAAGATGGGGATTATCATAATTATCTGTTGATATCTGATATTCCGTCTTTGGAATATGATGAGTTATATGTTTATGGAGTAGGAATGACTGATGTGGAGTTTTCGCTGGATATTTATTCAGAACCAGATGAAATAAATAGGGAAGTAACTATATCTGGTAGGGGTTTTACAATGCAGCCGGCGATAGAGATAGTATTATCTGATAAGCCACGGGATATTGAAAGAAACATTTGTGATAGTCTGACATTTAAAGATTTAAAGCCTTATTTACAGATTGGCAGATGGTTTAATATTGTCAATAAGCTGGACTGGTCAGGTGAATCATATGAGTATAGAAAAAACATTTCAGAAAAATATGACAGTATGTATGTGTATGGCATAGGAATGGAGAATAACCCTGATTTAGAAGAAACATATAAAGAATTAAAATATGACACTCATCTTAAGAAAAGAATGGTGCTGGTGCTTTCAGACAAACCAAGACGGAACTAAACATAGAAAAAATACATTTGAACATAGCAGGTAAATGTGAAAAAGAGGTGGACATATATTTATGGATATTACAATAGATGATAATAGAAATGTATATGTGGTTTCGGATATTCATAATAATGCAGATGGATTTAAAAGGCTGTTAAAGAAGATACAGTTTAATGAGAATGATTTGCTGATTATTGATGGAGATATATTTGACCGTGGAGATAAGCCAGTTGAGCTGTATTTTGAAATATTAAAATATCCCAATATACAGGTTATACAGGGCAATCATGATGTCTGGGTTGCAAGGCAGATTATTGAACAATTCGGACATAGAAAATCTGGAGAATATATTTCTTATAATACGGTGTCTATTATGGAGAAGCGGCTGACACCTGTTGATATGCTAAGACTTGCTGAATGGATACAGGAAAAGCCATATTATATTAATCTGACAATTAATGGCAGGAAATATCAGATAGCACATGCACAGACATTTCTTACGCCTGAGCGTATGTTTGATAAAAGAAAGATATATATGGGAGACGGACATTATGAGCAGTTTATCAGGGGTATGGAGGAACATGAGCAGTTTATATCGGTTGTGGGGCATACTGCAACTGATAACAGGAAAATATGGGTATCTCCTTCAGGACGGACTATACGCATAGATTGTGGAGCTGGTTATAAATGTTATGGTAAAGAGGGGACACTGGGAGCAATAAGGTTAAATGATATGAAAGAATTTTATATTGATTAATAAATTCTGATAAATGGTGGAAAAAACCGACCAAAATGTTATTATAATAGAGAATACAATATATTATGATTAACACGAGGTGATATATGGCAAAGAGAAAGATTCAGAAACCAACCCGTTTTGAGCGTATGTATAAGGTGTGGGATTATCTGAGAAAGAATACAGACAGAAGACACCCTACCAGTATTGCTAAAATGAGGAAAGATGAAAATATAAATGCGTATATTGGTGATAAGGAGACTATTAACAGACTTTTAAAAGATATGGCAAATATTATGAATCTGGAAGATGGAGGAAGTGATTATAAGCCAGAAGCTGAGTGGCGGCTGTATTTTGATGATTTCAAAAAGTTTTATGGTGATAAGGAACGATATGAACGGGATGATTCTGATGAAGATGATTCTTATATTGCAAATGTAATGCGCATAAAGAACCTTTACTATAACAGAACATTTTCTGAGAAGGAGGTTGATTCAATTATTGAGGGTATTATGGCAACAAGGACACTGGATTCCAAGTCGGCGCAGGAGCTTGTCAGGAAGGTTGAGGACAATATGACTACGGCATTTTATAAGAGAACGCCGAGACATATATGTAAGGTTCAGGAGCCGGAGCTTGCAGATAGGGAGCTGCTGAAAGACAATCTTGCCATTATACAGAAAGCAATTGATGATAATGTGAGAATACAATTCAGATTCAATGGCTATTCTTATGAGAAAAAGCTGGAGCCGGTCAGGGCAGAGATGGACGAGCTTAGCCCTTACTATATTGTTGCGAGTGGTGGAAAATACTATCTGCTGGCGGCTAAAGAGTATGAAGGTTACAAGCCCAATATGTCTATATGGCGGATTGACCTTATGATAGATATAGAGATTCCGGGAAGGAATGACAGGCTTCATATTAAGGGAATACCACGTATTCCAAAGAAAAATGTTGCCAATCTTCCAGAAAAATGGTCAGAAGATTTTCAGTTGAAACATCTTAATATGTCTTTTGATAAGCCGGTTTTAGTAACACTAAGAATTAAGAGTGAAAAATGTGAAGACAATCCGAAAAAGAGAGTCCGCCCAGGATATACATTTTTACATGACTGGTTCGGAGATTCATTCACATACATAAGAACAGAAACGAAGCCGCCTTATGATGATATCGTCAGGGTGGAGTGTTCACCTTATGGCATGGCACACTGGGCATTGCAATACAGTGAACTGGTCGAGGTTCTTGAGCCGGAAAGTCTGCGGGAAGATATTAAAAGTAAGATAAAGGCGTTGAATGAAAAGTATTCATTGTAAGGGGAGGAGTCATTGTGATGAATTTGCTTGAATTTTTAGAGAATTGGGATGATAATACACAAGTTTTGGTCGAAAAAAATACAGAAAAAATATTTTCTGGAAAAATTGCGGATATGTCTGAGAATGTAGCATGCAGATATTGGATTCAAAAAGCTGGTGTAAAATACTATAATGAAATAATGCATATAGCTGTAGAGAATATGAAGGTAAAATAAAAATAATTGATTTTAGTGAGCAAACTAGGAGAAATATAGATGATTGATATAACTATGTCAGATGACTACAGGGCGTTTTTAGAAGAACAAAATTATAACTTCACAGATTTTCAGACAGCAACTCTTGTCTGGAATGACCCCATGAAAAGCAGACGGCAGAAGCTGGAGGCATTGGCTTTATTAAGAGACACTACTAAAGATATTGTACTTAAGAAGCAGCTCATTGAAAGAATAGAGTATGAAAATAAATTGTCAAAAGGTGAAGTAGACATAGTAAATCCGTTCAGACCGGAAAGATTTGAAAATGCATTTTTTGAAATCCCATTTTGTTATAAGTCAGCAGGTACTCCAGTGAAGGATATAGTAGATGGAACATATGGAATACTTTCATCTGGCGAAGATGACTGGAATGATTATCTTCAAGAGATTAAAGACAGAAAATGGGAAGTTGATTATTCAGATATTCAGGCTGTGGTCTTATATCCAATAAAGTCGGAGTACTGGGATCATATGCATTGTAATCCATTGCATCTTCAGATGGAACTGCCGCCACATATGGAGAACAAAGAGGAAGATGCAGCTTATATGAGAGCCATGGAAGCACTTAGTGATTATTGCTTTTACAAAGGAGAACACAATACTGAGGAAACAGCTAAACGGTGTATGAAGGAATATGCCAAGACTTGAGCAGGATAATATTTGGAGGTGCCTGATGATAGAAAATTTTATAGACAGATTTGTTCCATCCAAAGATGAAAGAGAGTTTCTTAAAGACAAGAGTGTTACATTTTCGGATGTGGAACAGGCAGAAATAATAATTAATCATGAGTGCTTAAAAAATTCAGAGAAAAAACAGGCAGTGCAAGAGTTGAAAGAAACCATATCAGATAAAGAATTGATAACGGATTTAAATAAGGCAATTGATGAAATACCGGATTCGGAGAATTGCTGGCACGAATCGGGTATGAAATGCTTTTATAGAAAATTTGATATTCCACATAATTTCAGACATGGGGATATAGTAAGAGTTGTTGATGGGAAACATGAAGGGAATATCGGAGTAATACTTGGGCTTACAGATGAAGAGTATGAGAAACTTAAAGTCAAAAAGGGTGATTACAGTGATATACAGATATGTGTTGATGTTATATTCAGAGGATATGATTATCTTGGAGAATTTTCACACTCGCATGTTAATCCAATATATATTGAGAGAATCCAGCTTTCAGAAAGTGATGCAAGGAAACATTACATCGACTATCTTGTGGAAACATACGATAAACAGTATTTATCAGATTATAATACAGCTACACACAAAGAAAAAATAAAACAAAGAATCCACATTTTGTCTGCCGTTATGTGGGCGCAGGAACATCATAACCAGATTATGTATCTGGTGGATAGTGCAAAGGATAAAGCTTGTTTTCAGGAGATGTTGATGGAATATTATAATTTTGACAGAGAACAGGCATGTGCTATTTCGGATATGAGAATGAGTGTGTATACAGCATTAGAAAAAGATAGAACAAAAAAGGAAATACAGGAATTATTAATGAAAATGTAATTATAAGAAAATGGAGGGCGTCAGATGGAATTAAAACAATCAGATACGATAAATAAATATGATAAAGAAATGAAATCACAAGAGGAGATAAAACATTTTCAGGAATCAGCGTCACTTTTTTATAAAGATGCACAGAAATTATACAAAGAAGATGTTGAAAGAAGGAAGAATAATTAAAGGTGAAATATGAGTATTGAGTATAATGTGCTTAATATATTAAAAGAACACAGTTCCAAAGAGGCTGCAATAACGCTGAAGGTTACTGATATCGTTACTTATATGCATAAGGATTATGATAAAAGCATTACAGATAAACAGGTCAGGAAAGCATTAAAGGATTTGACGGACTCAGAACTTAATCTGCCTGATGAACAGAAGGTAATTAGATACAGGACATATGACAATGAGCGCCGCAAGACAGATTATTATTATAACAACATTATAACCGATGTAGAGTTTAAATTCCTTATTGATTCTGTATTGTACAGTAACATTTTTAATAATGAAAGAGCAATGGATTTAGCCGGGCGGATTCAGACTTTATCAGGGAAGAATCTGAAAAATATAACACCTTATGCAAATGTTTCTTTCGGGCAGACAAGATATGCACAGAATACAGATGTTATGGCAAACTGCCAGCTTATAATTGATGCCATTAAAAATGACAATTACATAGAATTTGACTGGAATGTATATGATGTTAAGAATAAAAATGTTTATCTTCATTTTCAGGGAAGAAGAACAGTGATTCCTATAAGACTTATGCTCAATAATGGAAGATATTTCTGTCTGGTAAGATACAGGGATAGCAGGAAAGTGTATACATACAGTGTTGACCTTATGACCAGATTAAGAGTAAAGGAACAGAGGAAAAGTGATGGAATAGGCTTTGATAACCTTAATATACCATTAGAGAGAGCAGTATATATTCTGAATCACCCTTACATGATGGGCGGTGAATTAAGGTCTTATATTGTCAGGATAGACAGGGAGTATTTTTCAAGACTGATAGATGATTTTTCATATGAGATAAATGTTTTGAAAGAAACGGATACAACAGTTGATATCCGTGTAAATGCGTCATGTAAGGGAATGGCATACTGGCTGTGTCATCATTATGATATAGCTTCAATTGTTGATAATAAGGATAAGGAATTGAATAAAGAATTAAAGAAGGCAGCAGAGTCTATATTAAGACAGGTACAGGATTGAAAAAAGGAGGAACACGAATGAAATACTATATTAGTGATATGCATTTCTTCCATAAAAATGTGACAAAGGAAGGCAATAATTTTGATAACCGTCCATTTAATTCATTAGCTGAAATGCACCAGTATATGAAAGAAAAATGGAACAGTAAGATTACAAATGGTGATACGGTTTATATTCTTGGAGATATTGCTATGCGGGGTACAAACGAGGAGCTGATAGCCTTAGTTGCACAGTTAAAGGGCAGGAAAGTTCTTATTAAAGGGAATCATGATGATGTTTCTGATATGAGGTATAAGAATATTTTTGAAGAGATATATGATTATAAGGAAATTACTGACTATGTAGACCAAGATGCATACAAGCTTGTATTAAGCCATTATCCTATACTTATGTGGAATGGACAGCACAGGGGGACAATACATTTGTATGGACATACTCATAATACTTATGAAAATGAATTCTATCAGGAATGTTTACGCAAGCTGAATATGGAAATGCTTATGCGGTCAGAGAAGTGTTATGATATATCAAGGGCTTACAATGTAGGCTGTATGATGCCTTATATGAATTATGAGCCACGTACACTGAAGGAAATACTTAATAAATAGCATAAAGACTGAGAGTATTAGGAGGAATGTACATGAAAATATATTGCATGAGTGATATACATGCGTGCCTTGAGTCATTTGAGGCTGCTCTGGAAAATGTAATCTGTCATCTTGATGAAGATGACACAATGCTTTTATTGCTAGGCGATTATGTGCATGGTGGTGATTCTGGTAGAGGAGTGCTTGATAAGATAATGCATTTGCAGGAACAATACGGCAATGATAAGGTCATGGCACTCATGGGGAATCATGAAGATATGGTAATAGGCGGCGAAAGTACCATAGATTCGATGTATGGAGGCATGCAATGGTATGATAATGAAAATGCAGATGATTTATACATAAGCTGGTTAAGCAGTCTACCAAGATATTACACAGAAGGCAATACTATATTTGTGCATGCCGGAATTGATGAAACTGTCGGTGATATGTGGGAATGGGAGACATCTGATGATATATATACCTCGAAATATCCTGCTGAAACGGGCAGGATAGAAGGTCTTGACATGAAAGTGGTAGCAGGTCATGTCTATACATCTGAGATATCAGGAGATTCAACGTTTAATGACATATATTATGATGGTGAAAATCACATATACATAGATGGGGATGTGTTGTCAACAGGAGTTATTCCAGTGTTAATGGTTGATACTGATACAGACAGTTATTATCGCATTACCGATGGAGGCTGCTGGCTACTGACGGAATATGAAGAATAGTATTGTTTAATGTCAAATGAAATGGAGGCCATTGATATATGATATATGCTATGAGTGATATTCATGGATGCATAGAAGCGCTTCAAAAGAATATGGAACAGGTTGATCTTGGTGGTGATAATCGCATTGTATTTTGTGGAGACTATATTGATTATGGTGACAGTTCGTATTATGTTTTGAAGTATCTTTGGGATTTGCAGAAAAAATATGGTGCAGAAAAAGTTGTGGTTCTTAAGGGTAACCATGAGCAAATGTTTTTGGATTGGATTGAGGATTACAGAAACATATATTCAGATGGAACAGAAGATTGCAGGACTTTCAATGATTGGATTTGCATGGATTTTGAGTATGGAGCAAATACCATAAGTACATTTATATCGGAGAAACAGATGGATTTCTTAAATCAGATAGCAAGAACATGTTCCATGGAAACAATTAGCAGAGAAACAGTTCAGATGATTCTTTCAAATCATGAAAAGCTGATTTGGTGGATTTGGCAGATGCCTTTATATTTTGAAACAAAAAGTCAGATATTTGTTCATGCAGGAGTAGATGAAGAAGCAGGAGAGTACTGGATGTGGGGGGCATCTGATAACACTCTTCTTGGCAAGTTTCCAGCAACGAAAGGTAAGTTTTATAAAACGATAATAGCAGGGCATGTTGGAACCTGCAGCAGAGATCTTGCTGCTGATCGGAGTTATCACGATGTTTATTATGACGGAGAGAGTCATTATTATATTGACGGGTCGGTTTATAAGGGTGGAAAACTGTTGCTATTAGCTTATGATGAAGAAAAGGAAAAATATTATCAGGTTGAAAATGGCAGGATGGATATTATTAATCCTTTTGACGTCAGATTCGGATTAGACTGAAATCGGAGATGTACATAGATATAGTAGAAATATTTAGAATTTAATGACATAATAAATAAGAATTTGTTATATAGGATTATAGAAAATCCGGTCAGGATACTTGTCAGTACCTGACCGGATGTCTGCTTTTATTTTGCTTTTAAATAAGCGGTCTTGTTAATATTTAGCTGTTTTAAAAATCAAACTTAGTTATTAACCCCATGATGAACATCTTCTGTTGATGTTGTAAGTGGAAGAAATGTATATCCGTTAGCAAGACCCCACTGTATGATACGTTCAACAGCGTTGACACTGAAGCCTTTTATATCATGCTGAAGTACGACAGATACATTATGGCTCTTCATTCCGTTTACAACATTCTGGTATACTTCTTCCGTGCTTGTTGTTCCACCGGCATCACCGCTGGATACATTCCAGTCAAAATATTTGTATCCCTGGTCAGTTACAGCTTTTGTAAGAGTTGTCATAATGCCACTACAGTACTTTAAGCTCACGGTGTTAGAACTTCCACCAGGGAATCGTATAAGCTTAGGACGCTGTCCTGTCTGTGCATATATAATATCGGACATTTCGTTAAGATCAGCAAAATAAGCATCAACACTTGAATATATTTTCTTATAATCATGTGAAGCACTGTGGATAGCAACTGTGTGGCCAGCAGCAGCCTCTTTGGCTATCATATTTTCATAACCACTGTTAACATTTGTTACAAAGAATGTAACTTTAACATTGTATTTGTCAAGAATATCTAATAACTGCTGTGTATGTGCACCTGGTCCATCATCAAAAGTAAGATAAACGACTTTGTTTCCAGATGAAGTTGTGGCTGTCTGTTTTACAGCTTCAACAGTAACAGTTCTATCTATAGAAGCTTTGTTGCCGAACTTATCTGTAACAGAGTATGTTATTGTGTAGGTACCTGCACGGTATGTAGAAATATTATCTGATACAGAAACACTGTCAGATATATCATTACCATGGGAATCTTTTGCAGTACATCCCGGATCTTCAAATCTGGTACCAGCCTTTATGGTAATATCAGAATCTCCATTTAGTGTGATGGTAGGTGCTATGCCATCATTATATTCTATTGTACGTTGTACAGAGGTTTTATTGCCTGATGAATCGCTGACCGTATAGGTGATTACATTCTTGTCTTCAGTTCTTTTTATCTTGCTGGTAATATCACCATCATAGTTATCGGTGGCAGTAAAACCCTCTTCCTGATATGTTTCACCAGTTTTAGGATAATATCCGTCAATCTTATTGAGTTCGATTATAGGAGCCTTTGTATCAACTATTTTTACCTCTCTTGATTTTTGGACAGAAAAAATACCTTTTTTAGCTTTATAATGTATATGATAGGTTCCTAATTTAGATGAATCTACGCTTCCTTTAATAGTAACATTCAACGGAACATTTTTGGATGCAGGAGTGTTGAAAGCTGCTGTTGCCCCCTGTTCTGTATAAGTATCACCATATTCTATTGTCTCTTTTGGACTGCCATTTAAATTAATATTAATATTGAAAAGTGAAAGAAACAATATAATAAGGAAGAGTAATGTGACAACTATTCCAGTAACAGCTATCACAAGTTTTTTGTTCTTCTTAAAGAATTCTTTAGTAGCCATAGGTTTAATCTCCTAACTTATTATTGTAGCTAAAGTATTATATTACTTTTTTGAAAAAAAATTAACACTTAATTGAAAAAAACTTAAAAAATCTTAAGAAAAATCTTAAGAAAAAATCGCATGTAATTTAATCATATAAACATTGTTATGTTAATAATATAACAATGCTGAGCGTATAGTGAATTAATTAAAGAAATAGTAAATGATAAATCTGAAATTTTATATAAAATATAAATCTTTTATTAAAAAAATATCATATGTTTGATAAATTACAAAAATACGTACAATAGATTTGACATAATGACTTTACTTTTTTGTCGAATAATACTAAAATATTGATAAGAGAGATGTTTATCTCATATTTCGATTAGGAGGTATATATAACAATGGCTAGAGAAAAACAGTCAATGGATGGTAATACAGCCGCTGCACACGTAGCATATGCGTTTACAGAAGTAGCTGGTATTTATCCTATCACTCCTTCCAGCCCAATGGCAGACGTTGTTGACCAGTGGTCAGCAGCTGGAAGAAAGAATATTTTTGGTAATACAGTAAAGGTAACAGAAATGCAGTCTGAAGCAGGTGCTGCTGGTACAGTACATGGTTCACTTGCAGCTGGTGCTCTTACAACAACATTCACAGCTTCACAGGGTCTTTTACTTATGATTCCTAATATGTATAAGATTGCTGCTGAACAGCTTCCTTGTGTATTTGATGTATCAGCTCGTACAGTTGCTACACAGTCACTTAACATTTTTGGTGATCATAGTGATGTTTATGCATGTCGTCAGACAGGTTTTGCTATGCTTGCTGAGACAAACCCACAGGAAGTTATGGACTTAAGCCCAGTTGCACATCTTGCAGCTATTGATGGCAAGGTTCCATTCATCAACTTCTTTGATGGTTTCCGTACATCACACGAGATTCAGAAGATTGAAAAGTGGGATTACGAAGATCTTAAGGAAATGTGCCCAATGGACAAGGTTGAAGAGTTCCGTGCTCATGCACTTAACCCTAACAAGCCAGCTATGCGTGGTTCACATGAAAACGGAGATGTATTCTTCCAGCATCGTGAAGCATGTAACACAGTATATGATGAACTTCCAGAAGTAGTAGAAAAGTACATGAAGAAGGTTAACGAGAAGCTTGGTACTAACTACGACTTATTTAACTACTATGGTGCACCTGATGCAGACAGAGTTATCGTAGCTATGGGTTCTATCAACGACGTTGCAGAAGAAGTTATTGATTACTTAACAGCTAAGGGTGAGAAGGTTGGTCTTGTTAAAGTAAGACTTTACCGTCCATGGTCATCTAAGGCACTCTTAAAGGTTCTTCCTAAGACAGCTAAGAAGGTTGCTGTTCTTGATAGAACTAAGGAACCAGGATCACTTGGTGAGCCACTTTACCTTGATGTTGCTACAACACTTCGTGAAGCAGGTCTTAACGATATCACATTAGTTGGTGGACGTTATGGTTTAGGTTCAAAGGATACTCCTCCTTCATCAGTATTTGCTGTATATAAGGAATTAGAGAAGGATGAGCCAAAGAACAGATTCACAATCGGTATTGTTGATGATGTTACTAACCTTTCACTTCCAGAGGTTAAGCCAGCTCCTATTACTTCAGCTCCTGGTACAGTAGAATGTAAGTTCTGGGGTCTTGGTGGTGATGGTACAGTAGGTGCTAACAAGAACTCTACTAAGATCATCGGTGACCATACAGATAAGTATATTCAGGCATACTTCCAGTATGACTCTAAGAAGACAGGTGGTATCACAATCAGCCATTTAAGATTTGGTGATAACCCAATCAGAAGTCCATACTATATCAATCAGGCTGACTTCGTAGCATGTCATAATCCTTCATATGTTGTTAAGGGTTATAAGATGGTTCAGGATGTTAAGCCAGGCGGAATCTTTATGATTAACTGCCAGTGGTCAGATGAAGAACTTAACCAGCATATGCCAGCAGAAGCTAAGCAGTATATTGCTAAGAATAATATCCAGCTTTATACAATCAACGCTATTGATAAAGCTATTGAAATCGGTATGGGTAAGAGAACTAACACAATCTTACAGTCAGCATTCTTCAAGCTTGCTAACGTAATGCCTATTGATGAAGCTGTTGAATATATGAAGGCAGCTGCTAAGAAGTCATACAGCAAGAAGGGTGATGCAGTAGTTGAGATGAACTATAAGGCTATCGATGCAGGTGTTGATGCAGTACATAAGGTAGAAGTACCAGCAGACTGGGCAACAGCAGTTGATGATAAGAAGCCAGTTGAAAGAACAGGACGTCCTGCTACAGTTAAGATGGTTAACGAACTTCTTGATCCTATTGGAAAGATGGATGGTGACAGCCTTCCAGTATCTGCATTTAAGGATATTGCAGATGGTCAGTTTGAGACAGGTGCTTCAGCATACGAGAAGAGAGGAACAGCCGTTATGGTTCCTGAGTGGGATCCAGCAAGCTGTGTTCAGTGTAACAGCTGTGCATTCGTATGTTCACATGCTACTATCAGACCATTCATTCTTGATGCTAAGGAACAGGCAGAAGCTCCTTCACAGATTAAGCTTGCTGATTCTAAGCATGCAACAGACACAACAATGAAGTACACAATGTCAGTATCTCCATTAGATTGTATGGGATGTGGCGAATGTGTTACTGTATGTCCTAAGGCTGGAGAAGCTCTTAAGATGGTTCCACAGGAATCACAGGCAGAAGAGCAGCCAGTATTCGATTACCTTGTAGCTAACGTAGGTAAGAAGGATATTAAGCCAGCATTAGTAAATACACCAATCGGTTCTCAGTATAACCAGCCACTCCTTGAGTTCTCAGGAAGCTGTGCAGGTTGTGCAGAAACATCTTATGCTAGATTAATTACACAGTTATTTGGTGAGCAGATGTATATTTCTAACGCTACAGGTTGTTCTTCAATCTGGGGTGGTCCAGCTGCAACATCACCATATACAGTAAACAAGGATACATTAAAGGGACCAGCATGGGCTAACTCATTATTCGAGGATAACGCAGAACATGGTTTTGGTATGTATCTTGGACAGAAGGTTCTTCGTGACCAGGCTATTGCCAAGATCGAAGAAATGGCTGCATCTGATAAGGCAACAGACAGCTTTAAGGCAGCAGCAGCTAAGTACCTTGAGACAAAGAATGATACTAAGGCAAACACACCAGCTACAGAAGCTCTTATTGCAGAACTTGAAAAGGCAGCAGCAGATGGATGCCCAACAGCTCCAGAAGTACTTGCTAAGAAGGATTACCTTGCTAAGAAATCTGTATGGATCTTCGGTGGTGATGGTTGGGCTTACGATATCGGTTTCGGTGGTCTTGACCATGTACTTGCTTCAGGTGAGAATGTAAATGTTATGGTATTCGATACAGAAATGTATTCTAATACAGGTGGACAGGCTTCTAAGGCTTCTAACATCGGTGAAGTTTGCCAGTTCGCTGCAGCTGGTAAGGAAATCGGCAAGAAGTCACTTGCTGAAATCGCTATGAGCTATGGCTATGTATATGTAGCACAGATCGCTCTTGGTGCTAACCCAGCACAGGCATTAAAGGCTATCGAAGAAGCTGAAAACTACAATGGACCATCATTAATCATTGGTTATGCTCCTTGCGAACTTCACGGTATCGCTAAGGGTGGTATGAACCACTGCCAGGATGAAATGAAGAAGGCTGTTAAGGCTGGATACTGGAACCTCTTCTCATTCAACCCAGCATTAAAGGCTGAAGGAAAGAATCCATTTACATTAACATCTAAGCAGGGTGATGGATCATATCAGGAATTCCTTAACAATGAAGCACGTTATACACGTCTTGTTAAGCCATTCCCAGAAAGAGCTGAAAGACTCTTTGCTAAGTCAGAAGAAGTTGCTAACGAGAGATTTGAGCACTTACAGAGACTTGTTGAGTTATATAAGTAATTCACATTGCAAAATAAACAGAATATGATTAATATTAAGGATTGAATTGTCTTTTTATATGACATTGTAGTTCCTTGATAAAAGGGAGGCTCCTGATATATGCTTTGAAGGTATATGTCAGGAGCCTTTTACAATATATTTGTCAGCTATTTTCAAAGATGGAAGAATGAGCGGTAGGAAAGAGAATGACAATTAGCTTATAATCAGGAAATCGTAAAAAAATAGGATTCATAGTTCACAATGAATTGATAATTGTGTATAATAAAGGTATAAAAATGCGTGTAATATTATAATGATACCGGGGTCAAAAGCCCCCGACATCATTATAAGAATATAAGAAAAATACAAACAATCGTGCTGTAAAAGGTATGGAATGGGGTGATTATATGAGTAAAGGCACTTTAAAAAAGAAAAAGGTGGAAATTATAACTGTATGCATATGTGTTGTGCTGATAGCGGCTATTCTTGCAATACTTATTGTGTTTAATAAGAGAAAAGATTTTGTTTATAATAAACATCTTGATGAAGCTGTGATCAGCATAGATGATGAGAATATTACATTGAAGGATTTTTCTTATTATATATATATAGTGGAAAAGCAGATTAATGATATGGCTATAAAGTATAATCCTGATGACCCTAATGATTTCTGGAACACACATTTTAAAAATTCACTTGACAGCGTGTTCACAAGGGATTATGCTAAACAACTGGCAAAGGATTTATGTGAGTATGATTATATAATGGAAAAAGAGACTGCCATGCATAATATATATGTAACTGAAAGTGAAAAAGAATCAATAAAAGCAGATGCTAAGGATACATATGATGATTTTTCACAAAAAGCTAAGGACAACACAAGGCTTAGTGAGGAAGATATATATAATATATTATGCCGTAGAAAGCTTGTTGAAAAGTATGCTGTCAGGGCAGCACAACAGGTTAAGAGTGATGGCTTTGCAGGAGATAGTGCATCATTGCTTGATTATGATGGAGAATATTATAAAGAGATAATTAAGTCAAAGTATAATGTTACAGAGAATAACAAGCTGCTTGATAAGATAACCATGGGAAGAGTTACTGTTAACTGATATTGTGAATACATTTAGTTTTCGTAAAATGCTGCTTGTTTAATGCTGGTTTAATAAAATAATCATATACATTTATTTAGTTAGATGTTAAGAACAGAATAAGTGTTGCATAACACAGAAAGAGGTTAATAACAGTTAAATACAAATTATAAAACTATATAAGTGAATATAGAGTTTTACAAGGTGTTAGAATAGAATATTATTGAAAGGAATTGATACAGGAGGAAACAGATGGTAAAAGCCATAAAAGTAATGTTGATACCAAACAACGTACAGGAAACTAAGATGTTTGAGTACGCAGGAGCTTCAAGATTTGCTTATAACTGGGCTTTGGCCAGGGAAAAAGAAAACTACGAAAAAGGCGGCAGATTCATTTCAGATTCAGAACTCAGAAAAGAATTTACAAAGCTTAGACATTCTGATGAATATGCTTGGTTATTGAATATTTCAAATAATGTAACCAAACAGGCAATCAAAGATGCCTGCAATGCGTATAAGAATTTTTTCAAAGGTTTGAAAAAAATCCCAAGATTCAAGTCCAGAAAGAGATCAATGCCGAAGTTCTATCAGGACAATGTTAAGATACAATTCAGTAATACCCACGTTAAATTGGAAGGTTTTTCTTCCAGCAGAAAAGCAAATAAGCAAAAATTGAACTGGGTAAGACTTGCAGAACATGGACGTATTTCGACAGATGCTAAATATATGAATCCGAGAATATCTTTTGATGGATTGAACTGGTGGATCAGTGTATGTGTGGAATTTCCTGATTGCAAGGAAATACTTAATGATGATGGAGTCGGAATAGACTTAGGAATCAAAGATTTGGCTGTCTGTTCTGATGCTGTTAAATATAAGAATATTAATAAGAGTCAGAAAGTAAAGAAACTAGAAAAACAGAAACGCAGATTACAGCGTAGTATCTCTCGTTCTTACGAGAAAAATAAGAAAGGGGAAAGTTACTGCAAAACCAATAATGTAATCAAAAAGGAAAAACTTTTATTAAAACGAAATCACAGATTAACAAACATCCGTAAAAACTATTTGAATCAGACTATATCTGAGATCGTAAATCGAAAGCCAAGATTTATCTGTATTGAAGATCTGAATGTCAGCGGAATGATGAAAAATAGACATTTATCCAAAGTAGTTCAGGAACAAGGATTTTTTTTGTTTAGAAAACAGCTTGAATACAAATGCAGTGATAAAGGAATCCAGCTAATTGTGGCTGATCGGTTTTATCCATCATCAAAGCTTTGCAGCTGTTGTGGAAAAATCAAAGAAGATCTGAAATTATCTGACAGGATTTATAGATGTGAATGTGGGAATATGATTGACAGAGATTTCCAGGCATCTATAAATCTGAAGGCTTATGGAGAAAGATTTGCAAGCTGACACTGAAACGTTAATGCAAATATATACGGATACGTTAGTTCGGAATTTACGCCTATGGAGAGTACAAGAACTTGTGAGTAGATAGATATTCATATCATCAAAAGCATACTCGCTGAAGTAGGAATGAAACATAGAAGTTTATAACTTTTTATAAGTTTTCAGTAACGGTTGAAGATGACAAAAGATATGACTAAGGGGTCACCCTTCAAGCTGATTCTTGGATTTGCATTTCCTATGCTTTTAGGTATGCTATTCCAGCAGTTCTATAATCTTGTTGATACTATGATTGTGGGTAAGACGTTAGGTGTGTCAGCCCTGGCAGGAGTTGGAGCTACAGGCTCAATAAACTTTATGATAATTGGATTTTGTATGGGTATATGCAATGGATTCGCAATTCCTGTTGCACAGCAGTTTGGGGCAGGAAAGTATAGTGAGCTTAGAAAGTATGTTTTTAATGGATATATATGCAGTGCGGTATTTGCGGTTGTTATGACAGTGCTTTCAGTAGTATTTTGTGCACCTATACTTAGATTACTTAATACACCAGATGATATATTCATGCATGCGTATAATTATATTGTTATAATATTTGCAGGAATACCAACGGTATTTCTATATAATATCGTATCAGGTATAATACGTTCGCTTGGTGACAGTAAGACACCAGTATATTTTCTTGTATTATCATCGGTTATTAATATAGCACTTGATTTCATACTTATTATATATGTTAAGATGGGAGTAGCAGGTGCAGGTGTTGCAACTGTTGTATCACAGTTTATATCAGGTGTTGGATGTACAATATATATGTATAAAAAGTTTGATATATTAAAGGCAACTAAACAGGAAAATGTTGTAAGGAAAAGATATGTTGTTAACCTTTGCTATATAGGTGTTCCTATGGGACTTCAGTATTCCATAACAGCTATTGGAAGTACTATACTTCAGGCAGCAGTAAATGGTCTTGGTTCGTCATATGTAGCAGCCATGACAGCAGGCTCTAAGATGTTTAACTTTACTTGTTGTCCTTTTGATGCTCTTGGTTCTACTATGGCAACATATGGTGGACAGAATGTTGGAGCTGGAAAGATAGACAGGCTTGGCAAGGGTATAAGAGCTGCTATGATAATAGGTGCGGTGTACAGTGTAGTGGCACTTGTGGTTCTGTTCTTTACAACAGATTATATAGCGCTTCTTTTTGTAGATGCAGCTGAGGTTGAGATTATCAGACTTACAAGAAGATTCATAATAGCATCAGCTCTGTTTTATATACCTCTTACAGGAGTCAATGTTTACAGATTCTGTATACAGGGTATGGGGTATTCAGTATTTGCAATACTAGCCGGAGTGTTTGAGATGCTTGCAAGAACACTTGTTGCTATATTCCTTATACCAGTTATAGGTTTTAACGGGGCATGTCTTGCTAATCCGGCAGCATGGATTGCAGCAGATATTTTCTTAATACCTGCATTTATGCATTGCTGCAATAAGCTTAAGATAAGGCATGGAATGAAAAAGAGTGCATAAAGTTGGAATAAAATCACTAAAATCAGACATTCTAATATTACTGGTGAAGTTCTAATATTACTGGTTAAGATAGGAATGAAAGGATGCCTGCAATGAGTGATTTCAGCTGTAATGTTAAAGAGAATATTAAAAGGTTAGAAACTAGTCTTAATGTGGAACGTAATTTTGATATACTTCAAAGAGAAGTAATGATTGCGGGACATAGGGCTGGTTTCTTTTTTATAGATGGATTCGTTCAGGAAGATATGATAGAGAAACTTATGCAGTTCTTCTATTCATTGAAAGAATCAGACATGACCGATATAGATGCATTCCTGGAAAAAGGTATGCCTTATACAGAGGTGGAAAAGAGTGGTAATATAGATTCAGTTATAACACAGTTTCTATCTGGAGTATCAATTATGACAATAGATGGTTTTGATGAATGTCTGCTTATAGACTGCCGGACTTATCCGATGCGTTCGGTATCTGAACCCTGGAAGGACAGAGTGTTAAGAGGTTCGAGGGATGGATTCGTTGAAACGCTGGTGTCTAATGCAGCACTGCTTAGAAGAAGGATAAGAGATCCTAAGTTCTCGATGGAATTGTTCGGAGTAGGGCGGCGTTCAAGGTCGGATGTAGCTGTATGTTATATATCTGATTCAGTAGACAGGAATACGCTTGACAGAATGAGAAAACTTATACAGTCTATAGATGTTGATGCTCTTACGATGAATATAGAGAGTCTTGCAGAGTGTATGTTTACGCATAAGTGGATTAATCCATTCCCAAAGTTTAAGTATTCGGAAAGGCCGGATACAGCTACAGCAGCTATTCTTGACGGTAATATTGTGATTATGGTAGACAATTCCCCTGCGGTCATGATAATTCCAGCATCTATCTTTGATATTATAGAGGAAGCAGATGATTTTAATTTCTCGCCTATGATAGGTTCATATCTTAGGATTACAAGATTTTTCTTTTCTATAATTACATGGATATTAACACCGTTATGGTTACTTTTCGTCAATAATCCGGAGTGGGTGCCGGAATTTATGAAGTTTATTCTCATAACAGATGATATAACGGTTCCAGTGTTGTTGCAGCTGCTTATTCTTGAACTTGCTGTAGATGGACTTAAGCTTGCAGCTGTTAATACGCCAACCATGCTGTCAACACCTCTGAGTATTGTTGCAGGTATTGTTGTTGGCGAGTATGCTGTAAGTTCTGGATGGTTTAATCCAGAGGCGCTTCTGTATATGGCTGTTGTAACAGTTGGAACTTACGGACAGACTAACTTCGAGATGGGTTATGCTTTCAAATTCTTAAGGGTTCTTATGCTTATACTTACGCAGATATTCAATCTGGGCGGATTCATAGCAGGTGTTGTGATATCTGTTCTTATGATAGCGTTTAACAGGACAATAACGGGGAAAAGTTATATATATCCACTTATTCCATGGGATGGGAAGATGCTTAAGAGGAAGGTGTTCAGGGTGAGGCTGCCGCATTGCTACAAATAATAAGGATGATTATACTTGCAATTTCTAAGAAAACTAATATAATGAATGTTGATTGAGTTTATATATTGGTTTAGATGTTTATTGTATATATGTATGGCATTTGTCATTGTATAATTTTAGGAGTATGTTTAGATTTGTTAATTGACATTTGTTATTAGATATAATATTATAATAATGTTATTACCATTCAAAATAACATAACGGGTTAAAATAAATTTTTAAACTAAATGATTACAGTTGCGTATGGCAACTAAAAAAGAAGTTCAAGGGTATAGCCGTTGAACTTCTTTTTTTGAGCATATATTATAATGCCATTGTATATGGATAAAAAATATTGACTATGCGATAAAAAGAGAGTATTCTTTAGATAAAGAATTATAGTAGGAGGAGAATATGTATAACATAGGATTGGATATAGGAACTGGTTCTGTAGGCTGGTGCTTAACGGATAATAATGGACATTTGCTAAAAATAAATAGGAAAGGTGACAATGGTAAAACATATAGAAATAGCGCCTGGGGAGTGAGATTGTTTGCATCAGCAGATACAGCAGCTGATTGCAGGATAAAAAGGAGCACAAGAAGGCGTTATAACAGAAGGCGAACAAGAGTTATAGAGTTAAGAAAGATAATGTCAGAAATGATAATGCCGGTTGACCCTAATTTTTACGCTAGATTAGATGAAGCATTTCTGTGGAATGAGGATAAGAGCGATAAAGCAAAAGCACCATTTTTATTATTCAATGATAAAGACCTTTACGATATTAAATATTATAAAAAATATCCAACAATATATCATTTAAGAAAATATTTGCTCGAAACAAAAGAGAAGGCTGACCCGAGATTTATATATCTGGCATTACATCATATGATGAAATATAGAGGACATTTTCTGTTTGAGGGACAGTCATTTGAGGCAATAGATAATATTAAAGATACATTTATAGAATTGGAACAGTTGATAAATGCATATGTTAAGGGAAAAGAGGAAATAGAAGATAATAATAAGAATAATGATAAGTATGAAGCAATAAAAATTTGTTTGGCAGATAATAAAGTAAAAAATAAAGATAAAAAAGAAAATATAACAGATATATTTATTAAAGCAGGTTACGATAATAAATATTCAAAGGAACTTGCAGCGGCAGTTCTTGGTTATGAATTTAATGTAGGAATTATTGTTAATGATAACAGTTTAACAGATGAAGATGGTAAAGCATTGAAAGCTAAATTCGCAGATGCCAAATATGAGGAGCAGGAGGAAAAGTTAAGTGATACACTTGGGGAGAGATATTATATAGTTGAAGCATTGAAAAAGATATATTCGTGGAAAGTGCTTCACAGCATATTAGGTGATAATAAGTATCTTTCATATGCTATGGTAGATAAATATGAAAAACATAGCGAACAGCTTAAAGCATTAAAATACTTGTTTCATAAGTATACAAGTCAGGATAAATATAATGACTTTTTTCACAAAGAAAAATGTTATAAGAATGATAAAGACGAAAAAGATGCTAACGAAGAAAAGAATAATAATGAAAAAAAGTGTGATAAATGGAAATATATAGTTAATTATGCCAATTACATAAAAGGAATAAAAAGGCTGAGTAATGAAACAAACAAGAAATACAATACAAAACAACAGTTGTATCAAAGCATAAAGGAAAAATTAGGTGAGAGGGCGGCAGATGATGAAGTTTATAAGAATATTTTAACTGAAATGGAACAGGAAACATTTCTTGAGAAGATAAATAATGTTGATAATTCCGCAATACCATATCAGTTGAATTTAATAGAAATGGATAAGATATTAACACAGCAGGGGGTATATTACAAAGAATTAAAGGACAATAAAGAAATATTGCTCAAAATGCTTACTTCAAAAATTCCATATTATGTGGGTCCACTTAATAATAACAATAAAGGAAATCGTAATTTTGCGTGGATGACGAAAAAAGCTGGGAAAGAAAACGAAAAGGTGTATCCTTGGAATGTTAAAGATGTTGTGGATATAGATGTTACGGCAGAAGATTTTATTACGAGGATGACGAATTACTGTACATATCTTCCTAATGAAAAAGTGCTGCCAAAGGAGTCATTGTTATATCAGAGATATATGTTATTAGAGGAGTTATCACAGATAAGAATTGATGGCAAGAAGCTTAGTAAAGAAGACAGAAAAGCAATAATAGAAGATTTATTTATTGGTAAGGGAAGGGTTAAGGTAAGCGATAAAGATTTTAAAGAGTATCTTGAAAAAGTTAATTATGTTAAGGTTAATGGCAAGGGATATGATGTTACAGGATATCAGAGTGATGATGGCTTTGCTTGTGCACTAAGCAGTTATAATAAGTTCAGACGTATATTAGGATATGTAGATGAACGAAATGAAAAGATGATAGAAGATATAATATATTGGCTTACTGTATTTGAGGATAAAGATATAGTTAAAAGAAAGATAAATAAGCAGTATGCAGACAAGTTTAGTGATGAGCAGTTAAAGAAGATATTAAAGTTAAAATTTAAGGGCTGGGGGCGTTATTCTGCTAAGCTGTTAAATGGCATAAAAGGTGATATGGGAACAACTATTATCGAAATGCTTGAAGATGCTGACGAACGATTTGCATATTGCGATTATTGTCCTAATTTTATGCGAATTATTAATAAGGATGAGAAGATAAAGCAAATAATAGATGATAACAGATCTATATATGATGGAACAAAAGATTTATTAGATATAATACAGGATATGCATACATCACCAGCTAACAGGCGTGGTATATGGCAGACAATGAAGGTGATCGAAGAGATAATTGAATATATGGGTGAAAAACCACAGCAGATATATATTGAATTTGCAAGGGAAGATGATTTTAAGGCCAAGAATAAAAGAACTGACTCAAGAAAAAAAGCTGTTGATAAGGCTCTCAATAAATTAAAAGAGGAAGTGATTGATGAATATAATGAAAATGTATACAAGGAATTAAAACAATATGAAAAGCGTTTAGATGAAGAAAAGGTGTATCTTTACTTTATGCAGAATGGGAAATCTTTGTATACAGGTGAAGAGTTAAATCTTAATGAGCCAGAAAATCTTGAGATAGACCATATAATTCCATATTCATTATCTGATGATGATAGTCTGGATAATAAGGCATTGGTATTAAAGAAAGAAAATCAGAATAAAGGCAATAAGATAGTAAAAGAAGCATTTCCACAATCATTTTCTGATAGTGAGATGATAGATTACTGGAAGAACCTGAAAAAAGCTAGGTTAATATCAGAGAAGAAATTTAATAATCTTCAGAAAAATAATGTTGATGACATACTGACCAAAGGATTTATTAACCGACAGCTTGTAGAAACAAGACAGATTGTAAAGTCTGTAGCCAATCTTATACTCGATTATTATAATGAACAGATTGATGTAATAGAAGTAAAAGCCAATCTAAGCGTAAGTGTCAGGAAAATGCTGACATATGAGAAAAAAGATAATAACGGATTCTGGGTAGAAAATAATGATAATAGTATGTTCTATAAAAACAGACATATGAATGATTATCATCACGCACACGATGCATATCTTGCAAATATTATAGGTATGTATATACAGAAGAATTATCCACATTTACAGAAGGAACTTAATTATTCACAGTATAGAAAGATATGGCGTAAATATTATGAAAACGTAAAGAATAATAACGGAGTAAACTGGTTTGCAACGCTTGGCAAATTCAGCAGTAATAATAAAGAAACAGCCTGGTATGGTGAAGATATCATAGACTATATGAGAAAAATATTCTGTTATAGGGACGTTATTATATCTAAAAAGTTGGAAGAAAATACTGGAGCATTTTATAGTGAAACTAAATATCCAAGAGAGGATAAAGCGGATAGTAAGCTTGTACCTTTAAAACAGGGCAATAATATGCGTGGTGCTAATAATCTTAAAGAACTTGATACAAGAAAGTATGGAGGATATAAAGGTGGTGAAAAAGCCTATTTTGTACTTGTAAAATATTGTATCGAAAAGGCACTAAAGAAGAAAGTTAAAAAAGAGTATCATATGGAATTCGTTGAAATACCTGTATATATTGCAAGAGATATTAAAAATAAGGATATAAATCTCTATGATTATGTGTGTGACATTTTAAGTGAAGCTTATAAAAATAGTGTTGTAGATGTTGAAATATTGAGAAATAAAGTTCCTAAATACCAGATGATAATAGGAGAAAATGGAGAGGAATATTATCTTGTTGGTGCGACAGAGGTGATTAATTCAAAACAGTTTGTCCTTGGTGGTGCTAATCAGCAATATAACAGGCTGTTAAATTACATAATGTATGGTAAAAATGATAAATGGCAGTATATACAGACAGAGTTACTAGATGAGCAGTTGACAGGACTATATGATTTGCTTTTATCTAAAATCAAAGATGAATATAAAGGCTTTTCTAAAGAGGCAATAAGGATACAGGAGGATAATTCATTTTATAAACTTGATGTAAAGAATAAGAAAGAATTTATAGCAGAGATGATTAAGCTTGTTCAGCCAGACTCCAACTATCCATATTTAGGAAAGTATTCAACAGGATTGTCAGATAGAATGGGTCGAAAGAGCAAGGAGAAAGTTGGTAAAAAGATTACGCTTGTAGATAAGTCAGTTACGGGGTTATACGAGAGGAGAACAACATTTGAGCTGGAGGACGATAGTAGTACAAAGTCACGCTAAGTTAAGTTATAAGAATGGATATATGATAGCAAGAGGCGAAGATGTTAAGATGGTGCACCTGAGTGAAATTAATACAGTTAGGTATAAAACATACCAATGAATACAATCCTTATAATCTCTCCTGTGATTTAATGGAGCCGTTCAGAGTTTTAGTGGACGAAATTGTGTTTAATAACATTGATAAAACATTTGATTCTGATTATAAAATGCAGCTTGTAAATGTTCTGAATAAGCGGATTAATTATTGTGGGCGTGAGTATTATGTTACAAATGCTATTCAGATATATCTTGATAAAATGTTTGGTGCGATAGAACAGAAAAGTTTTATTACTTCAATGATATATCAATTTGAATGATTAGCAGATTTATGAGAGTGATGGTGTTTTTTGATTTGCCCACAATAACAGATAAAAACAGGCACGACTATAGAAAATTCAGGCAGTTTCTTGTTCAGGAAGGATTTATTATGATGCAGGAATCTGTGTATACAAAGCTTGTTCTAAACGGAACTATGGTTAATCTTATGAAGAATAAGATAAGAAAGAATAAACCACAGGAAGGTTTGGTAGAAATGCTTGTTATAACTGAAAAGCAGTTTAGTGGAATTGAATATGTGTCAGGTGGTGAACAGGAAAATATTGTTGATGGAGAGGAAAGGCTGATTATTATATGATAATGAAGATATTTTCGCTGGAAAATGATATAATATTCACAGAAGAATATATTAATGTACTTCAAATTCAGGATAAAAAATTATTTACTAATGTCATAAATAGCCTAAATGATAATATAAACAATATTGAGGATACTAAAGAACGTATAATTATATTAGATAATGATACAGAGATTAAGATTGAAAAAGAAGTGTTGATGTTTATTGATGTGTTTAATATTGATTTTAATCAAAAGAAAATACAGAGTGCTTTATATAATAAAATAGAGAAAATATATAAGCAGGAATTTGAAAGAATGTCAGAGTTTCAGACAATTTTTCAAAAATTGCAACTAAATGTATTAGATGTATTCAATGAATTTCCGTTTGAATTCAATTATAAGGAAAGTATCGGGATACAAGAGTATTTGAAACTATTAGGGCTTAAGATATCGAATAATAAAGGGAAAATAACAGATACAATATTTTCATTGATAGATGTTGTTGAATATCTTTCGATCGCAAAAATATTAATATTTGTTAATCTTAAATTATATCTGATTGATGATGAATTAAAGGAAATATATAAATATGCAATGTATAAAAAGGTTAATATACTGCTTATAGAAACAGGAGAAGAAAAAGAACCGCTTGAAAATGAAAAAATATTGTATATAGATAGTGATTATGATGAAATTATATTGTATAATAAATAAAAAAGTTACTATTTAAAATACGGGTGCGTCGTTAACACCTGAAAAACTTTATTTGAGGTTTTAGGAGTATGTTATTTTGAATGGTAACAAAACAAAAGATGGTGTCTATATAGCAAAGGGAAAGTTTTAGGAGTATGTTATTTTGAATGGTAACAAAACTGAGACTACAGAGCAGCTGCAGCATGAGATGTTTTAGGAGTATGTTATTTTGAATGGTAACAAAACAGAACGCCGCGAGAATATTACAGCCAAGTAGTTTTAGGAGTATGTTATTTTGAATGGTAACAAAACATGAGCAGTATTGCAGAATCAACAGAGAGTGTTTTAGGAGTATGTTATTTTGAATGGTAACAAAACTGACGGATATTTTTCTGTAACAAGTACGTAGTTTTAGGAGTATGTTATTTTGAATGGTAACAAAACTATGATACAAATGAATTTGTATTGCGTAATGTTTTAGGAGTATGTTATTTTGAATGGTAACAAAACTAATACACTTCTTGCTCATTGTGTCGGTGCGTTTTAGGAGTATGTTATTTTGAATGGTAACAAAACAATGTGATAAATGCGGCACATTTTTTATAAGTTTTAGGAGTATGTTATTTTGAATGGTAACAAAACAGAGCCAAAGTCTATGATAGATCCACATACGTTTTAGGAGTATGTTATTTTGAATGGTAACAAAACTTTCTAAGTCTGTATCAGAAATGACACAGAGTTTTAGGAGTATGTTATTTTGAATGGTAACAAAACGTTGCGTTATATATTGTGATCCACCCTATAGTTTTAGGAGTATGTTATTTTTCTGTAAACAAAGATTAATATGGTTAAAGTGAAACAAGTTTATATAAATTTTCTAATTAATTCTACTTTTATTAATGGTAATTCCTCATAAATATGATAAACTTATAACTATCGAATATAAGTGTTATTATTCTTAGTGTGAGTTATGGAGGAATTATGAGTAAGGTAATTGGAATCGATCTTGGTACAACTAATAGCTGCGTGGCAGTTATAGAAGGTGATTCGCCAACAGTTATTACTAATAGCGAAGGGTATAGAACAACACCATCGGTTGTTGCATTTACTAAGAATAAGGAAAGACTGGTTGGGGATGCTGCAAGAAGACAGGCATCGGTTAACTCAGACAGAACCATATTTTCAATAAAAAGACATATGGGAACTGATTATAAGAAAAAGATAGATGGCAAAGCATATACGCCACAGGAGTTATCAGCTTATATACTTATGAAACTAAAGAAGGATGCAGAAGGATTTCTTGGAGAGGAAGTAACAGATGCTGTCATTACTGTGCCAGCATATTTTAATGATGCACAAAGACAGGCTACTAAGGATGCAGGAAAGATAGCGGGGCTTAATGTGTTAAGAATCATTAATGAGCCAACAAGCGCAGCACTTGCATATGGACTTGATAATGGCAATCCTCAGAAAGTGCTTGTATATGACCTTGGTGGAGGTACCTTTGACGTATCTGTTATAGATATTGGAGATAATGTTATAGAGGTTCTTGCAACCTCCGGAGATAATCATCTTGGAGGGGATGACTTTGATTCCCGCATTGTTGATTATCTTGTTGGCAGGTTTAAGGATACAGATGGAATTAATCTTGCAAAAGATCCAGCGGCTATGCAGAGATTAAGGGAAGAAGCTGAAAAGGCTAAGAAAGAGCTTTCTTCTGCAATGAATGCCAATATTAATCTTCCATTTATAGCTGTTGCAAAGGATGGTCCGCATCACATGGATATGAATATCACCAGACAAAAGTTTAATGAGCTTACAGATGATCTGGTTAACAAGACAGTTATTCCTGTTGAGAATGCACTTCGTGATGCCGGGCTTAGTAAGAATGATATTGGTATGGTACTTCTTGTTGGAGGCTCCACAAGAATTCCTGCTGTTTCGGATAAGGTAAGACAGATTATGGGAAAAGAACCATCAAGGAATCTTAATCCGGATGAGTGTGTTGCACTTGGAGCAGCAGTTCAGGGTGGAAAGCTTGGTAACCAGCTTAAGCCAGGTTCAGCAGCTTCGGAGATTATACTTATGGATGTAACACCATTATCTCTTTCAATAGAAACTGTTGGTGGTATATCGAGCAGGCTTATAGAAAGAAATACAACTATTCCTACAAGGCACAGCCAGATATTCACGACGGCTGGCAATTTCCAGACATCAGTTGAAATCAAGGTATTTCAGGGAGAGAGAAGATTTACAAGAGATAACAAGCTTCTTGGAAACTTCAGGCTTAATGGCATTAAGCGTGCGATGGCAGGAGTTCCACAGATAGAGGTGACTTTTGATATAGATGCCAATGGTATTGTAAATGTGTCTGCAAAGGATCTAGGAACGGGAAGAGAGCAGTCTATAACTATAACTTCAAGCTCTAATATGTCAGAGGAAGAGATTGAGAAAGCTAAGTGGGAAGCCGAGGTGTATGGTGCACAGGATAAGCAGAATGAAGAGTTTTGTAATTCGCGTATCGAAGCTGAGAATACCTTAAGACGTGCAGAGGGCGAGTACAGCCAGAACAAGAAGGTATGGGATAAGGCTAAGAAAAAGGCTGTTAAGGAAGCTATGAATACCTTAAAGAAGCTTATATTAAAGACTAAGCCAGAGAAGATGGATGCACAGGCCGCGGCTGCGATGGATGAAGCCAGAAATAATCTTGAAAATGTTTTGAATAATTAATAGAAATCTGATATTATCTATAGAGTATTGTTTTATGGATGATATCAGATTTTTGTATGTAATTATGAATTTTATACATCTATAGAATTATCGTTGACATGATTATGTATATTAGTACAGAATAGGAGATATATAAGGTGGCAGCAGGTTCGACATATGGAAATATTTTTAAGATAATGACTTGGGGTGAATCACATGGACAAGGTCTTGGTGTGGTTGTAGATGGATGCCCAGCGGGTATTCCTTTATGTGAAGAGGATATTCAGAAGTTCCTTGATAGAAGAAAGCCGGGACAATCTAAGTTTACAACTCCAAGAAAAGAAGATGATAAGGTGAGTATATTGTCAGGTGTATTTGAAGGCAAAACGACAGGAACGCCTATATCGATGATGGTACATAATAAGACACAGCGTTCGTCTGATTATTCAGAAATAGCCCAGTATTACAGACCTGGACATGCTGATTATACATTTGATGAGAAGTATGGCTTCAGAGATTACAGAGGTGGTGGAAGAAGCTCAGGAAGAGAAACAATAGGCAGAGTGGCAGCAGGAGCAATCGCTATTAAGGTGTTAGAGACTCTTAAGATAAGCGTATGTGCTTACGCAACAAGGATAGGTGGCATAAGCATAGATTATGATAAGTTCGATATCAGGGAACGCGATGAAAATGCATTTAATATGCCGGATGCGGAGGCTGCCTGTAAGGTGGAGGAATACGCAACGAAGAAGCTTGAGGAAAAAGATTCTATTGGTGGAATAATAGAGTGTGTTGTGACTGGTATGATGCCAGGTGTGGGTGATCCTGTGTTTGATAAGCTGGATGCCAATCTTGCAAAGGCGATTATGTCAATAGGCGCAGTTAAGGGCTTTGAAATAGGAGATGGCTTCGCAGCGGCTGATAGTACAGGAAGCACCAACAATGACAGCTTTACAGTAATGGATGGCAGGGTTGTCAAGAAGACTAATCATAGTGGTGGAGTGCTTGGAGGCATGAGTGATGGTTCTGACATAATATTCAGGGCAGCAGTCAAGCCAACACCTTCTATAGCTTCAATGCAGCAGACGGTCAATAAGTCGGGAGAGGATATCAGTATATCTATAAAAGGCAGACATGATCCTATGATAGTTCCAAGAGCGGTAGTTGTTGTTGAAGCTATGACAGCATTAACGCTTGTAGATATGATATTAGGAAATATGACATCAAGAATAGACAGGATAGTTGATTTCTATAAAAGATAGATAAATGTTTCATATAGAAAAATGTTTGTCATTTATATGGAGTATAGAATAATTATAAAATGATGTGAGTGTCAAAAGTATAATAAAAATAAAAGAGAAATCATAGAAAAATCAGAAGGAAAAGACAAATATGTATAAAATATTAAAAACAGACGGAAGAGCCAAAAGGGCGGAATTCACAACAGTTCATGGAACTGTGCAGACACCGGTATTTATGAATGTTGGAACAGTTGCAGCTATTAAGGGGGCGGTTGCTACAACAGATTTGCAGGAGATAGGTACACAGATAGAGTTGTCGAACACATATCATCTTCATGTTAGACCAGGTGATAAGCTTATTAAAGAGCTTGGAGGTCTTCATAAGTTTATGAACTGGAACAAGCCTATACTTACAGACTCAGGCGGATTTCAGGTGTTTTCACTTGCTGGACTTAGAAAGATAAAGGAAGAGGGCGTTACCTTCCAGTCACATATAGACGGACATAGGATATTTATGGGACCAGAGGAGAGCATGCAGATACAGTCCAATCTTGGCTCGACAATAGCTATGGCATTCGATGAGTGTGCTCCGGCAAAGGCAGATAGAAAGTATATTATTAATTCAGTAGAGAGAACTACAAGATGGCTTGAGCGCTGCAAGAGAGAGATGAATAGGCTTAATTCACTTGAGGATACCATTAATAAGCATCAGATGCTTTTTGGTATTAATCAGGGGGCAATATATGATGATATCAGAGTTGACCATGCTAAGAGAATATCAGAGCTTGAACTGGATGGATATGCAGTAGGTGGACTTGCCGTAGGTGAATCACATGAGGAAATGTATCATGTGCTTGATAAGGTTGTTCCATATCTTCCACAGCATAAGCCAACATATCTTATGGGAGTTGGTACACCAGCGAATATATTGGAGGGAGTAGACAGAGGAATAGATTTCTTTGATTGCGTATACCCATCAAGAAATGGAAGACATGGGCATGTGTATACAAAGCTTGGTAAGATTAATCTTTTCAATGCAAAGTATGAAAAAGACACAGCACCTATCGAAGAAGGCTGTCAGTGTCCTGCATGCAGGAACTATTCAAGAGCGTATATCAGACATTTGCTTAAGGCTAAAGAAATGTTAGGCATGAGACTTTGCGTTCTTCATAATCTGTATTTTTATAATCATCTTATGGAAGATATCAGGGCTGCAATAGATGCCGGTAATTATAAGAGCTTTAAGGATGAAAGGCTATATCTTCTTAAAACATATGACAAGAAAGAGGATTAATGATTTTTATTTAGTATAAAATTATAAAAATTATAAAAATGCTATAAATTTTAATTTAAACATAGACATGAAGCATAAATTACGATATTATAACAATATTGAGCCTGTACACAGGCAAGTAATTAGGAGGATTTAATAATGGGTCAGATTGGTATTATTATTGTGTATGTAATAGCACTTGGTGCTTTAATGTACTTCTTTGCAATTAAGCCACAGAAGAAGCAGCAGAGGGAACAGCAGCAGCTTATGGATTCAATGGCTATTGGCGATTATGTTCTTACAACAAGTGGTTTCTATGGCGTTATCCTTGATATAACAGAGGATGATGTAATCGTGGAATTCGGTAACAACAAGAACTGCCGTATTACAATGCAGAAGAAGGCTATTGCCCAGGTTGAGAAGCCAGCTTCTACAGAAGAATAATAATTGATAATATAAAGTTTTATATTAAAAACTCTGGACAGATAATGCCATCAGGCTGATATCTGTCCAGAGTTTTTTATTATGCCCCTACTTGAAAAATGCACTATTATGGAGTAAAATACTAAACAATAGCCTGAACTTGCGATATATTTAAGTAAGGGCTTTAGTACAAGAAGGAAAGGCAGGAATTAACATGGATTGTAGAATAACATTAATTCCAGGAGATGGAATCGGACCAGAAATAGTTACAGAGGCTGTTAAGGTGTTAGATGCTGTGGCAGCTAAGTATGGTCACAAGTTCGATTATACGAAGATATTAATGGGAGGCTGCTCTATAGATGAGTGTGGAGTGCCTCTTACAGATGAGGCAGTAGCCGTCGCTAAGGCTTCAGATGCTGTGCTTCTAGGTGCAGTAGGTGGTAACGTGGGTAACTCAAGATGGTATGACGTGGCACCTAACCTAAGACCAGAGGCAGGACTATTAAAGATTCGTAAGGACTTAGAGTTATTCGCTAACATTCGTCCTGCTTATTTATATAATGAATTAAAGGCAGCCTGCCCTCTTAAGGAAGAAATCATAGGTGATGGATTTGATATGGTTATTATGAGAGAGCTTACTGGTGGTCTTTACTTTGGAAAGAGACATACAGAAGAAGTCGATGGACTTATGACTGCTGTTGATACTCTTACATACAATGAAGAAGAGATAAGAAGAATAGCTATTAAGGGCTTTGAGATAGCTATGAAGAGAAGAAAGAAAGTAACAAGTGTTGATAAGGCAAATGTTTTAGATTCTTCAAGATTATGGAGAAAGATTGTACATGAGGTTGCTAAAGATTATCCAGAGGTTGAACTTGAGGATATGCTTGTAGATAACTGTGCTATGCAGCTTGTTATGAATCCTGGACAGTTTGATGTTATTCTTACAGAGAATATGTTTGGAGATATACTTTCAGATGAGGCAAGTATGATAACAGGTTCTATCGGTATGTTATCATCAGCAAGTCTTGGTAAAACAAAGCTGGGCTTATATGAACCAAGCCACGGTTCAGCACCTGATATAGCAGGAAAGAATATAGCTAATCCTATAGCTACAATTCTTTCAGCAGCAATGATGTTAAGATATTCACTTGACCTTGATAAGGAAGCTGATGCCATAGAAGCGGCAGTTGCGGCAGTACTTAAGGAAGGCTACAGGACAACAGATATATATTCAGAGGGCTGCACTAAGGTTGGAACAGATGAGATGGGCGACCTTATAGCCAAGAGAGTGTAATATATGTACTTATAAAAGAAATTGATTTGCGAGGAGAATGATTATGGTAAGTGATAACGCTAGAAGTGGTATGCAGCAGGCACCTGCTAGAAGTTTGTTTAATGCACTTGGCTTCACAGCAGAAGAGATGAAGAAGCCTATGATTGGTATTGTTAGTTCATATAATGAGATCGTACCAGGTCATATGAATATAGATAAGATTGTTAATGCAGTTAAGCTAGGAGTAGCTGAGGCTGGCGGTGTTCCAGTAGTATTCCCGGCGATTGCAGTATGTGATGGTATTGCTATGGGACATGTCGGTATGAAGTACTCTTTAGTGACAAGAGATTTAATTGCTGATTCAACAGAATGCATGGCTATTGCACATCAGTTTGACGGACTTGTAATGGTTCCTAACTGTGATAAGAATGTTCCAGGACTTCTTATGGCAGCAGCAAGACTTAATCTTCCAACAGTATTTGTTTCAGGTGGCCCTATGCTTGCAGGACATGTTAAGGGAAAGAAGAGAAGTCTTTCATCTATGTTCGAGGCAGTTGGTTCATATGCAGCAGGAACTATGACTGAAGAGGACGTACTTGAATTCGAAGAAAAGGTATGTCCAACCTGTGGTTCATGCTCAGGAATGTATACAGCTAATTCGATGAATTGTCTTACAGAAGCACTTGGTATGGGACTTCGTGGTAATGGTACTATTCCAGCAGTATATTCAGAAAGAATCAAGCTTGCAAAGCATGCTGGTATGGCTGTTATGGATATGGTTAACAAGGGTATTACTGCAAGAGATATCATTACAAAGGATTCTATTATGAATGCACTTACTGTCGATATGGCACTTGGATGCTCTACTAACAGTATGCTTCACCTTCCAGCCATTGCACATGAGATAGGTTTTGATTTTGATATTAAGTTCGCTAATCCTATAAGTGAGAAGACACCTAATCTTTGCCATCTTGCACCGGCAGGTCCTACATATATGGAGGATCTTAACGAAGCAGGAGGCGTATATGCTGTTATGAAGGAGCTTGCTGATATAGGACTCCTTAATACAGATTGTATGACAGTATCAGGAAAGACTATTGGTGAATGTATTGCAACAGCCTATAATAGAGATGAAGAGGTTATAAGACCGGTTGATAAGCCATATAGTAAAACAGGAGGTCTTGCTGTTCTTTCAGGTAATCTTGCACCAGATGGTTCAGTTGTTAAGCGCTCAGCAGTAGTTGATGAAATGCTTGTACATGAGGGACCAGCCAGAGTGTTTGACTGTGAAGAGGATGCTATTGCTGCTATAAAGGGTGGAAAGATTGTACCAGGTGATGTAGTTGTTATCAGGTATGAAGGACCTAAGGGAGGTCCGGGCATGAGAGAAATGCTTAACCCAACATCAGCTATCGCAGGTATGGGACTTGGCTCATCAGTTGCACTTATAACAGATGGACGTTTCTCAGGAGCCAGCCGTGGTGCATCTATTGGACATGTGTCTCCGGAAGCAGCAGTTGGAGGACCAATAGCTTTAGTAGAAGAGGGAGATATCATAAGCATAGATATTCCAGGTCTTAAGCTTGAACTTAAGGTTTCAGACGAAGAACTTGCTGCAAGAAAGGCTAAGTGGCAGCCAAGAGAGCCTAAGGTAACAACAGGATATCTTAAGAGATATGCATCTATGGTTACATCAGGCAACAGAGGAGCTATCTTAAAGACTCCGGAGGCATAAGAGGTGTGATGAATGCAGGACATTCAGATAACTTATTATAGAAATTGTCAGGACAGAACAATAACATATAATGAAAGGAAGACAGACGAATGATATTAAATGGTTCAGAGATTATAGTTGAATGTTTAAAAGAACAGGGTGTAGATACTGTATTTGGATACCCGGGTGGAGCTATTCTTAACGTCTACGATGCATTATATAAGCATTCAGACGAGATTACACATATACTTACATCTCATGAGCAGGGGGCATCACACGCCGCTGATGGTTATGCAAGAGCAACTGGAAAAGTTGGAGTATGCTTTGCAACCTCTGGCCCAGGAGCTACGAATCTTGTAACAGGTATTGCAACAGCGATGATGGATTCAATTCCTATGGTAGCGATAACCTGTAATGTAACTCTGCCACTTCTTGGAAGAGATAGTTTTCAGGAAGTAGATATAGCAGGGATAGTTATGCCTATAACTAAGCACAGCTTTATCGTAAAGGATGTAAATGAACTTGCAGATACATTAAGAAGAGCCTTCAGAATTGCAAAGGAAGGCCGTCCAGGACCTGTTCTTGTTGATATTACTAAGGATGCAACAGCCAATGAGTGTGATTACATAAAGGAAACACCTAAGCCAATAGAAAGAATAACTGATACAATCAGTGAAGAAGCTGTTGAGAATGCAGCAGCTATGATAAAGGCTGCTAAGAAGCCTTATGTATTCGTAGGTGGTGGAGTTATAGCATCAGATGCTTCTGAAGAACTGAAAAAGTTCGTTAGGAAGATAGATGCTCCAGTATGCGATACACTTATGGGCAAGGGTGCATTTGATGGTTCAGATCCACACTATACAGGAATGCTTGGCATGCATGGAACTAAGACCTCTAACTTTGGTGTGTCAGAATGTGATCTGCTTATTACAATAGGCGCAAGATTCTCAGACAGAGTTACGGGAAATACTAAGAAGTTTGCTAAAAATGCAAAGATTCTCCAGTTTGATGTTGATGCAGCAGAGATTAATAAGAATATACATACAGATGCATCAGTGATTGGTGATGCACTTGAAATACTTAAGAGAGTAAATGCCAAGCTTGAACAGCTTGATCATGCAGACTGGCTTGCACATCTTAAGGAATATGAAGAAAAGTTCCCTATGAAGTATAGAACGGATGTGCTTAATGGACCTTATATCATGGAGAAAATCTATGAGATTACTAATGGCGATGCAATCATTTCCACAGATGTAGGACAGCATCAGATGTGGGCTGCACAGCACTATAAGTATAAGAAGCCTAGAACATTGCTTACATCAGGCGGACTTGGAACTATGGGCTATGGTCTTGGTGCAAGTATTGGTGCCAAGGTGGGCTGTAAGGATAAGGTTGTTATTAACATTGCAGGTGATGGCTGCTTCCGTATGAATATGAATGAAATAGCTACAGCTACAAGATATAATATTCCTATCATAGAGATAGTTTTCAATAATCACGTACTTGGTATGGTAAGACAGTGGCAGGATCTTTTCTATGGAAAGCGTTATTCAGCAACTGTTCTTGATGATCAGGTTGATTTCGTTAAGGTATCAGAGGGTATGGGAGCTAAGGCTTACAGAGTAGCTGATATTGAAAGCTTTGAAAAGGCGTTAAAGGAAGCAATAGAGCTTAATATTCCTTGTGTTATAGAATGTGACATATGTAAGGATGATAAGGTATTCCCTATGGTTGCACCAGGTGCTCCTATATCAGAAGCATTCGATAGGGATGATCTTAATAAGAAACAGGCTGAAAGCAAGTAGGTCATATTAATAAATAGAAATTCCGGATTTGTTGTATTATGAATCCGGAATTGTTTTATATGATTCTTAAGTGAGCGTTCAGAGTATTAAAAAAAATACATATATAACTTTAATATGTTAAAATATTAACTTGACATAGTAAATATACAAGCATAAAATATAGTTTAATAAATTTTTAATACTTAAGACATTTTGCGACAAATATATACAGCTTGCTTAAAAAAGTTAATTATTTGTACTTAGGATTAAAGATTTATCATATATTTAATAGAATTCGAATGGATTAGGAGGAAGAAAAAGTGGCAAGAGTTTATAACTTTAGTGCAGGTCCAGCAGTTTTGCCTGAAGAGGTATTAAGGGAAGCAGCAGATGAAATGTTAGATTACCAGGGTTGTGGTCAGTCGGTTATGGAGATGAGCCATCGTTCCAAGGTTTATGACAATATCATCAAGGAAGCTGAAAAAGACTTAAGAGAGCTTATGAATATACCAGATAATTATAAGGTATTATTCCTTCAGGGTGGAGCATCACAGTTCTTTGCAGAAGTTCCTATGAACCTTATGAAGAACAAAAAAGCAGCTTATATTATTACTGGTCAGTGGGCTAAGAAAGCATTTAACGAAGCTAAAATATATGGTGAGGCTGTTGCTGTTGCTTCCTCAGAGGATAAGACATATTCATATATTCCAGATTGCTCAGATCTTGATATTCCAGAGGATGCAGATTATGTATATATCTGTGAGAATAACACAATTTATGGTACTAAGTATAAGACACTCCCTAATACAAAGGGACATATTCTTGTATCAGATGTTTCATCATGCTTTTTATCAGAGCCTATAGATGTAACAAAGTACGGAGTTGTATATGGTGGAGTTCAGAAGAATATCGGACCTGCTGGAGTTGTTATCGCAATTATCAGAGAAGACCTTATAACAGATGATGTACTTCCTGGAACACCAACTATGTTAAAGTGGAAGACACAGGCAGATGCAGATTCTCTTTATAATACACCTCCTTGCTACAACATTTATATCTGCGGCAAGGTATTTAAGTGGATTAAGAAAATGGGTGGACTTTCAGCTATGAAAGAACACAATGAAAAGAAAGCTAAAATTCTTTATGATTTCCTTGATGAATCTAAGATGTTCAAGGGAACAGTTGTTAAGGAAGACCGTTCACTTATGAATGTTCCATTCGTAACAGGTGATAAGGAACTTGATGCTAAGTTTGTTAAAGAAGCAGAAGCAGCTGGATTTGTAAATCTTAAGGGACACAGAACAGTTGGTGGTATGAGAGCTTCTATCTACAATGCAATGCCAATCGAAGGTGTTGAGAAGTTAGTTGAATTTATGAAGAAGTTCGAAAAGGAGAATGCCTAATGATTAACGTAAATTGTCTTAATAATATAGCTTCTGTAGGTCTTGACCTTTTCTCAAGCGATTATAATGCAAATGCAGCATTTGAAGAAGCAGATGCAGTACTTGTAAGAAGTGCTAAGATGCATGATATGGAATTGCCAGATAATCTTCTTGCTATAGCAAGAGCTGGTGCTGGTGTTAATAATATTCCACTTGATAAATGTGCAGATAATGGTATTGTTGTATTTAATACACCAGGTGCTAATGCCAATGCAGTTAAGGAACACGTTCTTGCAGCTTTACTTTTAGCTTCAAGAGATTTACTTGGTGGTATCAAGTGGGTAGAAGATAATAAAGATGATGCGGATATTGCTAAGTCAGCAGAAAAGGCTAAGAAAGCATTTGCTGGTAAAGAAATCAAGGGTAAGAAGCTTGGTGTTATCGGACTTGGCGCTATTGGACAGTTAGTTGCTAATGCAGCTATAAGCCTTGGAATGGAAGTATATGGATATGACCCATATCTTTCAGTTAATGCAGCCTGGAATCTTTCAAGCGAAGTTAAGCATATTGTTAATGTTGAGGATATATATAAGGAATGTGATTATATCACAATCCATGTACCAGCACTTGACAGCACTAAGGGCATGATTAATAAGGCAGCCTTTGATATGATGAAGAAGGGTACAGTAGTTATTAACTGTGCAAGGGATGTACTTGTTGATGAGCCAGCTATTCTTGATGCTATCAAGTCTGGCAAGGTTGCTAAGTATGTTACAGATTTCCCTAACACAACAACAGCAGGTCAGGAAGGCGTTATCGTACTTCCACATCTTGGTGCTTCAACTGAAGAAGCTGAGGATAACTGTGCTGTTATGGCAGTTAAGGAATTAAGAAACTACATAGAGAACGGTAATATTGTTAATTCTGTTAATTATCCTAACTGTGATTGTGGCGTATGTACATCAGCAGGAAGAGTTACAGTATGTCATAAGAATGTACCAGCAATCATAAGCAAGCTTACAAGCGTTATGGGCGATGCAGGTATTAATATCGATTCTATGGATAACAAGTCAAGAGGAGATTATGCATATTCTGTTCTTGATACAGGAGCAGCTATCACAGAGGATGTAGCAGCTAAGCTTTCAGCTATAGATGGCGTTATTAAGGTAAGAGTTGTTAAGTAATCAAAGAATTATAGTAGTGACAATTTATTCTGGATAATTAAGAATAATAAATGCTATATAATTATATTTTGGCAGGTGTGGAATTAGATCCGCACCTGCTTTTTGTTCTTGTTTTTGTATGTTTTTACTATTTACTTATTTATAGTTAAATAGTCATAATTAGTGTGAAATGTTGAAAGGGATGGAGGATTAAGATATAATATATATTAATAGCAGTAATTGGTAAGTTTATATTCTGGAGTTTGTATGGTAATACGGCATATTAGTGATTTGTGTGTGAATTCTGATATTTGTGCTTGTTTGTTAAAGAAATAACCTTTATTGTCAATTATTATCGGTAATGTTACACTATAATGGTTTGGTTATATTAATATTTTGCTTAACTTTTAGGGTTATTGTGCTGGATATGTTATATGACATCAGGAACGGACGGCTTTAATGTTTTTGATGTAAATTTGGTATTACAGACAATAACATATTAAAATAACATATTAAATTCAGGAAAGAGAGGTCTTTTTTTAGTGAGTAGATTAACTATATTAACTAAGGATAAGGCTCAGGTTACAATGGAGTCGATGTATCAGGATCTTGAAAGACGAATAGTGGCATCTCCACCAGGATTATGTCCGGTTGACCTTACAAGATCATTTATAAAAATGTGCCTTGCACAGTCTTGTGGCAAGTGTGTTCCATGTCGTGTTGGTTTAAGACAGCTTGCAAGACTTTTTGATAATGTGCTTGATGGTGAGGCAACAGAGGAAATAGTTGAGAATATAAAGCTTACAGCAGAAGGTATATATTATTCAGCAGATTGTGCCATAGGTTATGAGGCAGCAAAGCTTGCACTTAAGTCAGTAGATGGCTGTATAGATGACTTTGAGTCACATATACATAACGGTTTTTGTTCATGTAACAGTAACCAGCCAGTATCGTGTGTTAAGTCATGTCCTGCCGGCGTTGACATTCCGGGGTATATAGCACTTGTGCAGCAGAAGCGCTATGCTGATGCAGTAAGGCTTATAAGAAGAGATAATCCAATGCCTACAACGTGTGCTTACATATGTGAGCATCCATGTGAGAACAGATGTAAGAGAACTATAATAGATGCACCTGTTAATATACGTGGACTTAAGAAGATGGCGGTAGATAATGCAGGCATAGTTCCAGTACCAGAGTGTGAACCAGATACAGGAAAGAAGGTTGCCATAATCGGTGGTGGACCAGGTGGTCTTAGTGCTGCCTATTATCTTGCCCTTATGGGACATAAGGTAACTATATTTGAACAAAGAAAACAGCTTGGTGGTATGTTAAGATATGGTATTCCTAACTACAGATTTCCAAGAAAGAAGCTTGATGAAGAGATAGATTCTATCCTTTCAACTGGAATAGAGGTTAAGAAGAATATAAGTGTAGGAAAGGATATATCATTTGATGATATAACTGATGAGTACGATGCTACATATATATCTATCGGTGCCCATGCAGATAAGAAGATGGGGATTGAAGGTGAAGATGCCAGAAGTGGTATCATATCTGCAGTTGAGATGCTTCGTGCAATAGGCGATGGAGATATGCCTGATTATACAGGAAAGAGAGTTATCGTTATCGGCGGTGGTAATGTTGCAATGGACGTTGCACGTTCGTCTATAAGACTTGGCGCAAGCAAGGTAAGTATTGTATACAGAAGACGTAAGGCTGATATGACAGCACTTGAAGAGGAAGTTGTAGGCGCAGAGGCTGAAGGCTGCGATGTTCTTGAGCTTATGTCACCAGTACGTATAAAGCAGGATGAAGAGGGCAATGCCATAGGACTTGTAGTAAAGCCACAGATGATATCAAAGGTTTCACATGGCAGGCCAGCACCTAAGGCAGCATCTAAGGATGAAATGCTCTTAGAAAGTGATCTGATAGTAGTTGCCATAGGCCAGGGTATAGAAACTAAGAGCTTTGAGGAACATGGAATCAAGGTTCAGAGAGGTGTTATCTCAGCACTTAATACAGGTAATATTACGCCACAGGATGGTGAAATGTCTGAGGGAGTGTTTGCAGGAGGTGACTGTGTAACAGGTCCGGCTACAGTTATAAAGGCTATTGCAGCAGGTAAGGTTGCGGCAGCTAACATAGATGAGTATCTTGGCTTTAACCATGAGATTACATGCGATGTTGAGATACCATATGCAAGTAATGAAGATAAAGTAGCCTGCGGAAGAGTTGAAGTTGCACTCAGGGAGGCAGCTGAAAGAAAGAATGATTTTGAACCGATTGAATATGGTTTTTCTTGTGAAGAAGCGTGCCAGGAGGCTGGACGCTGTTTAAGATGTGATCATTTCGGATTCGGTGCTTTTAGAGGAGGCAGAGAAGAACAATGGTAAATGCAACAATTAACGGAATAGATATAACCGTCGAAGACGGAACAACTATCCTTGCGGCTGCACGTAAAGTTGGAGTTGATGTGCCTACTCTGTGCTATCTGAAGGAAGTGAATGAGATAGGTGCGTGTCGAGTATGCGTAGTTGAAGTTGAAGGCCAGGACAGATGTGTTACAGCATGTAATAATGTAGTACAGGAGGGCATGGTTATAAAAACCAATACAAGAAAGGTGCGTACTACAAGAAAGACCAATGTTAAGCTTATACTTTCGCAGCATGACTACGAATGTGCTTCATGTGTAAGAAGTGGAAATTGTACATTACAGTCACTTGCTAATGAACTTAACATATCAGAGATGCCTTATGATTCAATACTTGAAAAGAATAAGTGGGATAAGAATTTTCCACTTCTAAGGGCCAATGACAAATGTATTAAGTGTATGAGATGCGTTCAGATATGTGATAACATACAGGGAATGCATGTATGGGATGTTGTTAATACTGGTTCAAGAACTACAGTTAATATAGCTAAGAATAAGACAATACAGGAAACTAAATGTACGCTGTGTGGACAATGTGTTGTTAATTGTCCAGTAGGTGCATTAAGGGAAAGAGATGATGTTGGATATGTTCTTGATGCAGTAGAGAATGAAGATATCATAACAGTTGTACAGATTGCACCGGCTGTCAGAACAGCTTGGGGTGAAGGCTTTGGATTAAGCAAGGAATTCGCAACAGCTAAAAGACTTGTATCAGCCTTAAGAAAGGTTGGCTTTGATTATATATTTGATACAACATTTTCAGCAGATCTTACTATCATGGAGGAAGGAAGCGAACTGCTTCACAGACTTCCAGAGATTAAAGAATCAGGACTTCCTATGTTTACATCATGTTGTCCAGGCTGGGTTAATTTTGTGAAGAAGGAATATCCGCAGTATCTGGAAAGACTTTCAACAGCGAAGTCACCACAGCAGATGTTTGGCGCAGTTACGAAGTCATATTATGCTGAAAAGCTTGGCGTGGAGCCTGAAAAGATATTCTGTGTATCAATTATGCCATGTCTTGCAAAGAAGGATGAGATTACGTGGGATGGCAGAGGCGATGTAGATGCGGTACTTACTACCAGAGAAGTAGAAAGAATGCTTAAGTCATTCTTTATTAAGACAGAGGAACTTCAGGAAGAAGAGTTTGATAATCCACTTGGCATGGGAAGTGGTGCAGGCGTTATATTCGGTGCTACCGGTGGAGTTATGGAGGCTGCATTAAGAAGTGCTTATTATCTTGTCAATAAGACTAATCCTGAACCAGATGCTTTCCAGTGTGTAAGAGGACTTGAAGGCTGGAAAGAGGCAAAGTTCACTATCAATGGAAATATACTTAAGGTAGCAGTTGCAAGCAGTCTTTCTAATGCAAGAAAGCTTATGGATGCAATAGCAGCAGGAAAGGCAAAGTATGATTTTGTTGAAGTGATGGCGTGTCCTGGCGGTTGTATTAATGGAGGCGGACAGCCTATAAAAGATGATTATGATAAGGTTGCGGCAAGAACGAAGGTGCTTTATGGACTTGATAAGGTGAATAACTTAAGATTTTCTCATGAGAATCCAGAGGTTATCCAGTGCTATAAAGATTACTTTGAAGAACCATTATCAGAAAAGGCACATGAATTACTGCATACTAAACACGTAGTAAAGTAAGCATATTAAAAGAGCTATGCTTATGTAAGATAAAGAAAGGATGGATGTGGCGATGGCAACTATTAAAGCATTTGAATGTATAAGACCTAATGAGGACGTGGCTGACAGAGTAGCGGCTCTTCCATATGATGTATACAACAGGGAAGAAGCATGCAGTGAGGTGGAGCGGGAACCACTTTCGTTTCTTGCCATAGACAGGGCTGAAACCCAGTTTGATTCGTCAGTAGATACATATGCCAATGAAGTATATGATAAGGCAAGACAGCTTTTAGATGAAAGAATAGCTGATGGAACATTTATTACTGATACTGATAAGGCATATTATGTGTATGAGCTTACTATGAATGGCAGAGTACAGACAGGAATAGCTGCCTGCGCCTCCATCGATGATTATCAGAATAACATTATAAAGAAGCATGAGAATACAAGGGCAGATAAGGAACAGGACAGAATTAATCATGTTGACAGATGTTCTGCACAGACAGGTCCTATATTCTTAGCTTACAGGGCTGATGATGTCATAAGGAAAGAGGTAGCAAAGGCTAAGCAGGAAAAGCCGCTGTACAGCTTTACTTCGCCAGATGGTATAAAACATCGGGTGTTTAAGATTGCAGATAAAGAGGCTGTTGACAATATAAAGAATGCATTTGCAGGAATAGATGACATATATATAGCAGATGGACATCATAGAGCTGCTTCTGCTGTTAAGGTTGGGTTAAGGAGAAGGGCTTCACATCCTGATTATACAGGAAATGAGGAGTTTAATTATTTTCTTTCTGTACTTTTTCCGGATGAAGAGCTTATGATAATGCCATATAACAGAGTTGTAAAAGATCTTAATGGATATAGTGTTGAAGATTTCAAGAAGCTTGTATCGGAAAAGTTTGATATACAAGAAAGTGATAGTGCGGTTTCACCAGACAAAAAATCAGTATTTGGAATGTATCTTGATAAAAAATGGTATAAACTTATAGCAAAAAAGGATATAATATCAGATGATCCTGTTGATGGACTTGATGTTGCCATACTTCAGGATAATCTGTTAGAACCTGTACTTGGAATCCATGATCCTAAGACTGATAAAAGAATAGATTTCGTTGGTGGAATAAGAGGTCTTTCAGAACTCGAAAGAAGATGTCAGGATGATTGTGTGCTGGCATTTTCAATGTATCCGACATCTATAGAGGAGCTTTTTGCAGTAGCTGATGCTGGCAGGCTTATGCCACCAAAGTCTACATGGTTTGAGCCAAAGTTAAGAAGCGGATTGTTTATACATAGGATTGAGGAATAAGTACAGTTTTTAAAATATATGTAAAGAATACAGGATGATATTCTACTGGCAGGATGTGCAATTGATTAATACGGTATGACACATGGCTGCTGATAGCAGATTCATCAGAAAAGAGGATTACTATGTTACATAAAGTGTACGATATTGAACTTCCATATGAAGAACTTGGCTTAAAGACACCTGAGAAAAAAGCTACAATAACAACTTATATCAAGGAAATGTATCCTGATTATCAGGATCCCTTCAACAGACCACTTGTTATAATATGTCCTGGTGGCGGATATGATCATCACTCACCAAGGGAAGGTGAGGCTGTGGCTGTTAAAATGCTTGAGCTTGGATATAATGCAGTAGTATTAAGATATAGTCTTGCACCATATATTTATCCTACACAGGTATATGAGGCAGCTTATACAGTTAAGTGGGTAAGAGATCATGCTAAGGAATGGGATGTTAATCCGGACAGAATTATACTTGCAGGTTTTTCAGCCGGAGGACACCTGGCAGCATGTCTTGGTACTATGTGGAGCGGTGACATGGTTGCATCATTTGCAAAGAAATATCTGGGATGTGATAAAGAGTATGTAAGACCAGATGGACTGCTTTTAGGATATCCTGTTATAACATCTGGAAAAGATGCACATAGAGCTTCATTTGTAAAACTTCTTGGCGAAAACTATGAAAAATATATAGATGATATATCACTGGAGAATAAGGTGTCAAAAGATACGCCTGAAAGCTTTATCTGGCATACATTTGACGATAATTCTGTTCCATTGGAGAATACGCTTTTGCTTGTAGAAGCATTAAGAAAGAATAATGTTAAGTTTGAATATCATGTATTTCCAGATGGATGTCATGGACTAGGACTAGGAACTAAGGAAACTACTACAAAGGGTGGCAAACACTATCAGCCAGAGGTATATGCATGGACAAGCCTTTTTAAGCAGTGGATGGACAGATATGATAAATAAAGCCTGATGTAAAATAAAGAACATATAATGTGCATATAGGTTTATGGGAAGGGGATAAGTATGGATAATAAACTGTATAAACTTATGGACTGGCCTGCTATAGAAGAGATAGTATATTCAGAGAGCAGTCATCCTAAAAGAATACTTGGTGGTCATCGTACTAAAGACGGGTTTCTTGTCCAGGTGTTCAGACCTGATGCTGTTCAGGTCAGTATATCTGTAAGCGAAAGAAAAAAGAAAATACAGATGGAAAAGGTTGATGATGCAGGTTTTTTTGCAACACTTATACCATTAAGGAAAAATGTTAAGTATATTCTTAATATTGAAGATAAAAATGGAATTGTAAATGTTTGTTCTGACCCATATTCATTTGATGATTATGATGAATATGATACAGTTTTTAATAAGTTTATGGATGGTACACAGGATAAAGCTTATCAGATATTTGGCGGGCACGAATGCAGCAAGGATGGAATTGTTGGTACATTGTTCAGAACATGGGCACCATATGCTCTTCGTGTGAGTGTTGTTGGTGATTTTAACAACTGGGATGGACGTATACATCAGATGGAGAGAATTACTGAACATGGAGTGTATGAGCTTTTTATACCTGGACTTAAAGCAGGAACCGAGTATATGTATGAGGTTAAGTTTCATAGCAGGGAAACAGCATTAAAGGCTGATCCGTATGCTATGGAAGCTACAAGATATGCAGATGCACATTCTGTTGTTACTACAGTATCATCAAAAGCTTCGCAGAATGGAAAAACAAAAAGAACAGCACCAGGAGTGAATAATGCTGGTGCTACAGCATTATCCATATTAGAGGTAAGACTAAAGGATGTAGCGGATATTATTGGTAGTGAAGCTGATTATAAAACTATGGCAGATAAGCTCATTGAATATGTCAAGGCAACAGAATATACGCATATCCAGCTTATGAGTGATGATAGTGTATTCAGCAAAAAGGGATACAGTTATGCAGCATCAGGCTACTATGTTCCTGTAACTAAATATGGAAGTGCACATGATTTTAAAGAATTCATAGATAAAATGCATGAGGCAGATATAGGTGTTATTCTTGAATGGAATGGTGCTTATTTTGGAAGCGATATGCGTGGAATAGTTAACTTTGATGGTGGAAGCTGTTATGGATATCTTAAGCCTGGGCTGGATAAAAAGCCATACAGGGATGTAACGACATTTGCATATGATAAGGGTGAGGTAAGGAGCTTTCTTTTATCTAATCTTTCAATGTGGATTGATGAATATCATATTGATGGAATAAGACTGACTGATACAGCGACTATGCTTTATCTTGATTATGGAAAGAGACCTGGTGAATGGACACCGAATATGTATGGTGGAAACGAGAATCTGGATGCAATAGAATTCATAAAACAGATGAATGCATATATACATTCAAAGAATAGAAACATTATAAGCATAGCTGATGAAACAAGCAGATGGCCAGGCGTAACAGATACAGACAATGAGACGTTAGGGTTTGATTATAAACTGAATGATGGTCTGGCAGAGGAATTCAGGGAGTTTATAAAGCAGGATCCATTGTTTAGAAAAGGTGTATATAATAAGCTTACTTATGAGATGTTTTATCATTATAAAGAACGGTTTATGACATCTGTATCTTATGATGCACTTGATGGCTCATCAATATATGAGCTTGCAGCTGGTAACAATAAAAATAGCAGGCTTGCTGATATAAGAGCAGCACTTGGATATATATATACGTATCCAGGAGCCAAATGCATTTCTTTAGGAAATGATACAGGCATACTCATGACAGGAGAAGAAAGCGTAAAAGAAGCATGGAACAGATTCCAGGAGAATGAGTATAAGGATATGCTTATATATGTTTCACAGCTTAATAGAATGTACAGGTCAGAGAAAGCCTTGTATGAGCTTGATGATAAAGAAGAAGGATTTAACTGGATAGACAACTATAATGCTGCTGAAACGGTTCTTGCATATGAAAGAATCAGTAAAGATAATGAAAAACTTCTTATAGCGGTTAATTTTACGCCGGTTACAAGAGAAAAATATATATTGCATGTTCCAGTCATGGGAAGATATAGAATATTGTTAGACAGCAGTCGTTTTGGAGATGGTGGTGAAAACATGCATGATAGTAAAGAAGTTATATGTTCTTCTATAGAAACTGATGTCAATGATAAGTATGAATTAAGCATAAGTATTCCATCATCATCAATAGTTGTATATAAATATGAAGCTTATAGTGATATAGAGATTAAGGAACTTAAGATTAAAAACGAAGCAGAAGCTGCTAAGATAGAAGCAGAAAAGAAAGCCAGAATGGCAAAAGAACTTGCAATTAAGGCAGATGAGGAAGCTAAGAAGGCAGCAGATGCAGAAAAACTAGCAAAAGAAAGCTTAAGGCTTGCACAAAAGGCGAGGGATGAAGCTGAGAAAAAGGCTAAGGAAGCGGTAAAGGAAAGCGTCAGGATAGATGAAGAAATGCGTAAGAGGCTGCAGGAATTAAAATCTGAATAACATCTATGCGGCGTAATATCGTGTGAAAGGAAAAATATATGGCGGAGATAAATACAATAATCGACCAGATTACACACTGGGGTCTTACTGGTCTGTGGAAACTGGTATTTGCAGTAATTATTTGGTTCGTAGGTAAGAAAGTTATATCCATAAGTCTCAGGCTTTTAAAGAAAATATTTGATAAGGGAAGTCTTGATGCAGGTGTTATAAACTTTACAATGTCTATTATAAAGTTTGCATTATATGCAGTACTTATACTTATGGTTATAGATGAGCTTGGTATACAGACAACATCACTTATAACAGTGTTTGGTTCCGCAGCACTTGCTGTTGGTATGTCTTTGCAGGGATCACTTTCTAACTTTGCTGGTGGAGTGCTTATACTTATATTCAAGCCGTTTAAGGTTGGCGATTATATTGTAGTTGGAAATTATGAAGGAACTGTAAGGACTATTGAGTTATTATACACTAAGCTTACAACAGTTGATAATAAGGTTGTGATGCTTCCTAATGGTACATTATCGAATTCTAACATAATTAATGTTGGTGCAGAGGATTACAGAAGACTTGATATAGAGATGTCTATAGGTTATTCATCTGATCTTAAGCTTGCAAAAACACTTCTTAACAATATAATCAATGCAAATCCTGCAATAATAAAGGATAGAGAGATAAAGGTTATTGTTAAAAGTCTTGATGAATCATGTGTTACACTTGAAACAAGAGCATGGGTTAAAACTGAGGACTACTGGGATACAAAGTTTACACTTCTTGAAAATTACAAGTCAGAGTTTGATAAGAATGGAATTGAAATACCATTTAATCAGATGGATGTGCACATTATCCAGTAGGGGAATTGTTGTTTAATTGAATATTAGTTGGTGGTGAACGGACGACAAATATTAGCTACCGGCAGTTCTGCACACTATGTTCAATGCCAGAAGCTTCAATCGGCTGTCTCTAAGACTTTTCATATAGGTAGTTATAGGTGACGCTACCATTCGGACGCGCCGTCCGTGGCGCGGCCTCATTGCTTCGTACATCCATGTACGAAGCTAGCTGGGAGCGAAAGAAAAGTCTAAGAGTCAGCACGATTGAACTTCAAGTGCATTTCACATAGTATGCAGGACTGCCTGTAGCTTATATTTGTCTGTGTTACGGCATAATGTAATACTGAATATTC